>Ga0075308_1000034_pt1 | contig 60016 bp, 58 predicted proteins | sample Joice_ThreeSqA_D_3_FD_120062 | JGI IMG/M metagenome (GOLD analysis project Ga0075308, IMG submission 120062) | Natural and restored wetland microbial communities from the San Francisco Bay, California, USA, that impact long-term carbon... | ecosystem: Environmental > Terrestrial > Soil >... | reverse complement strand
GTAGCTCCAACAGGACTCGAACCTGTATCTACGGTTTAGGAAACCGCTATTCTATCCCTTGAACTATGGAGCCAGAATTTGCGGGGTCAAATTTAGGTTAATTAGCTTATATCGCCAAATATCATTCTGATTTGCTGGATGAAGCGCGGAAAATAGTAATTTCCCTTTTCATTGATATATGAAGCACCTTTTATCATGCAAATGACCCGTATCCGATTGCTCATGATTACCCTGTTGTTGATCTTCATAAGCTCCGGCTGTAAAAGACCAGGATGGGAATCGCTTTTTAACGGTAAGGACCTGGAGGGTTGGATTGTGAAGTGTCTGCCCGCCGATCAGGGCAAGGAATACTGGACCGTAGCAGATGGTACTATCCAGTGTAATTCCATGGGCGATATAGATCATAATTACGTATGGCTGACAACAGACAGAGAGTTTACCAATTTTCATTTGAGGCTCAAGTTCCAGGTATTCCGGGAGTCAGGGGGAAACAGCGGGGTGCAGTTTCGAAGCAGGTATGATGATTCAGATAATGCCACTAACGGAGGCTGGTTAAATGGTCCGCAGGCAGACATTCATGGTCCGGATCCATACCGGACCGGATTGATTTATGATGAGACAGATGGAGTCAGGAGATGGATCTATCCCTCCCTGCCCGACTGGAATATTTCACCGGAGCAGGCACCCCGTTCAGCCCTTGAGACCAGGCTGGTTTATTTTGAGGATAGTCCTGAAGCCTGGAATGATATGGAAATTATCTGCCATGGAATGATGGTGGAAATACAGGTAAATGGAAACAGAGTCGCTGAGTTTGATGGGGAAGGAATTCTGAATGATGATGTGCATCAGTTAAGAAAATCCGGACAGATTGGATGCATTGCATTTCAGTTACATATGAATGATGAATTGAAGATAAGGTTTAAGGATATTTATATTAAAGAATGATTGTATGAACTGTCAGAAACATCTTTTCCGTTTGCCGGAGGGAATGCACTATCTGAATTGTGCCTATATGTCACCGATATTGAAATCGGTAGAGGAGAGGGGGATCGAAGGGATACAGCTCAAGAGAAATCCGGTTGCCATTAAGCCAGTTGATTTTTTTACCGGCGCAGTGGGTGTTCGGCAGAAATTTGCAGAAATGGTTCAATGTGAACCGGCTCAGGTGGCGATCATGCCCTCCGTGTCTTATGGAATGAACAGTGTTATCCGAAACATACCCTGCCAGAAGGGACAGCATGCATTGACCCTCTCTGAAGAATTTCCCAGCTGTTATTATACGGCAAAACGCTGGTGCATTGAACATGAAACCACGCTTAGGGTTGTTGCCAGAAAGGATGATATACCCCAGAGAGGGAAGGAGTGGAATGAAAGGATCATCGAATCCATTACCAGGGATACTGCATTTATCGTTATGGCATCAGTTCACTGGATGAACGGAACCAGATTTGACCTGGAAAGAATTGGGGCAAGGTGCAGGGAGGTGGGGGCAAAACTGATTGTGGATGGATCACAATCCGTGGGAGCTCTGCCAGTTGATGTGAAGAAGGCCAACATTGATGCGCTTATCTGCGCAGGCTACAAATGGCTGATGGGACCTTACTCCACAGCACTTTCATATATTCACAAAGATTTTAACGATGGGATTCCACTGGAGGAATCCTGGATGACCAGGCCCAATGCCGAGCACTTTGACAGGCTGACTAACTACGTGGAGGACTATAAACCGGGGGCCGTCCGGTTCGATGTCGGACAGAGCAGCAATTTTATTTCTCTGCCGATGCTGGATGAGGCGCTGGGGCAGCTTCTGAATTGGGGCGTGGACGAAATACAGGACTATGCAAAAACGCTGGATGCTCCCCTGATAGATTTTTTCCTGGAAAGGGGATCGCCTGTGGATGATCAGGCTCACCGTGCGCACCACCTGATGGGGCTCCAGTTGCCAGAGGGTACAAAAGGTGAAGTCCTAATGAATGAATTGCAATCTCGAAATGTATTTGTTTCATTGAGGGGAAATAACCTCAGGATTTCTATCAATGTGTTCAACAATGAAGAGGATGTCGGGGAGCTGATTTCGGCCCTGGCACAATAAAGTCTCATGTTTCTGTAGTTTTTTTGTCCAATCTGTAACTAATGGGTTATATAAGCTCGATGAATTGATCAAACAGGTACCTGACAAAGCATATTTTGTTGAGATATATAAGGCAGTAAGCCTTCTGGGATAAAGCAGTCTGAAGGCCTACCTGGCCGATCTCCGGCAGGGGGTTCTGGATCAAAGTGAACAGATGGACCGCTCAAGGAAAAGTTACCTCTGGGTCTGGGTAGCCGTATTTATATTGCTGTGTGCTTCACTTATTTTCGGGATACTGACAGCTCTCAGGTAATTCTTTATTAGGGCAGATTCACTTTTTTCATCGCCTGTCCGGCCAATTGAATTGCTTCTATAATTCTGACATGAGCTCCACACCTGCAAAGGTTGTCCTCCATACCCTCAATGATCTCCTGGCGGGTAGGTTCAGGATTAGCCAGTAAAAGACCGGTAGCATTCATGATCACACCCGGCGTACAGTATCCGCACTGCATGGCATCTTTTTCCATGAAGGCTTTCTGAACCAGGTGCAGTTCACCATTGGAGGATAGTCCTTCAATGGTAACCACATTCTTATCCGCTACATCACTTACCTGGTAGGAACAGGATCGGATGGGTTCATTATCAAGTAATATGGTACAGGCGCCACAGAGACCTATTCCACAGCCATACTTGGTACCTGTTAAACCAAACTGGTCTCTGAGTACCCACAGTAAAGTGAGGTTGGGATCAATGGTAATCTCGGTTTTCTTACCGTTCAGATTAAATTGAATGAGTGTTTCCATCATTTTTACTGTTTGTTGCTTTATTGTAATCCTCCCTGGTATCAATATCAACCAGGATCCCGGCCTCATCCACTTCCAGCTCAAGCACATCTTCAGGGAAGTGATGTCTCAACTTCCGGAGCCCTTCTTCCAGGTCGAGACTCTCCAGCTTTTTCCTGTATTTCATATCAACGAGAAGCGGATGCCCCCTCCTGTAATTGTGGACCGGTATGACAATCCCTTTTAATTCATCATTATAAGCGTCAATTACAGCATTGATAATTTCCGGTGGAATTCCGGGCTGGTCCCCCAGGAAGATCAGCGCTGTATCTGCATCGGCAGGCAGGCTCCTGATCCCGCAGATCACCGAGGAGAGCATCCCATTTTCATGGTCCCGGTTATATGAGATCTGAACCGGTTTTCCCTCAATGGTACTGCGGATCTTATCCTGATCCGCGCCCAGTACCACCACGATATGGTCCACCTTTGAATTCAGGACATTATCAATAACTGTTTCAAGGATCGTACTCTTACCATAGGGCATGATCATTTTCTGAGTACCCATCCGGCGGGAAGAGCCGGCAGCCAGTATGATAGCCCAATTATGTTGCATGTGGATCTTTTTTGGTGTTTCTGGCCTGCACCAGCTGGGCAGCAATGCTGGTAGCAATCTCCTGGACCGTTACGGAACCTATATCCAGGCCAATGGGTGCATGAATGGCTGACCACTGTTCCTGGGTGGCCCACTGCTCTACCAGAAACTGTTTTTTTAATACTCCCACTTTATGTTTGCTTCCGATCATGCCTATATAGGCAGCTTCTGAACCAATACAGGCCTTCAGGGCCTCACCATCCTGATGATGTCCGTGGGTAACGATCACAACGTAAGTATTTTTTCCCTTCACTAACTTTTTCATTGCGGGTCCGATCGGTTCAACAACAATATGATCTGCATCGGGAATGAGTGTATCATTCGCAAATTCGGGTCTGTCATCCACCATGGTCACTTGAAATTCAAGAAGAGATCCTAAATGGGCCAGTGCATTTCCGATGTGTCCCGCACCTGCAATTATAAGGTGAGGCTTCGGATGGATGTGTTCCAGTAAAGCCATTTCCAGCTGGTGTGAGGGATCTGTTTTCAGGTTTATTCCGGTAAAACCATATTTCAATGCCTGATTCAGATGCCCAAGGATCAGTTTTTTCAATGCCGTTTCCATTCCAACGGGCATATCTGCCTCACTGGCACCTTTGATCCAGTAACGTTTGATCGTTCTGCTTGTGTCGTTCTTTAAACTGATTGTTGTAAGCAGGAAGCCTTCACCCTGGCTCTTTAATGCATTCTCCATCTCCTCGAATACAATAAGGTGCCGGTATGGCTCCGCATCTACCAGTACCATGGCTTCGCCTCCACAGATGGCACCTTCCGGGTCCTGATCAGAATCAAGATCAAAGTAGTAATGATCCGAGACTCCTGAAATCAATACACTCTCGGCAATGTGACCTACTTCATTCTCGAGCAGGCCACCTCCTACAGTTCCGGCCAGGAGTCCCTCCTCACCGAAAACTGCACTGCTTCCCGGTTTCTGAGGGGTCGATCCGGCAGTCTGGATGACGGTAGCAATAACGATCCCCGATCCCGAACGGATCTGTTCAAGAATCTTATGAAGGATACTGTTCATTTTATATCTATAAATATAGAATTATTATTGATTTTATGGCTTTGGGCCGAGGTGATTAACAAAAGAAGCTGCCCGGTGTTATTTTCTAAAGTGGAAGAGATATGAAATTGAGTAGCGATGTCATTCTGAATATCCAGCCGCTGGGATTTCCATGGGCAACCAGCGATCCCTTTCTTTTTTGCGTATATCATGCCGATAATTATCCGAAAGGGGATGGGGCTTTCGGGCCTGCTGTTTCGCTGGAAGGAAGGAACCTGGGTAACGATTTTGTAAAAAAGGATGGATGGAGAATGTATCACGGGAAACGCGTTCCCGGGTTTCCGGTGCATCCACACCGTGGTTTTGAGACGGTAACGGTTGTCAGAAGTGGTGTGGTGGACCACTCCGATTCGCTGGGAGGGGCCGGACGTTATGGTAATGGCGATGTTCAATGGTTGACCGCCGGGCGAGGGATCCAGCATTCAGAAATGTTTCCGTTGCTGAATTCGGAGCGTCCCAATCCGCTGGAACTTTTTCAAATATGGCTCAACCTCCCTGCGAAGAGCAAGTTTGTGGAGCCCTACTATGCCATGCTTTGGAAGGGACAGGTCCCGGTTATCATCGAAAAGGATGAGAATGGCCTGGAGAGTAGGCTGGAAATAATTGCAGGTCAATATAATGGAGAACCTGCTCCCGATCCGGCTCCGGATTCCTGGGCAGCCATTGCTGACAACGAAGTGGCCATATGGTATATCCAGATGGAGGCTCATGCCACCCTGATCCTTCCGGCCGCCTCAAATGGTGTTCGGCGTACCCTCTATTTTTTTGAAGGGGACCGGGTTAAGATCAATGGTTCATATGTAGATCAAGGTAATTATATAGAGATAGCGGCTCATCAGCCCGTTCAGCTGGACAACGGTAACAGGGAGGGAAGGTATCTCCTGCTCCAGGGAAGGCCCATTGAGGAACCTGTGGTGAATTACGGACCTTTTGTTATGAATACGGAGGAGGAGATCCGTCAGACTTTCAGTGACTACAGGGAATCCCAGTTTGGCGGATGGCCATGGCCAAGGCCCGATATGGTGCATCCCGAAGGTAAGGGAAGATTTGCACTTCATCCGGGAGGACGGGAAGAGTTACCGGATTCGTAAGGCTCGTAAAGCAACCATGTACCTGGGTCAAGACGGATCTCTTTCGCTTCAAAGGGGAGATCCAGGAAGAAAGTCTGTTCAGCGGAAAGAATATCCAGGGAATACATTATGCTTTTTCCCTCACTTCCCGAAACTTTGACTTCCAGTGGAAACTCAAATATAAACTGTTCCTGGTGCTGCCTGATGGTGAGTTCCAATTTTTGGTCCTCTTGTTTCCAGGCGCTGGAAAGCACCGGGTGCCCCTTCTGAAAAAACCATTGTTGGAAAAAAGCATCGTGATTTTTTTCCGTTATTGAATCCACCACCTGCTGAAAATCACAGGTCAGTGCATTGCTGAATTTGAACTTCTCATAGAATGCCCGTACACATTGCCGGAACAGGTCGTCTCCCATTTCATGCCGCAGCATATGCAATACCCAGCCTGCTTTCTGATATGAATTTCTGTTAAGCAGGCGGATGGAAACGGGGAGTGTGGTGTCCACTATGGGAGCGAGCCTCTGGTGGGCAAATCTTATTACCCTGTTCCGCTCATTCTGCATGGAGGCCACCATTGCATCATGCCCGTGTGCATGCTCTATATAGATATCGGTCAGGTAGGTGGCAAACCCTTCGCTCAACCAGATATGGTGCCAGTCCAGTTCAGTAACTCCGTCACCATACCACTGGTGCGCAATTTCATGGGCAAACAGGTTCTCATTGTTTTGTCTTCCGTTCACGGTGCGTTCATTATAAAAGATACAGCTGGCGTTCTCCATACCGCCATAAACTGTTTTGGACTGCACATTAGCAAGTTTCTGGTAGGGATAGGGGGCTATATAAGATTCAAAAAAATCTAAGGGCCTGGTTACAATGCTGTAATCACTGAAGCCCTCGTGCCGGTTCTGGGGATACACCCAGGATGAGACGGGGACCCCTGACTGACTCTTCAAATAATCGACTGCAAAAGGACTTACCCCGATGACCATCAACCGGGTGGAGATCGGGACAGATGTTTTCCACCGGGTCACGATCCTGTCGCCCATTTTCGTCTCATCAAGTTTTTGTCCGACTGAAACCACCCTATAATGATCCGGCGCTGCTACATCAAATTCAACCAGGGCCTTATCGGAAGGGTGATCGACCATCGGCAGCCAGTTATGTCCCCTGTTGGGCCAATTGTCCCCAAAGAAGGTGCGGTCGCCAAATTTGTTTTTCGAAATGATCAATCCATCTGCGGGGATTCCTCTGTAAGAAATTCTGTACCTCCGGTGTGTTCCTTTCTGAGCCTTCGGGATATTCAGGATGATATGGTCATCCTGAAGAAGATAGGAAACATTATGATCATCCTCAGTGACCGACTCCACATTCATTCCTAAGGAATCGCCGCGTTCACCGGTTAAATCCAGCTGGAACTGTTCCACATCCTTTTTGAATGCAATATCAATATCTGCAATGCCAATGATCTCATCGGTGGTGTCAAACAGGTTGATAAGAAAGTGGTAACTGAGCACATCTATGGATTCGTAACTCTGCTGGTGATCCTGTGCCTTTAATGGTATCAGGAAAATAAGAGTCAGCAGATACAGAAACAGGCGTTTGTGCATAATATTCCGGTCATCGCATCACTTGCGCGGTGAAATTTATAAATTTATGAAATGGATCAAAGTATTTTTATGGATAAATCGGCAAAGCCGACAGAATCCGCACTGAAGGAGGCGCTCGGGGATCAGTATGAACTCTGGAAAGCGGTCAGGGACCGGGTGATCCAGGCATATCCCGACGGAATCGAAGAGTGGAATTTTCCCGGTAAAAAGTATGGCTGGAGTTTCAGGATCAAGGATAAAAAGAGGGCCATCATCTACCTGCTGCCCAGGCTGCGGGGCTTCATTGTGGCTTTTGTTTTTGGCAAGAGGGCCTATGAAGCCATTCTGGACAGTGATGTATCAGGTCCGGTGAAATCAGAACTGCAACAGGCAAAAGTATATGCTGAAGGCAGGGGAATATGGATCCCGGTACCGGATAGTTCGCCGCTTCAGGATATTTTTCAGCTGATCGATATAAAGCTAGCTTACTGACAGTTCAGTCCGATTATTTATTAGCTTTCTTGAAGCTGATGGCCATCCCGCCTCCATTGTTATCCACAGTAGTTTCATAGTTGCTGAGACCCTGCAGGTAAATGAGATAATCACGGTTCCATTGAACACCAGGCCTGTCGGAGACATTGTGTGTAGCATAACACCCGCCCACCTTTAATTTGGGATCAACCAATTCAAAATACCGCCTGTACCAGTCTTTATCAGCATCGCTGAAAACAAAATCAAAGGGTCCGTCCAGCTGGGGAACCAGTATATGAGCATCGGCCAGCCGGGAATCTATGATTTGATCAACACCCGCCTCTTTGAAGTTCTCCAGGGCTTGCTCGCGCCTACCCCGGTCGATTTCAACAGTAATCAGTTTACCACCTGTTTTACTCAATGCCCATGCCATCCATATAGTGGAGTGTCCCGTGGAGGTTCCGATCTCCAGAACCTGCTTATAATTGTTTTTCAGAATCAGATCATACAGCAGCTGACCATCCGAGGCAGGTACATTCATATTGTACCATCTGCCATGATTTTTAAAGAATGTCTCTACCTTTTTGTCAATATCTTCCTGTGTTCTTTGCTGAGAAAGCAGGGGAACGAATATGAGTGTGACTATTGCGATGATGATGACTTTTTTCATTCGGAGTGATTTTAATTCAATTCAAATTTATGTCATTTGTCGAAATTACACCGATAAAGTGTTCATTTTTAACTTTTTTAGGGATTTTATTGATACTTTCAAAAACAAAAATGAACACCAAAAAACATAGCGACCATCCCCATTTAACCGGGGAACACCAGTGGGGAGACCGTGGACAGCTGCTGCTTTTAGTAATTTTTCTTGGTATTTGGATTACTGATTCTTTCGTATTTCAATACTCAACCTTTCTGATAAATATAATACCCGACTATTTGCGCATGGCAGTTGCCGGATTGGTCCTGATAGCCGGATGGTATATGGCACGGGGTGGAATGAAGGCGGTATTTGGGACTGAAAGGGATAAACCCGGGGTTATCGATACGGGCGTTTTCCGGATGGTACGGCACCCCATCTACCTGGGAGCGATTCTCTTTTATCTCGGTGCGTCGCTCATCACAATGTCCATTGCTTCAGCCCTCTTTCTGATAGTAATAATTGGCTTTTATATTTTCATTGGCAAATATGAAGAACGCATTCTTAATGAAGAATTTGGACAGAGTTACCTGGAGTATAAGAAGAAGACAGGAATGCTGTTCCCAAGGCTCAGCTCAAAATAACATTATCCTTTAAATGCATACTTGTAGAGTGTAGCAAGGTTGGGTTTCTGTCCCTGGATCAGTATGGCTGTTCTGAAAATCCTTGCCCCGATCCAGACGGAGAATAGGGTAAATATAATTACTCCAAGCAGCCCGGCAAAGGGCTGCCACATGGGTATCGTTACCGTTGAGGCCATCCTCATTACCATTATGGTGGGAGTAAAGGGTGGGATCAATGCCAGAGTGGTGGCCATCGGACCTGTGGGATCTGCAATAACCGGGGCGATCAGGAACATGGGTATAATGGTTGGCAGCATAGCCGGGAAAGTCAACGATTGGGCGTCTTTATTGTCATTGCAGGTGGCACCTAAAGCTGCCATTCCTGAACCGACCATCAGGACAAACAGAATTGTATAGATGAAGAACCACGGCAATACATCAACCGGGATCAATGAATTCATACCGATATAATTCAGTGTAAAAACACCTGCACCAATATATATAGCCGCAATGGTAAGGGAAACTCCAATTCCCCCCATTACCTTGCCCATCATGAACTGAAATGGCGTAATGGTTCCCAGGAGCACTTCGGCAATCTTTTCATTTTTCTCTTCCATTACACTGCTCAACTGGGGAATGGCGCTCATCATCACCAGCATGAACATCATGATCAATAAGGCGTATGGCACAAGAAAAGTCTGAAGTTCATTGGTCTTTTCAGCATCCACCTGCTCACCTGTTTTTTTATCTACTGTGACCAGTCCCATCCCCTCTACGTTAATGTACCAGAGTAAGTCCTTGGCCTGTGTCTCATCGAGATTCAGTTCAGCAGCCCGGATCTTTTGGACGCTGTTGTTCACAACATTCTGGAACCAGTACCGGGCCTGGTCATTAAAGGAGTGCTGAGAATAGTATTTTAAATAGGCTTGCTTGTTTTCACCGGCAGGGTGCAGGATATCTGGGCCGATTTCAATAAAGGCATAAAGTTCCTGGGATTCAACTCTATTTGAAAGCGCCAGCCTCTGGGTTTCTGGGTCTTGTATATCCGGATCCATAAACTCTACTACATACGGAGCATCTATCTTCTCCCCGGTTTTGGAGTTAAAGATCTCCTCGTTGTTTCTTTTCTCCAGTGCTTTTTTCATCGGATCGATCATCAGTCCGGAATGGTCAATCACCACAAATTTCTTATCGTCCGTATCCTTATTCTTATCCATGATGACCATGGCTACAAATCCGCCTCCCATCATAATGGGCACAAGCAGAAGGCTGATGATAAAACTCTTGGTCCTGACCGCAGCGCGGTATTCCCGTTTAAAAAGGGTCCAGATCTTATGCATGGGTAACCTCCTTTCTTTCCGGGGCTGCAATCCGGATAAATATATCGTTGAGTGATGGTTTAGTTAGCTCGAATTTGCTGATACGGGTTTTCTTTAATAATTCTACAAGGATCTTCTGGGGATCAACTCCCTCTTCCAACCTGATCTCCTGCAGCTTTCCAAAGTTATTCACGTTTTCAATTCCTTTCAGATCTTTGAGTGCTTCAGCACCAAGGTCGGACTGGATGCGCAGCGTATCGTTCCCGTACTGATCCTGGATATTTTCAAGGGTACCGTCCAGCACCTTTTTCCCTTTGTAAATCATAAAGATATAATCGCACATCCGTTCAGCCATGGCCATATCGTGGGTGCTGAAGATGATCGTGGCTCCCTGTTGCTGGAGCTCGAGGATGATGTCCTTCATCATGTCAGCATTGACGGGATCGAGACCGGTGAAGGGTTCATCCAGGATGATCAGCTTGGGCTGATGCAGGATGGTGGCAATAAACTGCAGCTTCTGCCTCATACCCTTGCTCAGGGTTTCTACTTTTTTCTCCTTGTATGCTTTCAGCTCCAGTCTTTCCAGCCAGTAATTGATACGGTTAGGCAGATCGGTCCCATCGTTCAATTCCCCATGAAACTGGAGTAGTTCACCTATCTTCATTTTCTTATAGAGTCCACGGTCCTCTGGCAGGTAACCCACATCATTCAAACGTTCTAAATTGGTTTCCCGGCCATTAACCAGAAGTTTGCCACTGTCTGGATACATGATCTTCATGATCATTCGAATGGTGGTGGTTTTACCTGATCCGTTTGGACCGATGAAGCCGTAGATACTTCCACTGGGTACCTCCAGGGAGAGATTATTTACAGCTTTAACGGATCCGAATGTTTTGGTTATTCCTGATAGTTCGATGATATTCATATTGAATCATAACTTGAAAGAACCCCCAAGTTATATAAAACAGTGAATAATCTGTCTGATTTTATTCAGATTTCTAAACCTGGTCACTCTTCCAGCGTGGTCAGATCGCCCTCCTCCTTACCGAGTGCCCTGGCCTTCAGTACCCGTCTCATGATCTTACCGCTCCTGGTTTTAGGCAAAGATTCTGCAAAGACGATAAAGGCCGGCCTGGCAATGGGACCTATTTCGCTATCCACATGCTTTTTCAGTTCATTGGCAAGCTCATCGGATGCAGTAAATCCTTGTTTCAGGATTACGGTTGCATGAATGATATTACCCTTCAGCTGGTCGGGCAGTCCTATGGCGGCTGCTTCCGTGACAGCCGGATGACTGACAAGAGCACTCTCGATCTCGGCTGATCCCAGCCTGTATCCACTCACTTTCATCACATCATCGTTCCGCCCGATGATCCATACATAACCATCCTTATCAATTTTTGCCGAGTCACCTGTCAGGTACCACCCTTGCTTCTGATACAGTTTCCAATACTTCTCTATGAATCTTTCGGGATCCCCGAGTATGGTTCGGGCCATTCCGGGCCAGGGATTCAATATAACAAGGTTTCCTTCGGTATCCTCCGGCACTTTTTTACCTGATTCATCCACCACCGCTATTTCATTTCCAAAGAAGGGTTTGGTTGCAGAACCCGGTTTCAGCGGAGTGATGGGAAGCGGAGTGATCATAAATCCGCCTGTTTCAGTTTGCCACCAGGTATCCATAATGGGACAACGGTTTTGACCGATCACCTCGTAATACCATTTCCATGCTTCCGGGTTGATGGGTTCACCTACCGAACCAAGAAGTCTTAATGAGCTCAGGTCATGTTTACTGGCCCAGGAAGCACCGTAACGCATCAGTCCCCTGATTGCAGTCGGACTGGTGTAAAACACGTTGACCCCGTATTTTTCGATCATTTGCCACCATCGGTTAGGATAAGGGTGGTTGGGAGCCCCTTCATAAAGCAGAATGGTCGCACCGTTGATCAAAGGTCCGTATACGATATAAGAATGGCCGGTGATCCAACCTGGATCAGCAGCGCACCACCAACGATCATCAGGCTGTATGTCAAATACATACTTAAAGGTACTTGAAGCATAGACTGAATAACCACCATGGGTATGCACCAGGCCCTTTGGTTTTCCTGTTGTTCCGCTTGTATAGAGGATAAAAAGAGGGTCTTCGGCATCAGTTTGCTCAGTTTCACACTTGGTAGAAGCGATGGGCATGCCCATCAGGTCATGCCACCAGAAGTCACGGTCACTCTCCATGTAGCACTCTTCACCAGTTCTTTTCACCGTAATACATACATCGATTGTTGGAGAACGCCGCATTGCCTCATCAGCGATCTCCTTCAATTTAGTGGGTTTACCTCTCCGGTATCCTCCATCTGCGGTGATAAGGATCCGGCTGTTTGCATCGGAGATCCTTTCTGCCAGTGCCTCAACGCTGAATCCACCATATACCACGCTGTGAATAGCCCCAATTTTGGCACAGGCCAGCATGGCGATGATGATCTCCGGTATCTGGGGCATATAGATCGTCAGGATATCTCCCTTATTCGCTCCCATAGCCTTCAGTACATTGGCGAATTTTGATACTTCCCTGTTCAGGGCAAAATATGAATAGGTCCTTACGTCACCTGGCTCTCCTTCCCAGATCAGTGCCAGCTTATTTCTTGTCTCCGATCCAAGGTGACGGTCAATGGCGTTGGCAACGACATTGGTCTTGCCTCCTGTAAACCATTGAAAGAAAGGCTTTTTACTGTCATCCAGGACTTTATCCCATTTCTGGTACCAGGTGAGCTCATTTGCTTCCCTGGCCCAGAATCCCTCCCGGTTTGTAATGGATTCCTGGTAAAGTTTTTCATAATCTTTAACGCGTGCTTTTTTTACTACCTCCTTAGCCGGGTGAAAGAGGGAGTTCCCTGAATTCTGATCGTTTGGCATCTCCTTGCTATTTATTTAGAATTGTTAAACATAACAACTTGTTGTCTGAATTACAAATGTTTGGCTCCAAAATAAATTATATAAGAATGGGCCAGTTATTTCTTCTGGCGATTCTCGTGAGCCGCTTATCCGGAAAAACTGCTACGGGATGACCTACTCCCTCCATTACATACCTGTCAGTGTGAGAATCCCCATAGTACCAGGCATTTTTGGGATCGGTTCCTTTTTCATGGCAGTAGTCGAGCATCCTGACCTTTTTCTCAGGGCCATAGACAAGTAGCCCGCTGGCGTTTCCGGTCAGCACACCTTCCCTTGATTCCAGCCGGGTACAAATGATCTCGTCCAATTTCATGTATTGGGATACCGGCTGACAGATGGGAGCGGAAGCCGAGGAGAGCAGAACAATGGCGCCGTTGCTGGCCCTGTGTTGTTGAATGGTCTCCAGTACCTCGGGACGGATGGTATTCTTAATAGTACTATGGAAAATCTCCCGGGCCAGTTCATATATGTCATCCTCCTTCAATCCATTCAACCATGATAACATACGGTTGATCATCCTGGTAGGGTCACCGAAATTAAGCTTATAAAGGATGGAAAGCCAGACAGCATGGCGGAACTGATTATCACTCATCACACCTCGTTTATGAGCTTCCGTTACAAGGTGCGTGGCGCTGTTTCCATCCAGGATGGTATGATCCAGATCGTAAAAGGCGGTATAGCTGAAACTATGCATTAAAAAAGTGTCTCCCCTTACTGTTATAGATGATACGGAGTGCTGCGGGTAATAAACTCACCTCAAAGTTAGTGTCAAAATAGAGTTCACCATCCACATGAAATGGTACTTTTTCCCCAAAATTGATTCCGAGGCTTTCTGTCTGATAATAATCCACCTTTTTATCTTGAATATGTGTTCCTTTGGGAACCATTGCGAGTATCTTAAAACGTTGTATTAGGTTCAATTTCCTTATCATGCAGACGTCCAGCAATCCGTCGTTAGCAATGGCTTCGGGTGTAAGGAAGAAACTACCTGCGAAACGTCTTCCAATGGAGATCGTGTTGATGAAACAATCGGTCTTCTGCTGTTGACCACGGGAGGTAATGGTAACCAGCCTCTCCCTGTAGAAAAGCAGGGTCTTTACAATGTGCCAGATATATTTTCCCTTACCGCCTGATTTGGCCACCTGACCAGGCTCTACATAGTTTGCAGCAGCTACCTGCGCATCGAATCCGAGGCCCATTCCATTGAGAAAGAAGATCCCGTTAACCTGGCCAACATCCATGTGAATGGAAGACTGATCGAAAAAGATATCCCAGTGTGCTTCACTGAATCGGTCAGGGAATCCAAGAATCTGGATAAAATCATTTCCGGTACCTGCGGGGATCAGTCCGGTAAGGACATTTTTCTGGCCGATCAGGGGACCGGCAACCTCGTTCATGGTACCGTCACCACCTACTGCAATGATATGGGTACATCCATTCTCCAGACTTCTCTTTGAAAGCTCGGTGGCATGACCATGGTACTCTGTCATTAAAATAGTAGCATCCAGAAAACGTTTGTTAATTTGTTTTATAAGGTCCGACATGACCAACTTCCCTGAACCACCACCTGCTGTGGGGTTCACGATAAAACACCATTTTTGTTTATTTTCCATATGTCTCCAGATCTGTATTTGCAGATTCAATCACTTCAATAACCCTGGTAATAATTGCGCTGTCGGTTAACAGGGACATTTCTCTGCCTTGCAGCGGGAGGTGGATCACTACATTCAGGCTGGCTCCAAAATGGATACTGAACCTGTTCTTTGGTTTCAATTTATAAAATCCATTCAGGGTAACCGGAAGGATGTCATTCCCTGTAGCTCTCAGTAAGTGTATAAATCCCCTGTAGAAAGAGTTCAGTTTCCCATCCAGGGTACGGGTCCCTTCAGGGAAAATAGCCACAGTCCGGTGCTTTGCCATCTCTTCCAGGTTTTCCAACATAATTCTGGTATTCTTTATATTCGTGATTCGCATTGGAATATAATCGGTCATTAAAAGCATTCGTTTAAATAATGGAATTCGCAGTAACCTTTCATGCCCAAACCAGGAAACATCAGGATAAAAAGCCATAATTGCCATAATGTCAAACATGCTGGCATGATTCGCCAGCAGGATATAACGCTCACCCTCCTTGATGTTTTCTCTTCCGGCAATATGGATCCGTTTACCCATAAGAGGGAAAATCGACCTGGCCCAGAAGCCCATCAGGGCCCTGATTCCCTTTTTATATCGAAGGTATGCCAATGCAAGGATAAATAATACCACAACAGCAGTATAGGTGTAGAGAAACAGCAAGACCGGCGCTGAGAGTGCGATATGAATCCTTCTGGTTCGCATATTAATTCCAGTTGGCCGGATCGAAATGTCTTTCCAGCCAGGATATGACCTCCTGATCGGGGGCGTTTGAAAAGAAATCATATCCCGTAACCTGCTCAAGTGAATCCACAGATATGGCGAATTGCAGCAACTCACTGGATGAGCCTGTATTTGGCAACAGGAATGCGATCATGTCATGATCTGGTGGAGAGAGATCAACGAGCACCTTAAAAAAATAGGAGGGCACGCCCACTTCATTTTCCCCGATAAGGGTATCGATCCTGTTCAATACCGGGCCGCTGATCACATAAAGGCTGTCTTTTTCGATAGCCCATTCTCTGACCTGATTTTCAAGCCTGAGCCACACCCCGCGGTTAAATGCCGGTCGTTGAGGACTCATATTGGAAAACAGGAAGGACTGACTCATGGCTTCCACGCTCCATCTCATATCACCTGCAGGAGCAAGGTGTCCGCGGTCAAAACCGGAGCCCCGGTAGTCAGCCAGACTGGCTGATCCTGTCAGGATAAGAGTATCCGGTCTGAAGTTATCGGTGCGGTCTGAAGTTTCGTTTTCGGCCTCCTCTCTGGTGAGCACATAAGCCACCCAGGCAGCCTGTTCGTAATGTTCATTATAACCCAGATCGAATCCTGTATAGGAGAGTATTGTATCGGCTGTAGTGGTCATGGGATAACCCAGGGCCAGATTATTCCAGTCAATGGTTATGTTCGCAGGGGGCGTTTCAGGATCAATGGTGGCGCTCATCTCACGGGAAGATCTCTTCCATGGCTCTGTTGTTACAAGGTATGATGCAATGATCAGAATGATCAGTGTAACGATCCCGAATCGCTGTTTTTTGGTTATAGCCATGCGCCTAATTTAAAGTTTTTAGTACTTTAATTGATTACTGCCATGAAGAATTACTGGTACATTGGTGATATTCACGGAGAGATAGGGCTCCTGAACAGTTTGCTCGATTCTATTTTAAAGTATGATCCGGAGCAGATTACCTTTATTGGGGATTATATCGACAGAGGTCCCCATTCGCGTGAGGTATTGGACCGAATAATGGGTATAGAGGTGCCGGTGGCCTGCTTGATGGGAAACCATGAACTGATGATGTTAAATGCCTTCGAAAATTCGGTTTTTGGGATCAATCCCATGGAGCTCTGGTACTACAACGGGGCCGAGGCAACACTGCAATCTTTTGGTTTTGCCGGATTTTTCAGCTTTCAGTCGCAGATGGAGGATCACTATCTGCAGTTCTTCAGGAACCTCCTGATGAGCCATGTATCAGAGCCTGTAAAAGGATTTAAGATTCTGGCTTCGCATGCAGGTGTATCACCTGACATACCGGTGGCGGATCAGTTGCTGCTGAATGATTACAAGGATCTGCAGCAATATTTGATTAACCGGCATTTGGATCCAGGGGACTCCTTCCTGTGGACACGGGAAGCTTTCTTTAATAGTCCTTCCGGCCTGTGGAATAATTACCTGGTTGTGCACGGTCATACGCCAACCATGAAAATAAAAGAGTATGCCCGGACGGGGGATTATCCACAGTTCAGCTTTGTGGACAATGACCTTGCAATCAGGAGGAACGGGGATGAAGGAGAGGTGGTCTCGGTAGGTATCGATTCCGGCTCAACCCTGACCGGAAGGCTTACTGGTCTGGCTTTTTTTACCGACAATGACGGTGGTGCAGTTCAGACCGTTCACATGAGGAGCCTGACTGTAACACGGGAGGATATCATTCCACGGGACCTGGGTTGGGTCGGTCCATAATCATTATATTTGGATCTTGAATTTGCATTCGGGTTATGGTAAAGGGGATAAAAGTAATCGGTTTTGATGCCGATGATACGCTGTGGGTCAACGAACCTTACTACAGGGAGGTAGAAGAGCAGTTCGTTCAACTGGTAACCTCCTATGGTGTGAACGGTAATATCGCAGGCGCATTGTTTGAAACTGAAGTTTCAAATCTCAGGCTCTATGGTTATGGTATTAAAGCATTTATGCTTTCTCTGGTTGAGTGTGCGATTGAGCTGACCGAGGGGGGTGTCTCCTCCAGGGATATTCACAGGATCATTGGATTTGGAAAGTCGATGCTGGAACGGCCCATCGAATTGCTCGACGATGTGAAACTTGTGCTCGGGAAACTGGCTCCCCGTTATAAATTGATCGTCGCCACTAAAGGTGATCTGCTTGATCAGGAGGGAAAAATGCACAGATCGGGTATTTCAGACTATTTTCATCATATTGAGGTGATGAGCGATAAAAAAAGGAAACAGTATGAGCAGTTGTTTAAACATCTGGACATTGTTCCTGAAGCTTTCCTGATGATCGGGAACTCACTTAAATCTGATATTATACCCCCGCTGGAACTGGGGTCATGGTGTATCCATGTGCCGTATCATACCACATGGGCCCACGAAGAGGTAGATAAGGAACCGGTTTCAGGCAGGTTCTTCCAGGTTAAGCATCTGCACCAGGTTCTGGATCTTATACCCTTGCAATCATAATTTATATCAGTCATCACCAAACACTGGAAATATATGAAAAAGCTCAGGTACATTATTGTGGCAGCGCCACTCTTTTTTGTTCTCAGTGCAGCCTCGGCCCAATGGGCCATAGGGGCCCGGGGTCTCCTCGGAGTGGAAGGAAACGCATATGGAGGAGCTGAACTCTCGGTTCAGCATATTGCGCGAAGTGAATTTGATCTGGGCTGGGCCAATGATTCGTGGAATTTCACTGGATTGAAACTATTCAGTTTTCTTGGAGGCAGGGGAGCGGGGCTCTATGCCGGGTTAGGCGGCGGGATCGGATACTACAATTCCCATGTATATGATGAGGTATACGGTACCCTGGCTGTTGATCTCGGCTGTTACGTGATGCTGGGACCGGTGCAGGTGGGCCTCGACTGGAGGCCTGAATGGTTTGTGATCAACCATTCGGGGAGCGACGTCTCATTCAACCTGGCCCTCAGTGCACGTTTGGCACTGGGCAGATGAAGAAGCGGATCTTAACCATTGAAGTTACGTACCCTTTCGATCCGCATTGCAAAGGGAACATTGTCATGTGAAAACTCATACTCTACAGCATGGCTTCCTTCTAAAACTTCAGAGGCTTGAAGGTCAGCTTTCTCCAGTATTGCCTCCAGTTCGGTTGTGAATCGTTTTTCAATCACTATCCGGATCGTACCGTAATAGAGCTCCGTAATCAGAAAGACCCTTCTGATGCTTCCGTCATAATCACTCCAGTGAGAAGCCTTCATCTGTTCCAGTAACCTGTCAATCCTGATACGAATGAGATCATCCATCTCACGCATCTGCAGGTTAGCGAAAGTAAATTTCCTCACACCGCCTGTACCCAGATCACTGCTGATCTTACCGATCTTTGGATGTTGAAGTTCAGTTATATTCTCAACATTTACATCTACGGTACGTGTTGCAAACTGCGCATCCACAAGGGGAGTGTTCCGGTTCTCTTCCTTAAACTGTTCCCAATCGGCACTGTTAATAAGTCCGGCATCGAGGAAGGCGGTATAAATTGTATTGGGCATCCCTTTTCTTGAAAAGTCAGGCTGACCAAGGATGGGATCCCACACTAAATCACCAAGAAAAATACCTTCATGTGAAGCCGGGATCAGTTCCAGGTTATATTCAGATCTAAATTTACGGATCTCCATAAGGACTTTTTATATACTCAATATCTGTTATTTTTTGATCCAACGCAAACAAAAATATTATCAATTCTCCGAAGAAATCCGTTTATTTGTGCCATTTAACACTCCTCTATGAATATCCTGGATATTATCTTTCTTATACCCCTGTTATTCGCTCTCTACAGGGGATTTAAGACCGGAATCATACATATGGCCGCCTCCCTGGCAGCACTTGTGCTGGGGATTCTCCTGGCCATTAAACTGCGTCCCCTGTTTGCCGCTCTTCTGAATTCAGTTTTTACTATTTCACCCGACAATATGAATGTGATCGCATTTGCCGTCGCGTTTGTTACCGTCGTCATTGTGGTGCACCTGCTGGCTTATGCTGCAGAGAAACTTATTAAAGCGGTGGCACTTAATTTTGTGAACCGTTTACTGGGGATGGGTTTTGGACTGTTGGTAACGGCTTTTGTGATCAGTATGATACTCTGGCCAATAAACAAGGTAAATGAGGAGAAACAGATCATTAAGCCTGAGCGCATCGAAGGATCATTACTTTATAAGCCTTTGTCAGCTATTGCACCAGCCGTTTTTCCCTACCTGAAAAGAGAAGACTGGAAAGAATTTATTCCCAGGAAGAAGAAGAGTGAGGGAAATGTGGTGACTACTGCAATATAATGGTTGTTAATGTGTTAATAGGTTAGCAAATGGAGAAGATCAGGATAGATAAGCATTTGGTTGATGAACTGAGGTGGAGGGAGATGATCCATGATATGATGCCTGGAACGGAGGAGGTGCTGGGTAAGGAACAGGTAACGGTCTATGTGGGGATCGATCCCACGGCAGATTCACTTCATATAGGCCACCTGGTGGGTGTAATGATGCTCAAGCGTCTACAGCATGCGGGCCACAGGCCCATTGCACTTGTAGGGGGAGCAACCGGAATGATTGGGGACCCCAGCGGGAAGTCCCAGGAGCGTAACCTCCTTGATGAAACAACCCTCAGAAAGAACCAGGAAGCTCTGAAGAGACAGATTTCCAAGTTCCTTGATTTTGAAACAGACGCCTCAAACAGGGCCCTGATGGTGAACAACTACGACTGGATGAAGGGATACTCTTTCCTGGGATTCATCAGGGATATTGGCAAGCACATCACAGTCAATTACATGATGGCAAAGGATTCTGTTAAGAAGAGACTGGGAGCCGATAGTCAATCGGGGATGTCCTTTACGGAATTCACCTACCAGCTGGTACAGGGATATGATTTCCAGGTGCTCTACCGGGATCACGGGTGTAAGCTTCAGATGGGAGGGTCCGACCAGTGGGGAAATATTGTGACCGGGACCGAATTGATCAGGCGTATTGAAAGCGGGGAGGCATTTGCCCTTACCTGGCCACTGATCACCAAATCGGATGGTGGCAAGTTTGGCAAGACTGAGGAAGGCAATGTCTGGTTGGATCCTGTAAGGACCACTCCGTACAAGTTTTACCAGTTCTGGTTGAATGTCTCTGACGAAGATGCGGAGAAATATCTGAAAATATTTACCATGTTGAGCCGAAAGGAGATAGAGGCGCTGGTCGTAATTCATAATGAGGCTCCACATCAACGTGTGCTGCAGAGGAAGCTTGCCGAAGAGCTTACAGTCATGGTTCATTCCCGTGAAGAATATGAAATGGCAGTTGAGGCATCATCCATTCTTTTTGGACAGGGGACCACCGAGTCTCTGAAAAAGATCAGGGAGGATGTGTTTCTATCAGTTTTTGAAGGTGTGCCCCAATTCGAAGTGCCTACTGCCAATATTGATCAGGATGTACTGGAACTTCTGGCTGTTGATACTGCTGTATTCAGCTCCAAGGGAGAGGCGAGGCGCATGGTTATGGGGGGAGGCGTCAGTATCAATAAGCAGAAATTATCGGGCCCGGACCAGCGAATAACAGGAGCGGATTTTATTAATAACAGGTACCTATTGGTCCAGAAAGGAAAAAAGAATTACTGTCTCATACGGGTAAAAGATAAATAACAGGCATCGAAATGGAAAATTCGAAACAACCAGGTTACAATTTTAGTTCCGTGGATCTTTTGATCTACATATGGAAGAAAAGAGTCATTTTGATTGGGGTTGGCTTGATTGCAGGTATTCTATCCATCATCATTTCACTGCTGATCACTCCCATGTTCCAGTCTACGGTCATCATGTTCCCTGTATCCAACGCTTCAATCTCCAGGGACCTGCTTTCACAGAATTATTCAGGAAGCCAGAATGTACATGGATTTGGGGAGGAGGAACAGGCAGAGCAGTTGCTGCAGATCCTGAATTCAGAACCAATCCGTTCGCGGATCATCCAGAAATATAATTTAATGGAACATTATGAGATCCAACCCGATGAGAAATACCCATTGACCCGGCTTTATGATGAGTATAAATCCAATATCAATTTTCGGTTAACAGAATTTATGTCGGTAGAGATCTCGGTAATGGACAAGGATCCGGAGTACGCTGCTAATATGGCCAATGATATATCAAACCTGGTGGATACCGCATATAACAGTATGATGAAAGAACGCGCCGTGGAAGCTTTCCTGCTGGTAGAAAGGGAGTACCTGGAAGCGGCTCGAAACCTGGAGACCTTGCGGGATTCCATGAACCAGTTAAGCGAACAGGTCTCTGAACATATGAGGACCACCGGGGGTCCCTCCAACAATCTGGTCAGGGCCATTTCTGAAAATGGAGCGCTCTATATTTCCATGATGAACTCGGTCCGGTACGAAACCGCCCTTGTTACTGACCTGAGCCTTAAATATAAAGAGGCCAGGCTTGAAGCGGAACAGAACCTGCCCCATAAGTTTGTGGTTGAACAGGCATGGCCATCTGAGAAAAAAGCCTATCCTAAAAAATCATTGATTGTAATAGTGTCCACTTTCTCATCCCTCTTGTTTGCTTTAATTGTACTGATTGTCATTGATAATGTCAGGTCCAGGGTGGCCATTCAAAAAGAGCAATGATCGAGGCTATCCGGGAAAGGTATCCGAAGACTTTATTGTGGGGGGTCCTGATCTCCTTCGTGGCTTTGAACAGTATCATGCTGGCACTGGAAATTTCCTATATCCCCCTTCTGCCGGTATTACTGTTGTTCCTGGCCCTTGCCATTGTATCAATTGATAAATACCTCCTTGTTATTGTATTTTTTGTTCCCGTTTCTATTCCCCTGAGCAGGTTGATCGATGGCCTCTCCATCGATATGAACCTTCCAACCGAACCCTTGCTGGCAGGGTTACTCCTGCTTTACATGCTGAAATATCTGATGGGCGACAGGATCGACCTGAAAGTTCTTCGGCATCCTGTGACCCTGGCTATCTACTTTCATCTGGGATGGATGTTCATTACCTGTTTTACAAGTACGGATATGCTGGTCTCTTTTAAAATGCTTGTATCACGACTCTGGTTTATTGTTGGTTTTTACCTGATTGCAACGCAGATCTTTAGAAACGAGAAACGAATGCACAGCTATACCTGGCTTTTTGTTATTGCATTTACCGGCATAATTGTCTATACTCTGATAAACCACATGCAGTACGGTCTTGAAAACCAGGTGATGGCACACCGTGTAGCCAGACCATTTTACAAAGATCATACTTCATATGGCGCAACCCTGGGCCTGGTCCTTCCAGTCCTGGTGGCGCTTTTTCTGTTCATTAAACGTGAAGATATCAATACCAGGTTCCTGATGATCCTGCTGATCCTGCTGTATGCTTTTGCCACTGTAGTCTCCTATACCAGGGCCACATGGATCAGTATACTGGCATCGTTCGGGTTCTGGATCATATTGAAGTTAAGGATCCGTTTTGAGATAGTGTTGGTAGCGACGGCCGTTCTGGTGGGACTGTTTCTTTCTGTCCGGACCGAGTTGATGATGAAACTTGAACAGAACCGTGTGGAGTCCTCAGGTGAATTTTCTGAACATATGCAATCCATCTCGAATATCTCCACCGATCAGTCCAATCTTGAAAGGCTTAACCGTTGGAGCTGCGCCTACCGGATGTGGAAGGATAAACCATTATTCGGGTTTGGACCCGGAACCTACCAGTTTGAATATGGCCGATACCAGAGATCCTATGAAAAGACCAGGATCAGCACTGATTTTGGGACGATGGGCACTGCCCACAGCGAGTATCTGGGGCCGCTGGCAGAATCAGGAGTTTTTGGGTTAGTGAGTATCTTATTGATTATCGGAACCACAATCTACACCGGGATCAGGGTCTATTTTACATCGCGAAGGCGCTCCATCAGGATCTTCTCCATGGCTGTACTGGTGGGACTGGTATCCTACTATCTGCATGGATTACTGAATAATTTCCTTGATACAGACAAGATTTCGGTATTGTTCTGGGGTTATACCGCCATGCTGGTAGCCATGGATGTCTATCACAGACAACGTCCTGAAGAGGATGCAGGGCCTAACTGAATCCCTTTTCACCGGGAAACTGGGCTCCAATGATAGAGATATCATCAAATATGGCGGCAGACCCTTCCAGTATCTTCTGGTTTTCAATGATGGTCCGGATATTATCTTCCAGGGGATTGCTATTTCTTAACTCTTTCTCCAGATTCTCTGTTCCAAATTCAACGCCGGAATCCTGGATTACTTCAACAAGGCCATCGGTATAACAGAATAATTTTGCAGGTTCATCCAGTTGAATGACTGCCGCGTTTATAAAAGGCAGGTCATCCAGCATACCCATTCCAACACAACCGCTTGAGAGCTGCGTCATCTCCTGTGATCCGGGCTTATAGAGCAGGGGAGGATTGTGACCTGCGTTCACATATTTCAACTCCCTCTTCTTAAAATGATAACGGGCAATAAAGAGTGTAATGAATTTCTCTCCCTTGGCACTGTTCATAACGCTCTGATTCAACCGGTGCAGGGTATCAGTCAGTTCCTGACCAGCTGTGAAAAGAGCACGCAGGTTGGCCTGGAAATTGGACATCAGGATGGCTGCTGAAATTCCTTTTCCTGATACGTCTGCAATACAGAAACCCACCTCATCCTTGCTTAGTTGAATAACATCGTAGTAGTCCCCGCCCACATCAAAATGAGGATGGTAAAAAGCTTTGATGCAGATATACTGGTTGCATGGCAGTTTCTCGTCGTCCGGGATCAACATGTTCTGCATTTTACTGGCCAGTTCCATCTCACGTTTAATGGCTTCCTGGCGAAGCGTCTCCTGGAACAACCTTTTGTTCTCAATCGCAACAGTGATGATATTTGAGAGGGTCTGGATGAACCGCAGGTGTTTAATAATAGGACTGACTCCTTCACCCTCCTCCTCTATGTCCCCGATCAGTACAAAAGCAATTGCTTTGTCCTTGTGATATACAGGAATGACAATATCCACCAGCTCGGGGAAATGCTGTGGTTCTGTAGTAATGAAGGAGATCTCTTCATAGGGCACCAGGTCCCTCTTGATATCCACCTTTTCAAAAAACTTATGCCCATAGCCCGAGTTAAGCAAACACTCCCACTTATCTGAGAATTTCAGGACGATAACTTTCCCGATGTCCAGGTCGTCGGTGAGCATTTTCTCATACCGGCGGATTAATTCGCTTGTCGAAACATTATCGTTGATTGCCAGTGTGATATCCAGCAATGCATTCAACTTGAATGTGGACAATTTGAGCCTGTTTTCGGAAAACTTAGCCATGCTGCTTGTTTTGACCTATTTTTTCACCCTTTCAGAATATGAACGGTCCCTTGTATCCACTCTGATCACTTCACCCGTATCGATAAAGAGCGGAACCATGATTTTAGCCCCGGTCTCCAGATCTGCCGGTTTCTGGGCCGAAGTGGAGGCTGTATTGCCCTTTTCTCCGGGTTCGGTATAGGTAATTTGCAGCTCCACAAATGGAGGCAGATCTACTGTAAGTGGCGTTTCGGTATCAGCATGTACTACAATCTCCACCGCCTGTCCCTCTTTCATAAGGTCGGCATTCTCGATCATATGGGGTTGCAGGGAGATCTGCTCGAAGGTTTCCAGGTGCATAAAATGTACCCCGATGTCATCCGCATAGAGGTACTGATAAGGCCTTCTCTCAACCCTTGCGGTATTGACCTTGACACCTGCAGAAAATGTGTTTTCAATAACTTTACCGGTTGTCAGGCTCTTCATTTTGGTCCTCACAAATGCAGGTCCCTTTCCTGGTTTTACATGCTGGAATTGGACAATTGTATACAGGTCGTTATTGAATTCAAGACATAATCCATTTCTAAAATCTGCTGTAGTTGCCATGTGATCTGTTTATTATGTAAATATATCAATATAATGTTGGTTTGGTACCCAGGCTAAAGCACCTTTTTCTTTGGTATGGTGGCAATGAAATCTTTAAGGTAGTAGGGCTCGAAATAAGCAACATCTTCGAACTGCTCATTTAGATATTTTTGATGGACCGGGGCAATCATTGCAGCTGCCGATGGATTAATTCCTTCAAAAAACAGGGCGTTTGGATGTTCCAGTACCGACTTGCATTTTTCAGCTCCATTTCCGAAGAAACAGACAGGATGAGATTCCAGGATCTGATGGAAACTATCCTGAACAATGACATCGGCGGATACCTCTCTGAAGGTACTGATATCTTTTGTGAAAAATCCGGAATAAACCTCCATTCTCCTTGCATCGAGCATGGGACAGAGCAATAGCCGGTCACCATGCAAAATTACCAGATCATTGATCGCCTGAACTGATAATGCACCGCTGGCCATGATCTTCAGGGTACTCGTTGACAACAGCGGTACTTCAAGAGCATAAGCCAGTCCCTTGGCTGTAGAGACACCGATCCGCAGGCCCGTATAAGATCCGGGGCCTTTGCTTACGGCAACAGCATCAAGATCTTTAAGCTTTTTACCAGCTTTTTCTACCGATTGTCTGATAAAACTATTTAACAGGGTGGCATGAGATCGCTCCTGGCCGCTTTCGACCAGCGAAAGTTGCCGGGTTCCCTCTGAAAGTGCAACCGAACAGATATCTGTGGCTGTCTCAATATGCAGGATTAGAGGTCCTGTCATCCTACAATAATCCTTGTTCTATTTTTCACTATCGAATAGTTCATCCTCAGTCACTACCTCTACAGACAGATCATTTTTGAGTTGCCGGGAAATGGCTGAGTAAGGAGCTACAATAACCTGAGCGTCGTGATCAAGGCCCTCGGTGATTTCAATATCATTGTTGTCCTGGATACCGGTCTTAACCTCCTTCATCAATGCCTTCCCGTCTGATACAATAAAGACAACAATCATGGGTTCATCACTGGTGGATGTTTTTTCGGCGGGTACGGTGGTATTGCTGACACTGCCGTTGGAACTAACCTGGCCAATCTGCTGATCTTCTTTTACCGTGGCACTTCCGGTAGTATCCATTCTGGTTGTAACGGCCTGAATGGGGATCGAATAAACCCCTGTTCTGCGGTCGGTCTGTATATCTGCTGTTGCAGACATGCCAGGACGCAAAGGGTAAGGATTGCCATCCGTTACCTTATCTTCATATGATTCAGCCAGAAGCAGGATCTTAACCATAAAATTGGTGACCTGGTCGGTGGTTACTCCGGTGGTATTAGCAGAAACCGGGATCTCGGAAACCACACCTTTAAACTTGGTATCGGGATATGCATCCACTTCGATAAGAGCTGTATCGCGGCTGGATACCCGTACAATATCATTCTCATTTACCTCCACTTCGACTTCCATCCGGCTCAGGTCCGCAATACGGAGCATCTCTGTTCCCGACATCATTGAGGTTCCAACCACGCGTTCTCCCAGCTCAACTGACAGGCTTGAGATTGTTCCTGACATAGGGGCGTAGATGGCCGTTTTGGTCAGGCTTTCATTCGCTTCATCCAGGCTTGCCTGAGCACTCATCACTGAAAACTCAGAGGCTTCCTTCTCAGCAAGGGCTGTATTATAGCTGGTCTGGGATTGTTCATATTCCGCTGTTGAAATAGCCCCCTGATCGAAGAGCTGTTTGTTCCTTTTATAGTCAAGGCTGGCCATTTCAAGCTGGGCTTCTGACTGCTTCTGCCTGGCCCTGGCATTGTTCAACGCTGCTTCAGCCCGGTTACTGGCCATCTCGTAGGCTTCCGGCTTGATTTTAAGCAGGTACTGCCCTTTTTTAACCTCGTCCCCTTCTTTGACCACAAGATCTACTATTTCTCCTGAAACATCGGGAGAGATGGCTACTTCAGTTTCCGGCTGTATTTTTCCATTGGCTGTAATGACCTCTACAATATCCCTTTCAATTCCTTGTTCAACAGCAACCTTGAGGAATCCCTCATTACCGAACCAGCCCTGTTTCTTCCCAACTGCCAGCACGACTAAAAGTACTACAGCTAATATAACTATGATGATGATTGTTCTTTTTGATTTCATTGATTTGGAATGTTAGAAAGTAATGGGTTCTCCCTGGTAGAAATTGAGAATTTTTGTTTTGAATATAAAATCATATTTGGCCTGGAGAAGATCAGACTGGGTGGCAATCAGCTGGTTTTTAGACATGTTGTAATCAACCGTATTGACCAGTCCAACCTCAAACTTGGTTTCAGTATATTTAAATGATTCCTCCATGGAGGTCAGTGCTTTTTGGGTTGCATTGAACTTTTTCAGAGCAGCCAGGGCATCGGCATAGGACTGCTGAATAGTGGCATACAATGCAAGTTTTTGACTCTGAAGATCCAGTCTTGCATTTTCATACATGATCCTGGCATTGGCAATATTTGTATTTACATTCCAGCCGCTGAATATGGGAATTGAAATTCCCAGTCCGATCCCTGCAGATGTGTTGTCCCTGATCTGTTCAAAGAACGGGTAGGCTCCATAGATGGGCATTTCCTGCGGATAGGAGACGACACCTTCCCCGCCCACTGTCTCCCCAATCGGAATTTGCTGGGGAGGACCCACGTCGACCACCTGTTCCCGTACATCCGAGTATCCGGAATTATAATTGGCGGAAACAGATAATTGTGGAGACCGGCCTCCCTTTGCGATGGCCAGCCCTTTTTCAGCACTTTGCAGGTTCAACATGGCACTTTTTATTTCTGGCATGAGCTGTTCTGCTGTAAGGTATACTTGCATGGCATCAATCACCAGCGGGTTCTCGTCCGGATCAGCCAATACCGGTATTTCTACAGAAAATGCAGTATCTATGGGCAGATCCAGGATCTGCTGCAGATTCAGAAGGGAGATGGAGAGCTGATTATCTGCATTTACCAGGGTCACCTCTTCAGAGGCATACTGGGCCTGAATTTCAAGAAAGTTTCCCCTGGCCAGTCTGCCGGCATCAACCATTTTCCTGGTGCGATCAACCTGCTGTCCTGTTATATCCAACTGGCTTTGGGAGACCGTAACAAGTTCCTGGTTGAACATAATGGTCAGATAAGCCGCTGCAATATTGAGGGATATATCATTTTTAACCTTCTCAACATCCTGATAACTGGCCATAAGGTTCAGTTCATTCTGCAGGATGGTGTTCCTCACTCTGAGACCGCTGAAAAGATTGGCAGAAGAACTTAATCCCATACTGATAGAGTTAATCTGCTGATTATTTGTAAACTGATATGTGGTCTGGTCCAGGGCGCGACCCCAGGAATACGTGTAGCGCCCGCTACCGCTCAGACTGGGGATCTGTCCCAGTTTGGACTGCTTCAGCAGGTTTTCATTATATTCGGTATTCAGAACGGATTGTTTTATTTGAATGTTGTTTTCCATGGCGTACTGGATGCAGTTTTCCAGCGACCAGGGTTGTTGGGCTGCCAGGAAAAATCCTGTCGTCAGCATTCCAATGGAAAGCAAGATTGATTTATAAATCATTATATACTTTTTTTTAGAGATCTTAAAGTTATAGATAACAGATCAATCTGAGTGCAAAAAATCAAAAATATATTGGATTATAAAGGGATTGGTGAAGTTTCTTATATCAGGAGCAACAGGGCAAGGAACCTCTCCATCCGCATAAATCAACAGGGTAACATCAGGGTGACCATCCCACGGTTTGTAAGCCAGAGCATGGCAGAGAGATTTTTTCTTTCGAAACAGCAATGGGTACTGGCGCGTTTGAAAGAGCTGAGTATCAGGGACTGCGGTAAATCGATGCCCGTAGAAGGAGGGACTATTCAGATCAGGGGAAGGGAGCATCCGGTACGCATGTTGCAGGGAGATGAGAATGTGGAAGAAGCAATCTGGAGAGTGTTGCGAAGGGTGGCATTGAACTATCTGCCTGACAGGGTGAAAAAATTGTCAGAAGAACACGGATTTAACATTTCAGGCTTAAAGATCAGGAGGATGAAGACACGGTGGGGTAGCTGTACCGCGCGAGGCAGCATCAACCTGAACTGCTGGCTGATGATGATTCCTGAATATCTTTCCGATTATGTGATCCTTCATGAACTTGTACATACCAGGATTCCCAACCATGGAGAACGTTTCTGGCAGGAGCTGGATAGTGTGACCGGGGGACTATCCAGGCAATACAGGAAAGAGCTTCGAAAACACCAGATCATGTGCTTTCATGAACAGCGCCGGGATCAGTAGACACCAAAGATCAGCTCGGCTGTAAGGGTTATGGAGTTGAAGGCCCGGTCGCCCCTCAGATCCACGTTGAATGATGGAATAATATTCAAATAGGTATGTTTTTCCAGCTGACGCTGATATCCCACTCCAACACCCACATTTGTTTTCACGCGCCTCTCTACATCTTCCCCTCTAAGAACAATTTCCCCATACTCTTCAGATCGCTCTTTTAAATGAGCCACTATCATCGGCTTCAGGGATCCTGTGATCAACATGGTATTGGCCCCCCTTTCAAAAGGCCGGAAATAGATTGTAATTGGAACTCCGGCGGTCTGTTCTATGGTAGTAATGTTGATTTTTTCATCGGGATTTTCTGGTACAATTCCAAAATCATCGGGATAATCCAGGACAGAGGAGGTTGTATGGTTATAATCGATACCAGCTTTCAGAAACCAGTATTCATATTCCCAGTAAATAAAACTGATCCCTACACCGAATCCGGGTTCCATTGAAGGCTCCTCACCCCTAATCCAGGAATAGTTGCCCTGTAAATTACCCCCCAGATAAACATTGATCTGTGCCCGGGAAACGACAGTAAGGAGTAATAATACAACCAGGTAAACAGCTCTCTTAAACATCATCATCAGGCGATTTACACAAAACTAATACATTATTCACTCGGTAATTCAGGAAATTATCAAATGAATCTAACGGTTATGGACAGGGTCAGGAATTACAGTTTATCGAAAACATAGGTCTCAGCCATCTCACCCATGTCCGAGGCTGCTTCCGATTCAACCACCAGGTTGCCTTCCTTCATGGAAAAGGTTTGAGTGAGGGTATAATCGTACCCCTGGACTGATCCTTTGGTAACAACTGTCAGAGTCTTGGCTTTTTTATCATAAAGGGCTGTTGATTTAGTGACAGATTCCATCATTCCAACGTTCTCGCACTCTACTCCGTCAAGTGTCAGGTGTTGTTTACCCTCAACCGGCTCTCCGTTAAATTCACTCATACTGGTCAGATCCAGTGTCTTCTTATTATGCACTACATTCAATGTTTTCGGTGCAAGGCTGAACTGGTCGCCAAGTTCACTTTTTCCCTCGTTGAGTTTCCAGTCTCCGGAAAAATTCACCTTCTGTCCGAAGGCCGTTGAGGACAGCAAAGCCACGGTAATAACAAATAAGAAATTTTTCATTGCAGGTTGGTTTTAACAGGCCTTCATTGACCTTCCCCAAATGTAATAAATTCCAATTAATGGAAATTTTCTACTCTTTAGATTTTCCTAACTCGGGTTACTTTTTTGTTTTTTTCTAAGCTCCCTCTAACTGCAGATCTTGACAATCAGGTTTTTCTTTTAAATAGTTGTTGATAAGCTGTACCTATAAAGCTGGATAAAACGATAAATCCAATTCCAACTATAAAACGATACTCTATCAAGGGATTATTTGGGTTCGAACCAATCAATGCGATTATTAAAATGATCAGACTTGAAACCCAAATTAATGCAAGAAGGATGATGATAATCTTTTTCATAGTCTATCCTTTATTGGTTTATATTTTTAACTGCTGCACAAGCTCCAATACCCCGTTGTACAGGATACACTCAATTCAATAACATATTGTTGAATTGCCTCATAAGAGCATGTGGGCTGATGGCTAATCTAAGTTAGAAGAAAAATAGAGAAATGTTCCACCTATTTTACATTAAAGCAAAAGAAAAACGCCCTATCTCTTTGTGAGACAGGGCGTCCTTTGTTTTCTCTGTTGACCCGCCAGGGCTCGAACCTGGACTCTTCTGAACCAAAATCAGACGTGTTGCCAATTACACCACGGGTCAGAGGTGGTTGCGAAAACCGGGTTGCAAATATACAAATTAATAAAATTAATTTGCAATTTTTTCCAGCCCATCCTCGGTCATTCTCCAGGTTTTTCCAGCCATATTCCAATCGGAGAGGTGATCAACATTGCGAACACCTTCCAGAATGTCCCTGGTACCACGATCGAGCACAACCACTTTACCTTCAGGTACGCGCACAACGGCTTCTACCCTCGGGAACCGCCACTTGTGGTCGAGATCCACTGAGAAATAGGGATCGAGTTCAAGCGTATTACCGGATGTGCGGTAGTGATAGTCTATATTGGAAGCATTGTCTTGTGCATTATCCCATGACCTGCCCTTGGACTCTTTTTCAACTTCCAGCAGGAATGCATCATCTTCAGTTCGCTCAATATCCAGTGTGATCCTGCCATAAAAGGCATCCGCATCCTCCATCAGAAACCATTTGTTTCCCAGGTCGATGATGGATTCCTCATCGAGGTATTCATCCTGGCTCTCATTGATGGTAATGTAGAGCGTGTCGCTTCCGATATTCAGCTCCTGGGAATAATCCTCATGACCAAAATCGGAGTAGTTACTGCTTTCGAAAGCAACAATGCCGATGATGCAGAACAGGCTTACGAACCAGAGCGTGACTGCACCGATGGTAAGTCCGCGGTTCCTGGTTTTTATATTGAATATCAGCTTCACCAGACCGTACAGCATGGCTGCAACGGGTATCAGGAGTAGAAGAGTGACTGCAATAACCAGTAGGGTCACCGAGACCGGATCGGTAAATGGTATCAATATATCACCCAGGGAAAAATTGTACGATTCGAACGGAAACATGTGTATTCCAACAAATGGAAGGGCGATTAATCCGATAAGAAGCCCAATACCTGCAATAACCAGGCTGGTCCCGATGATAATTAAGATGACCTTAACAAACACCAGAAGTATTTTTCCCAGTACTTCGAAAAAATCCGAGGCGGCCCTTTCTGTTTTCTTATAAGTATCAGAATTTCTGGCCTTTGTGTATCCCTCTTTAACATTCTCTTTTACACTATCGTATTCTTCACGAATTTTTTTTTCCAGGTTTGATACATTCACTTTCTCTCCGCGCATCTCCAGCTTCTGGGCAGCCGTATCGGCCCTGGGTAGGACAATCCACAATATGGCATAGACCAGGATGGAAGCACCTCCGGCGAAGAAGAAGATCACAAACAACAATCTGAATATGACCGGATCCACGTTGAAATATGCAGCAAGCCCTCCACAAACGCCACCTATAACCGAATTTTCGGGATCACGATAGAGCCTGCGGCTGCGGCTGTAGGATTCATGGAACGTGTGTTGCTGTTCAGCCTCCTCCCCGGTATCTGCAATGTCCTCCGGGTTACCCATGATATCGATTACTTCATTGACAAGTTTAAGCGTAATGACCTGGGTCTCCTCAGTAATTTTCTCCTGGAACAGTTCAGCAATTCTTGCTTCAATGTCGTCAATGATCTCTTTGCTCTCCTGTTTATTGGAGAAATGCCTGCTGATGGTATCCAGATAAGCTTTTAGTTTTTCATAAGCATCTTCATCGATATGGAAGATGATTCCGCTTAAATTGATTTTGATCGCTTTCTTCATGGTATATGGCTTTATTTGTAGTTCTTTATTGATTTTACCGAGTTGATCAGGTCAGCCCACGATTTATCCAGTTCTTTTAAATAGCTCTTTCCTATTTCTGTGAGGGCATAGTATTTACGAGGAGGACCCTGGGTACTCTCCTCCCATCTGTAGTGTAGCAGCCCGGCATTTTTCTGTCGGGTCAGAAGCGGATAGAGTGTACCTTCAACCACAATCAGGTCATTCTCTTTTAACGCACGAATGATATCTGACGGATAAAGGTCTTTCTTAGCCAGGATGGATAAGATGCAATACTCCAGGATACCCTTCCGCATCTGTGCTTTTGCGTTATCAATATTCATAGGTCTCTATTTTATTGCGGTGATGTAAATTAAGATTTTCAAGGGAATATGTTTTCTCTTAAACAGTGAGATTTTCACTGGTTTTTTATCTTTCCCAACATTTCTGTTTTCCTCCTTCTGAAAGATAGAATCCAGGGATGGCCCCAGCTGGCGTCGCTTCTTTTTATCATATTTTCCATCATTATGCTGGTTTTGTACCGGGGGAACCACAACTTCTACTGGTTCACGGGCGGTTGCGTTCACAGCTATGCCTGTATCGATGATTGCCTCGGGATGCCTGTTCTGCTGGTAGGTAGATATCAGATCAATACCTGGTTTCTGCGCCTCAAGAAGAGCGGTCATGACCAGGAATCCGGTTACTATTATAATTCTATTTACTACTATGCTTTTCATACTATATGCCTATGCAAGCAATATTCCAATACAAAGATATATAAAAAATGTAATACCATGCAATACATAGTAGTAAAATAATTAAAAATAATTGAAATATTATTATCTTAGAGTGCATGGAATATATAGGAAACATCAGGAAAATGGGGGCAATCACAGGGGAGGTGATCCAGTATCATTTACCTTTGGGTGATCAGAAAGTGGAGATGAACATCCTGCTGAACACTGAGATCTCCATGGAATACCTGGGGCATATACACTGTATAAAATGTGGCCGGGAGACCAGGAAATCGTTTGCACAGGGATATTGTTATCCCTGCTTTACCACTGCTCCTGAAACAGAAGATTGTGTTTTGAGACCTGAATTATGCAGGGCACATGAGGGCGTGGCACGTGATATGGATTATGCAACTGCTCACTGCCTGATCGAGCATGTGGTTTACCTTTCACTCACCAGTGGAATGAAGGTGGGGGTGACGAGGCATACCCAGGTTCCTACCCGTTGGATCGATCAGGGAGCGATCCGTGCCATTGAGTTTGCCAGAACACCTAACCGTTACACGGCAGGCTTGCTGGAAGTGGCCATGAAAGATCATATTGCAGATAAAACCAACTGGAGAAAGATGTTATCGGGATCGGGCCCTGGCGATGTGGACCTGGTTAAAGAGAAAGAAAGGCTGGCCACCCTGGTACCCCCGGGGCTTGTCCCGTATTTGATTCCAGATAACCGTCAAATGGAGCTTGAATACCCCGTGATCCGGTACCCGGAAAAAGTGAAGAGCTTAAACTTTGAAATGGAACCTTTGATTAAAGGGACGCTGACGGGTATCAAGGGACAGTACCTGATGCTGGATCAGGACCGGGTGATCAATATGCGGAACTTCGGTGGTTACCAGATCCGGTTACAGACCATGGATTAATCCTCGAGGGCAGCTATCTCCCTTCGCAACAGTTCCCACTGGGGTTCTTCTATTTTAGCTCCAATAATCTCAATAACTTTCCCGGCAAGGATAGCACCAATCCGGCCACAGGTCTCTACAGAATGCCCTTTCATATGCCCGTAAATAAAACCGGCTGCAAAAAGATCCCCTGCACCTGTTGTATCTATGGCTTTGGAGGGTCTGGCATCCACCCTGACCATCCCTTCATTACAAATACAGAAGGAACCTTCAGCACCCAGTTTGATGACAACCAGGTCGCAGATATCTTTGATCTCCATGGCTCCCTCTTCCGGTGATCTTCCGGTTAAGGACCTGATTTCCTCTTCATTGGCAAATAGAATATCCACATACTGTGAGATCATGGATTTAAAGAACTCTACATTCTGATCTACAATATTATAACTGGCCAGGTCCAGGCATATAATGAGCCCGGCCCTGGCGGCGAGTCTCAATGCTTTTTCGAACATCTCCCTGTCCTGGACCAGGTATCCTTCTATGTAAAAATAGTCGTAACCTTTATAAATACCGTGGGAAATATCCTCCGCCGAAAGATCGATTGCAGCACCCAGATAGGTGGCAAAGGTTCTCTCAGTGTCTTTGGAGATCAGGGCCATCGCCCTTCCGGTTTCGTTCATGGTGCGAAAGAGAATGGGGGTGATCTTATTTACCTCCATGTCTCTTTTGAAAAACTTTCCATTATCATCGTTACCCACCGTACCTACAAAGCCGGATTCGATCCCGAGATGGGCAAGCCCGTGAATGGTGTTGGCAGCTGAACCACCGGAGGCTCTTGACTTGGGCATGCCAATAGTCTCAGCATGAATATAATTAGAAGTATCCAGGTCCACCAGTGTCATGCTTCCTCGGGGTAATCCGAAACTTTCCAGAATGTCATCATTTTTGATCCGGGTAATAATATCAACCAGGGCATTGCCCATTCCAAGTACTTTACTCATTTATACATATTTTGATACAAATATATACTATATCGATTTGTATCCATACATACGTATAATGTGTCGGCAAGGTTTTTTTTGAAATGTATTGTATTATTGGCCAAAAGCTGCTATTTTTGCGTCGCTTGTTAAAGCGCTGTCTATAACAACATAAAATTCCTCAGTAGCTCAGTTGGTTAGAGCGGCGGACTGTTAATCCGTAGGTCGTAGGTTCAAGTCCTACCTGGGGAGCTTGAAAAGGTCAATTGGTTTCAGTTGACCTTTTTTTTTGCCTGTTTTTAAGTAGGTTTGTATTTATAAAAACAAAATTGTCATTTTACTAAATAAAACAGACATACCATGAAAAAAATAAAGGCTTCAAGTTTATTATTTGTATTTGTACTAATTGGTTTCGTTCCTGCTCACGCACAACGCGTTGAAAGTGACTCGCCATTAATTGGCAGGTGGGATCTTACCATAAAAATTGATGATGCTCAGTTGAAGAATCTCGGACTTTTCAGACACGGGTTAATGTCTTCTGATGGTTTCCCTGGATGGCTTGAAGTTAAATTATCGGGCTTGTCCACTCTTGTGGGTTACTATGTTGGCTACGAAGGAAGTGCAAGGCCAATTGCAGAAGTAAAATATTCTGCCGATAAAGAAAAGTTTTATTTTACAATTCCTCCGCAGTGGATGGATATAGATGATCTTTATTTCGAATTTTCTCTAAAAGATGACAAACTCACGGGGTATCAATTGCTCGATGGCAATAAATTGGAATGGACAGGTGTTCGAGCTCCGTCGCTGGAAAGAAAAGAACCGCCAATTTGGGGTAACCCCATCAATTTGATTACTGAAAACATGGACCGATGGATCATTCCGGCGAACTGCAAATTTCAGATGATAGATGGTGTAATGGTTAACACCGAATCGGGTGGAAACCTGGTTAGCACTCAGAAATTTAATGATTTCAAACTTAGTGTTGAATTCCGTTATCCTGCCGGAAGTAACAGTGGAATTTATCTTCGCGGGCGTCATGAACTCCAGATAGAAGATTCGAAAGAAAGAACTGACCCGGTAAGTTTAGGCGGTATATACGGTTTTATTGCACCGTCAGTGTATGCCGCTAAAAAACCGGGAGAATGGCAAACTTATGAAGTTACACTTGTTGGGCGCCATGTTACTGTTGTACTTAATGGAATAGAAGTCATCTCTAACCGTCCTATTCCCGGAATTACAGGTGGCTCGCTCGATAGTAAGGAAGGAGAGCCTGGACCATTTATGATTCAGGGTGATCACGGGCCGGTGGAATTCCGCAAATTTGTGGTTACACCGTCGGTCAACTGAGCATGATTAAGAAAGGATTAGAATAGGAGATGTAAAAATATATCAACTCTAACGAATCAGGTTGCAATTTTTGACTGGAATGGGCGTTTGGCTATGCCTGTTTATCACCCTTCTGCACTTTTAAGAAATCCTGACCTGAAAAGGGATATCTGGAGCGATTTCAAAAAGATCGTATACAAGTACCGGGAGCTGGTTAATGCTTCACATGCTGCACCTCATTGCTGAAGAGAATGTACCTGTTTAGAGTCAATTAAATGGCTGAATTCTTTTTTTTAACTTGTTCGTTAAAAGTGATCCTTACACTGTAAAGATCTATTTATTAATCTTGACCGCCTAAGAAAATGAGGAACCTGTTCATGTTGATGACACTCCTGATGTTCCTGTGCATTACCTGTAATAAGCCAGAAGACAAGGCACCCATAAGGGTTGTCACCGAACTGAATGTGGGTGAATCCCGGGATGTCGTGCTTTCCAATGGTGAAAGCGTAAACCTGACCCTGCTTGGGATCAGTGATGTGCGGGACAGCCTTCGTAATGCCATACGTGATGTAAAGGTGCATGTTAGCATCGATGGTGACCAGTATACTCTGGGATCGGGTAATTATAACCTGCCATTCAGGGCCGGCAGGGTACAGATCGATTGCCCGGGGGTGAAGAATTATTATGATAATTCCAATAGTGACCACTGGGGGCTGAACGGGGATGCGCGCTTCAGGCTGTGGCCCGAAGGCTCCACCTATATGACTCCGGGAACGTTTGTATACCCTATCAGGCAGGTGTGGTTTGCCTCCATGACGCAGTCAGGGAATGAGCCGACCTATGTGGACTGGGGTGAAGATCCAGAGGGCAAAAGCATCTATTACCATTCGGGTCATGATATGGGGGGTGCTGAAGGTATGGATGAGATCCTTTCGGCCACGGACGGACTGGTCATTTCATCAGCGGGGGATACGCTGGACGGGTTTACGGATTTTCCCGGTGATATCCGCCCGGATGTGGTCTGGATACTGAGCGACTGGGGCTGGTATATCCGTTACAGCCACCTGGACAGGATTGATCCGGAGATCCGGACAGGGAACCGTATTAGCATCAATCAGCGGATCGGGTTGATAGGTAAACAGGGTGGCAGCGGTGGCTGGGTACACCTGCATTTCGAGATAATGAACAGGGAGACAGCTTCCGGTAACTGGGGAACCGAAGAGGCCTATGCCTATGTCTGGGAAGCTTATGTTAATCAGTATCACCCGGATATCATCGCAGTTGCACGGCCGCATCAACTGGTATGGACAGGTCAGCCTGCACTGCTGGATGGTAGCAAATCAAGAAGTTTGAACGGGCAGATCGTGAATTACGAATGGACCTTTTCAGATGGCAGCAGTGCAAAAGGAGCTATCCAGGAAAGGTCGTACCAGGATCCCGGTGAATACAGTGAGATACTGAAAGTGACCGATTCACAAGGCCATGTCGACTATGATTTCACGGTGGTTCAGGTCTATGATCCTGACGTTCACGGCCAGACTATCCCAACCATACAGCCGGCCTTTCACCCAACATTGGATATCCATCCGGGTGACCCGATAACGTTCCTTGTACGCACTTTCAATACGGCAACCGGGAGTGAAACCTGGGATTTCGGTGATGGATCGCCGACAGTTTCAGTTGTTTCAGAAACTGTCGACCGGCGCAATTATACAGCAGGTAAATTTGCGGAAACGATTCACTCTTTTGAGGAACCGGGAGACTACATTGTTACGGTGGAAAGGTCAGATGAAGCCGGGATCAAGGCGACTGCGCACCTGCATGTGGTGGTGAATGATATCAAGTGAGCATACGCAACACTCCCCTCACATAACCTACCGATTCGGCCAGGCCGGGAAGGGGATCCTTGCCATCTTTTTCGAATTCGAAGCTGACTACATTGCTGTAGTTCTCATCGATGAGCATTTTCATGAACGCAGGTATATCTATGACACCGCGACCTATTTCACAGGTATTCCCTGACGGATCGGCCTTATCTTCATCCTTCAGGTGGATATCATGAACCCGGTCCATATATTTTCTGGTCTCTTCGACCGGATCCTTCCCGATCCGGAGTGTATGCCCTACATCCACACACAATCCCATACGCGGATCCAGATCCTTGACCAGATTATAAACACTTTCAGGTGTGGGATATTTATCATCACCCGGCCCGTGATTATGGATGGCCAGCTTGATGCCCGTCTCCTTTACTTTCTTATTGCAGCGTTCAAGCAGTGGATGATCAGGGGATCCTATAATGACTTTCATTCCCGCATCTCCGGCATACCTGAACGCATTGTCGACCTCCTCATCTGAAGTCATGTAAATGACACCACCTCCATACAGATCGATCCCGGCCGCATCGATTTTTGCAACCATCTTTTTTATTTCTTCAGCTGTTGAATCGAGGGGCATATGCATGCTTTTTAAACAGAGCTTTTTCATATCAAGCCGGGCTGTCATGGCAATGGTATCCTCCAGGCTGAATTCCCTGAAGGTGTATGAAGCGATTCCCAGTTCAAAGGGAAGATCAGAACTTTTTTCAGGAGAGGATTGACGGGCAGTCAGCAAGGCTGGAGCCTGGGCAGCAAGCAGGCCGGTTCCTGATAGTCTGAGGAAATTACGTCTGGAAAAATGCATGATCAATGTATTAAGTTTGTATAAATCTGAGATTGTTTGAAGTTAAAATAGGAAAAAACTGCTACATGACATTACAGGGGATACATTTTTCTGCGTAACTTCAATCAATAAACGTCAACAAGATATGAAAAGATCAAAATTGTATTTGTCAGTCATACTACTGGCAGTTGTTTATGTCAGTTCATTAGCTCAGGTAGATCCCATGTCCCCTGTGCCAAACGATGAAAGCGTTCGCCATGGTAAGCTGGATAACGGAATGACCTATTACATTAAATCCAACCAGGAGCCCAAGGAACGGGCCTCCTTTTATATGATCCAGAATGTGGGCGCACTGCTGGAGGATGATAACCAGAACGGACTGGCCCATTTCCTGGAACATATGGCTTTCAACGGGACCAAGCATTTTCCGGATAAGGGGATCATTAATTTTCTGGAGCTTCACGGAGTGGCTTTTGGAGAAAACATCAATGCCTATACGCAGCAGAACCAGACTATTTATAATCTTTCAGATGTGCCTGTTAACAAACCGGGTGTTCTGGATAGCTGCCTGCTGGTTCTTAATGACTGGTCCAACTACCTCTTGCTCACCGATAAGGAAATAGATGCCGAACGAGGGGTGATCAAGGAGGAGTGGCGGACCAGGAGGACTGCGCAGTTCAGAATGTATTCAGCCTCCATGAAATATCTCTATCCGAATTCAAAGTTTGCTGAAAGAGATGTTATTGGTGATCTGAATGTGATTGAGAATTTCAAATATCAGACACTCAGGGATTTTTACCATAAATGGTACAGAACAGATCTTCAGGCTATTGCAGTGGTTGGTGATTTCGACGCCGTCGAGGTGGAAAAGAAAGTAATTGATCTGTTTTCAAAGATCCCAGCTGTGGAGAATGCCCCGAAAAGACCTTTTTTTGAGATCCCGGATAATGATCAACCGGTCTATGGACTTGTGACCGATAAGGAGGCCGACCAGACTATTATACAGTATATGATCCGGCACAGGACAACCAACGATGGTCCTGAGACGCTTATGCAATATCGTGATAGTTATATATATCAGTTGTTTAACTCCATGATGAGTCAACGAATTGAAGAGTTGCTTCAAAAAGGTGACCCTCCTTTTGTGGTCGGGGTGATCAATTACGGGGATTTTGAAAGGGGATATGAGGCACTGACTGCCATCACTATCCCCAAGCCCAACCAGGAGGATGTAAGTTTCACAGCGCTTATGACCGAGCTGGAGCGTGCAAAAAGATATGGTTTCACCCAGGGAGAACTGGACCGTGCCAAATCCGAGGTCCTTTCCCAGTGGGAAAAGTACTATAATCAAAGGGATAAGATCAGTAACGAGGAGTATGTCAATGAGTACGTTGATAATTATTTGGATGAGGATGCCTATCCCTCTACAGAATTTGGATATCAGGCTGTCCAGGCCCTTCTTCCCACTATTACCCTTGCAGATTTTACCCAGAAGTTAAACGAGTGGATCACGGATAAGAACCAGGTAATGATAATCCAGGGGCCCGAAGGAGCAGGGGTGAAACATCTGTCAGAGGAAGAAGCTCTGGCCATCATGGACCAGGTATCCAAAGCAGATATCGATCCTTACCTGGATGAAGCGCTTGCTGAGTCACTTGTCCCCAATGAACCGGCCCCGGCAGCGGTAGTCAGTGAGAAGCGGATAGAAGAGCTGGATGCAGTGGAATGGACCCTGGAGAATGGAGCCCGGGTGATTTTCAGGAAGGCAGATTATGAAAAGGATCAGGTCCAGATCAGGGCATACAGTGCGGGAGGCAGCTCACTCTATGGCGATGAGGATGTACCGACCACTGATATGCTTACCTCGCTGATCACCATGTACGGTGTAGGAGATTTTGATGCCATGGGGCTTCAAAAAATGCTTACCGGTAAAAATGTCTCTTTACAACTTGGTCTCAGAAGCCTTTCCGAGGGACTGGATGGAACGTCCAGTATTAAGGATGTGGAAGCAATGATGCAGCTTGTTTACCTTTATTTTGACTTTCCAAGATTCGACAAGGAAGCAAATGACGCCATCATAGCCAGGTACATGGCTTTTGTAGAGAACATGAACAACAATCCACAGAAGGTGATGGGTGATTCACTCAGCCTGATCATGACCAATTATAATCCCCGCACCAGGATCCTGGACAAAAAGTTCCTTCAGGATGTTAGTTTCGAACGAATTAAGGAAATTTACCGTGACAGGTATGCAGATGCAAGTGACTTCTTCTTTGTTATAGTAGGGAATATGGATGAGGATGCGGTAAAGTTACTTGCTCAGAAATACATAGGTGCCATACCCGATCTGGACAGATCTGAAACATGGGTCGACCGGAAAATTCGTGAACCCGAGGGGGTCGTTGAGAAGACCATTCCGGTACCACTGACAACTCCCAAGGCCAATGTCAATATCATTATCAATCAGAAGATGGCCTATAATCCATATAATAGAATGGTATTGAACGTTATACAGGGTATTTTGGACCTGAGGTATGTGGAGTCCATCAGAGAAGAGGAGGGAGGAACCTACGGAGTAGGGATCATGACCTCTATAGCCAAATGGCCCATAGAGAAGGCAACTATGCAGATTAATTTTGACTGTGATCCTGATCGGGCAGCAGATCTGAAAGAGAAGGTATTTGCCGAGCTCGAGAAATTGGCCAATGATGGTCCTTCAGAACAGGATCTGTCCAAAACAGTAGAGAACATACTGAAGGACAGGCAGGAGAATAAGGAACATAATACCTATTATCTTGCCGCCCTTTATAACTATTACGTCTATGGGATTAATTTTGACGATCCGGCCAATTTTGAAGATATCGTGAACAGCCTCACTGCGGATGATGTGAAAAATGTGATGCACGCGTTTTACGACAATCCAAATGTTGTAGATGTGGTCTTTGTCCCAAAGAAGGAGGGTGAGGCTGAATAAATATCTGGACTTAGAAGAGCCCGTGGATCTGTGCATTAATATTATCGATAACCCTGCTCAGATCTTCGGGCTTATCCCTGAAATTGTGATTGTCCACGTTCACAATTAACAGTTTACCAAGGTTGTATGTCTCCACCCAGGCTTCGTATCTTTCATTCAGGTGTTTAAGATAGTCCAACCGAATGTTGTTTTCATATTTCCTGCCTCTTTGCTGAATTTGTTCCACCAGAGTAGGAATGGAGGCGCGCAGGTAGATAAGCAGGTCGGGAGGTTCGATCAGTGAGCTCATCAGGTTGAAAAGCGCAAAATAGTTTTCAAAGTCCCTGGTGCTCATCAAACCCATGCTATGCAGGTTGGGAGCAAAAATATAGGCATCCTCATATATGGTGCGATCCTGGATAATCTTCTTGCCTGATTGTCGGATCTTGACGATCTGACTGAACCGGCTGTTTAAGAAATAGATCTGCAGATTAAAGGACCAGCGTTGCATGTCCTGGTAAAAGTCATTCAAATAGGGGTTATCATCCACATCCTCATACTGGGCTTCCCAAGCGTAATGTTTTGATAATAAACTTGTTAATGTTGTTTTACCGGACCCGATGTTTCCCGCAACAGCTACATGCATATTCCTTGATTTAATGGGTGAACCAGATTAAAGATAATAACTTTTATCGGGTTAAAATGTCCTTAAGCTCATCTAAATATTTACGATCGTTTGCCAGCCTCGGTATTTTGTTCTGCCCGCCAAGTTTCCCTCTTTCTTGCATCCATTTGTAGAAAGTGCCTGGCTCAAGCGAGACAACTCTAGGCGGCTTTAAGGTAAGGTCCTTGTAGCGCTTAGCTTCATAATCCGAGTTCAAAGTTTTAAGTGTGTCATCCAACACTTTTGCGAATTGTTTAAGATTAGGCGGTGGATCCTCAAATTCGATCATCCATTCGTGTCCTCCTTTTTTGTCCTCACTCATAAAGAGGGGACCGGCAGTATACTCCTTGATGACAGCACCTGTTGCATTGCAGGCTGCGATCACTGCCTTCTCTGCATTCTCCATGATCAGCTCTTCACCAAAAGCATTGATAAAGCACTTGGTGCGCCCGGTTATTTTGATCCTGTGTGGTTGTAAAGTAGTGAACACAATCGTATCTCCGATCAAGTAACGCCACAATCCACAGTTTGTGGAAATGATCATGGCATAATTCACATCCACCTCCACCTCACCGATGGTATATACGGTTGGATCGGACCTGTCCAGCTGGTCCACCGGAATGAATTCATAAAATATCCCCAGGTCCAGCATGAGTAACATATCATCACGCTCCAGGTCATCCTGGATCCCAAAGAAACCTTCAGATGCGTTATAGGTCTCCAGGTAATTCATATGATCGGATGGGATCAGCTTCCGGAAAGAATCCCGGTAAGGAGTAAAACTGACTCCGCCATGAGTGAATAATTCAAGGTTTGGCCATACTTCCAGTATATTGTTCTTACCGGTAAAATCGAGGACCTTTCTCAGCAGGACCAGGTTCCAGGATGGCACACCGGCTATGCTTGTAACGTTTTCATTGACGGTATGACGGGTAATCATATCCAGCTTCTCCTCAAAATCAGGATGCAGTGCAATCTCTGAGGCGGGTGTGCGAATAAATTGCGCCCAGAAAGGGAGGTTTTCAATAAGGACAGCCGACAGGTCCCCATAATAGGACTGGTTGCTGAATTTATTCACCTCTGCGCTACCGCCCAGGGTCAGGGCTTTTCCTTTTAAAACTGAACTCTCAGGCCGTTGCCTGGTATAGAAAGCTATCACATCTTTTCCGGCTCTGAAGTGACACTCTTCAAGCGCTTCATTGCTGACTGGTATGAACTTGCTCTTATCCGAGGTGGTGCCGGAAGATCTGGCAAACCACTTAATTTCAGTGGGCCAGAGCAGATTCTGCTCACCCTCCCTGAGACGATTGATGTATGGTTTTAGATCTTCGTAGGTACTGATAGGGACCCTCTCCTGGTACTCTTTAATGGAATTGATGGAGTCATACCCGTATTGAATTCCCCAGGTAGTACGAAGTGCCTGTTCAATTAATTTAACAAATACCTCTCTTTGTACATCAACAGGGTACTTAGTGAAAAGCTCGATCTGGTGAAGCCTTTTCACATTCACCCATGAAATAATGGAGTTTAACAAAGGCATACAGATTCAATTATAGAATCAGCATCGCATCTCCATAAGTACCGAATTTATACTTTTCTTTGATAGCAACATCATATGCATCCATAAGAAAATTATAGCCTGCGAAAGCTGATACCATCATTAAAAGCGTGGAATAGGGAAGGTGAAAGTTTGAAACCATCCTGTTTGGAACACTGAATTCATATGGTGGAAAGATAAATTTATTGGTCCATCCATCGTACTCCTTCAGGAATCCATCCGTGGAGACAGAACTCTCAAGAGTCCGCATTACAGTGGTCCCAATTGCACACACATTCTTTTTCTGCTCTTTTGCAGCATTTACAATTTGTGCACATTCATCAAGGATATGAATCCGCTCAGAATCCATCTTATGTTTGGTCAGGTCCTCCACATCAACCGTTCGAAAATTTCCAAGGCCCACATGTAATGTAATATAAGCAAATTCGATTCCCTTGATCTCCAGTCGTTTTAAAAGTTCCCGGCTGAAATGCATTCCTGCAGTAGGGGCAGCCACAGCACCCTCGTGTTTTGCGTAAACGGTCTGATAACGCTCCCTGTCTTCAGGTTCAACTTTCCTTTCAATAAATTTTGGGAGCGGGGTTTCGCCCAGTTCGAACAGCGTCTTTTTAAATTCATCATAATCGCCATCATACAGGAACCTCAATGTTCTGCCCCTGGAGGTGGTATTATCGATTACCTCGGCAACCAGTATATCATCTTCTCCGAAGTAAAGCTTGTTACCTATCCTTATTTTGCGTGCCGGATCTACCAGTACATCCCAGAGTCGTTGTTCTCTGTTGAGTTCCCTTAAAAGAAATACTTCAATTTCTGCTCCGGTTTTCTCTTTATTTCCGTATAGCCTGGCAGGGAACACCTTGGTGTCGTTGAATACCATCACATCCCGGTCATCAAAATATTCAATGATATCCCTGAAAATCCTGTGTTCTATTTTTTCGGTGTCACGGTGCAGCACCATCATCCTGGATTCATCGCGGTTCTTGGCGGGGAACTTTGCTACAAGCTCAGGCGGCAAATTAAATTTGTATTGGGATAACTTCATATATGGATTGTGAGTTTAAATTTTATGCGAGCCTCGTTATACGTAAGAAACGCAATTTTGTTACAAAAGTTTAAGATTTTCTATAAAGTTCTCTAAAGAAATTGCCTTATCTACCTGGTATGGACCAATTCTGGTACGTCTGAGCCCGGTCAAATAGGCTCCAGAATCCAGTAATAACCCGAGATCCCTGGCCAGCGACCTGATATATGTACCCTTGCTGCACTCCACGTTGAGAATAAGGTCGGGAAGCTCCTGAGATATCAATTCCAGGTGGGAAATATGAACCCTCTGTGACTTTAATTCCATCTGTTTGCCTTTCCTGGCCATTGCATATGCACGTTTCCCGTCTACGCTTTTAGCAGAAAACAGTGGAGGTATCTGTTCCTGGTCCCCTGTTAATTTCAAAAGTGCCTGTATAATTTTGTCTGAAGTGATATGTTCCCAGGGATAGGTTTGATCTACTTCGGTTTCCAGGTCGAAGGAGGGTGTGGTTGCGCCGAGTCTGACCTGTGCTGTATATGCTTTTTCCATGTCCTGGAATTGCATGATCTGCTTGGTTGCTTTCCCGGTACAGATAATCACCAGGCCGGTAGCCAGGGGATCCAGTGTGCCCGCATGCCCTACCTTGATTTTCTTGATCCCCAGCTGTTGCCTCAGGGTTTTCCGGATCTTATTGACTACATCGAACGAAGTCCAGGTAAGGGGTTTGTCAATATACAGGACAGCACCGTCCAGATACGTTTCGGGACGATTATACTCCATAGGATCAGGCAAAGATGATTGAGATTACTCCAACTATTGCACAATAGATGGCAAACCAGTATAGATTTCCCTTTTTAATCAGATTGATCATCCACCTGCAAGCCAGGTAACCTGAAATAAAGGCAGCCAGGAAACCTATCACAAGTGAACCAGCAGCAATTCCAGCTTCTGAAGTTGAGGATGAAAATGAGAGAATATCCAGCAAGCCGGCTCCAATGATCGGCAGCAATACCATCAGGAAGGAGAATTGTGCCACATCGCTGCGGCCGTTCTTTAGTAAAAGTCCGGTAGAGATGGTTGCGCCTGAGCGGGAGATCCCCGGGACAGTGGCGATGGCCTGTGCAATGCCCATAATGAATGCATCCAGGAAGGGGATTTTTTTCTTCCCCGGTTTAACCAGCTGGGTAGAGAACAGCAATATCGCTGTCACAATCAGGGCACCACCCACCAGCACCAGGTTACCTGTAAAGAATGATTCCACCTCTTCCCTGAACAGAAGACCTACAACCAGCACAGGCAGCATTGAGAGCAGGATTTTTGAGATATAACGGGTCTCCTCGTTCCATTTGAATTGAAATAATCCCGCTAACAGTTTTTTAATGTCCTTGTAGAATACGGCAATCGTGCTGAGAACGGTAGCGAAATGAACCAGCACCGTGAATGAGAGACTTTCTTGCACTTCAATATTTAACAGGACCTTCCCTATCTCAAGATGACCGCTGCTGCTTACAGGAAGGAATTCTGTAAGCCCCTGGATCAATCCAAGGATCAATGCCTGGAACCAACTCATTTGCTTTTAGATTTGGGCTTTTTCATAATGGCCCAAATCTCAAAGATAAATCCTGCCAGTACGATAATGGGTGCCAGTGTAATCCGGCGAAAACTAAATACTTCATTCTCATTGAAAATTCCAGGATCTTCTGATTTCCCGCCGATCATCAGGATGAATCCCAAAACAATAATGGCAAATCCAATGACCAGTAAAATATAATTTTCTCTGGCCAGGGCGAAGTTCTCTTTTTCAGTGCTTTTCTTACTCATATTAAATCAATTAATAAAGCTTGTCAGCATTCATATTCAAGTACTTATTCACAGCAAAGTAGGTTGAAATCCAATTCAGGATGATACCGATGAGGATCACCCCAAGTGCCAGTATGGATAGCATGTCATAATCCCGGAGCGAAATCACGCCTTCAAACTCTTCCTGGAGCAGGTATACCAATCCCATTAGAAGTGAAAGCGCAACCAGGCTGCCTGTAAACCCGGTGACTGCACTTGTAAAAAGAAATGGTTTCCGGATAAATCCCCGTGTTGCGCCCACCAGTTGCATGGTATTGATGATAAATCGTTTGGAATAGATTGAAAGCCTGATGGTATTGTTAATCAGGGTGACGGAGATCAGTGCAAGTAAAATGGAGAATCCAAGAATGATCATGGTAATCTGGCGAATATTCTCATTTACTGCATATAAAAGCGATTTCTTATAGTAAACCTCCTCGATGGTGTCATATTGCATCAGGTCCTGTTCTATCATCATCACTGAATCGGGATTGGCCCAGGCCTGATGCAGACGGACTCTGATAGATGGTGGAAGGGGATTGTAACCCAGAAATTGTATGAAATCTTCACCAAGCATTTGCTCTGTCTCCAGTGCCGCTTCTTCTTTGGTAATATATTCGGTCGATAGTATAAACTCTCTTGAATCCAGTATTTTTTGCAGCTGGTAAATATCAGCCTCTTTAACATTCTCCTTTAGGATAACATTGATCCCAATGCTTTCCATCACCTGTTTGCGGATATTACGGCCATTAATGAGCAACAGGCCCACCATCCCGAGCAGCAATAAAACCAGTGATATACTGATGATCGAGGTAATATAGGAACTGCGGATCCTGCGTAAGTATGTCCTGTTTTCCTTCTTTGGCATGCCTGAAAAAATGGCTGTCGCAAAGATAGGAATTTAATCCAGTATTTTGACCCACCCGAAGGAATCCTCATGATCACCGTTCTGGATACCCAGAAGGCTCTCATACAGGCTGGTAGTTACAGGTCCTGGCTTGATCCCGTCACCGAATGAATAGGTAATATCATTTTCAATATCGACTATCTTCCTTATGGGTGAAATAACGGCTGCAGTGCCGCATGCCCCTGCTTCCTCGAATGTGGCAAGCTCTTCAACAGGAACGGGGCGTATATCCACTTTCATTTCCATTTTTTCTGCCAGATCCTGGAGACTCCTGTTGGTAATGGACTGAAGGATCGATTTTGATTTGGGTGTGATATAAGTATTATCCTTGATGCCGAAAAAATTGGCCGGACCACATTCATCAATATATTTTTTCTCTTTTGCATCCAGGTATACAGCTGTAGCAAATCCTTTCTCATGAGCATCAGCAAGTGAAGTCATGCTGGCAGCATAATTTCCACCAACTTTCAGATGACCGGTACCCAGTGGAGCAGCCCTGTCATGGTCCCTGCATATGACCATATCCACAGGTTTAAATCCTTCTTTAAAGTATGGGCCCACCGGCATCACAAAAATAAGGAAGGTGTACTCTTTAGCCGGACGTACACCCACTTCAGGACCCGTACCAATTAACAATGGACGTATATACAAAGAGGCTCCTGTTCCATAGGGAGGCACAAAGCGCCTGTTTAGATCCACCACTTTTTCAACTGCCTCCATAAACAATTCAACCGGGACTTCAGCCATGTGGATCCCTTTGGCTGACTGGATCATCCTCCTGGCATTCTCACCGTGGCGGAAAAGTCTGATACGCCCGTCTCTTCCTTTAAACGCCTTCAATCCTTCGAACGATTCCTGGCCGTAGTGCAAACAGGTGGCTCCTATATGGATGGGAAAATATTCATCAGAAGAGATTTCCAGCTGGCCCCATTTTCCATCTTTGAAAATACATCTCACATTATAATCGGTCTTCATAATATTGAAGCCAAGATTTTTCCAGTCTAGTTCCATGATCCTTGGAGTTAGGGTTTATATCAAGAGTTCAAAAGTAATCATTCAAACCCGCCTCAACAATAAAGTAATGATGTTTTAGAAGGATGTTTTATATCCATCTCTCCTTTTCAAGATTGGACATTTGTTTAGCTCCTGATACTTCCCTCAATCGACTGGCTGCCGTTGTGAAATATTGAAATTCATACAGCAATTCCAATTGCTGTTTCTTGAACTGTTGTCCATTGATTTTTGACCCATTCTCTCTTAACTCCTTGAATAACAGCTTTATATTCTCGGTATAATCAGGTCTGCCAATATACTCCATTCGGGCATCAATCAGTATTCTTTCAAGTTGGTTCACCGGGTTGAAAGGCATCTTGGTAGCTATGATAAGGTTACAGATCCGGTCAATCTGCACTTCCGAATAGCTGAAGTTAGGCAGGATCTCTCTGCATACGACAATAGACCGGTTCTCAAAATGATGGTAATCCTGGATCAGTCCGGTAAAGAGCATCAGGGCTGCTGTTCTCACCAGCAGCCTGTCTTCCTCTTCAATCTCCTCCGAACGGCAAAGCAAGAAGGATTGATCATACACTTTTTTAGCATAATCCGGTCTGTGAAAGTGGAGAAATTCAGGTAAATTCGTAAAGATTTCTTCAAATATTTTATCCTCGAGGTCGTCCAGTCTCAGGAGCTGTAATTTTATGAAAAACCTTTTATTCGGGATCTCCTTCAGGTCAACCGATAACTCCGGACGTAAACCGTTTACATAATACATATCGATGTTCCCTTTGTATTTTACGGGAAGTTTACCCCTGTACTCGCAGATAAAATATTCTTTTACCAATCCGTAAGTGATTCCGGAAATATTAATTTTTCCCGCTGTCCCCGATGATTCCATTCGCGAAGCGGTATTAACAGTGTCTCCCCAGATGTCGTATGAGATTTTTTTGTGACCCACCACTCCAGCTATGACCGGCCCGGTATGTATGCCTATCCTCAGGTCCCAGATTTTCGCCCTGGATAATTTCAGATGTTGCATATAGGATTGCATCTCCAGGGCAGCCAGCACCACCTCTACAGGATTTGTACTGTTTTTATTAGGTATCCCTCCGGCAGCCATATAAGCGTCCCCAATGGTTTTGATTTTCTCAATATTATATTTTTCGACTACAGAATCGAAATGGAAAAAGAAGGTATCGAGTTCGTCGATTAGCTTTTCAGGATTCATCTCCTCAGCAATTCTTGTAAATCCCTGTATGTCAGAAAACAGTACGGTAGCCCTGTCATATTTATCCCATCTGGCCCTTCCTTCAGTTTTGATCTGATCAGCGGTCTTTTCCGGAAGTATTTCGGCCACCAGTTTGTCCGACCGTTCCTTTTCGGCCGCCAGATTTTGAATCTTGAGTTCCATTCGCTCTGAAATTCTTGATTCAGCTCTCCTGTAGTTCAGCAGTCTCCATTTCCGAACAAGGAAGATCACCACAAGTAGGAGTAATCCGTAAAAAATAAAAGCATACCAGGTTGCGTAAAAAGGAGGAGCAATGTTGAATGACATTTCTTTTATATCTGTCGTTCTGCCGTAGAGATCCATTGCCTGTACTTCAATCGCATGTTCACCACTCTTTAATCCCGATATTGATCTATCCCTGATGGTACTCCACCTGGACCACAATTCAATACCTGGCAGGATCCTGTACCTGAACAGCGGCTCAGGCGATCGCTGTAATTCAAGCCCGGAAAAGTGAACCTGGAGCTTTTCATCATCGGATACAGCATTCAGCCGGACAATGGAGATTTCATCCGGTTCACTGCTCAGGCTGCGCAGATCGAAAAGTGAAAGTTTATCTTTCCCGGCCAGGAACAATATACTGTCGGTAAAATCCATATCAATGATCTCTCCCAGGTTTTGTAATACCGGAAATACAGCAAATGATGAGGTTGGTTCATCCAGATTGTCTGTATAAAGCACCCTTGATTGATAATCCCCGCCGTTCTGCAATATCCAGAAACAGCCGTTGGAACCTGGCAGGATCTTATCTGATCGGGCAAGCAGTTCTGTTCTTTGATTTGCCGGCAGTGGTTGAAAACTATCTTCATCCTTGTAGTATCGATACACTTTAGCACTGCTCACCAGGAGCAAATCCTGATCCACCTGCAGGAGCCTGTAAAGCAGATCTTTGGAATAAAAGGACACAGGAGAGATCCTATCCGCTCTGCTGTTTAGAATATAGACTCCATTATTGCATAGAAAAAAGGTCTCATTGTTATATTCCACAAAGGAGTGCCCATTTTTAAGGGAGGGTTCAATGGAGGTGTATTCCCATTCAGACTGATTCAGATCGTAGGTGCCGGTTCCCAGTTTACCGGATGCAACAACATGGCCCCTGCTGATGGCACAGATTCCGGTAAACGATCCCTGATCGATCATTTCAGCATGTTGATCAGATATGATGAACAGGCCATCGGGACCCGCCGCAAATACCTGGTTATTAACGGCAGAGAACATGTGTATTGTTTGAATGCCGGCGGGGAGCAAACTGGTTATGGACCATTGACCGCCATCTTTGAATCCATCTTTAATTGAGAATATCCCGCGGGAAGTACCCAGTAATATCTGGTTCTCAAAAACAATGGTTTTCAAGATCCTGCCTGTGTTTCCTGAGCTGGTACCAAGAAGGTAGAGGGGCGATGGGTCATTGATCCTGTACAGGGAATATGCTCCGAGTATCCAGATTTCGGATTTATTCCAGACGAAGATTTGCCTGATCCCACTGGCAGGGATTCCAATTTTATCCCCGATCATGGGCATGATTTTCCTTTTCAGTATAGTGTCCTCAGGAAATTGTTCGATATGTGTACTCCGGGATTCGATAAACCTAACATCCTTTCTTGTAAAACGATAGCGACCTTTATCAGTGTAGATTAACACTCCCGCCGAATCTTCCAGAATTCCTGCAGGAGTAAATATGCGTTGAGAAGCGGGCAAAAGTTGTATGCGTGATATGGCGCGAAAGGTGGGGCCCTTTTCCCTTACAAGGAATCCAAGGTCATTCCCTGATACATAGTATAATGTATCGGATGCATCGCCTGTTACGTAGACCGGGCCATCCATGTAAAGATGTGTCATCTGATTCCCGGTAATAATGCTGAGGCCATTATTTTTCCCTATGAAAAGGGTTCCATGACGGTCACGGTAGAATGTTTCGTTTGGTATATCGCTGTATTGGGAAGGAAGATTAATTTCTTGAATCCATGGGATCAGATCAAGGTCGTTTTGCTGCGCAAATCCCCAATTGATGCTGGATTCACAAGTAATGAGCATAAAAAAAATCAAGTAAATTCTATATGACTTGAAGAATAAATTCATAACTTGTGAAACTCAGGTCGTGGTTCATTCGTAAGACATAATCAAAAGTAAAAAAATATATTTAGCCTTTTTTTATAACTAAATAACAGGATATTTATGGAAGAGTTAGAAAGGCCGATAATCGTACCGTGGGATTTCTCACCGGTGGCTGAGAACGCTTTTCGGCATGCAGTAAATATCTCCAGGGCACTGAATAGAGAGATTCTGCTTTTGCACATTGTGCATGAAGAGAGGGATAAAGAAGCAAAGAAAGCCGAGATGGAGGCTTCAATTGAAAAATTGTCAAAAGAGTATGGCAAGAAGCCTCATGCCGGTGTCGTGCACGGTTCCATTTTCCATGCTATAGGAGAGACGGCGAAAGAGCTAAAAGCAGAAATGATTGTAATGGGAACTCACGGAATGGTGGGCGCTCAGAAGCTATTTGGAAGTAAAGCCCTTAAAGTGGTTGTGTCATCACGTATTCCATTTCTTGTGATCCAGGATAAGCCTGCAAAAGAGACCATTGACACCATCCTTCTCCCCATAGATTTCAGAAGTGAGAATAAAGAGAAGGCGAACTGGATTTACTACCTTGCCCGAAACTTTGGGTGCAAGTTCATTATCCTGAAGTCCAAGGCTAAGGACAAAGGATTCAGACGGAAGACGCTCTCCAATATCAGATACGTCGAAACGTTCCTTAAAGGGCATGATATTGCTTACGAAATCGTGACAACCTCCGGAAAGGAAAGCTTCAAGAAGGAGATCATTTCTTTTGCCACGGCACATGATGCAGATCTGGTACTGATTATGGCCACTCGTGATATCAAATGGGTGGACTATGTGCTTGGAGCGCCCGAACAATATATCCTGGCCAATCCTGCAAATTTACCGGTGATGTGCATGAATCCAAGGCACGCAAAGATTGCTGGTGGATTCAGAGCGACTGGTGGAGCTGGATAACAACAAGTATTCCAGAAGCTAATTAAGGATAGTTATTTTACCCTCTGCGTTGACTTGTGCAGATGGATTCTCTCGAGTATAAGATTAAATGTATTCTTTATCATACTCCAGATCAAGCGAAGAATTAAAAGGGGATTCAGGAAGCGCAGGAAGATATTTCTGTAAGCAGCACTTCCAGTAAATGTGTCCCATAATATTGCACTCATTCTTCGGCTATTATTCCTCTTGTCCTGTTCAGTGATTACCAGTCCAAGCATGGCGGCTTTCAGAAGGTGAGATTTTTGGATGATCCCGGTCACTGAAAAAATCAACTTTCCCAGTATATTATCCCTGTCCAGATTGGTGCATGCCGGCTGATAGTGTTTTTTAAATGCTGCGGCGGATATTCCATTATATACAGCAGTGCTGGCGGCAGCTTTCCCGGTAATATATGCAGCCCCGATACCATTCTTATATAGTTTTGAAGAAGCAGAATCACCCACCAGGACAACCCTGTCATCGTATGCCAGCTTTGCACCTTTCACATTGATGCTGGGGTAGCATTTACAGGGGGTGATGTCGTCCAGATTGATATCTGGCGGGAACAGTTTTCGGACTGCTTCTGAATGTACAAAACTCGAAGCAATCTCCTTACTGATGTCACTGCCAAGTAAAACCAGCGTTACATAACAACCTTTAGGGATCAAAGCTCCAAATTTTATATGGGGAATATTCAACAGGAAAACATGCATGGAGTTTCCAAAATTAGCATCGATCACCTCAGGCTCCATTTTGAATTCAGAAATATATGTTTTGGTTGTTTCAGGGGGTTCGAATGACGGGCAGATGGACTGAAAAATATTCAGTGCTTTTGTATTCAATCCAACAGCACCTACAACCAGGTCATACCCGGTTTTTTCTTCACTACTGGTTGTCAGCATTACTCCATCTTCTGTTCGTAACGCTTCCGTTACTCTTTCATTAATAACTCTTGCTCCGCTATTTTTGCATAAATCCAGAAGGTAGTTATCAAAACTCTCCAACTTGCTGTTTTCGTCTCCCAGGGGACCAAGGCCCCGGAACATTGCAGCAATTCTCTGTTCTTTAAATGGAGTCTTTATGATCGCGCTTCCCTGTTCCAGATGAAGCGTATACGATTCAATTCCACGCCGGATGACGTTCGACGACAATACAAGCCCTTCAGTGGAAAGGGCCTGGATCAGGGATTCTGATACTATCCCTCCGCAATTGTTGCACCCCGCGGGTCCGGTACAATTGAAATCTTTGGGTTCATAAATATCGATGCTGATATTCATGCCCAATCGTTCTGCAAAGTCGAGTGCGAAATACGAAAAGAAGCTGCCTGCCGGACCGCCCCCAATCACTGCAATCCTTGATCCGTCTTTAAGCAGGAAGCGCTCTGAACTAAGATCTTTCATAGTCCGGTTTTAGTTTGTCTTTTGTCGTTTTTGGCTTGAAAATTGCTTAAAGAATGCTGCATTACATACACCAACAATATCCAGCTGTGTATTGTTCTGAAATAATCACATCTTTGTGAAAGCTATTTACAAACCTTTGGTCTTCAAAAAGCTTGTAAAGAAGCTAACCGGGTTCAAATCTACCTAAATATAATGCAACTGGTATTTGCAACAAATAATCAGCATAAAGTTGAGGAGATCAGCGCCCTTCTGGGCGAGAAGTTTCAACTACTGGGATTACAGGATCTTCATATCTCCGGGGAGATCCCTGAAGACCATGAAACCCTGGAAGAGAATGCCTCACAAAAAGCCTGGTTTATCCATAACATGACCGGGCAGAACTGCTTTGCCGACGATACCGGTTTGGAGGTGGACTGCCTTGGAGGGGAACCCGGGGTATACTCTGCCAGGTATGCCAGAATTGGACATCCGACCTTTCCCGAAATGGAACCGTCAGAAGGGAATATCAGGAAGCTGTTGTTGAAACTGGAAGGTGTGGAGGAACGTTCAGCCCGTTTCAGGACAGCTATCTCTTTGATATTGAGCGAGAAAGAATATCATTTCCAGGGTGTTGTAGAGGGCATGATCACCAAAACTGCCTCCGGTACCAAAGGGTTTGGTTATGATCCCGTATTTATCCCGGCAGGATATAAATCCACATTTGCAGAGATGGAGCTGGCATTGAAAAACCAGATCAGCCATCGCGCCAGGGCTGTTCAACAGCTTGTAGATTTTCTCAAAAGGATGTAATATGTTCTTCGGATTACCGTATATAAAGAAACCGATCCGGATGCAGAGAAAAATCATCTTCTTTCTATTTACCTTTATAACTGCCAGTTCAGTTCCTTTATGGAGCCAGATCAGTATGGGAAAGTGGAGGACCCATCTGCCATATCAGTATTGTTTTCTTGTAGAGACCACAAGCGACAGGGTCTATTGCTCCACAACGGGCGGACTGTTCTATTATAACCTGCAGGATCACCTGGTGGAGAAGATTTCCAAGATTGATGGACTCTCCGATAACGGAGTATCGGCGATGCGATGGAGTGCAGAGCAGGAAACATTGATCCTGGCTTACGAAAGTTCAAATGTGGATATTATCAGGAATGGTACTGTAACTAATCTGCCTGATATAATGAAGAAGCAGATTACAGGTGACAAGTCCATTTATGATATTTACTTTACAGGCGAAACCGCTTATCTCTCCACGGGTTTTGGGATTGTGGTTTTGAACCTTAAAAAGGACGAGATCAGTGAGACCTACCTGATCGGGGATAATGGACAGGCGTTAAAGGTGAACCAGGTTACCTCGGATGGTACCTATCTGTATGCGGCTACAGATAACGGGATAAGAAGGGGATTGCTCTCTGATCCGTTCCTGGTGGATTTCAATGCATGGGAGATCATTTCGGATATACCCGGGCCAACAGGGGCTTTCGGTGCCATTGCCTTTTTTAATAATCGCCTTTTTGCAGCATCATCAGATCCGTTGGGTCTGCAGGACATGGTGTATTACAGTGACGGGACAGGTTGGAACATATATCCCTATTTCACCGGGAATCTGTGCTACGAATTGCTGAACAAAGGTGAATATCTGACCCTGGTTGATGACACAGCTGTCCATTTGGTGAATGATGATTTCCTTGTAGTACAGCAGCTATTTAGCTCGAGACCAAGATCAGCCTCAATCGACAACCAGGGCAATCTATGGCTGGCCGATTACGGGCTGGGATTGTTGACCAATCAGGGAGGAGGAACCTGGGGTATTACTCCAAATGGGCCTTACTCTACCTCGGTGTTTGATATGGAATCATCGGGCGGAGTGTTAAAGGCTGTAGTGGGTGCGGTTACTGGTTCCTGGGGCAATTTGTTTAATACAGCGACCCTGGAGACATTCGAGGATGAAGAGTGGAGCTGGGTACATAGCTGGGATTACAGGGACCTGATAACCCTGGCTATTGATCCCGAAGATCCTCATCATGTGTATACCGGTTCATGGGGATTTGGACTGCTGGAGTACAATGGTACCGGGTTGACCAGGTACAACGAAACCAACAGTTCACTTCAAACGATCATTCCCGGTCCATATGTCAGGATAGGTGGTGTTGCGCTTGATCCGCAGGGGAATCTGTGGATGACCAATTCAAGTGTGGCGGAACCCATATCAGTCCTGAAGAAGGATGGGACCTGGAAGAGTTTTAAGGTTAACAATCTCCTTACCGAATTCGGTGCTCTGGGTGATATACTGGTAAGCAGTTCGGGTCATAAGTGGGTCATTGTACCAAGGGGGAATGGATTATTTGCCATGGACGACAACATGACCATTGATGATGCTTCAGATGACACATATAAAAAAGTAAATGTGGTCGATAAGTATGGAAAGGTAATTACCAATGATGTGTACTCTTTTGCAGAGGACCATGATGGAAATCTGTGGCTGGGAACCAACCAGGGAGTTCTGTTCATGTATAGCCCGTACAGGCTTTTTACAGATGGCTCCATCTCTGCACAGGAGATCCTTATCCCAAGGAATGATGGCAGTGGTTATGCGGATCCTTTGCTGGCAACTCAGGTGGTGACCGCCATAGAGGTGGACGGAGCCAACAGGAAATGGCTTGGAACCGCTGGTGGAGGGGTTTATCTTGTTTCAGAAGATGGTCAGAAAGAAATCAAACAATTTAATGAGACCAACAGTCCTTTACTCTCGAATGCTATTACGGATATTTGTGTGGATGGAGTCACGGGAGAGGTCTTCTTCGGTACTGATAAAGGGATCATCTCCTACAAGGGTGAGGCACTTGAGGGCAGCACTTCATATGATAATGTTGTGGTCTATCCCAACCCGGTCAGAGAAACCTATAATGGACCGGTAGCCATCAAAGGGCTTTTGGAAAATACTACGGTAAAAATTGCCGATATGGGTGGAAACCTTGTATTTGAAACAGAATCAACAGGAGGGCAGGCAATATGGGATGGTACCAATTTCAATGGCGAAAGAGTGGCCACCGGCGTTTATATGATCTTCCTTTCCGATAAGAATGGCACCCTTGCGCATGTTACCAAAGTTCTCTTTATCCATTAGTTGGCGGTAATTTGAGAAATGGTAAAAATTATCGAATCTCATAAATCTTTGATAAAATGAAATTTAGAAGAATTACTCCAGATATAAATTCAAATAAAATTGAAGAAAGCAAGAAGTTTTATTCCGGCTTTGTTGGGTTGAAGTTGGCAATGGACATGGACTGGATATTGACCTTTGTTTCTGAATCAAATCCAACTGCTCAAATCAATCTGTTGCGTTCAGACAAGCGAGACTTAGACAACTCTAATGTTATGATAAGTATTGAGTCATCAGATGTGGACGCTTTGTACAAAAAAGCACTTGGTCAAAATATAGAAATTATATATCCTTTAAAGGTTGAAGATTGGGGAGTAAAGAGATTTTTTGTCAAAGACCCCAATGGAGTTACTGTGAATATAATGTGTCATGTTGAATTGGATAAAGAGACGGAAAGTTTAGTTAAAGAATGAAATGATCCGAAAGGCCAGGGGCATTGTCTTACACACGACCAGGTATGGTGAATCGAGCCTGGTGGTGCACTGTTATACCGAGCAGGCAGGCAGGCAGACTTTCATGGTGAAGGGGGTACGTAAATCGAAGAAACAGAACCGGTCCAATCTTTTTCAACCACTTTTTATTCTGGATTTTGAAGTATATCACAAAGACAGCCGGGAGATCCAGCTGGTGAAGGAGGTTTCAAGGGTTTTCCCGCTCAATTCAATCCCATTTGATATTACCAAAAGCACCCAGGCTATTTTTATGGCAGAGGTGGTCTACAGAGTGGTAAAAGAGGAGGAACCCAATCCGGTTCTGGCCAACTTTCTGATCCATACCATTCAGTACCTGGATACTATGGAAGAAGCATCCCCCGATTTTCATATCATTTTTATGTTTCAATTGTCGAAACATCTGGGTTTTTACCCAAAAAATAATTTTGGGGAGGGGAGGGTATTTTTCAATCTCCTTAGCGGTCAGTTCAAAACTGACTTTGGAGACCCGGAGAACTTTCTCGACAGGGAGTCCGGTGAACTGTGGAACCGTTATATGCTGTCTGATATACAGTCTGTTAAAGAGGAAGGTTTCAATGGTTTCCAGAGGAAACTCACCCTCGATAATCTGGCACGTTTCTACAAATTTCATGTGACCGGGATGGGAGATATCCGGTCACTGGAAATATTACACGCTTATTTCATCAAATAGGCATTGCAGAAAGCCTTTATATTTGCTATGTTCAGGGTAACTATGCTATATATATTGCGTATAAGCAACGAAACTGAATAAAATCAGGTCCATTTAAAGGCGTACTGTTTTCATATCATCCAGATACTCTTTCGGGTAACTGGACATAAATTTTTTTAGAGGTGATCTCCGTCCACTCGGAAACCATACATACTAACCCTTCAACTGCACCATCCCGTCATGGTATAGGAGATCTCAAT
>Ga0075308_1000029_pt1 | contig 61408 bp, 54 predicted proteins | sample Joice_ThreeSqA_D_3_FD_120062 | JGI IMG/M metagenome (GOLD analysis project Ga0075308, IMG submission 120062) | Natural and restored wetland microbial communities from the San Francisco Bay, California, USA, that impact long-term carbon... | ecosystem: Environmental > Terrestrial > Soil >... | reverse complement strand
CTTATCCGTCGGATAGTTGCCACAGGGAAACCGGTAACCCTTGTACGGATGACCGGCTCGGCGGTCTCCATAACAACGGAAAACGAGATTGTCCCGGCTATTCTGGAAGCCTGGTACGGTGGCGAGGCAGCAGGCACGGCTGTTGCCGATGTGCTGTTCGGGGATTACAACCCGGCCGGCCGTTTACCCGTGACCTTCTACCGGTCCGTGGATGACCTGCCTCCATTTGATGACTATGATATGGCAGGCCGCACCTACCGTTATTTCAACGGAGAGGTACTCTATCCATTTGGATACGGCCTGAGCTATACCCGTTTTGCCTACAACAACCTGATCCTGGAGAAAGATGAAATTACCAACAATGAACCCATCACCGTAAGCGTGGAGGTGACCAACACCGGGACACTGGATGGGGAGGAGGTGGTTCAGCTCTATATCCGTGAAGCAGAATCGGACAAAGTACTCCCTTTGAAAGATCTCAGGGGATTTGAGCGGGTTCATGTAAAAGCGGGACAGACCATCGTGGTAACCATGACACTGGGTCCGGAGGAACTGGCATATTATGATTCCACGGTGGGTGACTATGTGGTGGAACCCGGATTGTATGAGATCATGGCGGGTCCCTCTTCTGCCACAGAAAAGTTATTGAAAACAGAGTTGACGGTCAGATAGCCTGTCAGTTAATTTGCTTGGAACCGTCCCCGATCTCGGCTACATAAAAATCGGCCTTGAGCCCGGTTCTCTCCTGGTAACCTTTCCCTACATCGCGGATAAAGGCCTCCACGCTATCCTCACTGACGATACTGACAGTACAGCCACCAAAACCTGCACCCGTCATCCTGCTGCCGATGGTGCCATCAATTTTCCGGGCTTCTTCAACAAGGGTGTCGAGCTCCTTGCCTGTCACCTCATAATCATCCCTAAGGGAATCATGTGATTGGTTCATCAGCTGTCCAAAAGACTCCAGATCTCCCTGGTTCAGTGCTTCAATGGCACGCAGCGTACGGTTGTTTTCAGTGATCACATGACGGGCCCTTCGCTTCACCGTCTCGTCGGGGATCAGGTGGGAGAGTGCATTGAATTCATCCAGGTTCAGATCACTCAGATGTTTGATCTTCTTTTCCTTGCGGATCTCCTCCACAGCCGTTTCGCACTGTGATCTGCGTTCATTGTATTTCGAGTCGGCCAGTCCCCTCCGTTTATTGGTGTTGGCAATGACGATCTTCATGCCTTCCAGTTTCAAAGGGACCTTTTTATAATCAAGTGTGTCGCAATTCAGAAAGAGGGCATGATCGGTAGCACCCATACCGGAAGCAAACTGGTCCATGATCCCACAATTCACACCTACAAAGTTGTTTTCAGCTTTCTGCGAAATTTTCACAAGTTCCATCCGGTCAAAACCAAATCTGAACACTTCATTCATGGCATAGGCAGTGACCATTTCAATGGAGGCAGAGGAGGAGAGACCGGCGCCGTTGGGGATGTCGCCTGAGTAGAGCAGGTCAACACCATCGATCTCCTTTGCTTTTTTACGGAATTCATTCAGCACTCCCACCGGGTAATTGATCCAGGAATTTCCCTCCTTCTCAAATGGCTCGTCCAGGTTCAGCTCTCCGCGATGATCAAAATTAGTGGTGGCAAAACGGACCAGCCTTTTGTTGTTCCTACGCAGTGCCAGGAAGGTACCGAAGGAGAGGGCACATGGAAAGACATACCCTCCATTGTAATCGGTATGCTCTCCGATCAGGTTCACTCTTCCCGGTGAAAAGAAGAGCGAGATCCTGTTTTCGTCTTCACCATATAAACTTATAAATGACTCTTTGAGCTGCTCTTTGTTCATCACAATAACCTTTTTGGAATGCTAAAAGTAGGAAAAAATATCTGATCCATAATGAAGCAAAATTTACTACATTAGGGTCCTATGTGGGGAGATACTATATATCGCAGGATCCTTGTTTATATTGGGATTGTAGTGATAGCAGTGCTTTTCCTGATGCCTCTCCTGGGTATGGTCCATCTTTTTGACACTGATGAAACCAATTATGCCGAATCCTCCCGGGAAATGATCGTAACTGGCAATTATCTGACCGTTCAGAGTGATTTTGAACCATTTCCTGAAAGGCCCCCTCTCTTTTTCTGGCTTCAGACAATCTCCATGAGGTTTTTTGGGATCAATGAATTTGCAGCCAGGTTTCCCAATGTTCTGTGCGGTATTTTTTCATTGATGATGCTCTATTATTTTGGTCGAAAGCTATATAGTAACCGGTTTGGACTCCTGTGGATCCTTTCTTACGGAGCGGCCATACTGCCCTTCTTTTTCTTCAGATCGGGCATCATAGATCCCTGGTTCAACTTTTTTATCTTTATGGGAATAGCACGGTTTATTTTTTACCTGGACCCGGAAAGACAGCGGTGGAGGTTGCAGAATGTGCTACTATCGGCATTCTTTTTCGGGCTGGCCGTGATGACAAAGGGCCCGATGGCCATACTTATCTTCCTGCTCTGCTTTATAGCATTCCTGGCCCTGAAGCGGTTCAGGATGTCCTCGAACATAAAACATGTAGTACTCTTCATACTGGTTCTGGTCCTGGTTGGAGGAACATGGTTCATCGTACAGGCTGCCACTGGAAATCCCGGCATACTCAGGGACTTTCTCAGTTACCAGGCAAAAATGTTTCTCACCGAAAGCAAGGCACACGACGGATTTTTCGGATATCACCTGGTGGTATTGCTTGTGGGGGTTTTCCCTGCATCCGTGATCGCCATGAAGAGCATTACCAAGAAGTCGGAGGATACAGAGTTGCAGAGACTGTTCCGCCAGTGGATGTATATTCTTTTGCTGGTGGTCCTGATCGTCTTTTCGCTGGTGAATACCAAACTGTTGCATTACAGTTCCCTGGCCTACTTCCCTTTGACTTTCCAGGCCGCCTGGGTATGGGATAAATGGCTCGACCGTAAGATAGAAATCGGGAGGTGGCAGGTTGTCCTGATTTTGCTGATCGCACTGCTCCTGTCGGGGATGGCCATAGTATTTCCGCTGATCACGAACCATTATGACTGGCTGCTCAGCAAGCATTTTTCGTTTATAGATCCTTTTACAGCGTCTGCCCTGAAAAGAAATGTGAACTGGAGCGGTTATGAATGGCTTACCGGGGTGTTCCTGATAGTGGGTGTTATTTTTGCATCGGTACAGATCTTGCGAAGGGACTTGAGTGGCATGCTGATACTGCATCTGGTGGTCCTGCTCTTTGTTTTTGCCTCCATCTCTCTCTTTTCAGAGCGTGTGGAAGGGTATACCCAGCGCGAGGCTATCAAGTTCTACGAGAGCCTGAGAGGACAGGATGTTTATGTGAATACCCTGGGGTTTAAGAGCTTTGCACACCTCTTCTATTTTGACAAGCAACCCGGGGACGAGGACGACAGCATTGAGCGGTTGATGAATGATCAGCTGGATAAAGATGCTTATTTTGTAATGAAGTTAAATAATAAGGATATCTTCCTGGAACGTTACCCGGAACTGGAAGTCCTTGCGGAGAAGTACGGGTATCTGTTTGCAGTTAAACGAGCCGGACCAAAAATTCCATGATCATATGAAAAAGCAAATCCAATCAGTGCTCGTAGCCATGTGTGTGGTTACATCGGTTTACGCCCAGAAAAATGTACCGGTCAGCATCAAAGTGCTGGATGACAAAAATCGGGTTGAAGTATATATCGGGAGCCAGCTTTTTACGGCTTACTGGTTTGATCCATCTATGGAGAAACCATTTCTCTATCCGGTCAATGCCCCGAACGGAACCATAGTAACAAGAGGATTCCCCATGGAGCCAAGGGAGAAGGAAAGGGTCGACCATCCTCATCAGGTGGGACTCTGGTTCAATTACGGCGATGTCAGCGGATTTGATTTCTGGAATAACTCCTATGCCGTACCGAAGGAAGAAAAAAGCCATTTCGGAAGGATTATTCACCGTGCAATAGAAGAGGCGGATTCTGAAGGGGGTATGGCGATCCTGAAAGTGAAAATGGATTGGGTGGCACCTGACAATGAGCATGCCGAGAAGTTGCTGGAAGAGTCGACCACCTATGTTTTCAGTGGTAGCGAGGAGGTCTGGATGGTGGACCGGATCACCACCCTCACCGCGGTGGCGGACCGCGTTGTGTTCAACGACAACAAGGAGGGGATGCTGGCAATCCGGGTCGACAGGGCCTTTGAACTGCCGTCAGACGAACCGGTGGTATATACAGATGCTTCAGGTAAATCAACGGAGGTGGCTGTAATGGATAATGAGGGAGTGAACGGGTGGTACAGGAACAGCGAAGGGGATGAAGGCAATGATGCCTGGGGCAAAAATGCAAGGTGGGTGGAGCTGACAGGATCCAGGGATGGTGCTGCCTCCTCGCTGATTCTGATGGACCATCCGCAGAATATCAATTTCCCTGCCTGCTGGCATGCCAGGGGCTATGGGCTCTTTTCTGTAAACAACCTGGGCCGGAATGTATACAACGGGGATCTGGACAGGTTTCAGCTGGTTCTGAATAAGGGGGAATCGATCACCTTTAAACATCGCTTCGTGGTAGCTACCGGTAAACTGAAAGAGCGGGAGGTGGAGGCCATATATAAGGATTTCACCGCCCAGTGACCGGTCCGAAAATTCCCCGGCCTCAAACTAAACGGATGACCTGGCCTCTCCGGCTGCTTTCGTAGGCAGCCTCAATGATCCTGATCACATCGCTGGCCTGTTGCGCGGTGACAGTCAGCGGGGTATTGTCCCGGATAGCTTTATATACATTGTCATAATAGGCCAGGTAATTGCCGGGAACCAGCGAATAGGCGCCTTCAAGGTGCTCTCCGTCCATGTCGGTGTTTATCCTGGCGTGGCTGAACTCCGGGTCCACCCCCCATCCTTCTGATCCGGGAGTAAGCCCTGCTTTCAGGTCACGCTCCTGCGGATCCGATCCCCAGGCCAGGAAACTACCCTCGGTACCGTGAAGCATAAAACTGGGTCCGGGCTCCCTGACCAGGTAACTGGACCGGAGCATGCACTTGAATCCGGAATAGTGCAGCAGGAGGTCATAGCTGTCGTCCGTAAGGGCCCCGTCACGCAGCATCCGGCAGTCACAGAACAACCTGTCGGGCATGCCGAAGAGGTTCAGTGTCTGGTCCACCAGGTGTGAACCAAGGTTGTACAGGGTACCGGTACCATTGGACTGGTCCTTCCAGGACTCCTTTATATAGTTCCGGAAACGATCAAAATGGACTTCAAAATCGACCAGTCGCCCCAGTTTCCCCGAACTTAACACCTCCTTTACGGTGAGGTAAACCCCATCCCAGCGCCTGTTATGAAATACACTCAGTATGACACCCTTTTGATCTGCCAGATTGATGAGCCTATCTGCATCTTTGACCTTCAGGGTAAAGGGCTTTTCTACCACCACATGCTTCCCGGCTTCAATGGCACGTGTAACCATATCCATATGGAGGTGATCGGGAGTATTGACTACCACCAGTTCAATGGATGGATCGCTGAGAATGGCATCGTAATCCCTGACCAGTTCGGCGCCGGGGTGTTTTCCCCTGGAATCATGCCTGTGTCTTTCCAGGATTTTACCAACTTTATATCCGGGATGTGCTTCGAGCAGCGGACCATGAAAGACCAATCCGGACATTCCGTAGGAGCTGATTGCAGTATTGATCGGATCCATGTAAAATATTTTGAGTACCAATTTAGCAAAAATGAATGATGGTGCCGAAGCGCACCTTTTTAAGCGGGGAGCTTCAGGACATTCAGGTTAGTTGATTACCTTTATGGTCAAACTTGGAGCGGTCACAGATGGAATTCGATCAACAGATATTTGAGGGTGGGAAGAAGATACCGGTTGTGGAGGAGTTTTATACCATACAGGGGGAGGGGTACCATACCGGGAAAGCGGCCTATTTTATACGCGTGGGGGGATGTGATGTCGGTTGCAGCTGGTGTGATACGAAGTTTTCATGGGATCCTTCCCTTCACCCCGTAGTGCCTGCCGAACAAATTGTGGATCATGTACTGGTGCACCCTGCAGCAGCTGTGGTGGTGACCGGGGGGGAACCATTAATGGTACAGATGGATTATCTTACAGGATTGTTAAAGGAGAAGGGAATTGAGACTTTCCTGGAGACCAGCGGGGCTTATCCCCTGACCGGCAGGTGGGATTGGATCTGCCTGTCTCCTAAAAAGAATGCCCCGCCCCTGGAGGCCATCTTTCAGGTAGCGGATGAACTGAAAGTGATCATCTCTTCCGGGGAGGATATGGAGTGGGCAGTTGAAAACGCCGGGAAGGTCGGTGATCTTTGCAAGCTCTACCTTCAGCCGGAGTGGAGCCGGAGGGAGGAGATCCTTCCACTGATCATAGACTTTTCCAAGCAGAATCCCCGGTGGATGATATCATTGCAGTCTCACAAATACATGCATATACCTTAAATGAATTTCAGGAGGGTCATATGGTTGCTCATTATAATTTCCCTGGCACCGGGACTCCTGGGCCAGTACTACAGTTCAGGCTCCAAAAAAGCGGTCCGGCGATTTGAAGAGGCCAGAAAGTGTTTTGAAGCAAGGGATGATGCATGTGTTGAGGAGTCCTTGCTGAAGGCAATTGCTGCGGACGACCAGTTTATTGAGGCATACCAGTTGCTGGCACAACTCTACTTTGACCAGGGACGCATGGAGGAGGCTATCAGTTACTACGCGGTCACTCTGGAAATAGACCCGGAGGGAAATCCTGATGGTTACAGGTTGCTGGCCGGGCTGAAACTGAGAACCGGAGATTATGCAGGGGCGCTGGAGCTGGTGGAGACATATCTTGATTTTCCCCCTGACAGAACAGGTGACAGATCCGCGGGAGAGTCCATCAGGGAGAAATGCATTTTTGCACTCCATGCCATTGAAAATCCGGTTCCATTTGAACCTGAAAACCTGGGAAGCGCTGTGAATTCGGAGTACAGCGAATACTGGCCCGCTCTCTCGGTGGATGAAGAGGTATTGATGTTTACGGTATTACTTCCGGGTGAAACAAATTCAGCCCCCCCCATCGCTCTTCAGGAGGATTTCTATTATTCAAACCGGGTAAATGGAACATGGGAACCCCGTATAGCTGCAGGGGCCCCGCTGAACACCCCAGATAACGAGGGTGCACAGACCATGACTGCTGATGGTAAGACCCTCTGGTTCACAGCTTGTAACAGGCGCGGCGGGATGGGAATGTGTGATATCTACTACTCAACCCTGGAGAATGGCAAATGGACCAGCCCGAGAAATGCAGGCAGCCCGGTCAACAGCCACTACAGCGAGAAACACCCGGCCATCTCGGCCGACGGGAGGATCCTCTACTTCACTTCCAACAGGCCCGGGGGATTGGGGGATTTCGACATCTGGATGTCAGAGAAAATTGGAGATACCTGGAGTATCCCGGAGAACCTGGGTGATTCGGTCAACACCGGGGGGCTGGAACAGTCACCCTTTATCCACCCCGACCAGCGGAGCCTCTATTTTTCATCTACAGGCTGGCCGGGAATGGGCCAGGGGGACCTGTTTGTGACAAGAATGAAAAGGGATTCAGGGTGGACCACTCCTGAAAATCTCGGGTATCCCATCAATACATTTGACGATGATATCGGACTGTCACTGAATGCAACGGGCAACCGGGCTTATTTTGCATCCAACAGGGGCAAGGGTACGGATACCGATATATACACTTTTGAAATGCCTGAAAAAGTGCGGCCTGTGCCTGTCTCCTATATGACCGGGAGGGTATATGATGCAAACAATATGAAAGGATTAAGGGCGGTTATACAGCTGATCGACCTGGAAAGTGGCGATGCGGTTATGGAGCTGGAATCGCATCCAGGTGAGGGCGATTACCTGGTCTCACTTCCAACCGACCGGGATTATGCACTGAATGTTTCGGCCGACGGCTACCTCTTCTATTCAGATCATTTCAGCTTCAACGGACTGCACGGCCAGGCAGAACCACTTCGCAGGGATGTTCCGCTGAAACCTTTGAAAGTGGGAAGTGTGGTGGTGCTGCATAATATTTTCTTTGATACTGAATCCTATAGCCTTGAGCCGGAATCGAGGGCCGAGTTGGACAGGGTCTATGATTTCCTGACCCTGAATCCTTCCATCGGGGTTGAGATCAGCGGTCATACCGATAACACGGGAACCCCCGGGCACAACCAGGTGCTGTCGGAACAACGGGCCCGCAGTGTTGTGGAATACCTGGTGAACAAAGGGATTGACAGTAAAAGGCTGGAGGCCACAGGTTACGGGGAGACGACTCCGGTGGCTGACAATGATACTGAAGCGGGCAGGGCCCTGAACCGGAGAACGGAATTAAAAATCGTAGCCGTTGATGATTAAATGGAAGGTCATATTCGATGAGATTCCCGACTATCTGAAGGATCGGTCAAACATTATTACCCAGGTCATGTTCGTATCCATCTTTGCCCTGGTATTCATTAACATCTATGCACCATTTAATGCCGCTTCCCGGATCGATATGGGACGGCTTGAATTCTTTTTTAATTCAAGTGCCATGATCCTGGTGGGAATGCTGGTGATCGTGATCAGTAAGGTGATCTTCTACCTGCTGGCCGGACGGATCCGGTTTACATACCTCATATTCGGACTCTGGCAGGTCACCGAGATCGTATTGCTTGCCGTAGTTTACCTGGTAGTGGACCTGGTGCTGTTGAAATCGGGAATGGACCTGGTGGACCGGTTTACCAGCCTGCTTTTCATTACACTTCTTGTACTGGCCATCCCGTATTCCATCTCCTGGCTCTATCTCTCTATGAAGGACAAACGTGTAAAACTGGAGAACTTTACGGAGAACACGTCCCAGGAATTTCGTGAAAAGAAGATGATCACCTTCAGGGATGAGACCGAGAAACTGCGTTTTTCCATCAAATCAGTTGATATCCTCTTTGTGGAGTCCACCGATAACTATGTAACTGTACATACTATCGAGAACGAAAAGATAAAGAAGATCATGCTCCGCAATACCATGAAGCGGCTCGAAAAAGAGCTGGAGGGGACACTGATTCACCGGTGCCACCGCTCCTATATGGTTAATTTCGAAAATATTAAGCTGGTGAAACTGATCAGCACCAACCTCTATATTTACCTTGATTCGCCCGAGGAGATCCGTATCCCGGTCTCCCGGACCTATGCAGAGAACGTACACGAGTTCCTGAACCGGGTCTCCCTGTAGTTCGTCCGCCTCCCCAATCATTTCCTGTTGCAAGTCTTCCTTTTCAGGATTTATTTCTATTTTAATGGTTTCAAAATCTATACATCACAATATGAAAAATATGATACGCTATTTCATGCTGATCCTGATCAGTGTGACCATTTCAGGTGTCAACCTGTATGGACAAAAGAAAACGGGAGCGGAGCCGGAGGGCTACCGCTTTACAGTGGAGATAAGTCTGCCTGCCACATCGGTGAAGGACCAGCACCGGTCGGGTACCTGCTGGAGCTATGCGACCACCAGTTTTATTGAATCTGAACTGTTGCGTACCGGTAAGGGCGAATATGACCTGTCGGAAATGTACTTTGTAAGAAAAGCCTATGAGATGAAGGCGAACAAGTATGTCCGGATGCACGGGAAGACCAACTTCGGACCCGGTGGACTGGCCATGGATGTGTTGTATACATGGAAGAATTACGGACTGGTGCCCAACGAGGCTTACGACGGATTGACCATCGGCGATTCGCTGCCCGTGCATGGCGAGATGGACGGGGTGCTGTCAGCCTATGTCGATGACGTAATAAAGAACCGTAACCGGAAACTCTCCCCGGTATGGCAGGAGGGCTTTGACGGGATCCTGGATGCCTATCTCGGGGAGGAACCGGACCACTTCACCTACAGGGGACAATCTTATACCCCTGCGAGCTTTGCTGAGATGACCGGACTGGACCCCGGCGATTATGTTGCCATCGGCTCATATACACACCACCCTTTTTATAAGGATTTTATCATCGAGATCCCCGATAACTGGCTCTGGAGCACCATTCAGAACGTACCGCTTGATGAGATGATGGAAGTGCTCGATCATGCGCTGGACCAGGGTTACACTGTATGCTGGGACGCCGACGTAGGGGAGAGAAGTTATGAATGGAGCAAGGGTTTGGCCCTGATGCCCTCCACGGAGGTTGAGGACCTGGACGGACTGGAACGGGCCAGGTGGGATGAACTGTCGGAGAGCGAGCAGCAGGCACTCTTCTATGATTTCTCCACCCCCAAAAAGGAGCGCACCATTACACAGGATATCCGGCAGGAGATGTATGATAACTACCAGACCACCGACGATCACCTGATGCATATCACCGGGACGGCAAAGGACCAGGATGGTCATAAATTCTACCTGGTCAAGAATTCATGGGGCACTGGAAACCATATTTACAAAGGATACCATTACGTTTCCGAAGCCTATATGAGGGCCAAGACCATCTTTTTCATGGTCCATAAGGATGCAGTGCCGGAGAGTATAGCTGACAAGCTCGGTTTTTAGGTCCTGACCTTCCGTGGGGATACTGCCGTGCAGCTCGTTCCGGTTGAAACACAGCTTCCGGTTTATGCGTATACAATCAGTGTAGTCACCTTTTTTGACGAATAGCAGATTTTCGTTGAAAAAGAGAGGATGCTGCTGCGCGATCCATTACTCATTTGTTTCCTTAGATTGGTAAAAATAGAGATTGGAAATATGCAATTTTCACTATTTTGTTCGGGTGATGACAAATAATCTGATGCGAACGGCCTTCATTTTATTTCTGATCCTGGTATACTCAGTTATAAAGCCGGACCTCCAGGGATTTCAGCCCCAGGAGGAGAGAGCGGTTCGCATAGATCCACCATTTCTCAGAACGGGGGGTGACTGGGCCGATTCGGTGATGGCCACCATGCCGCTGGATGAGCAGATCGCCCAGATGATCATGGTTTACGGATATTCCAACATGGGTCCGGACCACGAAAAAGCAGTACTGAAGGAGGTAAGGAGGCAGAAGGTGGGAGGGATCCTCTTTTTCCAGGGTGAGCCGGTGGAACAGGCCCGCCTGACCAACCTCTACCAGGAGGCAGCCGAGGTCCCGCTGTTGATCGCCATTGATGGCGAGAATGGATTGGGTATGAGACTTAAGAACACCATTACCTATCCATCTACAATGATCCTTGGAAGTATTACAGATAACACTTTGATCTACAGGTTAGGCAGTGATATGGCTGCCCAGTTCAAACGGCTGGGGGTTCATCTGAACCTTGCCCCCGTGGCGGATATCAATAACAATCCACTCAATCCCGTCATCGGTACCCGCTCTTTCGGGGAAGAGAGAAAAAATGTGGCAGCCAAGGTGGTGGCCCTGATGGAGGGGATGCAGGATCATGGTGTTCTGGTGGCAGCCAAACATTTTCCAGGCCACGGAGATACCGATACAGACTCACACAACACACTGCCGCTGATCCCTTATGACCGGGCACGGCTCGATTCTCTGGAGCTTTTTCCATTCAATGAAGCCATCAGCAACGGACTTACAGGTATGATGGTGGCACACCTGAGGGTTCCCGCACTGGATCCCAGGGAAGACCGTGCCACCACGATGTCGCGTCCTGCCATAACAGGAGTACTGAAGGAAGAGATGGGATTCAAGGGATTGATCATAACGGATGCACTCAATATGAAGGGATTAAGCAGCTTTGATGAACCGGGAAGCAGGGAGGTGGAGGCTGTTCGTGCAGGGAATGATATCCTGCTGATGCCGGCTGATGTGGATGAAGCCATCGACGCCATAAAAAAGGCCGTCAGGGATGGAGATATCTCTGAAGAGTCGATCAGTAACAGCTGCCGCAAGATCCTTCAGGCCAAATACTGGACAGGGTCGTATAAGAGGGAACCCGTAAGGATCGCTTCGTTGCTGGACGATCTGAATCAGCCAGGATACCAGGTACTGTACAGGGAGCTGGTGGAGCATTCAATCATCCTGGCAAAAAACCTGGAAGGAACGGTTCCCATAAAGGACCTGGAGAGGACCACCCTGGCCACGGTAACCATCAGCAGGGATGGAATGAGGAAGCCCATGCATACCACTGATCTATACCTGGAGGGTGATCATTATACAATGGCTTCCGATGCTGACCTCAGCACGCAGATGGCGCTGATTCAGAAACTGGCCGATTACAATACAGTTATTGTGAATGTGCTGAATACCAGCAGCAGGGCCTCGCAAAACTATGGCATCACCTATGCCACACTTCATTTTCTTGAACAGCTTGATCCTACGACCAGGGTGATCCTTAACGTAGCCGGCATACCCTATGCACTGGGTCCATTCTCCGGTCTTGACGGACTTGATGCTGTGATCCTTTCGCAGGAGGATGACTCCATTTACCAGGATCTGACCCTCCAGGCTATTTTTGGGGGAGCATCCCTTTCGGGGCGGATGCCCGTAACTGCAGGGGATTTTGTGGCAGCCGGTGAGGGGGTGGCCACCGGTCCTGCCACCAGGCTGGGATATGCCTCTCCGCTGGATGTGGGCCTTCACCCCGATACCCTTAAAAAAATGGAGGAGATCATCAATTTTGCCATGCGGGCAAAGGCCATGCCGGGATGCCAGGTGCTGGTGGCAAGAAAAGGGAAGGTAGTGTGGCACCAGACTTACGGCTACCATACATACCGGAAGAAACAACCGGTCAGGCCCGACGATATATACGACCTGGCATCCATCACAAAAATGGCCTCCATCACAACCGCGCTGATGCGCCTGCACGACCAGGGCCGGTTCCGCGAGGACACCGTAATGGGAGCCTACGATCCCATCCCGGATGGTTCCAATAAAGCGGATCTGCTGGTGGCCGATGTGCTGGCCCATCAATCGGGAATGATAGCCTGGATCCCATTTTATTATGAGACGATGGAACCCCTTGATACATCGCAGTTATTGATCAGTACCTCCTTCTCCCGTACATACCCGCTTAAAATCGGGGCGGGCACCTATTTTAACAGGCATGTAAAATATGTGGACGGTCTCTATCAGAAGTTCTATTCCCCCGACTATCCTTACCAGGTGGCCGATGAACTCTTCCTGAGAGCCGACTGGAGAGATACCATTTATAAACGGATCTATGACTCCGAGCTGGTCTCAAAGGAGTACCGGTACAGCGGCCTGGGATTTTATATGTTCCAGCAGATCATAGAAAACCTCACCGACACCCTGTTATACCCCTATGTATGGGATAACTTCTATAACCCGCTGGGTGCCCATACCCTGGGCTATATGCCGATGGAACGCTTTCCCAGGGAGCGCATCGTACCTACCGAGGATGATATGTATTACAGGCACGAGTTGCTGCAGGGACACGTGCACGATATGGGCGCTGCCATGTTGGGGGGAGTTTCCGGCAATGCCGGCCTGTTCGGTGATGCCAATGACCTGGCCAAACTGATGCAGATGTTCCTGAACGGGGGAACATATGGTCAGCGCAGGTATATCCGGGAGGAGACTCTAAAGTTGTATACCTCCTGTTACGATCTTGAAAACCAGAATCACAGGGGACTGGGGTTCAACAAGCCCGTCTACTGGGAGGAGGATGCCGGACCGGCATGCAACAGTGCATCCCCGCTCAGTTTTGGTCATTCCGGATTTACAGGTACGCTCGCATGGGCCGATCCCGCTTATGACCTGGTCTATATTTTCCTTTCCAACCGTGTTCACCCAGATATGGGCAATGACCTGCTGATCGATATGAATGTACGTACCAAAGTGCAGCAGGTGATCTACAACGCCCTGATGGATTAAATGTTCCATAACAGGGGTGATTTATCTCCCGGTTTGATAATTATCATGATTTCAACAACCGGGTTCCTGTAGATTTGAGTAATTTCAGGAGATACTTTATTTGACCATGAGACCGACACATATTGAACACATCGGTATCGCCGTCACCAGTCTTGAAGAGGCGATACCCTATTATGAAAAGGTGCTTGGACTGGAGTGCTATGCCATCGAGGAGGTGGCCGACCAGAAGGTGAGAACGGCTTTCTTCAGTGTGGGCGATACCAAGATTGAGCTGCTTGAGAGTACCGAACCGGACGGCCCCATCGGTAAGTTTATTGAGAAACGTGGTCCGGGTGTTCATCACCTGGCCTTTGCGTTTGAGAATGTGGGTGAAGCTCTGGAACATGCCGGCAAACAGGGAGTCAGGCTAATCGATAATATACCCCGGCAGGGTGCTGAAGGGCTCAGGATCGGATTTCTTCACCCCGGATCCACGCAGGGTGTTCTGACAGAGTTCTGTGGTCACGGGTAGTACAAATAAGAAGCAAATGAAACGAGCATGAAAAAGAGTGCCATCACCGGGAACCAGGGGGAAAAGATCCGATCGGACTGCCAGGTGGTACTGCAGCTCCCTGAAAAGGGAGGGGTCAGTATCAGTCTGGTCAGCAAAGTGGACCGGATGTTCGGCGAACAGATCAGGCAACAGGCAGCAGCGGTACTTGAGACCCTGGGAATCGCTAATGCCATACTGGAGATAGAGGATACCGGGGCCCTTCCCTTCGTGATCGGGGCCCGGATAGAGGCTGCTTTGAAGCAGCTCAGGCCGGTTACAAACAGATGGATCCCACCCATGATCGAGCAGAACCTCTACGAGACCGGGAAGGAGCGTTTCCGTTTCTCCAGGCTGTACCTGCCGGGTAACACGCCCAGTAAGATGCTGAACGCCGGTCTCCATCACCCCGACGGGGTGATCCTCGACCTGGAGGATTCGGTGGCCCCTGAGAGAAAAGCCGAAGCCCGGCTGCTGGTCCGTAATGCGCTCTGTCAGGTCGATTTCTACGGGGCTGAACGGATGGTGAGGATCAACCAGCTCCCCCTCGGGCTGGAGGACCTGGACGAAGTGATCCCCTGCCGGCCGCACCTGGTGCTGATCCCCAAATGTGAGCATGCCGAACAGGTGGTCCGGGTGGCTGAGCGTATCTCCTCCATCCTGGATGCACACAAACAGGAGCGGCAGATCCACCTGATGCCCATCATTGAGAGCTGCCTGGGTGTGGAGAACGCCTTTGAGATTGCCACATCATCCGGGCAAATTGTAGCTATGGCCATCGGGCTGGAGGATTACACGGCCGACCTGGGTGTACGGCGCACTGAATCGGGTGAAGAGTCGCTTTATGCCCGGACCAGGCTGGTCAATGCCTGTAAGGCAGCCGGCATACAGCCCATCGACTCGGTCTATTCCGATGTGGACGATATGGAAGGTCTTAAAAGGAATGTGATCCTTTCCCGTTCGCTGGGATTTGAAGGGATGGGGTGTATCCATCCGCGACAGGTTCCTGTGATCCGGGAGGCATTTGTTCCGGGTGAGGATGATATCGAAAAAGCCAGGAGAATTGTGGAGGCCTTTGAAGAAGCCAGGACCAGCGGATCAGGGGTGGTGGCTCTGGGCAGTAAAATGATTGATCCGCCGGTGGTGAAAAGAGCACTGAGGACCCTGGACCTTGCCAGGAAACTTACAAAGTAAAAATGACCAGAATGAAAACCACAATCAATGCTGCGGGGCGCCAGGTGGTCAGTGAGATCAACGGTGAGGCGGCGGTCCCTTTCCAGGGTGTTGACAATTATAAGCCTGAGGGGAGGCAGCATGCTCCTCCCATCACCAGTTGCAGTGATTATCCTGCGGATGGGAACAAGGTGGTTAAAAATTTAAGGGCCGCGCTGGAAAAGGCGGGACTGTGTGACGGGATGACCATCTCCACGCATCACCATTTCAGGAACGGCGACCTGCTGGCCAACCGGGTGTTTGATATTGCCAAAGAGATGGGGGTGAAGGGATTAAGATGGTTTCCCTCGGCATCTTTCCCCTGTCATGAACACCTGATACAATACCTGGAGGATGGAACCATCCAGCGTATCGAAGGAAGCATGAACGGTCCCCTGGGCCGATTTGTCTCCGAAGGGGGTATGGAGGGTATGGCGGTGCTCCGTTCCCACGGGGGGAGGTACCAGGCCATCCAGGATGGCGAGGTCAGGATTGATATTGCCGTGATCGGGGCACCTGCAGCCGATCAGTTTGGCAATGCCAATGGCCTGTCGGGCGACTCGGCCTGCGGACTGCTGGGATTCGCCCTGGCCGATTCCCAGTACGCTGAAAAGGTGATCGTGGTCACCGATAACCCGGTACCCTTCCCATGCATTCCATGGCAGATCCAGGGAAATTATGTGGATTATGTGGTGCACGTAGAAAAGCTGGGCGATCCTGCGCAGATCATTTCAGGGACCACGCAGATCACCCGGTCGCCCGACCGCCTGCTGCTGGCCGAACTGACCGCCAGGTTCTGTCAGGCTGCGGGGATCATCCGCGAAGGTTTCAGTTTTCAGTCCGGCGCAGGCGGTACCTCCCTGGCAGTCGGGGAGTATTTTCGAAAGATCATGAAGGAGGAGGGGATCCGGGCCCGCTTTGCACGCGGGGGCAGCAACAAATACCTGGTCTCCATGCTGGAGGAGGGATTGGTGGATTATATCCTGGACGGGCAGACCTTCGACCTGGAGGGGGTACGCTCCATGGCAGAAAACCCGGGTCATGTGTGGACCACACCCTTTACAAGCTATAACTACCACGGGAAGGGAAATTTTGCCGGACTTGTGGATGTGGTGATCCTGGGGGCCACTGAGGTGGACCTGGGATTCAATGCCAACGTGGTAACACACTCCGATGGTTACCTGCTTCACGGGATCGGCGGGTGGCAGAATTGCCTCTTCTCTAAAACTGTGATCCTTCCCGTTCCTCTTTTCAGGGACCGGGTCCCTGTGATACGTGAGCATGTAACCACACTATGTGGTCCGGGTGAACTGATCGATGTGGTTGTTACAGAGCGGGGTATTGCTATCAATCCGGGGCGCACCGACCTGATAAAGGCCACAAGGAACAGCGGACTGCCCGTAAGAACCATGGAGGAATTAATGGCGGAGGCTGACCGGATCTGTGGTATACCGGAAACTCCTGCACTGGAGGATAAAGTGGTGGCAGCCATCAAATGGGTGGATGGTACGGTGATCGATATAGTACGCCAGGTTTCCAGATAGTCCCCTTTTTTATATCTTACGTGCAACATTCCAATAAATCATTCGTCATTGTGGCAGAAAATGGGAAAACTGAAACCTTTAAACCCAGGCACCTGGATCTTATAGAGGCCTGTAAAAAGGGGAATCAGAAAGCTCAGTTCGAACTATACAGGCTCTATTATATGGCCATGTACAATACTACCCTGCGAATTGTAGGGGATTCCGATGACGCTGAAGATGTCATGCAGGAAGCGTTCTTAAAGGCATTTACCAGACTGCATACCTACCGAAAAGAGGTGAGTTTCGGGGCCTGGCTGAAAAGGATCGTCATCAACAAGGCACTCGATTTCCTCCGGCTGAAGAGGGAACAGCTGTCTCTTGAAGACGCTGGTGAGATTGGGGAGATGGAAGATGAGACAACCGACACGGGAGATGTGGAATACAGGGCCGAGGAGATTAAGAAAGCGATCTACGAACTTCCTGAAGGTTACAGGGTGGTACTTTCGCTCATCCTTCTGGAGGGTTACGATCACGATGAGGTCTCGCACATATTGAATATTTCGAATGCCACATCGAGAACACAGTACCACAGGGCGAAAAAGAAGTTAATCGAACTGTTAAAGAGAGAAAGAGATGACCATGAGTGAAATAGAAAAACAGATCAAAGAGCAAAGGCTGCTGCTTGACACCGACCGGCCCCGGGAGGGGCATGAGGAGCGGTTCATGAAGAAGCTGGAGAGTCTGCCGAATCAGCGTCCGGTTCGCAGGATCCGGTTCAGGCATGCCATACAGGTGGCTGCATCTGTTGCCATTATCCTCACCTCTGCCATACTCCTGGTCAGAAAGGACAAAAGTGGCGATAAGGTGGCTCAGAGGGAGATCCCGCAGGCTGTGATGGAAGCAGATCTCTATTATACTTCACAGGTCGATGCAAAATACAGCGAGATCAGCAAATTTGATTTCGAAGATCCTGCAGATAAAGCAGTTCTGCTGGACGAATTGAAGGACCTGGAGAGTTATCATCAGCAATTGATGAAGGACCTGCAAGCCAACCCGGACGATGAACGGGTTGTAAGCGCCCTGATCCGGCACTACCAGCTCAAACTGGAGGTAATGGACCAGATTATTAAGCAACTCAATCAAGTTAAAAATGAAATATCTGAAAACAATGAAAAAAAGAGTCTTTGAATTGAAAAGTTTGCTCCTGTTGCTGCTCATTACTTTTACAGTAAACTTTTCTGTTTCTGCCCAGGATACCAGGAAAGAGTATTCCGAAAGGTATGATGTGAGTAAGGGTGTTACCCTGAACTCCGATACCAAGTATTCAAATGTGGAGTTGATCGCCTGGGATCAGAATGTGGTGGACATCCTTGCAGTGGTGGAGGTGAATGCCTCTTCCAGGAGCAGGGCAGAGGAGGCCCTGAAAAAAATAAATGTCAAGATCAGCAAATCGGGGAACAACATCTACCTGGAAACCGAGATGGAAAACGGCTGGTCGAGGAACGTGAAAACATCGATCGAGATCACGGTCAAGGCACCCGCATGGATGAACCTGGATATGGAAAGCTCATATGGCGACCTGTTTATCCAGGAGGCTACCGAAATGGTAAATGTGGACCTGAAATACGGGAATCTGAAAGCCGGAACGATTTCAAGGGGGAATGTGAAACCATACAACGAGATCGACCTGGCCTATTCGAAGGGTACGATTGATGAAGCCGGATGGATCAATGTGGATATTTCCTACAGCGATATGGAGGTAACCAATTCAGATATGGTGTTTGTAGAGAGCAAATATTCCAAATTGCTTGGCGAGAAAGCCGGTGGAATCGTAACCGAAGGAATGTACGATAAATATACTTTTGATGAAGTGGACAGCTTTGTAGGGGAACTGAAATATTCCGGTGTGAAGTTTGACAGGCTCAACAAGACATTCAGCCTGCATTCCTCGTATACAGGTGCAAATATTGGCACCCTTACCAACGGGTTTGATGAAGTGGATGCAGAGCTTTCTTACGGTAATTTCTCAACAGGTCTTGAAAAGGGTGCTGCCTATAAATTCGAAGGCGAAGCCAGATACGGGAATGTCAACATTTCCGCAGGGGATAAGATGAACAGAACAAAGGAGAACAACTATGTGAGAGTATGGGGCAATGTGGGTTCTAACCCCAAATCAACCATACACGTGGTCACCAAATACGGAAGCTCCAATTTCGAATAGACTCCACTTTAACTTCTTTATACCCAGGAGGCTGCATCAGAAGGTGCAGCTTTTTTTATCGTTTCGATAACAATTTAAATAACTCTACATTGATATAGTAATTACCGGTTCCAAGTTTTTCTTTTTTAAGGAGCCCGTCTTCTGATAACTTGTTCAGGTAATTTGCAGCTGTTATTCTGGAGACTTTTAAATCATTTACAATGAATTCTATTTTGGTATACGGATGTTTGAATAAGTTATTTAGTAAATCCTGGCTATAGAATTTATAGTTATCTCTCAGCCTGTTCTTGAACCTGAGTATCAGATCTTTAATCTCTTTAATAAGAGCAATAGTTTCATTGGCGGTCTGTTCAATGCCGGAAAGTAAATACATAATCCAATCCTCCCAGTTATCTTTTTCCCGCACCTGTTGTAAAAGTGAATAGTATTCTGATTTGGTACTGATAATATAACTGCTTAAATAAAGGATCGGAAGATTCTGAAGTTTTTGAAGTATCAGATATAGTATATTGATTATTCTGCCGGTTCTGCCATTTCCATCATAAAAGGGATGAATACTCTCAAACTGAAAATGAATAATTGCCATTTTAACGAGGACATCCAGATCACTAATATCCGGATCATTAATGAATTTTTCGAGATTCGACATAAGCCGACTGATGATCTGGAAATCTTGCGGAGGAGTATAGATTGTTTCGCCACTGTTTGCTTTTATTAAAGATGTTCCTGGCAGTTTCCTAAATCCAGCTTTATTGTTTTCCAATATTTCCTGGACTTTAAGTATTGTTCTGTTGGTCAGCAAACCTTGTTGAGAAACAAGTTCGAACCCGTATTTCAGTGCGGAGATGTAATTCTGAACTTCTTTCGCATCAAGTGTCCTTATTGTCCGAAAATCTAAGCCGGATTTATACAAATCATCATGTGTTGTAATAATGTTTTCAATTGCGGAACTGTCTTTTGCTTCCTGCAGACCAAGGGTATTTATTAAAATGCTCTGATTAGGAATTGATGAAGCCAGTCCCTTCAGTTCTGCAAGTGCTGCATGTGCACCAGGCAATTTTTTTAGAACAGCCTTCGATTCTACATCTATAGATAGAGGCAGTTCTTTCAATTGCCAATATTGTGTATCACTCATTATGTAAAGTTTTATATCTTTTCTTTACAAAGAAACTCTCTTTTGTAAAGAAATCCAACTTTCCTTTACATATCAAATGCTTAATGTAAAGAAATAATCAAAAAACTGGCAATTGAAACAGACCGCATTGTAACTATAAAGCCTCGTACAGCGATTTATTATTTCAGTCTTTTTGGATATATCCACATTGTATCCAAAATTATCCATAAAAGGAATGGTCTTTAGCTTCAGGCTACTTTTCCTGAATACGCGGATATATATTATAAAAACCGTAAATGAGAACCTATAATTCTTACCATACCTGTATTAAACAGCTGGCTAGATCCAACAACCTTCCAGATAAGTATGCCGATGGCATTGACAGGTCTACTATCTGGAAAGGGAGGCTGGAAAAAGAAGATAAATACGTGGGACATGATTTATCCAATATTCAGGTTCTACATCATTTTTTTGGAGCGGAAGGAATCCGAGATACTTATTAGAACCTACCTGAAGACCGCTCTAACCCTTTCAGCCATATTCAGGAAATCGACCCAATTCCAGTCGATTCTGAGCCTGTACAAACACACTTTTGTAAGAATCCTCATGTGTTACCAGAAAGCAATCAAAATTTCTTTTATCCTTAGAGTATTAAACCTTTCTCCCTCTATATTTTATCACTGGAAAAACCAAATCCTCTATCCATGTAAGGCATCGGCAATTAGATTATGCCACCTACCAAGACCTGAATCGTAAAAGCGAGCACCATAGTCGTACCAGTCCAGGTTTACAGAGCCCAACAATTCATCCTGGAGTTCTTTTCCGTTGTATAGGTACTTGTTGTCATTGCTGGAAGAGTATTGATAGGAGGTCATACCAAAAGAATAGTAATCTGTTTTTTGTTTGACGTTACCTGCTCCATCAAATACGACACGGGTATTGCCCAGATGATCTTTCAGGTGGTAATGATATTCAACTGATGAGGTGAACTTATCGATCTTGCCCTCCGGGTTCAGAATGTAATCCAGCCCAAAATTATCAATGGCATCACCATCGTTATATTCATATACAAAAATACCTCAATAAACTTTACCAGGCCGTCCTGTAAGATGTCCTCAACATCTTGCATGGAGCCGGAATTCTGAAGTACATAAGGTTTTATCAGACGAAGAAGTTTTCGGGTGGTAAACTGAGTAATTAATTGCTCATACATCCATTCACATAGTTCACTTCAGGGTTATTCCAAACCGGCCTAATAAAACTAAGAAGTACCTAGAAATATCCCATCTAATAATGTATATAAATTCAATTAAAGTGAAATTTAGAGTTAGACTAATTTCAAACAGTATTTTAATTTTGAGTCCACATTTCTTGAGTTGCAATTTGGGAAACAGATCGAGAGGACCCGTCCTATTTGTCCAACAGCTTTTATTGATTCAACATTTTTATTAAAGAAATTTTCTTAAACTAGTATACCTGTTTAATGAAACCTCAGACTATTCTTGAAAATACCTATCAACAGAAAAAACTATACTACAGTGAAGCACTTCAATCTTATTTATTATCTGGTTATTTTCTCCTGTCTGGTATCCTCCTGTAAGGCCCCGAAGGATCAGACAAACGGAATCCCTTCCGGACAGGAACCCTATGCATATGCCCTGGTCATTCATGGTGGTGCCGGAAATATGAATTTTCAATCCTTCCCCGAGGAGGCTCAGGATAGATATAAAAGTGCACTGGACAGCGCCCTTCAGCTGGGACTGAATGTGCTGAAAGAGGGTGGTGCCAGCCTGGATGCGGTGGAGACGGTGATCCGTTATATGGAGGACAATCCCCTTTTCAATGCCGGGAAGGGTGCTGTGTTTACTAACGAAGGCAAGAATGAACTGGATGCATCCATTATGACGGGTCAGGACCTCAATGCGGGTGCCGTGGCCGGTGTGACCGATATTCGGCACCCCATTTCGGCAGCACGGGCAGTGATGGAGCAATCGGAACATGTGATGATGGCCGGTCACGGGGCATCAGTGTTTGCAGAACAGGTGGGACTGGAGATCGTGGATCCTTCCTATTTCTTTACACAAAGCAAATACGATGCGCTCCAGCGGGCAATTGCCGGGGATGAGCACGGGACAGTGGGTTGTGTGGCGCTGGATAAAGCAGGGAACCTCTGTGCAGGAACCTCCACGGGCGGGATGACCAACAAGAAGTATGGGCGCATAGGTGATTCTCCCATTATTGGTGCCGGGACTTATGCCAATAACGCCACCTGTGGTGTTTCAGGCACAGGTCACGGGGAGTACTTTATTCGCTGGACCGTGGCTCACCAGATCTCGGTCCTGATGGAGTACAAAGGGTATGGTGTGTTAGAGGCAGCCGATGAAGTGATCAACAAAACACTGGTGGAAGCAGGAGGTGAAGGGGGGGTGATCTGCCTCGATAAGTACGGACGACCGGCAATGGTAACCAATACCTCCGGTATGTTCCGGGCTTACGGGAATTCAGAAGGAGAGCACCTGGTAGCCATCTTCAAGTAGAAAATCATCCGATGAGGAAACAGTACCCTCCGGATTTCAGGGATATTAAAGAGGAGGTTCTCTTAAACTGATCAATGCAATAAAGAATTTTAAAACCCACACCTCAATGAAAAAAATAACCTTTCTATTTGCCATTCAGCTGTTTTTGCCTGTTTTGCTAACAGCCCAGAACCCTTTTATTACCCAGATGTATACGGCGGACCCGTCCGCCCGTGTTTTCAATGATACACTCTATGTATACCCTTCGCACGACCAGGATACGGCTACCTGGTTCAGCATGGTCGACTGGCACGTATTCTCCACGGTGGATATGAAACACTGGACGGATCACGGGGTGGCCCTGTCACTGGATGATGTCTCCTCAGCCTCCAAAGAGGCCTGGGCACCCGACTGTGCATACTACAACGGGAAGTACTACTTCTATTACCCGGTCGAGTCGGATGATATCGGTGTAGCGGTGGAGGAGAGTTCCACAGGCCCGTTTAAGGATCCCCTGGGAAAACCATTGATCCAGCGTTCCACGCCGGGAGTGGTCAATCACCGGGACCTGATCGATCCCGCCATCTTTATTGATGATGACCAGACTCCCTACCTCTATTTCGGCCAGATCGATCTGAATATGGTCAAACTGAACCCGGACATGATCTCTTTCTCCGATACGGTCAGGGTGCTGGAGGGAGTGGATGACTTCTTTGAGGCCATCTGGGTTCACAAGTACCATGGAAAGTATTACCTCTCCTATTCGGGACGGGATCAGATCCTCTATGCCATGGGCGACAATCCATACGGACCCTTTGAATACAAGGGAGTAATCCTGGACAAAATGAACAGCGGCACCAATCACCACTCCATTGTGGAGTACAAGGGACAATGGTACCTCTTTTACCACAACTCCGATCTCTACTTCCGGCAGCATCCAGAAGAGGAGCCGGTCTTTGGCTGGGCTGCGGGTAAGGTTCATCCGTTCCGCCGCTCCATTTGCGTGGACTACCTCTATTACAATGAAGATGGCACCATCAGACAGGTGATACCTACCAAAGAGGGGGTGGCGGGCATCGGGTTGTAGGTATGTAATTCCGGCTATTGTTTAAATAGCGGCACAAGCTTTTCGATGACCATGGGGACCTTGCTGCGTGCTGTTCGTCCATCTGCATAGTCACTGGATGTGGTGACCACCACCAGGTTGAGGTCCCTGATGATCATGATATACTGTCCGCCGAATCCCAGGGCAAGAATGATCTCATGTTCCTTGCTGTATCCATTTGCCGGTCGATCCCACCAGGCCTTGTTGCCTTCTGATCTGTGCCACCAGAAATAGCCGTAATCAAAAAACTCACTTTCTGCTACATGGATACGTGTCGATTCCCTGATCCACTCCAAGGGTACCAGTTGCTGATCCTCCCATGTGCCATCGTTCAATACCAGTTGCCCGATTTTTGCCATGTCCCTTGGCAGCATATGCAGGTCGCTGTGACATTGAGGGAGTCCGTCTTCATAAGACCACTGACAGTCCGATATCCCCATGGGGCCAAAGAGGTATTGTCCGGCAAGCACGTCTGGGGGCTTGCCTGTGATCTTCTGGAGAATACCGCCAAGCAATATGGAGTTGTCGTTATCGTAATGAAATGTTGTTCCGGGCAGTTGTGCCAGTGGCCGGCTGAGGATGTTCAGCAACTGGTCGTCCAGGTCGATCCAACCCGGAACGTCCTCCGCCGGAAAACCTGAATTCATCGTTAAGAGGTGCTCCAGGGTAAGGAGCTCTTTCCCGTCCCTTGCCAGTGAGTCATATTCAGGGAAGAAACCGGGTACCGGGTGTGTGACTTCGACCTCCCTGTGCTGTTCCATAGCGATTCCCAGCAGCAGAGAAGCAATGCTTTTAGTACATGAGTGTATGTTATGTTTCTTCGTCCTGTCGTATCCATAATAATACTCCTCCAGGACCAGCCTGGAGTCTTTCATGACCAGCAATGATTCCAGCCTTCCGTAATCCTGAGAAATGATCTGTGACAAAAGCGCATGAAGGGCGGAGTTATCGACGCCAAAAGTGCTGATATCTGCCGTTCTCAGCCCGTCCCCTATGGTTTCAGGCTGCCTGTACCTGTATGCCGGATCACCGCTGGTTCCGGGTGGCCGGGGATAAAAAAGCGTTTGTGCCAGTCCGGATTCCGCCCTGATAAAATCGACCGTATCGAAGGGTGTATCTTCATCGGGATCGTCCGACCAGAAATAGCCACGGATGGTTTGCAGACCGGGGTCCGCTATCCCCACGTAACGGTCCCCGTCGCTGTCCAGAAGTGTGAGGGTCCGGATGGAGTCATTGTAAGAGACCTGTTCCACCTCCCAGGGATTAAAATAGCGGCCTTCCCACATAAAACAGCCCCTGGCTACAATGTTTCCTCCACTGCCTTCACCGATCAACAGGGCGGTGGTCCAGTTGCTTTCACCAACACCATTTGTTGTGTCGGGGGAGCTGACCCAGATCCCCACCGGGGAAAGCTCCTGCCGCACCGGCCGGTCACAGCTCCAGAGCAGGCTCAGGCAGATGAAGCCGGTTAATGTAATGTTACTGTATTTCATTGTTGGGTGGTATTAGAGGCTTATTCTTTTTACTGGCTCCGCTGCTTAAAGGGCAGAAAGGTCATGAAATCGGCATGGTGCACGATATAGGCTTCGGTGCTCCTGTTCACCATATCCCCTTCACCAGCATGAGCCGCGATAATGTGGCAGACTTCCGCAGGGACACCGCAGCTTTCGGCAATGGATACCCCGGAGAATGGGTGGCGCAGGTACCTTCCATAGCCACCCTGGACCGCCTTTCCGTTCTCATCCAGCACATACTCCAGCAACTTGCCCACATCGGCCAGGATGGCACCGGAGATCAGTACATCCATATCCACCGGCAGCTCGTCACCAAAGAATTCGTTCATCTTATGGCCACATTCCCTGGCTATATGGACCACCGCTCTTTTGTGCTGCATAAATGTGACTTTCAGACCGGGCCCGCACAACAGGGTAAAAGGGATCCGGTTCAGATCGCCGGGTGTGAGCACACTCTTTTCAAGTGCACGCTCCCAGACCTTTGCGGTTCTTTGTCGAAGATCTTTGTTCTCGATCCACTCCAGCTCGGGCCACAGTTTCAGTACTTCAGCATCAATTGTTTCCATAGTTACAGTTTTGCTATGATGGCGTCTGCCATCTGCCCGGTGGAGGCAGCGCCCTTTTGAATTACATCGGCCGTTCCGGCCATTTTCATCATATCGTAGGTGCGCACCTTTCCCTCCATAATCACGTTTGCAATAGCGTTCCTAATCCTTCCTGCCATCCCGCCTTCACCGATATGATCCAGCATCATGCAGGCAGATTCAATCATGGCGATGGGATTCACAATGCTTACCGGGTAGCCAGCGTATTTGGGGGCCGATCCATGGGTGGGTTCAAAGACGGCGACCTTTTCTCCAAGGTTGGCACTGCATGCAAAACCCAGTCCGCCGATCAAACCGGCGAACCCATCGGAAACAATATCACCGAACATATTGCCTGCCACTATAACACCATATTTTTCAGGATTCTTGGTCAGCCACATCATCTGGGCATCGATGTTGGTGTTCCAGAGCTCGATCTCTGTAAAATCGGCAGCCTGGATCTCCTGTGCCATTTTGTACATCATCCCTGAAGTTTCCCTTATCACGTTGGGCTTCTCACAGACGGTCACACTTTTATAGCCAAATTTTCGGGCATGTTCAAAGGCAGCCATGAGGATCCGGCCGGTAGCCTTCCGGGAAAAGATCCTCGTTGAGACAGAGAGCTCCTCCACGGGCACATGACCAAAATTCTTCACGAATTTAGGGTGGGTGGAGAGCCCCTGGTAGACGATCTCCGGGGGATTGGTCCATTCCACTCCTCCATAGAGCCCCTCGGTATTCTGCCGGAAAATGACCACATCCACCTCCGGTTCCTCAATAACACCTCCGGCTCCCCTGCGGATAAAATTGAGAGGATTTCCCCTGTAGGTATGGCAGGGCCTGATACAAACATCCAGATTAAAATGCTGCCTTAGCCCGACAATGGGACTGGAGTAGATGAACCCCCTTCCTTTTAGTGAAGGATCAAGTTCTTCAGCTGCAGCATCTTTGGGCTTACTCGTGATCGCACCAAAAAGTCCGATCCTGTGTTGTTCCAACAGGGCGATCGTGCGATCGGGCAGGGGGTTCCCCTCTTTTTTCCAGAATTCCCAACCAATATCACCCTCCACATATTCGGCATCGAACCCTGCACGATCCAGTACCCTGATCGTCTCTTCGAGTACAACCCTCCCGATCCCATCCCCTGGAAGTGCTACAACGGTTTGTTTCTGCATGTTTATAAACAGTTTAGTATGAGGTAGTATAAATGTTATCTTTGCGAAAGTAGAATATTAATCCGTCTCTTTTGTGTCTTGAGTTCATAATTGAGATAAAAGATATTGCAAAACATAAAGCCAAAGATTCGATCCTTTTTATGCAAAATATAACAGCGTTACAGCCTGCAGAAGTGTGGGCTTATTTTAATCAGATCCTCTCTATTCCAAGAACTTCCAAAAAAGAAGATAAAATCACCGCCTACCTGGTAGAATTCGCTGCCATTCATAAATTGAATTATCAGCTGGACCAGGTGGGTAACCTTCTGATCTCTAAACCGGCAACGAAAGGAATGGAGAACCGGAAGGGCGTCATATTGCAGTCCCATACCGATATGGTGGGGGAGAAGAATGTTGAAATAGAACACGATTTCGAGCGTGATCCTATCAGTGCCTTTATTGAAAAAGACTGGGTAAAAGCAAGCGGGACGACCCTTGGAGCCGATGATGGCATCGGGATAGCCGCATCACTGGCCATCCTGGCATCCGATAAAATAGAGCATGGTCCCCTTGAATGCCTTTTCACCATTGATGAGGAGAGCGGAATGACCGGGGCTCTGGGCATTAAACCGGGGTTCATGAAGGGGTCTGTGTTACTGAATCTCGATTCTGAGGATGAAGGTGAGATCTTTATCGGTTGCGCGGGAGGTATTGACACTGTGGCCACCTACACTTATAAAAGAAGCCGGATTAAAAGGAACTGGTTCGCCTTGCGTGTCAGTGTGAATGGACTGCAGGGAGGACATTCAGGTGATGAGATCCACCGCGGATTTGGAAACTCAATCAAGATCCTGAACCGGTTTCTCTGGAACGCGGATCAGCGTTTCAACATCAGGCTTTCAACCCTCGAAGGAGGGAAAGCCAGAAATGCCATCCCCAGGGAGGCAGAGGCATTGATCACATTGCCCGCTGGTACCGCCGAACTGATCAGTGTATACTTTGAATCGTTTGTTCAAATCCTGAAGGCCGAGATGGAAATGGTGGAACCTGACTTCACGATGACCATGAAACAGGCTGATTCCCCCGAATTTGTGATGCGCAGAAAATACCAGAGAAAGCTTTTTAATGCCCTTTATGCCTGTCCACATGGTGTGGTTGCAAACAGTCAGACCATACCCGGACTGGTAGAGACCTCGACCAACCTGGCCTCCATCAGGCATACCGGGGAGGAGGCTATTGAGATCATTACAAGTCAGCGAAGCAGTGTCGAGTCTGCCAAACAGGATATCTCTGACCGGATGGGATCCCTGTTTAAACTGATGGATGCGACAGTCAGGCATACGGGGGGATACCCCGCATGGAAACCGGATCCATCTTCTGAAATACTGAAGATCTCGGAACAACTCTACAAGAAACTGTTTAATGAGGAACCGAAGATCAAGGCGATCCACGCGGGACTGGAATGCGGTCTTTTCCTGCAAAAATATCCCGATCTGGATATGATCTCTTTTGGTCCGACTATCAAAGGGGCACACACACCGGAGGAGCGGATCAATATCGGTACTGTAGAAAAATTCTGGAAATTCCTGCTTGAGATGCTCAGGCAGATCCCCCAGGCCGGTTCCTGATAAAGCTCTTCTTGGTCCGACAGTTGCCGGTAATCACCATGCTGGCAATTTGCTAATCCACAGGTTCGAACTCGTTCTTACTTACACCGCAAACGGGACAATACCAATCTTCGGGAATATCCTCAAAAGGGGTCCCTGGTGCGATACCGCCGTCGGGATCACCCTCCTCTGGATCATACACATAACCACATACTGTACACTGGTAACGTTGCATTGTTGGCGAACAATTGTTTATTCAATTCTTTTTATTACGGTCCCCCCTGCCAGTAACACCAGCGATCCTGTAACCACTTCGCCGGTCTCTACATCCAGTGTTGACCCGTTCATGCTGTGCGGGATCAGGTAAACAGCCAGCATCACAAGGGCGGCGAAGACGGCCAGCCATTTCCCATAGGATTTTTCTCTCAGGAACCAGGCAATCACGAATGCGATCAGTGCAAACAGTGTCTTATTGTCCGTCATGTCATCGCCAAAAGGCCAGCCGGTCCAGTACTGTCCGAACGAGAATTTCTGAACAAGCGGCCCCAGGATAAATCCTCCGATAAGCAGGAAGATAATGGTGACCCCAATATGCTTTTTATAGGAAGGTATGTTGGCCAGCGCAAAGATGATGGTCGCCATGGACCAGATGACGGTCAGTATCATCATCAACACATGGGGGATCAGTACCCAGGCAGGCACATCACCACGGAACCGGATGACCACATTCTCATCATCCTGCATATCAACAGGTTCTCCATTTGCTGTCAGCGCCAGGTGGTATTCAATCTTACCTGCTGGCGGCTGATGGGGGAGGCTGGCTGTGAGAAGATCACCCTGTCGCTCCATCTCAATGGTATCCCAGGGGTTCTCAGTGGGGAACAGTCTCCATACCAATTGGGCAGAAAAGATTTCGGGAAGCTCTATTTCAACCGGATAGGCACCCGGTCTACCGTTATTGGAACGGGGAAGCTCAAAACGGAATTCCTCATTCCTGTAACTTATTTTATATTTTTTAGGGTACGTGGGGCCGGTCATCTTCTGGTAGACCATGGCACCCAGTGAAATAATTACAGCAAGTACCCAGAACAATATTTTTTTCGTTTTCATAATGACATTTTAATTTAAAGCTGTTATTATATGCGGACTACCAGGTCGACGAAAGTGTCCTCCCTTTTTACCCGGACCACGATGGACATCCCCTCCTTCAGATCGGAAAGCCGCTCCATATAGTCGTACACGTTCCCAACACTTTTGCCTTCGATGGCAACAATGATATCTCCTTTCTGTATACCGCCAACTGCAGCAGGCCTGCCTTCAGTTACAAACATGACAGGCATTCCCTCGGTACCATCATAGGTCATATCCGGCATTAATCCCAGGGTAATTCCACCATACCTTCCACGTGATGAACTCCTTACCTTGGGACCTGCCTCGGTAAATGGCACACGCTCCTTCTGGTTGGCCAGGACTTCTGCCAGTTCTCCTGCAAATGAGATAACCTCCTGCTCTCCCTCCAGGTTGATTTTTGAAAGATCATCGTCAGGGGTGTGGTAATCGGGGTGTGCACCGGTGGAGATAAACAGTACGGGAACATCCCTGGCATAAAAAGAGGCATGATCGGAAGGACCATATCCTTCATTGGCGTATTTAAGGTCGAACCCGTAATTCCTGTTAATTGAATCGAGCAGGTTCCTGAAACCGGGTGAGGTACCCACGCCCCCGACCTGCAGCTGACGCTCTTGGTTCAGCCTGCCAATCATATCCAGGTTGATCATCGTCTGTATATCTCCGATGTCAACCGGGGAGTTCTCAACCAGGTACTTGGAACCGATAATACCCATCTCCTCGGCGTCAAATGTGGCAAACAGAATACTTCTGGCAGGCAACCTGGATTTCAGCCACTCGGACATTTCAAGTACCCCCGCCACCCCGGATGCGTTGTCATCTGCTCCATTATGAACGGCAATTGTATCGGGTCTGCGGGAGGAGCTCCCCGTGCCGCCCATGCCCAGGTGGTCGTGGTGGGCACCGACGACCACATACCCATTTTTCAACACGGGATCGGATCCTTCAAGGGTGGCTATGACATTGGCGGCCTCTATCTTAACAGGCTGGAGGTCCACTGTTATATCAACTTCCACCCCCGTGGAAAAGGAGGAGGGTTGATGCGTCCGGGTTAGCCCGGATTCATACCAGGAGAGGCTGTCATGCCCCGACCCTGTCAGCAACTGATCTGCTCCACTGCGGCTCAGCTGCACGACCGGGATGGAGAGCGGGTGTTGTTTCCCTTCCAGTTCAACAAGATGATCTTCAGGATCAAACGAGTTTCCTGAAACAAAGATGACACCTGCGGCACCCTGGTCTGAAGCGCGTAGTGCTTTTCCCCTGTCTTCGCTGTAATTAACAAACGGGGAGGACTCCTGGTCCCCTGGAACTCCGCGCAGGATCATGACCCACTTGCCTTCTACCGGAAGGTCGTTGTAATCATCCCACCTTGTATCCCCGTCATCAATCTGGAATCCGTAACCGGCAAAAACTACTTCACCTGCTACCTGGCCCGACTGGCTGAATGAAAAAGGAGTGAAGTCAGTTCCGGACTGAAACCCGGTATCGCCCATCCGGAAATGATTATCCGGTCCGGCCACGGTCTCATTCACGATATCAAACGGTTGCAGGCCGTTCTTCCCGTAAAGGTCAAGCCCGGCTTTATCAAACTCACCTGCAATGTATGCAGTGACCTCGGCATCCTCGGGTGTTCCCGGGTAACGTCCTTTCAGGTCATCAGAAGCTAGAAAGGCAATATGGCCCTCAATCTCGGGTATGGTGATCTCCTCATCATATTTTGGTTTGCATGCGAGCAGCAGCGTTGCCAGAAACAATAACAGGATCTTGTTCATAATTAAGTTGTTATGTGATGTTTATGCATTTAACCAGATCAAATAATTTAAGCCACGCAAGATACGATTATTATTTTTTTTGCAAGAATAACTTGACATGAATAGAAAAAGATAATACATTTACATTTTCGTTTAACATATACGTTAGACTTAATAGTTAAACATTATAGTTAAGGATGGTACTTCAAACGGAAACGGAACAGAAGATCATTGTCTCTGCAGAGAGACTGTTTTACCAGAAAGGGAAAGCCGGGACCTCCATGCAGGATATTGCAGATGATGCAGGGATCAACCGGACCCTGCTAAACTACTATTTCAGGAGCAAGGACCAGCTTTTTGAAGCGGTATTCCGGGATGCCATGGGACGCTTTGTCCCTGAACTTGCCAGCTTGTTGAACAGTGATATCTCTTTCGAGGATTATGTGCCTGCACTGGTAGAAAAGGTCATCGATACCATGATCGCCAACCCCCAGGTTCCCATTTTTGTTCTGCAGGAGCTGTCATCCAATCCTGAAAGGATGCCGCAGATCATCAAGGAGATGGGAATCGATCCTGAAAAGATCATTAAGAAAATGGAGGCTGGAGCAGAAGCATCGCCTATTCCGGGAATGGATCCCAGGCAGGTCATTATCAACCTGCTCAGCCTCTGTATATTTCCTTTTGCCGCAAAGCCGGTGCTGCTGGATATCCTGTTCAACGGGGACAACGAGGCCTATATAGGGTCAATGCAGGATCGTAAGAAAAACATCCCGATGATAATTCAGATGATGAGTCAAAACCGATCACTATGAGAACACTGTTATTTCAATTCGCAATCATGTTTTCCGGTATACTGATGGGCCAGGAAACTATCACATTGTCTGACTGCCAGGATATGGCCAGGGAGCATGCTCCCCGCGGGGCTGATCTTGAACTGATCAGGCAGATGGGCGATATCAATATAGAACAGGCCGGAACATCCTTGTATCCTTCCCTCAATCTGAATGGGAAGCTTTCCTATCAGTCCGATGTGGTGACGGTGGAGTTATCCAATCCTGTCATTCCGGTAGCGTTTCCGGAAGTTCCTCATGATCAATATGGTCTGAACCTCGACATCACACAGAATATATACGACGGGGGGATCTCGAAAAGCAAGAAGGGCTATGAAGAGGCAATGACTGATGCGGACCTTCAGCAGGTGGAGGTGGACCTGTACGGGCTGAAGGGAAAAGTCAACCAGTTCTATTTTGCCATACTGGTTTTGCAGGAAAACAGGCGCAACCTTGATATTCAGATGGATAACCTGGAGGCCCGGTATGGAGTGGTTCAGACAGCAGTTGCAAACGGCATCCTTCAGGAAACGGATATTCATGTCATAGAGGTGGAGAAACTGAAAGTGGAGCAGGCCATCGTTGAGGTCGAATCACGCAAGAAATCATACCTGGGAGCCCTGCGGGTGCTCTGCGGAGAGGGTGTAAAGGATGATGCCGTACTTGAAATACCCCGGTTCGAAGGAGTTGAATACGCTGGCATGAACCGTCCCGAACAGAAACTGTTCGATCTTAAACATACCACCATGGAGAGAGGCAAAGAGCTTGCGGGAAAGAAGAGGATGCCCGTATTGTATGCCTTCGGACAGGCCGGCTATGGTAAACCCGGGTACAACATGTTAAGCGAGAAATGGGATTATTATTATATGGTGGGAGCCGGTCTGAGGTGGAAGATCTGGGACTGGAGCAACAGTGCCAGGGAGAAGCAGCTGATCGGGTACCAGCAGCAGATCCTGGAGAATAAGAGGACCACATTTGACAGGGAAATGGAATCAATGATGGTTCAGGAAGAGGCCAGGATGGAACAGTACAGAAAGACCATGGAGATGGACCGGGAGGTCCTGGATCTCCAGAAAAAGATCTCCGCGCAGGCTGCCGTACAGCTTGAAAATGGCACCATGACCGCAACAGAATACATCACAGAATCAAATAAAGAGAACCTGGCGAGGATCACGCTGGCCACCCACCAGGTACTGCTGATGCAATCCATGGCCAACTATTTAACCATACAGGGCAACCTTTAAAATCCATACACATGAGATCTACCAGATATGTCATACCGTTCCTGCTGTTTACCCTACTGGCGTGCAGCGATCATGAGGATAATGCCGATGCCTACGGTAACTTTGAGGCCATTGAGGTGATGGTTTCATCTGAAACAAGCGGAAGGATCCTCCATTTTGCACTGGAGGAGGGTACAACGATTCAAAAAGATGAAGTAGTAGTGGTTATCGATTCCACCCAATTGTATCTGCAGAAGGAGAGACTGGAATCGGGCCTTGTTTCACTGGGATCCAAGATCAACACACTGGAGGCACAGGTGCGTGCCAGCAAGGTCCAGCTGGATAACCTGGAGCGGGAGAAGAGAAGGATCGACAAGCTTGTGGAGGGCGGAGCAGCCACCACCAAACAGCAGGATGATATCAATGGTCAGCTGGCACTCCTTGAGGCCCAGATCGATGCCACAGAATCGCAGAAATCATCCATTTACGCGGAACGGAATACCCTTGATGTGCAGATCCGCCAGGTTGAGGATCAAATCCTGAAATGTGCCGTAAAGAGTCCTGCTGAAGGTGTGATGTTGACCAAATACAGGGAACAGGGAGAAATGGCACTGCCTGGACAGCCTCTCTATAAAATGGCCAATCTGAAGGAATTGATCCTCAGGGCTTATGTATCTGGGAACCAGCTTTCTTCCATAAATATCGGGGGAGAGGTCAGTGTCAATTATGACAGGGATGGGGGTGTGGAGACGATTACCGGAGTCGTGAGCTGGATCTCACCGAGCGCAGAATTCACACCCAAGATCATCCAGACCAGGGAGGAGCGGGTGAACCTTGTATATGCCATCAAGGTGCTGGTCCCAAACGATGGCAGTTTGAAGATAGGAATGCCAGGAGAAGTGTTGTTTTAAGGAAAGAAGTCCCGATGCCACTCATTGTTGACCATATCGATAAATATTATAAGGAAGTCCGGGCCCTTCACCAGGTAGATTTCCAGGTGCAGGATGGAGAATTGTTCGGATTGATCGGTCCCGACGGGGCCGGAAAATCTACGCTCTTTCGTGTAATGGCCTCGCTGGTTGTGCCCGACAGGGGACGATGCACCATGCAGGGATATGATGTGGTCAGGGATTACAGGGAGGTCAGAAAGATCATAGGATATATGCCCGGTCGTTTTTCCCTCTATATGGACCTCTCCGTGGAAGAGAACCTGGCTTTTTATGCAAGGGTCTTTGGAACAACCGTTGATGAACACTACGACCTTGTCAGGGAGGTGTACGAACAGATCGCTCCCTTTAAAAAACGACTGGCAGGAAAGCTATCAGGGGGAATGAAACAGAAACTCGCACTCTCCTGCGCCCTGATCCACAGGCCCGGGATATTGATCCTGGATGAACCAACCACCGGTGTGGACGCGGTAAGCCGCATGGAATTCTGGAGCATGCTTCAAAAAATAAAGGCCCAGGGAATTACCATCGTGGTTTCGACCCCCTATATGGATGAAGCGGAGTTATGCGACCGAGTGGCAATGATCCAGAACGGGAAGCTGCTGGAGGTGATCGATCCTGCCAGTCCACGCGAGGAAGCCAATCTGCAGCTGTTTTCTCTGAGCAGCAGCAGGGGTGTATATACCTACCTGGAGAAGATACGGGGCATGGAGGGTTGCCGGCATGCCTGGCTATTCGGAGACCGACTGCACGTGACCCTGGAATCCGGGGCTGATGCAGAGAGGATGAGGGAAGTGATGGAGAGCTGGAATGATCCATCACTGAAATTGCAGCCTATAAAGCCTTCCATCGAGGACCTGTTTATGGCATTGATGGAACAGGAAGGTAAAGAGGACACCGTTACCGGAAACAGGATATGATGGCCCCTCAGGAACATATCATTGAGGTAAAGGAACTGGTCAAGAAGTTTGGTTCCTTCACTGCCAACGACCACCTCACCTTTCACGTTGAGAAAGGTGAAATATTTGGATTCCTGGGGGCCAATGGTGCAGGAAAGACCACAGCCATACGGATCCTGTGCGGACTCTCCTATCCCACATCCGGTGAACTGATGGTAGCGGGCCATGATGTCTACCGGGAAAGGGAGAAGATCAAGCAGAAGATCGGATATATGTCGCAAAAATTCTCTCTCTATGAGGACCTAACCGTTTCTGAAAATATCCGGTTGTATGCGGGGATCTATGGCCTGGGGAGAAAAAAGATACTCTCGCGTGAGGAGCATCTGCTGGAAAGGCTGGGACTGTCTCATATCAGGCACAGGCTGATCAGGGAGATACCGCTGGGGTGGAAACAAAAACTGGCTTTTTCAGTGGCCATTTTTCACCAACCGGCCATTGTTTTCCTGGATGAACCTACCGGAGGTGTGGATCCCATTGCCCGCAGGCAGTTCTGGGAAATGATCCATGATGCAACTGAAGAGGGGATCACTGTTTTTGTGACCACCCACTATATGGATGAAGCAGAGTACTGCGACCGGGTATCCATCATGGTGGATGGGCGGATCGATGCCCTGGATACCCCGGCTGCACTGAAAAAGCAGTTTGAGTCGACAAATATGAATGATGTATTTCTAAAACTGGCCAGAAGGTGAACAGGTTTTTCGGATTTGTAAAAAAGGAATTTCAGCATATCTTCAGGGATGTGCGGACGGTGGTGATCCTGTTTGGACTTCCCATTGTGATGATTGTCCTGTTTGGCTTCGTGGTTACCACCGAGATCAGGGATGTGAAAGTTGGTATCTGGGACCGTTCCATGGATCCGACCACCATCCGGGCCACTCAAAAGATATTTTCATCAGGTTACTTTGTTCCGGCAGGATATCTGCACAGTGAGGAGGAGATCGGAGCGCTGTTTCGCAACGGAAATGCCAAGGTGGTCGTCATTTTTGAAGAGGATTTTGAAAAGAACCTGGTAAGGGAGAACAGGGCGGCCATTCACCTGATCACCGACGCATCGGATGCCAATTCTGCACAGATCTCACTGAACTACCTGCAGGGTGTATTGATGACCTATTTCAAGTCGCTGAATCCCGATACAGAGTTGCCATGGACCATACATATGATATCCCGGATGTTTTACAACGAGGAGCTTAAAGGTGTCTATATGTTTGTACCCGGACTGATGGCACTGATACTGATGCTCATTTCGGCCCTGATGACCTCTGTTACCATCACCAGGGAGAAGGAGTTCGGGACCATGGAGCTGCTGCTGGCATCACCATTGAAACCCAGGGAAATTATTCTGGGCAAGGTCATGCCCTATGTACTTTTGTCGTTTGTCAACGCTGTGACCATCATTCTGCTGGGCTTCCTGGTCTTCAATGTTCCCGTGGTGGGAAGCATCTGGCTGCTGATGCTGGAATGTATGCTATATATCACACTGGCACTCTCTCTGGGAGTGCTGATCTCCACCAGTGCCAGGACACAACAGATGGCCATGTTTATGAGTATGCTTGGACTGATGCTGCCCACCATCCTGCTCTCGGGATTCATTTTTCCCATCGATAATATGCCCAGGATATTGCAGTGGCTCTCAGCCATTATGCCGGCACGCTGGTTTATTGTGGTGGTGAAGAACATTATGCTGAAAGGGACCGGGTTTGCCTTTATCTGGAAGGAGACCCTTATTCTTCTGGGGATGACCCTCCTGTTTATCCTGGCCTCTGTAAAAAGGTTTAAAATCAGACTCAATTGACATGAGAGGAATGAGGATACTGGCAACGTTGCTCGTTAAAGAGTTCAAACAGATATTCCGTAACAGGACGATGCTTCCGATTATTTTTATAGTCCCGGTGGTCCAGATGATCCTGCTTACCTATGCTGCCAGCCTGGAGATGAAGGATATTAAAATGGCGGTGGTGGACCAGGATTATTCCCAGGCATCACGACTGCTGACCTCCCGTTTCCAGGGTTCGCCATACATTGAGATCAACCTGAATACCACGGACTACCAGGAAGCGGTAAGGGAGCTTACCAGGGACCGGGTGGATGTCATCCTCCTGATGCCAAATGATTTTGAGAAAAATCTGTATCTGGAGCAGGAGTCGGACCTTCAGCTGGTGGTGAATGCCATTAATGCCACAGAGGCAGGTCTGATCAACTCGTACTGCACGCGGATCTTAAACGACTATAACAATCAGTTGAGGAGTGACTGGTTCGGGCTGGAAGGCTCGGGCAGGATCAAGTCCCTGGAGGTCATTCCCAGGTTCTGGTATAACGCATTGTTCGATTATAAAATCTATATGTTCTCGGGGATCCTGGTAATCATTGTGACCCTGATCGGAATGTTGCTCACCGCTCTGAACCTGGTTCGGGAGAAGGAGATGGGGACCACTGAACAGATCAATGTAACGCCCATCAGGAAGTACCAGTTCCTGATGGCCAAACTGATCCCGTTTATGGTGATAGCACTTTTTGAACTGGCTTTCGGACTGGTCATAGGGAGGCTCCTCTTCGGACTTCCCATTGAAGGCAGTGTGGGATTGCTTTTCCTCTTCACCTGTATCTACCTTTTTGTGGTACTGGGGATAGGACTTTTTCTCTCAACCATCTCCAATACCCAGCAGCAGCTTATGTTCCTGGCATTTTTCTTCATGATCACCTTTATGCTGATGAGTGGCGTATTTACACCGACTGACAGTATGCCCACCTGGGCACAGAAGATCAATGTGATCAATCCGGTGGCCTATTTCATGAATGTGATCCGCAGGATCCTTTTAAAGGGATCGGCATTCAGGGATATCAGCCGTGAATTTTACAACCTGTTGATCTATGCCACGCTTATCCTTACCCTGGCTATCACCAATTACCGGAAAACTACTTGAGCAGCTCCTCGAAAATTTTATCAGTGGCCCTGGAGTCCCAGTTCGATGCACCGGTTTTACGGCTTACAACCTTTCCATCCTTTGAGATAATAAAAGTGGTTGGGAGTGCTTTGAACCTCAGTGCTTCGGGTGGCGGGGTACCGGCAAGGTAGAAAACAGGCATCAGATAGTTGTGTTTTTCCATAAAGGCCTTTACCACATCTGGTTTTTCATTGGTCACCAGCATAAAGGCCACCTTTTCGCCCCATCTTTCATAGAGTGCCTGTATTTCATGCATCTCGGCAACACAGGGCGGGCACCAGGTGGCCCAGAAATTCAGGAATATCACCTGATCTTTTGCGACACTGAAGTAAAAAGGCTCATTCTGGTCCCAGGCGAGTGTCCAGTAGTAATCCAGGTCAGAAAGCTGACCCTGATCCTCCTCCTTCATCATCCTGGGAGCCTTTACATATAATACTGCACGGTTCAGTGTGGTCAGTATGGCTTTTCTCGGACCAGGGACCAGGAACAGGATGATCAGCAACCAGAACACGATATCGCCTATTTTCTGCAAGGTGGACCTCTTCTCTTTCCATTTTGTAAATCGATCTTTTATATTGGCCATTTTTTACATTTTCAAGCAAAGATAGTTTTTCCCTGTACCTTCATGCAAGTTTATTATATTTGTTTGCCAAAGTCAGTCTATGTTAGAAAAGTTAAGGATTTTCTTCAAGGAGGAGATCTGGTCGCACGACCTCACTTCCAAGTCCCGCCGCCGCTCATTCTTAATTATGCAGGCAAGAATCTATATTCTTGCATTCAAAGGCTTTTTTGAGGACAGGGCAGCAGTAAGGGCGGCTGCACTGACCTATTTTACCATGCTTTCCATCGTGCCGATCTTTGCCATCGCTTTTGCCATCGCTCGCAATTTTGGATTTGAGGATATGTTGCATGAATTCATTAACAAACATATGCAGGACCAGGTGGAAGTGATGAAATGGGTAACAGGGATGGTGGACAGCCTGTTGTCGGAAACAAAGGAGGGGGTTATCGCCGGCGTGGGTGGTGTGATACTTTTCTGGTCGGTCATTCAGGTACTGAATAATATAGAAGCTTCATTCAATGATATCTGGCAGATACGCAAGCCCCGCAGCCCCATGCGTAAATTCTCGGATTACCTGGCCATCATGATCCTGAGCCCTTTCGCCATAGGGCTTTCCGGAAGTTTCATGCTTAAAATTCAATCAGCAGCCAATGAATTAGAGTTCTTTAAACCTATTATCGTCACCCTGATCAAGTCGGTGCCTTACGTCTCCATCTGGATCCTGTTCACCATCATTTACATAGTAATGCCCAATACCAAGGTGAAGTTTAAATACGCAGTGATTGCCGGGGTGATTGCCGGTACCATAGCACTCATATTCCAGTCCCTCTACCAGTCCCTCCAGATCGGTGTGATGAAGTGGGGGACCCTCTATGGGACCATCGCATTTATTCCTCTCTTCCTGATGTGGCTGCAGATTACATGGCTTATTGTGTTAATGGGTGCCGAACTCAGCTTTGCCTACCAGAATATTGAGAATTATGAATTTGAGGAGAATGCCCTTAATCTGAGCCAGAACAATAAAAGGATCCTTACACTGCTGATGGCGCACAAGATCATCAAAAATTTCGAGGAGGGAACCGTTCCATGGAATACAGAGGCACTCAGTCATGAGCTGGGCATTCCTATACGTCTTGTCAACAGCCTTGTTTTTGAACTTGTGGAAGCCGGCATACTGGCGGAACTAGCCGCTGCCAACCCCAAGGACCGCACCTACCAGCCAGCCGTGGACATCAATAAGATCACCGTGGCGTACATTTACAACCAGATGGAAAAGATAGGAGGGGCCCGTATGATCGTCACAGAATCTGATGTATTGACCAAGATTGCCCATCTACATGAGCATATACTGCACTCAATCAGGGAGTCGCCATCCAATATCCTGTTAAAGGATATTTGAGGGATTACTATTTGAGGTTTACAGATTATTGCGTAATATTGCATAACATTTTAATGGAATGAGGTATTACAGGCAACATAGCATTCATTATCACCATCACCACGTGAACGGTTGAGGAAGCTGTGTAGTACATTGTAATCCGATATAATAGGTTTTGAGGTTTGCAGATACTGCAGACCTTTTTTCGTTTAAACAGAAAAGGATGGAAAACTTAAGAATCGCCATTCAGAAATCGGGTCGGCTCAGTGAGAAATCACTGGATCTTCTGAATGAAGCCGGGATCTCACTGAGTTATGGTTCCCGGAGGCTCAGATCTGTGTCACATACCTTCCCCATGGAGGTGATCTTTCTCAGGGATGATGATATTCCACAATATGTGCAAGATGGGGTAGCACATATTGGTATCGTGGGGGAGAATGAGTACCGGGAAAAGAAATGCAGGGTGGACCTGGTTGAAAGACTGGGTTACTCCAGGTGCAGGTTATCCATTGCCATACCTAAATCGAATCCCTTTGAGGGCCTGGAAGAGCTGAATGGCAAAAGAATTGCCACATCCTACCCGGTAATCCTTGAGAATTACCTGCAGGAGCATGGAATAAAGGCAGAAATACATGTTTTGAGCGGTTCGGTAGAGCTGGCCCCCTCCATCGGGATGGCGGATGCCATTTTTGATATTGTGAGCTCAGGAAGCACGCTGATCAGTAATGGATTAAGAGAGGTGGAGGTAGTTATGGATTCGGAAGCGGTATTGATCGCCAATCAGAACCTGAGCAATGATGTGCAGTCTATGCTCGACGATATGATATTCAGGATCCGGAGTGTGCTGGCAGCATCAAATAATAAGTATATCCTGTTGAATGCCCCCAATGAGAGCCTGCAGGAGATCATCAATATTCTGCCTGGAATGAAAAGTCCCACTGTTATGCCTCTGGCAGAGGAGGGTTGGAGCTCGGTTCATTCAGTTCTCAGTGAAAAAGAGTTCTGGGTGAATATCGACCGTCTCAAGGAGGTTGGTGCACAGGGCATACTGGTCATACCTATTGAAAAGATGATTGTATAATCTGAAATGATATAACATGAATATTTTTCGTCATCCGGATAAGAGCGAATGGGCTGCGCTGGTTCAGCGTCCCCGGTTTGATCTTCACGCCCTTGAAGAGACGGTGCAGAAGATTATTGATGATGTAGCGTCCCTGGGCGATGCTGCTGTGAGATCCTATTCCAAAAAGTTTGACGGGTATGGTACAGGTATCCTTGAGGTTTCAGAGGAGGAGATCGGTAATGCCCCGGATGAAGTGAGCGGTGAGCTTAAAAGGGCCATAGAAGTGGCTCACCGGAATATCCGGACATTTCATGAAAAACAGGTGCAACAGACCGAAGTCATTGAGACAGTCGCCGGCGTGCGTTGCTGGCAGAAACCTGTCCCGATCAGTAAAGTCGGACTCTACATTCCCGGCGGATCGGCCCCGTTGTTCTCCACCGTACTGATGCTGGGCATACCGGCTAAAATTGCGGGGTGCGGCGAGGTGATCCTCTGCACACCTCCCGGCATTCACGGGAAAGTGGATGCATCTATTCTATATACCGCCGGACTGCTTGGAATTGACAGGGTTTTCAGGGTAGGAGGCGTACAGGCCATCGCAGCAATGGCATACGGTACAGAGAGCATCCCGGCAGTGAACAAGATATTCGGACCTGGCAATCAATATGTGACCATGGCGAAACAGCTTGTGAGCCAGGAAAAAGTAGCCATCGATATTCCGGCTGGTCCTTCCGAACTGGCAGTTGTAGCCGACCATGCATCCAATCCGGCGTTTATCGCATCCGACCTGCTCTCCCAGGCAGAGCACGGCCCTGACAGCCAGGTCTTGCTGATAACCGATTCCGAAAAGATGATTGACAGTGTCCAGGATGAGATCCAGAGGCAACTGGAAGGCCTGCCCCGTAAGGAGATTGCTTCGAAGGCTTTGAATAACAGCAAGATCATTCTATTAAAAAACCAGGGCGAGGTCATGGAACTGGTCAATATGTATGCCCCTGAGCACCTGATTATCGCTACCAGGAATTATTCGGTCCTGGCCGGACAGGTGATCAATGCCGGTTCAGTTTTCCTGGGCGACTATACTCCCGAAAGTGCAGGTGATTATGCATCGGGTACCAACCATACCCTTCCTACCAACGGCTGGGCACATGCCTTCAGCGGGATCAATATGGATAGTTTTTTCAAGAAGATAACCTTCCAGGAGATCAGCAGGGACGGACTCACCAACATAGGGGACTCCATCATGACAATGGCCAATGCCGAGGAGCTTCGGGCTCACAGCAATGCGGTCTCCATCCGGTTAAGTCACAATGATGATGCGTAGCTCATTTGACATAGCAACCCTTGTCAGGCAAACCATCCTGGATCTGAGGCCATACTCGTCGGCACGGGACGAATATTCCGGATCTGCATCTGTATTTATGGATGCCAACGAGAATCCGTTCAATGCTCCGCTGAACCGCTATCCCGATCCCGGACAGGTGGAACTTAAGAAGAAGATCTCTGCCATCAAGGGTCTGCCGCTGGATAATATATTTCTCGGGAATGGTAGTGATGAAGGCATCGATCTTTTATTCAGGGTGCTCTGTGATCCGGGCAGGGACAATGTGATAACGGTCGAACCCACATACGGTATGTACGGTGTCTGCGCTCAGATCAATGGAGTGGAGCGCAGAAATGTCCTTTTAAACAGGGATTTCAGCCTGGATGCCGATGCAGTCATTGAAGCTGTCGATGAGCGTACAAAAATCATTTTTCTCTGTTCGCCCAATAATCCCACCTCCAACTCAATGGAGAGGGAGGCCGTGTTAAAAATTATCGATGGAGTAAATTGTATGGTTGTGGTTGATGAGGCCTATATCGATTTTAGCATGGGACCGGGCTTGCTGTCCCGGTTGCATGAGAAGGACAACCTGGTGGTTTTACAGACCCTTTCCAAAGCGTGGGGACTTGCCGGGATCAGGCTGGGCATCCTGTTTGCACATCCTGCCCTGGTGGGATACCTGACCAGCGTGAAGTATCCATATAATATCAACAGCCTTACCATTAAGGAAGCCTTGAAGGGACTGGATGATCCCGGGCAAAGGCAGGGATGGATCAGCGAGATTATTGAAGAGCGCGGCAGGATAGCCAAAGCAATTGCCATGATGCCGTATGTAAAGGTCGTGTATCCATCAGATGCCAACTTCCTGCTTGTTAAGGTGGATGATCCAGTGATGGTTTACCGGTTCTTAATGGCAAGAGGGATCATTATCCGCGACCGCTCGTCGGTTCCCCTGTGTGAGGGCTGTATCCGCATCACCGTCGGGACGAAAAAGGAGAACAGACAGCTGATGGATGCTTTAAAAATGATGAAGCCATGAAAAAAGTATTATTCATTGACCGGGATGGTACACTGATCAAGGAGCCACCCGGGGACCTGCAGGTTGATTCTCTTGAGAAGCTGGAGTTCATGCCCGGGGTATTCAGGAACCTCTATAAGCTGAGGCACTTTACAGGCTATGAACTGGTTATAGTCAGCAACCAGGACGGACTGGGCACCGACTCTTTTCCGGAAGAGGTGTTCAGCGCTCCGCATGAGAAGTTCCTGGAGGCTTTCAGAAACGAAGGGGTAGAGTTTGATGCCATACACATGGATCCCTCACTTCCCGTGGAAAACTCTCCCAACAGAAAGCCGGGGACCGGAATGCTTACGGAGTATATGAAGGGAGGTTATGACCTGGAGAATTCTTATGTCATCGGCGACCGTATCACCGATATCGAGCTGGCAAAGAACCTGGGTGCCAGGGGGATCCTTCTGGGTAGCCAGTCGCTGAAAAGTAAACTTAAAGCTTCCGGACTGACCCCGCATGCGGTTGTGATCTGTGAGGACTGGGACATGATCTATCATTTTATCAGGACACGCCAAAGAAGGGCGGTTGTCAGCCGGACCACCGGTGAAACAGATATTACGGTAAAACTCTCTCTCGATGGTGAGGGAAAAACATCCATCTCCACGGGTATCGGATTTTTTGACCATATGCTCGATCAGCTGGGCAGGCATGGAGGAATGGACCTGGAGGTTGAAGTAAAGGGAGACTTGCATGTGGATGAACATCATACCATCGAGGATACGGCCATTGCCATCGGTGAGGCGTTCCTCGAGGCCCTGGGTGACAAAAAAGGCATTGAGCGCTATGCTTTTGTGCTGCCTATGGACGATTCACTTGCCAGCGTGGCCATCGATTTTGGTGGCAGGCCATGGCTCCAGTGGAATGCAGAGTTCAAGCGGGAGAAGATCGGGGAGATGCCCACCGAGATGTTTTACCACTTTTTCAAAAGTTTTTCGGATGCAGCAAAGTGCAACCTGAATATGGAGGTGACCGGGAGCAATGAGCATCATAAGATCGAAAGCCTGTTCAAAGCATTTGCCAGGGCCCTGGGAATGGCTGCAAAGCTGGATCCTGAAAGCAACAGGCTTCCATCTACCAAGGGTAAACTGTAACGCACGATACCAGATGAACGTAGCTATCATAAAATATAATGCAGGGAACATCAGATCGGTCGATCATGCACTGAAAAGGATGGGGGTTGAGGCGCTGATAACGGATGACCACCAGGCCATTCTTGATGCAGACAGGGTGATCTTCCCGGGAGTGGGAGAGGCCACCAGGACCATGAAATATCTGAAGGAGCGGGAGCTGGATGTACTGTTGAAGGGGCTTACCACACCAGTTCTGGGGATCTGCCTGGGCCAGCAACTGATGTGCAGCTGGTCGGAGGAGGGCGATACACCCTGTATAGGCATATTCGATCAGCCGGTCAGGCGTTTCCCTGAAAAAGGTCTGAAAGTCCCTCATATGGGCTGGAACAGCCTCGACAGGGTGAATGGAGAACTGGTTCCTGCATCACTGAAGGGGGCTTATGTTTATTTTGTTCATTCCTATTATGTGCCGGTATGTGATGATACTGCAGCCGAATCCAGTTACATGGTAACCTTCAGCGCTGCCATGCAGCGCGGCAACTTCTATGCCACACAGTTCCATCCGGAAAAGAGTGGCGATCCGGGTGAGATCATTCTGAAACAATTCTTAAAGTTATGATCGAGATTGTCCCGGCCATAGATATCATTGAGGGTAAATGTGTGCGCCTTGCGCGGGGCGACTACAACCAGAAAAAGGAGTATGGTGATCCCCTTGAAATGGCCCTGCAGTTCGAAAGTCACGGTATCAGGAGATTGCACCTGGTCGACCTGGACGGGGCACGGGAGAGAAGGGTGGTGAACCATAAAATACTGGAGAATATCGCGTCACGCACCTCCCTGGTCATTGATGCGGGGGGCGGCATAAGAAGTGATGAGGATCTGCGTATCGTATTTGATTCGGGGGCGCGTATGGCAACCGGTGGAAGTGTTGCGGTGAAGGACCGTGAACGCTTTATCAGCTGGTTGAAACAATACGGGCCGGACCGCATTATTCTGGGAGCCGATTTCAGGTCCGGAATGGTTTCGGTATCGGGATGGCATGAAGATTCCCGGCTGGAGCTGAAGGAGTTTATTTCAGGTTATCTGTCGGAAGGCGTTGAAAAGGCGATCTGTACTGATATTGAGAAGGATGGCATGCTGGAGGGTCCTTCCCTGGGAACCTATATGGAACTCAAGGCTGAGATCGGAGGGCTGTACCTGGTGGCCAGCGGCGGGATCAGAGGCATGAAGGATATTGAACAGTTAGATGAAGCGGGGATCGACGGGGTGATCGTCGGGAAGGCTATATATGAGGGGAAGATCACTTTGGAAACTCTGCAGTCATACATCATAAAAAATAGCTGAAATGCTGGCTAAAAGGATTATACCCTGCCTGGATATCAGGGACGGAAAGACGGTAAAGGGGATCAACTTTGAAAATGTGGTCGACGTTGGCGATCCGGTGGAGCTCGGAGCCAAATATGCACGTGATGGAGCGGACGAACTGGTCTACCTCGATATTACCGCTACCCATGAAGGCAGGAAGCTCTTTGCTGATCTTGTACAGCGTATATCAGAGCACCTGAATATACCCTTTACCGTAGGCGGAGGTATTGACGGGCTATACGACGCAGAACTGCTGCTCTCTGCGGGTGCCGATAAGGTATCCATCAACTCGTCGGCCGTCAGGGATCCCGCTCTGGTAGATCGCATTGCGGGGGGATTCGGGAACCAGTTTGTGGTCGTGGCCATCGACGCACAGCTTAAGGACGACCGGTGGACCGTTTTTGTCAATGGTGGAAGGATCCCCACTGACAGGGAACTGTTCAGCTGGGCAAAAGAGGTGCAGGAGAGGGGTGCCGGGGAGATCCTGTTCACCTCCATGAACCACGATGGAACCAAGAACGGATTTGCATATGCAGCGTTGAGGGAACTCTCAGAGAGGCTGACTATTCCCGTGATCGCGTCGGGCGGAGCGGGGAAAAAGGAGCATTTCGTGGAGGTATTTGAACAGGGGAAGGCCGATGCAGCGCTGGCAGCCTCTATCTTTCATTACAACGAGATCCCGGTACCGGAACTGAAGGATTACTTAAGGAAGCATCATATAATTGTGAGATAAAATGGACTTTCAAAAACTCAACGGGATTGTTCCTGCCATCATACAGGATGCCGGGACCGCCACTGTACTCATGCTTGGATTTATGACTCCCGAGGCACTGGATATGACCAGGAAAGAGGGTAAAGTGACCTTTTTCAGCAGAACAAAGAACAGGCTGTGGACCAAAGGAGAGGAGAGCGGCAATTTCCTTTATGTAAAAGATATCCTGGAGGATTGCGATCACGATACACTGCTTATAAAGGCCACTCCGGCAGGTCCGGTCTGTCACACCGGCAGCGATACCTGTTTTAATGAGACCAACAGGATATCAGATGAACCGGATGAGACCGGCTTTATTATGCAGCTTCAGCAACTGATCCATAGCCGCAGGGAGCAGATGCCGGAAGGCTCCTATACCACCTCGCTCTTCCGCAGCGGGATCAACAAGATCGCCCAGAAGGTGGGTGAGGAGGCCGTGGAGCTGGTCATTGAATCGAAGGACACCAACGATGAACTTTTCCTCAACGAGGCAGCCGACCTGGTCTACCATCTGCTGGTACTGCTGTCTGCAAAAAACTTTGATATCAAGGATGTGGAATCGGTACTGAAAAAACGGCACCGATAGAGGACGGGTTAATCTTCCACCACTATTTTTTCGATCCTGTCGCCCTGGCGGATGTCATCAATCACTTCGAGACCCTCGTATAACCTTCCAAAGCAGGAGTGCACTCTGTCCAGGTGTGCTGTATTATTGCGGGAGTGACAGATAAAGAACTGCGATCCACCGGTATCCCTTCCGGCATGTGCCATGGACAGGACTCCACGGTCGTGATACTGGTTATCTCCATCCAGTTCACATTTGATGGTGTATCCGGGCCCCCCCATTCCAGTACCTTCGGGGCACCCTCCCTGGATCACAAAATCAGGTATTACCCTGTGAAAAGTAAGTCCGTCATAAAAACCTTCTTTGGATAGCTTAATAAAATTCTCAACCGTTCCGGGTGCATCGTTATCATAAAATTCAACTTTCATTACCCCTTTTTCGGTATGGATCTCTGCTTTGCTCATTTTATCTCATTATCTGTTCTATATCTTCAATCTCTTTGGGAGCGTACCTTGAGAGGTTGATATTTCCCCCTGTGGTTATCAGGATATCATCCTCAATACGAACCCCCGTATTGATATATTGTTCATAGACAGGACGCACCGTCTCAATAAATTGCTCAATTTCTGTGCTGTCCGCTTCCTCCTTAAAAATGTCATATATCTGATCCAATCCCTGCTCCCGGAAATAGAGTCCCGGCTCAATGGTCAGTACCATTCCCGGCTCCAGCACCCGGCTCTCCATGGACTCACCGGGAGTCTGCTCCATGAATTGAGAGAAGGACCCTCCCATATCGCCCACATCATGAACATCCAGTCCCAGGTAGTGTGACGAAGGATAGAGGATATAGAATTTGATCTGCCAGGGTGAGGTTGGATCGGTGATCAGTCCCAGGTCGGTAAGTCCTTTCACGATCACATCTTTGGCAGCCATGTGTCCGTCCGTATACATTTTTCCTGGTTTCATCTGCTCTATGGCAGCCAGCTGTGCATCCAGCACAAGCTGGTAGATGGTACGCTGCTCGGGTGAGAATCTGCCATTGACAGGAATGGTGCGGGTGATATCAGCGGTATAATAGCCATATTCTGCACCGATATCCATCAGCAGCAGGTCGCCATCCTCCATCTTCCGGGTATTGGCTTCATAATGGAGAATGGTGCTGTTGGGACCAGATCCCACAATGGATGCAAAACCGGGCATGGCCGATCCATACTCCAGGAAAGTGCCTTCGATCACCGATTCCGTCTCAAATTCATACATATCGGGTTTAACATCTTTCATAGCTTTGAACAGCGCCATGGCCGTAATATTGCATGCTTTCTGTAAATACTGTACTTCCGATGGGTCCTTGAAAACGCGGCTCTCATCCACCAGCTCGCCGATACTCCTGAACCGTATATTCTTGTCATCTCCGGCAATCCTTTGCAGCTGATCCAGGAAAGTGCGGTCCGAAAGGTCCGTATAGATGGTTGCCCCTGATTGAACAATACTGTCTATCAGCACCCTGCTCTCCATGTAGGATATCAATTTCTGAGGACTGTACCTCTCCCTGATCTGCTCTTCCGGCAGCTCACTCCCCTCGTAGATCAGGGTCCTGATGCTCTGGGGCGGCACCGAAAGTGTGAACCTGTTGCCGGGATCCGGTCCGATGACCGCATAGGAACCGGGGGCGTTGTAACCCGTCAGGTAGAAGAAGTAGTTATTGGGCCTGAATTCATGCCGGTTCATGCTGCATTGATCAGCCGATCTTAAAATAGCATATCCGTCGCCCAGAGAGTCGGTTAAATGATCACGGCGCACTTCGAAACTTTCCATTGCCGATGGCGTATAATCTAGATCCGAAGGATCTATGGTTACCGGGATCATCCAGGTCCTTCCTCCCGGATTGTTGCATCCGGACAGTATTGATAAGTAGATCAGAAGCGACACATATTTTTTCATAAATTGATTGAATAATTGATTGGGCATGCAAGTTAGAAAAAGATCCGCTCATTCTTTATATAAAAGGTTCATCTGCTTTTTGCTGGCAAGTGCTTCGCTTGTAGCCCTTCAGGCACAGAAAGTCTCGTTCGAGAATCATACACTGAAGACGGGACTGCCACAGAACACCGTCACCGATATTGTCCAGGATTCCAGTGGATTCATCTGGTTTGCCACCCAGGTTGGTGCTGCGCGTTACGATGGCTATACCTACGAGTACTTTAATATCTCCAACGGGTTGCCCGATGACGAGGTGAATTGTCTCCTTGTTGATCACCTCGGAAGAATATGGATTGGAACACAGGGTGGCATTGCGGTATTTGATGGCAATGAATTTGATCAGATAACAGAGGAGAATGGATTGGTAAATAACCGGATCGACGGTATGATCGGGGACCTGGCCGGAAATATCTGGATATGGACCATTAACGGGATCTCCGTGGTTACTGAAGATACCATTCTGAATTATTCCATGAAAGATGCCCTGTGCGGTAACAATGTGCTTGATGTCATGGTGGATTCGCAAGGCAGGGTCCAATTTGCTACCCATTCCAAACCCGGGATCACCATTTTTAACGATCCGTATTCATACGAAAAATTACCACAGGAGATGATCGTGCGTGATATCATCGAGGCTTCTCCCGGTGAGATCTGGTATGCCACACAGGGAGCAGGGATACTGGTCAGGGACGAAAGAGGGGAACACTGGCGGCACCCTACAAATGGATCAGGAGAGGAGAATGTCCTGTGTATGCTGAAAGCAAGAGATGGGAGGATCTGGTGCGGTGTTTACCCGGAAGGGCTCTACCTATATGAACAGGGAAGCTTCCGGCATGTGGATACTCCCGATGATACGGAACCCGTTGCAGCTGAGTTTTATGAGGACAGGCAGGGACGGCTGTGGATCATAGGATTTAATGACGGAGTATGGTTGATGGACCGTGATTTTTTCAAACATTTTACTGTTACCAATAATCTGGTCAATGATGATGTGACGATGATCTTTGAGGATAGGTTCGGCAGTATATGGATGGGTACACAGGGAGGAGTTTCTAAATATGGTAGGGCCATATTTGAAAACTATGATATGGATTTCGGGCTACCCGCCAATAACATTCAATCAGTATTTTATGATTCCCGGGGCAGAGTGTGGTTCGGAGCAGACAATAACCTGGAATATATCCTTGGAAATGAATTGATCACCCTTGATGAACAGTATAATTTTCCCCTGGAAGCCACTCCACTTTCATTTGCTGAGGATCGTAATCAAAATATATATATAGGAACCGGGGAGGAATTGTTTCTTTACAATGGACACTCAGTCGTAAAAGTGGGGCCGGAAGCACTAATTAAAAGCCTGATCTATACGAATGACGGGGAGCTCTGGTGCGCCACCGACTCCGGGGTGTATATCCTGAAGAATGGGAAATCTACTCAGCTGGGAATGGAGGACGGTCTGGTGAACCTGCAGGTGAACAGCCTGATGCAGATGGGTAATGTGGTCTGCTGTGCTACAGAGGGGGGGCTCTCCCTTTTTGATTTGTCGGGACAACATATCCGGAACTACACTGAGGAGGATGGCCTGGCATCAGCGGTATACCTGGATGTGACCTCCGATTATCAGAATAACATCTGGGTGGCTACCAAGAGCAGGGGGGTTTCAAGGATCAATCCGGGGATACCCGGAGATATAGTGAATTACGGCACAGAGCAGGGATTGGTATCCAACTCCACTTATTTTGTCGAGTTTGCAGACAGTGTATCGCTCTGGATAGGGACCAACCTGGGTATAAATGTGCTCAATATTAAAAGCGGTGACATTGATTTCTACGGGTATGATGAAGGATTCTATCCGCTGGAGACAAATGCCAGAGCCATTTCAAAGGGAGCAGGTGGTGAATTATGGATTGGCACGCTGGAAGGACTTTACCATTACGATCCCCGCTATAATACCAAGGATCGTAATCCGCCTGAACTGGTGCTCTATCCTCCTGTTGTCGACGGACTATTATGCACCAGTCTTGTCCCTGAGAACAGGGGCATCAAAGGGATGTTCCCGGACAATATGACCTTCCCCTATGGCAAAAACTCCCTGGAATTTAATTTTACCGGGATCCAAACGATCAACCCGTCCCGCAACACCTTCTCCTGGTATCTTGAGGGATTCGACAGGGGATGGTCCCAACCGTCAAATGAGCGCTCGGCACCCTATATGAGGCTTCCCAACGGACATTATATTTTCCATGTCAAGGCTTACAACCTGGATGGTGTGGAAGTGGAGAATGAAGCCAGCTTTGATTTTACTATCAAGCCACCTGTCTGGAAGACGTTCTGGTTTATTATGCTGGAGATATTGACGGGACTGGCACTGATCTTCAGCATCGTTAAAATCCGGGAAAGACAGCTGGTTAAAGAGAAACGAGTACTGGAGGTGAAGGTGAAAGAACGCACAAGAGAGATAGAGGACCAGAAGGTAGAGATTGAGGCACAGCGGGATGAGATTTCAGAGCAGAAGAGTTTTGTAGAAGAGCAGAGGGACCAGATTATCATGCAGAATAAAGAGATTACAGACAGTATACAGTATGCCAGGAGAATCCAGCAGGCCGTTCTGCCTGGCAAGAAAACCCTGGAAAGAAATTTGCCCGAACATTTTATTCTATTCAGACCAAGGGATATTGTGAGTGGTGATTTTTACTGGGTGGAGAAGAAGGAGGAGCAGATTGTGGTCTGCGCAGCCGACTGCACAGGGCACGGTGTGCCCGGTGCTTTTATGAGCCTTTTGGGACTCACATACCTGAACGAGATCGTAAACCATGAAGGTGTTACCAAGGCTTCCCAGATACTTAACCGGTTAAGAAAAAATATTATCAGCTCCATGTCCCATAAAGATGAGGCAGAACAGGCCAAGGACGGCATGGATATTTCGCTGGTGGTGATTGACAGGCAGATGGATATGCTTGAGTTTGCAGGTGCGTATAATCCATTGATCCTTATAAGAGAAGGGGAAATAATCGAGTACAAGGGGGATAAAATGCCCGTGGGAAAACATATCATCGAGGAAGCGCCATTTACCAACCATCGGATACTGCTTGAGCATAATGATATGCTATACCTCTATTCCGATGGATTCCCTGACCAGTTTGGAGGGGAAAAAGGAGGGAAGTACAAGGCCTTGCCCTTCAAGAACTTTCTGGCCCAGATCAACAGTGAGCCTGTAAAGAGACAGGCCACCCTGCTTGAAGAGGAGTTGAACCGATGGATGGGTAAAGAGCCCCAGGTGGATGATATCCTGGTTATCGGAATTCGTTATTTGAAATAGACCAAATTTTTGTCATCATGAAATATGTTTTACTTTTTTCAATTCTGTTGCTGATTGCAGGAAATGCAGCAACCCAGCAGCTTGTCCCGGGTACCCATGATGTGGTGCACCTGGATGAATACCCGTCGGACGCCTACCTTGTAGAGTCTGATGCCAACACATTCTACAGGATCTCCGGCGCCTATTCCACCAGTACGGACCACCCACTGCTGGGGCAGGCAGTCACTCCCGATTTCCGGAGCCTCTATTTTATAAAATATGACAGTGAAGGAAATCCATTGAAGGCCAATTTCATAAGAGGCACCTATTCTCCCCGTTATGCGGCCTCTTTTAAAGGCGGCCTGACGGTAATGACCCAGGCCTACGATGAAGTGGATGCCAGCGGGCAGGTGATCCCAATTCCCGCTTCCAGTATGGTTGAGTTTATCTCCAGTTATGATCCTGATTGCCAGTTTATCAGGATTATCAACATCTGGGCACTTACGGCCAACCAGTATCCCAATTCTGAGGCCATTATGGATAAACAGGATGGTTCGGTATATGTGTATGGTAAAGCGAGCCAACCCCTTGAACTAAGAGGCTTCGGAACACTGGGAAAGGACCTGGATTCTCCCAACAGTTATTTTTATGTAATCAAATACAACCGGGATCTGGATTTTAAGTGGGTCTACCAGGTGGGTTTTGATATGCTTCTATCGGGAACATCTCCATATTTTGACCGTATTCAGGTCTACCCGGGAAACAATGGTGAAGCACTTGTAACGGGGACCTATGGAGCCGAAAGCAGTCCGGTTATAGCAGGGACTGCCCTTAATCCCTATCTGGACGGTTATGGCACATTTGCAGTGAAACTGGACGAAGGGGGACAGGAGCGCATGGTAATCGAGGGACTCTTGAACAATTATGGTAATGCCTCCAGTATTTTCAAAGGATTCCCCATGCCGGACGGAGGTTTTGTACTGGCGGGTAATACCAATACTGGATATTATAAGCTTGGAGAGGCCGAGTTTAGTTTCACCAATGCCAATACCAACAACCAGTTTGTTTTCCGGATCAATTCATCGGGGAGCCTGGCATGGGCCACGCCTTTCGAAAGCCAGGGACCTGTCCAGGAAGGAAAGAAGAAAAGCGCAGCAAGTGAGGTATTCAACAACAGGGTATACTATGACGCCATCAACTGGAAAAACAGGCTCCTTTACCTGACAGCCCCATTCCAGAATCCTGCTTTTGACGTGGCGGGGGCTCGCATGAACCTGACCTATCCCCTGGGTATCTATGTTGCTGCGCTGGACCTCTGGGACGGCTCTGAGTTATGGGGATATGCGGTTTCCTCCAATGATGCAACTATTTATGGTTTCGATGCCGACCGTGCAGGAAATGTCACCCTGATGGGCTATAATTACCTGACGCAGGATCTGGACGGGATTACAGAAGCGGCTGTTGTACCAGGCAGTTTTATCTTTCATGTGGGACTCGACTATAACGGAAAACCACTCTGGTATGTCAATGCCAGTCTGCCCGCAGCCCCATATTATGATCTGGATGGTACGGATCTGGAAGTGCTTCCTAACGGAGAGGTATTTACCTCACTGAAAATGGGTAGAGCCACTGATATTATTGTGGGTGAGTCAGTTGTCAGTGACCTCTCCTCCCCGCAATCCAGCTGGTTACTTAAACTGGCTCCCGACCTGGTGGTTGGAGGGAAGGTGACCGATGCAGGTGATAACCCGGTATACCCGGGGTATGTAAAGGCGATCAAATCGACCTGGTGGGGAATCTATCCACGGGTGGATTCGGTCATGCTCGATCCCGGGGGTAACTATTTTATTGAAAATCTCTATCCCGGGAACTATACATTGCTGGCCGTTCCTGACAGGGACCAGTATCCCTATGCGATCCCCACCTATTATGGAGATCAAACCGGCTGGAAAACAGTTACTTTCAATGATTTTTACCCCAAGTTCAATGCAAATATTTTAAATATTAAGCTTGAAGAAGCCATTCCTCCCGGGCCAGGCGATGGTTCAGGACAATTGTCAGGAACCATCGTATACGAAGATGCGGTAGAGCAAGATGCCCTGAAGGGTATCAGCGCCCGTCCTGCAACAAAATCTGCGGTAATTTTGATTAAGTCGACCAAGAAGTCGACCATGGCAGGTGAGATTGTTGCCTATACGGAGACGGATGAATTCGGCATGTTTTCATTTTCCAATATTCCCGATGGGGATTATATCCTCCTTGTGGAGGTTCCGGGCCTGGATATGCTGGAGATCCACGAAGTGACCATTGTAGGAGACCAGATAGTTTCCGGACTCGATTATACGATCAGCGAGGAGGGGATCTACATTGGCTGGCCCACGGGAGTATCCCTGCTGGAGAATGAGACCATACAGATCTATCCCAATCCGGGACCGGGACTGATCCTTGTTGATTTTCCAGCAGCCGGGGATTACCAGGTTAAGATATACGCAACCGATGGCAGGATGGTCCATAAAGAGCAGATCCATTCATCAGGCGGAGCCCGAAGCATCAATATTTCCAGGGAGAATGATGGGATGTACTTTATCAGGATCAAGGGGCCTGGAACAGATGCGACGGTCAGGTATGTAAAACGTTAGGAACGACAGGAAGTTAGAGTCTCAGGAGGTCAGATAAAAAAACCGGGAGAAGGCTCCCGGTTTTTTTGATATAAAGAGCTATAGGGCAAACCTTATGCTTCGAACTATGCTTCGAACGAATGAATGGTCCTTGTAATGATCTGCACAGTCTCCATCAACTGCTCCTCGGTGATGACCAGGGGAGGGGCGAAACGGATAATATGTTCATGGGTGGGTTTGGCCAGCAGTCCGTTCTCCTTCAGGGCAAGACATACATCCCATGCGGTTTTACCCTTGGTCGGTTTGATCACGATGGCATTGAGCAGTCCTTTGCCCCTGACCAGCTCTACCATGGGGGAATCGATCTTCTTTAATTCAGCCCGGAATTTCTCCCCCAATTTCTGGGCCCGCTCGGCAAGTTTCTCATCTTTTATGACCTCCAGTGCAGCAATGGCCACTTTGGCTGCAACCGGGTTACCCCCATAGGTGGAGCCATGTTCACCCGGCTTGATCGTGAGCATGATTTCGTCGTCTGCAAGCACTGCGGATACCGGGTAAACACCTCCTGAAAGCGCTTTCCCCAGTATCAGGATATCCGGGCGGACCCCTTCATGGTCACATGCCAGCAATTTACCTGTGCGGGCCAGTCCGGTCTGGACCTCATCCGCGATAAACAGTACATTCTTCTCTTTGCACAATTGATATGCTTTGCCCAGGTAACCATCGTCGGGAACATACACCCCGGCTTCACCCTGGATCGGTTCCACAAGGAATCCGGCCACATTTGGATCTTCCAGGGCTTTTGCAAGCGCATCTGTATCATTGTAGGGTATGGTTACAAAACCCGGGGTGTAGGGCCCGAAACCCTTGTATGAATCCGGATCTGTTGACATGGAGATAATGGTGATGGTGCGACCGTGAAAATTACCTTCACAAACGATAATCCTGGCCTCGTTTTCGGCAATGCCTTTTTTCTCATAGGCCCATTTACGGCACAGTTTCAAGGCAGTTTCGTCACCTTCGGCCCCCGAGTTCATAGGGAGGACCTTGTCATATCCAAAATAGGTGGTGATATACTGTTCATATTCACCCAGCGTGCTGTTATAGAATGCCCTGGAGGTAAGTGCCAGCTTCCCGGCCTGTTCAGTCATGGCACTTACTATTTTGGGATGACAATGCCCCTGGTTCACAGCTGAATAGGCGGAAAGAAAATCATAATATCTCTTACCTTCAACGTCCCAGACATAGACCCCTTCACCACGATCAAGCACCACCGGCAACGGGTGGTAGTTATGTGCTCCATATTGATCCTCTCGCTGGATGTACTCTTTTGTGTTCATAATTAATCGGTTCAGATATGATTATTAAATGAGCGGATAAAGGTAATAAAACATATTTCAAAGTGTGCCTGTTATACTAGAGTATAATTATCCTAAAGCAATCAATCAATTATGAATAAAATACACAAACTGATAACCGATCGATGGAGTCCGGTAGCTTTTGACGACCGCCCGGTGGAATATGATAAGATCCAGCTGATCTTCGAAGCTGCAAAGTGGGCACCTTCATCCAGAAATTCCCAGCCATGGCGCTTTATTTATACTACAAAGGAGATGCCGGAATATCCCATTTTTCTGGATCTCATGAGTGAATATAATCAAATATGGGCCTCCACGGCACCACTGCTGGTGATGCCCCTGGCACAGGTCATTTCCACTTATAGGAACAGACCAGACAGGCTGGCCTATTACGAAGCTGGAATGGCAGTGGGAAACCTGTTGATACAGGCTACCGCCATGGGACTGTTTGTGCACCAGTTAGGCGGATACGATTATGAACGGGCCAGAGAGTTACTGGCCATCCCAGCAAGGTTTGAACCCATGACCATCATTGCCATCGGTTACAAAGGGGATATTTCAAAGCTTCCTGAAGAGTATGCTGAACGGGAAACCAGGGAGCGGACACGGATGGAGATCAGCAATTTCGTGGTTCAGGGTAAGTGCAAGTAGCACTAGAAACTGATGGAGATCCTCAGGTTGAACCTGCGCCCGGTCAGGTAGTTGGGAATGCCGAACATACCCGGCACACCCTGCTGGTCAGAGATGGTCCTGATCCAGAGGTAGGATGCTTCATTGTTGATTCCCAGAAGGTTGAAGATCTCGCCGCTGATCCAGATGCTTTCAAAAAAACGCAGGGGATTGCGCTCTCCCCAGATATCTGTTTCCCGTTTGATCACCTTTGAAAAACCGATATCGACCCGGCGATAAGGCCGCATTCTCAGGTTGGTATAGTATTGTCCTTCATTGGGACTGCTCAGGGGCAGACCGGTTCCGTAGAATGCATTCAGGTGCACCTTGTATCCGGGATTATTAGGGAAATAATCCTGGAAATACATCCCGACGGTCAACAACTGGTCGGTCGGCCTGGGGAATGCACCGGCATCCTGACTTACATATCCATAACCGTTCCAGGCGATAATGCGATCCCCCTGCACATCCTCCCTGGTTTGTAAAAGGGAGAGGGTAAGCCAGGATTCCGCTCCGTGAACAAATTCACCATTCAGCTTAAAATCTATCCCCCTGGCAAATCCTTCGGAGATATTATCACCTGCATAGGTTACCCTGACGTTCTCTATTTTGTAGGGTATCAGGTTGCTGAGCCATTTATAATAGACCTCTCCCGTTAGCTTGAAAGGCCTCTCCCACAGGTTGAAAATATAATCACCGCCCAGGAGCAGGTGAATCGATCGCTGTGGTTCAATATTATAGTTTATTTCACCATCGGGCATGCGCATCTCCTTATAGAAGGGTGGCTGATAATAGTAGCCAGCTGACAGATGGAACATCATATCGTGTTTCCAGTTGGGCTGGGTACTGAATGTAACACGGGGACTGATCATGGTCGTCTGGTTAAAGTTCCACAAACTGCCACGTATCCCGGCGGTAAAGAACACATCAGCACCTTCTCCGTTGAACTCTAATGTATTTTGTATGAAGGCGGAGGCCTGGTCATAGGAGATATGATGATCAGATTTTCTCTGATTGGTAAATTCCAGCATTTCCCCGTTATATGGAATGATATAACCTGCCGAGTCGGTCACTTCCCACTCATTGAGCCGGTCATAAAAATCCTGGTACTGGTAGGAGATCCCCCATTGCACAAAATTGTTTTCGTTCCGGTAGGATCCCAGGTGTGAGGCGGAAAACACATATGCATCCAGGTAGTTCCGGGCGTGTGTCAGCAAAGTGCCGACACCTATATTGAGAATGGAGTCTGCATAGGTTTCTGAATTGATCGTATTGTCGAGCTCATTGATCCAGTATTGTCCCATGATATCAAAGGTCTCCTCTTCAGAGGTCCGGAACGCTGATCCTATCAATTTGAGCGATAATTCCTTTACAGGTCTCCATTGCAATGAGAGTGCACCCAGGTAGGTGCTGAACCGGTCTACTTCCTGACCATCATAATAAATTCTCAGGTTGAGTGGAAGGTCTTTGGTCCCAAATTCGGTATTTCGGGTTTCAGGGATAAACTGATATTTGTTGGAGGACCAGTTCCCCAGCAATGACACTTCCAGTTTGCGTGAGATCTGGTAGGTAAAAAGAGCCTGAAGATCAGAAAATTGAGGTTTATAATCCCCGCTGGTTTCCAAGGTGTTAAGCAGGTAGGAGGTGGTTTTATAGCGATAGCCCGCCAGGTAGGTAAATCTATTGGTTTTTGATGCTCCCTCCACGTAGGCGGAGGCTCCCAGCAGGCTGATGGAGGTCGCTCCCCCGAACTCCCGGGGCCGTTTGTAGGTAATATCCAGTGCCGATGACATTTTATCACCATACCGGGCATCATATCCTCCTGCCGAAAACTTGATGGACGATACCAGGTCGGAATTCACAAAACTCAGACCTTCCTGCTGACCGGACCGGACCAGGAAAGGCCTGTAGATCTCAATATCGTTGACATAGACAAGATTCTCGTCAAAGTTACCCCCTCTTACGGAATACTGGGAGCTGAGTTCATTGTTTGAACTGACACCGGCTTGGGATTTGATGATGGTCTCCACCTTCCCGGTGGTTGTTGGCATATAGTTAAGATCCTCCACATCAATGCGGTGAAAGGTGCTTCCTCTTTCCTGCCGGGCGCTCACCGATACCTCCCGGAGAACCCTGATATCTCTGAACAATGTGATCTCCTGGTTTCTGGTTTCTCCTGCATCCAGGTGAACGGCAAATTGTTTGGAGCGATAGCCTACACAGGAGATGTTCACCGTATAGGACCTGCCTGCCGGGACCACCAGTTCATAGGATCCGTCCAGGTTGGATATGGTCCCCACCCCGGTGCCCTGAAGGGAGATGCTGGCCAGATCAAGCGGATCCCCGACACTATCGCGGACACTCCCTTTTAACACCCCTGATTCCTGGCCGTTCAGTGCGGTTGCGACGATCAGAAACAGTGAAAAAAGAAGCAGCCGGTTATCCACAATCAGAAATTTTCCGAATATAGTACTAACTGACGAAAATGATGGAAAATTGTACAGAATCTTATTTATCATCATTCTTGAAGTCCCCTCGTTTCAAGGCTTCAAAGAATTTGGCCCATCGCATGGGATCAAAAATGGTGTAGTAGGGAGTCTGACCGGCCGTATAGAGTTGGTTGTACTGCTGTTTCATCACCTCCCTGAAGTTGATGTTCGGACTGGGACCAAAATCATTCATTTTGATCTGTGTTTTGATCAGGGCGATGTTATAATAAGCCCGCTGTTCATCGTCATCGGGGAGTTCCAGTGCCAGAAATGCCTCTTTGAACTGCTGGTAGGTCTTCCATGGATAGATCCTGACTTCAGCCAGCTGGAAGGTATCACTCACCATAAATATATCAGCAGGATACTGCTGACCACCCAGTGAATCGGGTATCACATGAATGGTCCCTTTGTGCCCCATATGGCTGAAGAGGATAGTATCATTGGGCCTTACCACGAAGGAGAACATGCCCCGCTCGTCGGAGGTGGTCCCTCTTTTCTGTGAAAGAATGATGATGTTCACGTCGGGCAGGGGACGGTGCTCCAGATCGCGTACTATTCCGGAAAACTGTACCAGGGTATCATCCTGCACAATCGCCTGGTCCCTTTTTCTCTGAGCTTCTGCCTGTATGGTGAAGATCAACAGGATGAACAATCCCATCAGAATCCGAATGAATGCCCTGTATCTCCCCGAAAACATGCAGCAAAAATAGATAAAAAAACAGCTGTAACAGAGCAGCCGCCGACTTTTAAGGACTATTTTTGTGAATTATTAACAACTTTATTATTCAATGACCATCCAGAAAACACTCGTTCTGCCTCGTTTACCCAGGGGTTTTCACCTGATCACAAGGAACATATTGGAAGCAGCAGGAGAGCTGCCCGGGACCGGTATCATGCATGTGCTGATCCAGCACACTTCAGCCGGTCTCACACTGAATGGGAACGCAGATCCTTCGGTACGGCATGACTTCGAATCATTTATGAACCATCTCGTACCGGAAAACCATCCCCTCTATTCACATGTTTTTGAAGGAGCAGATGATATGCCGGCCCACCTGAAAGCCTCCATCATAGGCGCCTCAGTGACCGTCCCCATTACCAATGGTATCTTAAACATGGGAACCTGGCAGGGTATCTATCTCTGCGAGTTCAGGAACCACG
>Ga0075308_1000027_pt1 | contig 65445 bp, 58 predicted proteins | sample Joice_ThreeSqA_D_3_FD_120062 | JGI IMG/M metagenome (GOLD analysis project Ga0075308, IMG submission 120062) | Natural and restored wetland microbial communities from the San Francisco Bay, California, USA, that impact long-term carbon... | ecosystem: Environmental > Terrestrial > Soil >... | reverse complement strand
GGGTATGGCCGGGGGTATGAATCACGTCCAGGACGATATCACCCAACTGCAGCGTTTTCTCATTGCCTAATAGAACCTCCGCTGCGGGATACCGGTCGCCGTCCAGCTCATGAATGACAACCCGGGCCCCTGTCCGCTTCTTTAGCGCCGCATTGCCTGCGGTATGGTCGCCATGACCATGGGTGTTGACGATGGTAACGATTTCAAGGCCTTCTTTTTGGGCGATTGAAACAATCTGATCGACATCGGAGCCGGGGTCGATTACCAGGGCCTGGCGGGTGTTTTCACAGCCGATGATGTAGCTGAAATTGTCCATGTATCCGATTGCAATCTGTTTGATGATCATCATTTCCCTTCCCTGCCGCCCAATTGAGATACGGGCAATAGGTTGTGTTTACTTCAAGACCTGATCAACCACGTCGTTTAATTCATCGATCGTGACTATCTCGAGGTCATTTTGGATCTCTTCAGGAATTTCTCTGAGATTGGCCTCGTTCTTGCTTGGGAATACCACCGTCTTTACCCCGGCCCGGTGAGCCGCCAGCAGCTTCTCTTTGACGCCGCCAACCGGCAGTATCCTGCCGGTCAATGTCAACTCTCCGGTCAGGGCCGTATCCCGGCGGCACGGTCGGTCGGTGATCAGTGACAGCAGGGCGACGGCGATTGTCACGCCGGCCGAAGGACCGTCTTTGGGTATCGCCCCGGCGGGGACATGGATGTGGATATCATGTTTTTCAAAAAAGTCTTCCGGTATGCGGTAATCACCGGTATGACTGCGGATGTAGCTCATGGCGGCCTGGGCGGACTCCTTCATTACATTACCCAGAGAGCCCGTCAGAATAAGCTGGCTTTTGCCTTTCATCTTGGTGGCTTCAATGAATATGATCTCCCCCCCTGTATCGGTCCACGCCAGACCGGTGGCCACGCCGATTCTGTCCTTTGCCTGGGTGACCTCGTGATAAAACTTTTGGGGGCCCAGCAGCGTCTCCACAATATCCGGTGTGATACTGGCGGTTCCCCCGCCGGATTCACGGTTTAATTTGTCTCTGGCAATCTTTCGGCATAGGGATGCGATCTGGCGCTGAAGGTTTCGCAGACCCGCCTCCCGCGTATATTCCCTGATGATCTTGTGGACAGCCTCCTCCGAAAACCGGACAGAATCCGCGGCAAGTCCGGCGGCACTGATTTCCTTGGGAATGAGATACCTGAATGCGATCCGTTCTTTTTCCACTTCCGTGTATCCGGAAAGGTATAATACTTCAAACCGGTCCAGCAACGGTTCGGGTATGGGATCGACGGTATTTGCGGTGGCAATAAACATGGTTTTTGAAAGATCAAAGGGAACATCCAGATAATGATCCATAAATTGGTTGTTTTGCTCCGGATCGAGAACTTCCAGCAGAGCGGAGGCCGGATCACCTTTGAATTCCTGGCCGATCTTGTCGATTTCATCCAGCATGAAAACCGGATTTTTCGCCTCGCATCGTCTGATTTCCTGGACGATGCGGCCGGGCAGCGCCCCCACATAACTGCGACGGTGACCTCTGATCTGGGCCTCGTCCTTCATGCCGGCCAGAGAGATGCGAATGAATTTACGCTCCAGGCTGCGGGCGATGGACATTCCCAGAGACGTTTTTCCGGTGCCGGGCGGTCCGACAAAACACAGGAGCGGGCCTCGGGACTCCAACTGGGCCCTTTTTTTAGACAGCGCCGCTTTCACGGTGGATCGAATCTCATCCAGCTTGAACGGCTTGGAAAGGTAATAGTAAGATCCCTTTTTCATGGCTTCCACGGCCGTAGACACCGTCGCGTAACCGCTGATCATGATCACCTCAGTGGAAGGATCCTTTTCCTTGGCCGATGCCAGTACCCCCATACCGTCGACATTTTCCATTTTGAGATCGGTAATGATAACCTCAACATTATGTTTTTTCAAAAGATTCAAGGCCTCGCTACCGCTGGCGGCCGTCATCACCTCATAGCCCTCTCGGGTCAGCACATGATCCAGGTTTTTGCGGGTCATTTCCTCATCGTCAACCACCAAAATGTGTTGTTTGCGGGACAGCTTCAATATTCGCACCGCCAGGTGTTCTAAAATGCGATCTTTGACCTCTGTCAGGCCGTAATGGGCTTCGTCCAAGATGGACTCCGCGTGCCGAATGTCCAGGTTGTCCTCGGTCATTTTGTTCCAGGGCAGACTTACCAGGTACTCGATATGGTTGGTGCCGATGGTGTATTCCGGAGCGGAAGGGCTGGTTCTATCGAGCTTTTCAAGCTCTTTGAGGGCGATTTTCTCCACCGGGGGCGGCATTCGGGCTTCGCGCACCGTCGCCACAAACCCATCGATCTCGGTGGGCTCCGGGTTGCCTTCGGCTTTTTTAAATATCCCCATAAACAGCGCACTCCTTAAGAAGACTTCACGCCCTGAAAAACTGATTATCAGAGCCCGGTCAACTTATTTTTATTATTGATCAAACAATTACAACCGAATTTGCGGCTGGATTTGCTCGAAATCATTCGATCCAGCAGTTTTGTTATTCTGAATGCCGGCGCGCCCTTTTCTTGGCCTTTTTGACCGCCGCCCGGATCTCGCCAATTCTGAAGGGTTTGGTGATAAAATCGTAGGCCCCCTTTATCAGGGCTTCTCTGGCACTTTCCAGTGTACCGTAGCCGGTAATCACAATGACCTCACTGCCGGGGCATTTTTCTTTTATCCTCTCCAGGAACCCCATGCCGTCGACGCCCTCCATTTTCAGGTCGGTGATGAAGACGTCGAAACAGGTTTGGTCTAATCTGTCCAGGGCACTGGCACTGTCGGTAAACACCTCGACCCTGTACCCGTCGTCCTCGAGTTCCGGCTTTAAGCGATCGCCGACAATTGGCTCGTCATCCAGAATACAAACGGTTGTCTTTTCCATTTTTACCCTTCCTTATTAAAGCTGTCTTGGTTATCATCAGGCTGTCCGGCCTGATGCATGAATTTGTCGAGATATCGTTCGATATCCGTATCATTTTTTAGCAATATATCAAGCTGTCTCGTAAATCCAATTAATCGGCCGATCAGGTAAAGATTGCCGCTCATCTGTTCTTTTGTTAGATCAATCGCGCGGGCATTCACCAGATCACCATTTAACTCCACTTTAAATCCGTCTTTTTCGAGAATTGTCATTAAGAGCGTCGCTCTCCTGGACCGTCGGGTGATATCGGTCACGCCGCCGGCAAATCGAAAAGTGATATAGTTGTTTTCCGGTTTGGGACCGACTGCAGCCTCAACCACCGTAAAATGGTAACCCAGCGGCAGGCTTAAATTAACGTAATCGGCGCCGATTACCCCCAGATTGACCCCCGGCAGGCTATTTCCCAGTAAATCCGAGCCTTGGACTCGCGTCACGCTGGACATCAGCCCCTTGAAGTCAATCGGTATGGGCTCCAGGTTCCAGGTGTGCGGAGAGCTCAAACCCGCCCAGATTGCCCGCATGGGAATAGAGGTGATCTGATCGGGAGAAACATAGGTTTGCCGACCCGCCGTTTCGGCAATCCCGCCGCCGAGATCGATCAGGATCAAGTCTAAAGGGATTTGAGATTTCAGCCGCCGGCCGCCGCGGCGCACAAAATGGCGCGGATCCGCTCCGGTCTGTGCTAGGGCTTGAAAAGCTTTTTCATGCACAAAACGCATGATATCGTGAAAGGTTCGGCATCCTTTCGGTGTGAAATTGGCAGCAGTCGGATCGGTCAGATAAAGCGGGGCGATTTTTTTCAACAATCTGCGCAGCACCTGAAATTCCAGGGTGAATTCAAAGGCCGGTTTTTCCAGCAACTGGTGGTGCAATAACTGCTCAATACAGTCTTCATAAACGATGTTGCGCTCGGCATCGACCGTAACGATCTGTTCGGGCTGGAGCACCCGGGTGGCCTCTCCCGTCCCCACAATTGTTGGAACCTTAAATTCCCTTGCAACGGTGGCCATGTGGCCGGTGGTGGTGCCGATATCCGTTAGGATCGCGCTGGCCCGGGGGATAATTTCCGCCAGCCGGGGCGGTGCGAAGTGTGAAACCAGAACGGAACCGGCGGGGAAGCGGGTCAGGTCATCGCTGTTGGCGGCGATCCAAACCGGTCCGGCGCCAATGCCCCGGTAGGCAATCATCCCTTTTTCTTTCAACAGGATCCGTTGCTTTTTTAAAACCTCGTCAAGCTCCATCCGCAACGGTCGTTTGGGGCGGGATACTCTGAGCGGTCTGGCCTGAACGACCCACAGCCGCCCTTTGTCATCAATGCTCCACTCCACATCCATGGGCTTTTTAAAAAATCTTTCCAGAATTAAGCCCGCTTCCACGATACGGGAGGCTTCCTGCGGCGACAGGCTTGCTTTATTCCGCAATTCCGCCGGAACCTTTCGTGCAGAACCGCTTTTAAGCGGAGCCAGCATCCAGGTTTTGGTGCTAATTTTTTGGTCCGTGATTGCATGGGGCGGCGTCCGCAAAACACGAAAGGTGTCTGTTGCGGCCTGCCCCTCCACCACGACTCTTCCCAGTCCCCAGCTGGCGCTCACGATGCATTCCGCACCTTCCGGGTTGCTGGGGTCAAGGGTGTATAAAACCCCCGCCACCCGGCTGGGCACCATTCTTTGATACAAAACCGGCATGGCCATCTCCATTGGGAAAAGATTCATTTGCCGCCGATAGGCCAAACTCGCCGAGTTGTATAGACTCGCCAGAACCTTTTTGTAGGCCGACAGCAGTTCACCGTAACGCACATTTAAGAAAGAATCATGCAGTCCGGCAAAGCTTAGATCACCGTCTTCGCCCACGGCACTGCTGCGAACTGATAAATAGCATCCCTCGAATTTTCCATGACAGATTTTATTGGCCGCGTTGAGGATCTCGCGGCGGATATTGGGCGGTATATCGCCTCCCAGAATCATGAGGCAAATGGCATTTGATACGGAGCCAACCGCTTTATCTTCCTTTTCACAGGCTTCAAGCAGCGTGGCGATCTTCTCAAAAAGATTGTTGTAGGCCAGGTAATCCCGAAAACAGCCGATTGAGGCCACGAACCCGTCGGGAAAGTATATCTTCGGCAAATGGATCATTTTAGATAGATTATAAGCCTTGTACCCGACGATATCTTCCGTGCCCTCATCGATTTGGTGAAAATGATATATCCGCCGCGTCTCGCGGACAACCACCTTGCCCGACAGTTCGGCTTCCAGTTCGTTGGCCAGGCTCTCAATCACTTCGTATATGGCCAGAAACTGATTGTTGGTTATAAAATTCAAATCATAGGCGTTGCCCACAACCAATTCTTTTAATTTTTTTATACTGTCACTCAAATATTTTCGATCAAAGACAAAATCTCCACCCATCTTACCGTCCATGTCGGCAATAAGCTCCATGGCCGCGGTGTTTTTGCGAAGGATATCCTGAAAGCGTTTAAACAGCTCTGCGAAGGGAATCTGATCCCGTCCCTTTGGGCCGAAAAATTTTTTAAACAGTTGGAGCGGTTGCATAATGCTCTAATCAATGGGCCGCTGCCCGCACAAAAACCAGCCCTATGACGGCTCCGACGAACAGCGCAATCACGACACACAATATACCATAGATGAGTTCTTGATGATAGGCCAGTTCATGAATAGTTTTGATCACCCCCACCTCCTCGACCTGGAAAGGATGAACGGACCGCTTCACGACCCTGTCGGCCTGCAATAGGGTTGTTGCGAACCGGTATTCGCCGGGGGTGGTGGACGAGGGAAAGTGAAAAGTTGCCGTAAAAATTTTCCCTCCCTGGCTGACCCTCGAGTAGTGGATCGTATTCTCTTTCTGAAGGTACAGGTGTTCAAAGCGTTTCAGTTGAATGAACTGCTCGAAAATTTTTTCTCGATCGAGGCTTTCAGGAATGATACCGATATCCTGTTTCAGATGCTGCACCCCGAGTTCCAGAGAAGGCGGCAGCTGTTCCCATTTTTTTTCGCCGGGCAAAAGCAGCACATACAGAAACGGTACGTTTTGCAATACCACCTTGGCGCGGTTCATCCAGAAAGGCCCGACCCGGCCTTTGATATTAAATTTCGCATTTTCTTGCGGGCCGATGACTTCGATAATAATGTCGCCATCGGATGGCAGCGACCCGGAAAGGGCCACGTCTTCGCCGGCAAAAAATGTCCCGATTCCAAGCTTGGCCGGGATAATTTTTAGTGTCGTAGATTCGGCTGCCAGGGCGATGCCCCCGCAAAGAATAAACGCAACCGTGATGAATATGGCAGTGATTTTTTTGTTCAGCATGAATCAATCACCTCCGTAGTAGGAAAGAAGAAAGTGGGGATGCAGCAAAAGACCCGCCAGCATTTTGACCATAACGATAAGAACGATGGATGCCAGAAAGATTTTCAGCTGATCAGCTTTTAACCGTTTGCTCAACTTTGCACCGACCTGGGCCCCAATGGTGGAGCCTACCAGCAAAAGAAGCGCCAGAACAAAGTCGACGGTTCGATTGGAGTAGGCCTGCATGATGGTTACATTTATGCAGGTGAAAAGAATCTGAAACAAACTGGTCCCCACGACGACGTGCATGGGCATTCGGAGGAGATAAATCATGATGGGCACCATGATAAAACCGCCGCCGACACCCATGATCGCTGCCAGTATGCCCACAAATCCCCCCAGCACAAGAGGGACGACCGGGGAGAGCACAATTCCCGATCGCTTAAAGCGTGTCTGCCAGGGAAGACTACCGATCAGCCGGGCATAAATCGATTGTTTTTGTTTCGCCGGTGTCGTATCCTCGCTTTTCGACGAACGAAGGCTTTGCAGGCTTTCCATAAACATGTAACTGCCCACAACAGCGAGCATTACAACGTAGGTGATCTGGATCAGAAAGTCGGCGTTGCCAAGCTGGCGCAACACCTTGATGATCTGAACGCCGCCGGTGCCCCCGAGTACACCGCCGATCAGCAGATAGATGCCCATTTTAAAATCAACATTGCCCAAGCGGTAATGGGCGTAAGTGCCCGAAGCGGAGGCCGCCACGATCTGGTTCGAATCAGAGGCGGCCGCCACCGTAGGCGGAATTCCAATCATAATTAGCAAGGGAGTCATAAGAAATCCACCACCGACCCCGAAAAGACCTGACAGCAGACCGACCAAAAAACCCAGACCGATGATCACCGGTAAAAGTACGCTGTGCTGAGCGATCGGCAAATAAATGTGCCACATATGCACTCCTTTCCTCCGACTTAAATATCAAAAAGGTAAAGCCCCTCCCGGGTTCAGGTTTATAGACCATCCCGGCCGCCATGCCACTGCGCGGACCTCGTCAGGTGTGTCCTGAATTAGTCATGATCGCTCCTTTGTGTGGACCGGCAGAACGATGGTAAAGGTTGTTCCCCGGCCAAGCCTGCTTTTGACGGATATCTGCCCGCCGTGCTTTTTGATGATCCCGTAACTCACCGACAGTCCCAGACCGGTCCCCCGGCCGACATCTTTGGTGGTAAAAAAAGGGTCGAAAATATTGGACAGGTTCTCTTCTGAAATGCCCGTTCCGGTGTCTTCGAATTCCACTTTGATTTTGTCGTCCTCTGCGATATCGGCACGAACAGTCAGATCTCCGCCGTCTTGCGTGGCATGCACGGCATTGGTGATCAGATTCAAAAATACCTGTTGCAGGCCCTGGTGATTCCCTCTGATTCTGGGTAAATTATCGCTTATTTCATCGTGCAATGTCACATTCGACAATTTGATATGATTTTCGGCGATGTGCAGGGTTTCCCGCAGCAGGCCGGCCAGCTCAAATTCTTTATGGACCGAGGTTTCCGTCCGGGAAAACTCGAGCAGGTTCTTGACGATTTCACTGGCCCGCAGGGCCTGCTTGAGAATATCGTCCACCAATTGCGAGCGTTTTTCCGGGGCCATTTTTCGTTTGCTGCTGAGCACATCGGCGGTCAAAACAATGTTGTTGATCGGATTATTCAATTCATGGGCAACGCCGGACACCAGGGTCCCCAGGGAGGCAATTTTGCGGGAATGGATGACCTGTTCTTCCCGGGCCTCCAGTTCCTGAGCCATGCGGTTAAAGGCCACCACCATAGGGCTCACCTGCCGTTGATTCTTATCGGCAAACGGAATCGGGCTGAAATCACCGCGGGCAACCTTTTCCATTGCCGTTTCAATCAAGCCAATTGGTTTAACTACTTTTGAAATCACGATTTTGGCGCCGATGAGAAACAGAAACAGCATGGTGGCCATAAAAATCAGCGGCCATCGCAAAGCATTTTTGGCGGCTTCGCCGACACGCCGGCGTTGCATTTTCAAGAGAGCGTCGGCCGCATCGACCATATTTTTCCCCGCCCTTCTGACTTTGGCTGCAATACTTTCATTGGCGGCCGGAAGAGATGAATCTTTATAAAATTTCTCAAATTCTCCATACTGATTCAGGGTGCGCTCCAGCCAAACAACCTCTGATCCAAGAAATAATTTTTTGAATTGATCGGAAATCTCTGCAAAAAGCGTTTGCGCCTCCTGGAAATAGAGGCGATTTGCGGTGACACTGTCGCTGTCGTGGTAGAGCAAAAAATTCTTTTCGTATCTTCTGACCTCAAGAATCGTGTTATATAAATCTTCGGCGCGTTCGAGGTTCTGCAAATGCCGGTTGAGTTTTGTTATTTCAAAATAGGTAACGGGAATATTTAAAAGAAAGATGGCAATACCCAGATAGATGAAGAGTTTGAATTTTAATTGTAAGGTGATATTTGGCAAAAACTTTAACATCGGTATTTTTATTCTTTTCGTTGGCGGCTTATCTCAGAATCAGCACCGAAGACTCACCGGCCTTGATCAGTCGGTCCACTGTCTTGCGGGAAAAAGCTTTTTGCAGAATGGATTTCTCCCCCATCCAGAGCGCCAGCAAACCCCAACGCCCTTCCTGGCCGATAAAGGATTCCAGGGAAGAAATCTTCACCAGTTCGATCCACGGCCTAATTTTTTGGGCGGTGTAATATTTCAGAATTGCATCCAATTTTTGTTCGACATTTTTGGGTAAACTGTCACCTTGTGTTAACCCTACAATTTCCAGCTCAGCCCCGTAAAGGGTTACCATCTGGCCGATCATCTCAAGCGATTCCTGGCTGACGCGGTCATTGTCCAGGCAACAGAGAATTTTCTTAATATCCTTCTCTTTTTTTATTACCCATACCGAGCAGGCTGCCGAAGCAGCCACTTTCTGTGGAACGTTGCCCCATTCTTCCCAGAAGCACGCCGGGTCCCTCTCACAGCCGAGCACAATAAGATCACTGCCATCCAGCGCGGCTTCCGCCAGAATCTCTTTGGTAGGATTCCCCTGCCGAATGGACACCTTGAAATCTTTACGGCTGCTGCGCCCCACGTAGAATTCCTGCCAAAGGTTGGGTTCTGTTTGCAGCAGTTCGTATTCAAATTTCAACTGCGTATAGGGGGATGCCTCGTCTTCGAAATGGCTGAGAAACGTATCGCGATAGGCAGTCATTACGCTGGAAAGAGCAGGGTCAATTTCCCGGCGGCTTGAAATAGATGCGGCTGGGTTGGCAACGGTCCTTTTTTTGGGCTGCAGCCCTAATAGGGTAATGTCGGCCCATGTATTCATTGCCAGACCGGCCACCTGACGAACCGCATGGGCGCTGTACGGATTTTGATCTACAGCAACGAGAATTCTCATAATCACCTCTGCTATTTAATCCGCCTTCGGCGGACAAGGGTTTAATTCCCCGCGCCTTGGGAGATAATAATTTCCGCTTGATACCCCGCTGCTCGCGGCGGGGTGGTTCATCGCCAACCAATCAGAACTGGAGAGGGGTTGCGGCTCAACAGATCTACGATGGGGCTTTTTTCTATGTTCTCACGGGCAAGGGACACCACCACCAAACCATAATCCCGTACCGATCGATCCAGTGACTCCGCAACGCCTTGAGCGACCCGGCTGGCTCTGGGCGTATGGCCCTTTTCGGCCAGCATCTTCTCGGCGACGCGCAGGCCGGTTTCCAACCGGGATGTTGCCTCCCGCCCGGCAGCATCCCGCGTATCCTCAAACCGGCAGCAAATCAGGTCCAGGTCAACCTGAATCCCTTCAAATAGTCTTAAATAAACCGATACGCAAGACGGCAGGTCGTTTTCTTCTCCCAATGCTAAAACCCCTTTGTCCAGGCTTGCCAGGTTTTTGACCATTAAAACAGGGCAGGGAAGGTTTCGATAAAGCCGGGAATGAATTTTCTTCAGAAAATTCGCCGGTTCAAATGCGTGCAAAATACCTTCAGTGAAAAGATCATAATCTGAAACCTGCAGCTCGTGCAGGATCTCCATATCCCGCTTCCCGGCAACCATTTTCGGATTTCCCAGCCCGGGACATGTCATCTTTTCCGCCTGGATCAGCTGGGCAATAGAGTCCCGACCCTTTAGGATCATTGCATCTTCCCAAGTCTCTCGTACCCAGCCGGTACCCGGTGTATGGCCCTGGTCATCCGGTTTAACCACATAGAGCGTCTGCAGCCCCAAATCTGTCAATTTTGCCAATTGACAGGCATAACGGATGGCGATACTGGACGCCAGATCGGCTTTTACGGCAATTAATGCCTTGAGAGTGCTCATAGTCAAATATCCTTTTCTATTACGTTTGCTCGTGATGCAGACCTGAGGTGGTACCGATTTCAGCAGGGATGGTGGTGACCGGCAACGTCACGGTAAAGGAGGACCCCGCCCCTTCCCGGCTGCTGACCCGGATACGCCCGCCGTGTTTGCCGACAATGCCCTGGGATACGCTCAACCCCAGGCCGGTGCCTTTACCCTTGCCCTTGGTGGTGAAAAAGGGATCAAAGATGGAACTCAGGATGTGCCGCGGTATGCCGGTTCCGAAATCGATAACTTTCACCGCCAGGTAATGGGGGTCATCCGCCGGCACAATGATGACCTGGATCTTGCTTCCTTTGGGTGAAGCATCGATGGCGTTTAAAATGAGGTTGAGAAATACCTGTTCGAGCTGCTGGATGTCGCCGTGCACCCGGGGCAGATTGTCGGCGGTTTGAAATTCGATTTTTATGCCCGAAAGCTTGATCTGGTTGGAGGCCAGGTTGATGGTTTCCTTGAGCAGATGCACCAGGTCCAGCGGTTCCAGCTGGGAGCCGCTTTCCCGGGCAAAGTCCAGCAGGTTGCTGATAATTTTTTTGGAGCGCCCGGCCTCATTGACCACATCGTTGATCATTTCTTTACGTTCCGCATCACTCAGGGTGTCATAGTCTTCAAAAAGCATGTCGGCCGTGAGGGTAATGTTGTTCAGCGGATTATTCAGCTCGTGGGCCACCCCGGCCGTAAGGGTTCCCACCGCCCGCATCTTGTGGGACTGGATGAGCACGGCCTCGCGGTTTTCCAGGTCCTGGATCATACGGTTGAACGCCACGGCCAATTCGGTGAATTCATCGCGGTAGGAGCGGGCCGGCATGATGGGGGTGTAGTCCCCCGAGGCGATGCGCTGGGCGTAATTTGAAAAGCGCTTGATGGTTCTGAGAAGGCGCGTCCCCAGGAAAAAAGCGTGGACTCCTAAAAAGATCAGCAAAATAATCAGCGCGATGATGGTGATATGGCGCGAACGGGCGATGGCATCTGTCAGGGATTTTTTCTCCCGCCGCATCAGGTCCTGGCCATAGGAAAGCAGTTGGTGGCCGTATTTTCGCAGCTGCGGTTCGATTTCATGTTTGACCCGCTGATATTCGGCGTCCTTTGTTCCTTTCTGCTCAAGTTTCTCCAGCTGCTGCAACAGGCCTTCGTATTCTTTGATGTTTTGCAGGACCACCGCCTGTCCGCCTTTCCCCAGAATTTTCCCGATTTCTTCTGAGTTACGGTCAAGCAAATCATTGGCCCGGAAGGCGTTTTCAACCGCATCGTTTAGATTGGTACCGTAGAGAAAATAATTTTTTTCGAAACGACGGGTCTGATCGATCTCCGCCACAAATTCATTGACGATCTCAAGCCATCGCATGCGGCTTTCCACTGAATACATATTGAGCACCAGCGCCACCGAGATCGCCAGGACAAACAAAAAAATCAGGAAAAATGCCAGATTGATCTGCAAATGCAAACTGATGCGGGGCCGTGCCAGCAGAGCGCGATGGGCCGCTTCCGCAGCTTTGATGCGTTCATAGCGCCCCTCCACCCTGCTGTTGGTACCCGCAGCCTGCTCATCGTCGGTCGCAGTCCGGCCGGCAATGGCCTCATCGTCCGGGGGATTGATCGTTTGATTCATGGCCGGCTCCTGTTTTAAAATCGACGGCAAGGCCCAGGGCTTCAGCCGCCCGGGCCACGACTCTCCTCAAATCATCCGGCTTAAAGGGCTTGGCGATAAAATCAAAGGCGCCCTTCTCCATGGCTTTTTTGGCCAGCGACATCATGGCGTAGCCGGTAATCATGATCACCTTGGTGCGCAGCGACTTTTGACGGACGCGTTCCAAAATTTCGATTCCATCCACTTCATCCATGCGGACATCCGTGATCACAATATCGAAATCTATTTGATCAATACGCTCCAGCGCCTTGCGGGAATCTTCAAAGACCTCAACCTCGCATCCAATCTTGGTCAAAGCCGGTTTAAGTCTTTTGCCCACGATGGGTTCATCATCGAGCAGCAAAACCTTTAAAGGCTCGGACATTTTTACCTCCCTGATATCAAACAGCATTCCCGGCCGGTCGCTGTTCGTCCGAGGCCTTCAAAGCCTCGACGGCTTTGTCGATGGCCTGCCGTATTTCTTTAAGCTTAAAGGGTTTGGCAATAAAGTCAAAGGCCCCTTTGGTCAATGATTCCCGGGCCACTTCCAGGGTGGCATATCCGGTAATCATAATGACTTTTGTCCGCTCGTTTTTTTTTCGCACCAATTCAAGAATTTCAATGCCATCCATATCATCCATGCGAATGTCGGTGACCACGATATCAAACGTCTTGTCTTCGAGCCGGGCCACAGCCTGAATGGGATCGACAAATGTCTCCGCGCAGTGACCTTCTTTTTCCAGTGCGGCTTTTAACCGCTGGCCCACAATGGGCTCATCGTCCAGGATAAGAATTTCCAGTGGCATCTTTGTCTCCTTTCGCGGGCGTTCGCGTGAACCCGTCAATGTTTAAAGCCTTAGGCAGGATAGCTGGCCTGTTTGACCACTCGCAGGGTTTTGTGAAGTCCGCTTCTTTGCCGGTGGGCTCGAATGACCTGGTAAAGGATCAGCAGGGTGCCGGTAATTCCGCTGGCAAACAGAAAAAATTTGCTGGTCAGGTTGAAATACTTGTCCCAGTCCGGATCAATGGAAATAAAGCCCAGCTGCCGCAGATACATGGGAATGGCAATGCCCCGACTGATAACACACAGCAAAATGATTACACTGGTCGTCAGGCGGATGTATTTCTCGTTGACCACTTTGACCCCGTAGACCCCCAGATAGATACCCAGCAAAGAGCCCAGGTACATGAGCATGGTCAGGCGGATATCCACAAAACCCTGGAAAGCATAACTCAAGGCGCCGTAAGCTCCCATGAACATGGCCAGATAAAGTTCAGTGCCGGCCGCCACGGCCGTGGGCACCCCGAAGACATAGATCATGGAAGGAACCCCGATAAATCCACCCACCCCGATGGTGCCGGCCAGGTAGCCGGTGGCCACCCCCACCGGCAGCAAAATCCAGACACTGACCTTGGTATCGGCGACCTTAAAGTGAATCATGGGCGGCAGATTCAGCCGGGCCAGGAAATCGGCGATTTTTCTCGAAGGTCCGGCCCCTGCCTCGCCCTCGCCCGATGGCCGCAGAACGTCGCGCAGCATGGACAGCGCCACCGCCAGCAGAATAAAGACAAATACCAGGCTGATGTAAAGATTGGCGCCGGCGCCCTGGGCGGCCCCGTGCCCGCTGCCGCCTTTGAAAAGAAAACTGTTGATCCAGACCGCCAGCTGGATGCCCAGAATGGCGGTCAACAGCACGCTGACGGCCAGCCGCTTGTCCACATTGCCGGCCTCGCCGTGCTTGCGGGAGCCTACCATTGCTTTGCCGAATTTGTGAGCGATGTTGCTGGCCACGGCCACAACCCCCTCAACTCCCAGGTTCATCATTCCCGGGGTCATGAAAAAAGCCCCGCCGCTGCCGATAAAACCGCTTAACACCCCGCCGATGAACCCCAAAAGTATTACCTGCAAGGCGATGCCGACGTCAATCTGAATAAAGTGAGCGAGAAATTCGTGCATGCTATCCTCCTAATTAGTCGATATCAATCAGTTTTAGGACCAGACCGGCAACCGTGCCATAAGTGTAGGCGACCAGGGGGACAAGCAATGTTACTGTGATGGATGCCAGCCATTTCCATTTGGCGTGGATCTCGCCGCCCAAAAAATTTAAAATCGGCTCCTGGAAGTGAAACACCAGCACATAGAGGCAAACCACCGCCGCAGCGTAGAGCACGGCCTTCAGGGCCTGTTTTTTCCCGAACAAAAAGCGTGACTCCAGTTCAGCGACGGTAATGACGGACGCCTTGAGTCTCTCACGAATGGTCAACCCCATCTCCCGGGTCTGGCGCTTGCGGGTTTCGGGCCCTTTGTCCAGAAACAGATCTCCGAGGATCACCAGCGAGTAATGACTGTTTTCCCTGACCGCCTCGACGACTTCACCGGTACCGCCGTAGACCGTGAAGCCGCCGGCCGATCGGCCGATGGCCACCAGTTCTTCCTGGGTTCGGGCAAGTCCGCCGTCGTCCACCGGGGCTTCGGACTCATCGTCTTCGACGCCGCCGGTATAGACGTGCTCCGTTGGTTTGGGCGACCGGGACTGATGTTGTTCGGGGCTAACGGTCGGGGACTCCGGGGCATCGCTTTTATAGGGCATCAGGCGCAGCAATTCCACGGCCGCCCCCCAGCGTTGCGCCAGTTGGATAATCTGTTTGAAGCTTTCGGCTTTTGGATCAAAGGCCTCCTGGATCCAGAGAATGGTGGTTTCGGCCATGGTGCACAGGTTTTCACGGCAGCCCTCCAGGTCCTGAAGCACGTGGGAAATGGACTGGGCCGCTTCTTCCTGGCGCGGCATGTAGGTTACGGTCACCACGCCCCCTACGGCCCGCACCCCTAGATCCAGGGAGCGTGTGTGCTCATCCTCGGCCAGACGCAGCTTGGCCCTGGCGGCCAGATACAAATCTTCCAGGCGTTTGGTGCTAAGCGGCGTCTGCCGAAAGTCGGGCAGTGCGGCGGTTTCGCACAACAGCATACTGGCGTTGGCCAGGCTCATATTTTGCAGATTGAAAAAAATGTCATACTGCCCGGGGTCCTTGGCTTCCTGCCGGTGCACATAATGGATCCATTTCTCAATATCCGCATCGAGACGGTCGATATATTCCGCAGCCTTTTCCGGCGACAGATTCAGCTCCCGCACAACGTTCTCGACTCGAATCTGCCGGGGAGCCGCCAAGCCGACCCGCAGGCGGTGTGATACCCCGGGTAACAGCAGATGACCGGACCGGCCGAAATAAATCAGGTTGCCTTCCACCGCATTTTCGTAAAGTTTGGCGGTCACAAAGGCCAGGTAAAGCTCCTTTTCCCTGGCCAGCTTTTCCGGAAGGACCGGTGATTTGACGATGGAAGTCTCCAGTCGGCTCAGCTTGATTCCCTGATCGTGGGCCTGTTCAGCCAGTTGTTTACGACTGAACAGCGGCCAACCGGTTTTGCGCTCCAGTTGTTGAGCCAGTTCCTGTCCGACACTGTGAGGGGAGCTGGAAATCAAAACAATCGGCATGTTTCACCACCCTTTCTCGTTTGTAGGTCCTTAGTAAAGATACCGTTGAATCAATGATTGACGACTACTCAACGAGGTCTGTCGCATTATCTTTTCCTCTAACCTGGATGATCTGGGTGGACATCTGCGGAACGATTCGTTGCAGGATGTCTTTTACAGGACTTTTTTCGGCATTGACCACGATCAGATCGATGTGTTCGCTTTCTACCAGGCTGATAACTTCTTCCTCAAAACCGTCTTCGGCGATGTGATAGGAGACCTGCAGGCCTTCCTCACCGGCGCTGGAGATGACATCCATCAAAACCTCTTCCACCCAGCTGTCGATCTGATGCGTGTTTCCGAGTTGCCTGGAGAGAAGAATAAAAACTTTGGCTCCAATCCTTTCCGCTAGGGATAAGGCATGGTAAAGCGCTTTGAGGTCCTTGTTTTCCGGATCTATGGGGACTAGAATTTTTTTTTGTGTCACCGCAGTCCACACCGCCTTTAGAAATTTCGGATGCTATTCTGCTTTCCCCTTAATCAAAATTTGTGCCATCAGTAATATTATACGTAATTTTAATCAGTTATAAGTTTAGGCCTCAAATCTGGACCGGCAAAATTGTTTCACTTTGGAACAGATTCAATTCGGCATAATTCTCAACGCTAATTTTAACGTATAAAACTAATTGGTTAAAGAATTTGTTTCATATTGAAACTTGAACATTGGCTGGTAATGGGCGCACGATGAGGGAGATCGGACAGAAAATCAGTCAAGACCCCATCGTTTCATTTTGCGCCACAGGGTGGTGCGGGGAATCTTCAGGATCTCAGCGGCGGCGGCCTTGCGGCGACCGGTTTTAATCAAAACCCGTTGGATATATTCTTTTTCCTTTTCTTCCAGCGCGGGCCACTTGTCGGATTCCAAACTGCTGATGCAAAGCTGCTGCAGGTCACCGGGAAGGTCCCGCGGGCCGAGGGCTGATCTGTCCGTCAGGGCCACGGCGCGTTCGATAATGTTTTCAAGCTCCCGCACATTACCCGGAAACGGGTATTGCAGCAGGATCTCCAGCGCCTCCGGCTCAACCTCGGATACCGCTTTGCCGAACTGCTGGCTGTACTTGTTTAAAAAATGTCGGATCAACAGCGGTATGTCGTCTTTTCTCGCCCGCAACGGTGGCAGGTCGATCAAAACTACATTGAGCCGGTAGTAAAGATCCTCGCGAAACTGCTTTTTTTCCACCGCCGCCTTAAGATCCTGGTTGCCGGCGGCGATCAGGCGCACGTCCAACGGAATCGGTTTGATGCCGCCCACCCGGATCAGGCTGTGCTCCTGAACAAAGCGCAGCAGTTTAACCTGCATGCTGGGCGGCATGGCGCCGATTTCATCCAAAAAAATTGTCCCCCTGTGGGCGGCTTCCAGCAGGCCGATTTTGGTGTCAAAGGCGCCCGTAAAAGCCCCTTTCTCATGGCCGAAAAGCTCATTGGCGATCAGCTCTTCGGTAAATCCGCCGCAATTAAAGCAAATAAACGGATGCTCCCGGCGCACACCGAGAAAATGAAGGGCACGGGCAACCAACTCCTTGCCGGTGCCGCTCTCCCCCAGGATGAGGACATTGCAGTTCAGCGAACACACTTTTTTGACCAGACCCAGAACTTGCTGGATTGCCGAACTGTGGCCGATAAGATACTGCTGACGCGATTGGGAAAAAAGAGCCTTTTTCAGCACTTCCTTTTCCCGGATCAATTTCACCTTTTCCAGGGCGCGTTCAGCCAAAGAGCGCAGCTCAGCTATTTTGACCGGTTTGGCGAGGTAGTGAAATGCTCCGGCTCGGATGGCTTCCACGGCTGTATCCACCGAACCGTAGCCCGTCATGACGATGACTTCGGTCTGGGGATGGCGGGTTTTAACTTCTCTTAATACATCCAGTCCGCTGATGGCCGGCAACCTGAGATCGCATAAAACAAGGTCAAAGAAATCCTCCCGCATTCTATTGAGGAAGGATTCTCCATCACCGAAGGTTTCAATTTCGTAACGATTTTGCCCCAGACCCCGCTGGATTGCCCGGCAGGCAATCGATTCATCATCGATAATCGCCACCCGCAGCCGTTCAGTTTGATCTTCCTGTTTCATGGTCAGTCTTGGCAGAAGGTTGCTGTGATCTGTGTTTGTTCGAGATCAAATTTCGAGACGTTTAAATATTTGTTGCATATCGCAACACAACACGTGTTTCTGTTACATACCATAACCCACCAAAATTTCATAGTTTATTATAATTTCAGGCTAAAGTATTGCACATTGCAACGTTCCATAATTTATTACCTGGCCTTCTGTTTGATATAAAACCCTATAAAATAAGACAGTTATGAATAGACCGGACGAATGGCACGGCCCTTGCTCTATGTAGAGTACAAAATCATATTACAGGAGGCAATAAAATGTTCAACCTAAAAAACATAATTTATAAATTCGAGAAACTGATGACGGCCGTTACATTTGCCGAAGCAGGGCAAAGAGACACCGCCATAGAAATTATGAATGAGAAACCGTTCAATAGAAACAAACACAACGCTGAGAAAATAAAAAATCGGATCGATCAACGCCCGGTTCTCAGAGCTTAAAATGTGTCCACATCCTAAAAGTGAGTCATAACATTGAAAAAAATTCTCCTAGCCATTGAGGGTGCCGCCCCTGACCGCAGCACCTTCAACTATGCGGTCGCCCTCTGCAAGCGCATGCGCGCCGGGCTGGAAATCCTCCAAATTCTCAGTCCGCGCACTTACAGAAGTTATTTGGAAAAAGTAAAACGGAGCGCCCGGCATGCCAAAAATACGTTCGAAGACGCCATGGTTGCCGTTACCTTCGCCGAGGCCGGACAGCATGATTTCGTCGAGCAGATGCGGGAACAGGCTTGCGCCAATTTAGATCGTTTGATCCCGGAACCGGAAAGAGACGGCCTGGAGTATCACCTGACACTGAAACCCGGAAATCCCGATGATGAAATCGTGCGCTACGTCTGTGACCATCGCGATGTAGTCCTGACCATATATGACGCCTCCGGGGTCGTCAAAGATGGGCAAAAATGTCTGCCTAAAAAAAAGAGAAATAAGATCCCGGCGATCGCACAAAAATTACCCACACCCCTGGTTCTAAGAACGGGGTGTGAACCGACCGGACCATGACCTTGACAAGGAGGGACCCATTAAATGGCAAGAATTTTAGACAAAATAAAAATCAGGGTTCGAAAGATCACGGGGCGAATGGACCGCTACCAGGAGGCCATAACCTTTGCCGAAGCAGGTCAAATGAGCCATGCGCAGCAGATGGTTCATGAAAAAGAAAACCAGCAGAGCCCGGGAAAGTTGCTGGTAATCGGCCGCGAGAGCATCTTCAACAAAGAAGTGATCGATTATGCTCTGGATATGGCCCAGCGGCTTTCATACGAAATCTTGGCTTTAAACACGGCACCGCTGACATGCGAAACTTTTAATCTTTTGCCTGCGGAACGTAGCAGGGTCTGTCAGGAATTCAAAACCCTGACGGAAAAAAATATCAAGCATTTTCAACAGGAGGCTCAAAAACGGGAAATTCCCTTTGAGCATGTGATTAAGTTCAGCGAGAAAGAACAGGCGCTGGCCGAAATCACCAGAGAATTCGGCAACATCGAGTTTGTGGTATCGGATACCGAAGAAGATCGGACGGTTGAGAGGGTTGCGCAAGGCGAGAGACCCAAACAGGAAATCTACGTCTATTCCCTGGCATAAAACAGCTAGAACACCCATATATTAACAAAATCAGAACATCCGGCTGCCACGGACCAGACGGCAGCCGGATGTTTTGTTTTAATTATTTTGACTTTTGGCCTGTAATTTTTTATTGAACGCTTTGCCGCTGTTACCGGATTCGAAGCGGCGCTGATCGTCTGGCAAAAACCTATTGCTGGCAGGAGGATGAAAGCGATGAACGCCCATTTTTATATTGGACTGGCACTCGTTTTATTTGTTTTTTTTCTGTGTTTCTGGTTCAGAAAAGAGAATCAGAAAAAGTAAAAACCGGTCGTAATGATCGCCGGCCGCAAACAACGATTGATAATATAATTGAGACAAGACCCAAAACTTGAGGAGAGCAGTGAGCATGACGCCTGAGATGATGTTGACCATGATCGTTTTGGTTTTTGTAATTGTTCTATTTATATTTGAATGGGTGCGGGTGGATGTTGTCGGAATACTCATGATGGTGCTGCTGCCCCTTGCGGGTCTGATATCACCGAAGGAGGCCTTCGTTGGTTTAAGCAGCAATGCCGTATGTTCCATCATCGCCGTCATCATCATTGGCGCCGGCCTTGACAAGACCGGGGTAATGAACCAGGTGGCAGGCCCCATCATCAAATTGGCCGGAAAAAGCGAAAAGAGAATCATTATTTTGATATCGGCAACTGTCGGAACAATCTCCAGCATGATGCAAAACATCGGGGCCGCCGCACTTTTTCTGCCGGCCGCCCAGCGGATCGCTAAACGCATGGAGGTGCCCGTATCCCGCATTTTGATGCCCATGGGTTTTTGCGCCATCATCGGCGGCACCATTACGCTGGTGGGCGCCAGCCCTACCATCTTGTTAAACGATCTCATGGTCCTGGGAACAGAAAAACTGGAACCTTTTGGGCTGTTTACCCAGACGCCCATCGGGATATGCCTGCTGGTCAGCGCCATTCTGTATTTCACGTTTTTCGGAAAATTGATTCTACCTTCCGCCGAAGGTGAAGCCGACCGCGGCGTTACGGCATCGCTCCTGGAAGCCTACAGTCCTTTGGGAACCGTTTTTGAATTGCATGTCCCCGATGATTTCCAAGGTCCTCAATCCCTCGAAAAACTGGCTATCCGGGAGCATTTTCTGGCAACCGTGGTGGCCATCAATCGGGCTGCCCGGAAGGAAAAAATATTTGTCCCCCACAGCACCGATACGATCGGGCCCGGCGACGATATCGCCGTGGTCGGCAGAGAAAAAAATATTTCGGCCCTGGCCGCCGAGCATAACTGGCAAATCAGAGAAGGGCTGGAGGTATTTTCCGAAAGCCTGTCCCGGACCAACGCCGGAATGGCGGAAACCATTGTTTCTCCGCGTTCGGAATTGATCAATAAAACCCTGAGTGAAATTCATTTCAAAGCGCTTTACGGTGTCAACCCCGTCGCCTTGTCCAAAGGCCGCAAAATTTTCTACAGCGGCCTGACCGGCATTGCCCTGGAAATGGGTGATACGCTGCTGCTGCAAGGGCCGTGGGAACGATTTCACATTTTAAAGAACCGGCCGCAACCCCGGGCCTTGAGTTTTGCCACCCCGCTCGAGGGTGAGATCCTGCGGCCGAAAAAAGCCAAACTGGCCTGCACCTGGCTGGCGGTGGCCCTGTTACAAATCATTATTTTCAAGGTCCAACTTTCGGTGGCATTGATGTCCGGAGCCCTGGGAATGATCATCACCGGGGTGCTTTCCATTGACGAGGCCTACCGGGCTGTTGACTGGATGACTGTTTTTCTGCTCGCCGGACTCATCCCCCTGGGGATCGCCTTTGAAAAAACCGGCACGGCGGCTTTAATCGCCCAAAGTGTTCTGGCCTTAATCGGTAAACCCAGCCCCATCGTTCTGCTGGCGGTGGTGGGCCTGATGACCTCTTTTTTCACCCTGGTAATCTCAAATGTCGGTGCAACGGTGCTGCTGGTTCCGTTGTGCATGAACATGGCCGTCATGGCGGGCGGAGATCCTCGCATGGCCGCCCTGGTGGTGGGGCTATCCGCCTCCAATACCTTCGTACTGCCCACCCACCAGGTCAACGCACTGGTTATGCGGCCGGGAGGATACCGCACGGTGGACTATGCCAAGGCCGGCCTCGTGATGACGGCGATCTTTTTAACCGTCGAATTGACAATCCTTTATTTCTTTTATGGAATTCAATAAACTCTCCAACTTGGGAAATCATTTGTATGGCCATTATTTCCATTGCTCGCGAATGCTGCAGCCATGGCGCTGAAATTGCTGAAAAGGTGGCTGATATGCTGGGTTACGAATGTATCAGCCGCGAAATCCTGCTCGAGGCGGCCTACTTCTTTAATATCCCGGAACAGAAGCTCCGGCGTTGCCAATTCCGACCTGCAGCATCAGGTCCAGCAAAAAATAAGAGCGGACCTGAATCGGGAGATCGCACAAATCACCAGACGCATTCCCGATGTAAAAGAAGTCGTGTGTGAATTAGATCTCCCCTACTATGCATAAGGCGCGAAGCCTGTCGGCGGGAAATATGAAATTGCGGATCAACATGAGAGTCAGTCTCCGGAAAAAAATCATCATTGCGCTTTCGCTTTTTTTGATCACCGGCGGTTCGTTGTGGCTGCTGAACTTTTACAAACATTACGTCCTGAACCAAAAGCTTCAGATTCTGGAAAAAAAAGAGGATCTTTTCAACACGATCCTGGAAGCCCGCCGCTATGAGAAGAACTACTTTTTGTATACGGAAACGAAAAATCTTGAGGATTCCCTGTCTTATGTAAATCAGGCCGAAAAAAAGCTGGTTGATATCATCGAAAATTACGGGCGCTACACCCTCGATAGAGACCTGGCGAACAAGCTGGATAAACTCAGGCAGTACGAAAAAGCCCTTTTTGCTTTACTCGTGCTTCATCAAAAAAATGGGTCGCCGGTAACCAACCCCGATCTGATCGAAACTTTCGCCCGACATCAGGAAACCATCCGAACCCTGGCCAGAAACATAACCGCGGATATGGAAAAAATCCTCACCCAGGAACGCCGCTATGTGAATCAGCTGATTCAGGAATCTAAACTCTACCACCTGCTGGCGCTGGCCGGCATTTTGGCACTGTCGGTGTTGACCGTGCTCTTTTTTATCTTCAATGTCAACCGACCCTTGAAGTCCATCGAAACCGGCATTAAAAAAATAGTCGAAGGCGACTACAATAATATACCGCCCATTTCCACCGGAGATGAATTCGAATCCCTGGTGGCCAGTTTAAATACCATGATCAGTGAGCTAAACAGGCGCAGCGAGCAGCTGGTACAACGCGAAAAGATGGCCTCGTTGGGCATCCTGACCTCCGGCGTCGCCCACGAACTGAACAATCCCCTGAACAACATTTCCACCTCGGTTCAGATTCTGCTCGAAGAACTGGAAGATGCGGATCTGGAATACAAAAAAGAGCTCCTTACGGAGACAGAAGGGCAGATCCAGCGGGCAAGAGATATCGTCAGAGCCCTGCTGGAATTCTCCCGGGAAAGATCTTTTAAACGCAAAAAGGTTAAATTGGCCGATCTGGTGGAAAACACCCTTAGATTGATTAAAGGCGAAATACCGACCCATGTGCAGCTAACGGTTGAAATTCCCGCTGATATCCAGGGAGAAATGGACCCGCGTCGAATCGAACAGGTATTGATCAACCTGATTTTAAACGGCATTCAGGCCATGGAAGCCGGGGGCATCTTAAGCATCAGCGCCTGCGCGGCAGCGAACGAAGCCGGGTTTTATTTTGAAGTCTCCGATACGGGCAAAGGGATCCCGCCGCAGGATCTTGGTAAGATTTTTGATCCCTTCTTTACCACCAAAGATGTGGGCAAGGGATCCGGCCTGGGCCTCTCGGTGTCGCACGGCATCATCAAACAGCACGGCGGCCGAATCGAAGTCAAAAGCGAAGTCGGCCAAGGCAGCACCTTTAGCGTTTTTTTACCTTCCTCATAATTAATCCTCCCTGAAAAATAGAGTATTGAATCCCGCCTGTTTTTCAATTATGATGGCTCCGCCCAACCGGCGAAAACGTCGCAACGGCACTATCTGAAAATCCAGATTGGAAAGTGAGTCCATGCAGGCATCCGGCAACAGTATCCTTGTCGTGGAAGACGAGAACATCGCGCGCCGCAACCTCGAACATATCCTGAAAAAAGAAGGATATGAAGTCATTGCCACGGGCAGCGGCCCAGAAGCTCTCGATTTGCTGCGGCGCCGGGACTTCGACTTGGTTCTCACGGATCTTAAAATGGAAAAAGTGGACGGCATGCAGGTGCTGAAAAAAACCCGGGAGCTTCATCCTTATAGCGAAGTGATCATGATCACCGGTTATGCAACGGTGGACTCTGCTGTAGCGGCCATGAAAGAGGGCGCATATCATTATATCGCCAAGCCCTACAAAATTGATGAGATCAGACAAGTTGTCAGCCAGGCCCTCATGAAGCGTCGACTCCAGCTGGAAAACCTGGAACTCAAAGAATCCCTCAAAAAATCACAGCCGGTTCCTTTTATCGTGGGCAGAAGCGAAGCGATCACCCGGGTGCTGAAAACGATTCAACAAATTTCTTCCTCCGATACGAACGTATTAATCCTGGGCGAAAGCGGCACCGGTAAGGAACTGGTCGCCAAAGCGATCCATCATCTGAGTCCGCGATCCGAAAAAAGATTCGTGGCATTTAACTGCGGTTCGTTTACCGAAGACCTCATGGCCAATGAACTCTTTGGTCACGAAAAAGGAGCATTCACCGGAGCCGTTCAGAAAAAAAACGGTTTGTTGCAGACTGCCGACGGGGGAACGGTCTTTCTGGACGAAATCGGCGATATGCCGATGAGCATGCAGGTTAAATTGCTGCGGGTAATTCAGGAAAAAGAGCTTTTGCGGGTCGGTGGGGTGGATCCCTTGCCCGTTGATGTGCGCTTTATTGCTGCCACCCATCGCGACCTTCAGGAAGCCGTTCAAAAGGAAATTTTCCGGCAGGATCTTTACTATCGGCTCAACGTGATCGCTCTGCGCCTGCCACCCTTGACCGAACGCCTCGACGATATTCCGCTTCTGGTGAACCATTTTTTGGCCCGCAAGCGCCGCGACATGCAAAAAGAGATCGATGCCATTGAGCCCGAAGCCATGGATCTGTTGTGTCGCTATAGCTGGCCCGGCAACGTGCGGGAGTTGGAAAACATCATGGAACGGGCCGTGGCCCTGGCAAACGGACCGATGATCCGGGTGGCTGATCTGCCGGATTACATTCACAATGTCACCATCGAAACCTATCGTCACACGCCGTCGGACATTCCCACTCTTGAAGATCAGGAAAAACGCTACATTCAGTGGGTTCTTGAAAAGAACGGAGGCAACAAGACCAAGGCGGCCAGGGTAATGGGGATCGACCGGGTTTCTTTGTGGCGCAAGCTTAAACGCTACGGCATCGCATGACGATTCGTTCGGATTCAACTAAATCGGGGCACCACCGGAGGCTGTAATTTACTTTGCCGCGGTTGTCTTCATCAGCTGCATCGGCTTGCGCGGGATTGACAGTTAATCAATTATTGAAAGGCCAAAATCGTGTTCGTGCACTTTTTTTATATTTTTTAAGTCATCACATCCCGTATTATTACCCAGCCGACAGGCCTTGCTCAACGCCTTTTTCATCAAGGCCGGCTCATGAAAGATATAATATACAAGGGCTTTGGCCATTTGTATCTCGGCCCAGTCCGGGTATTTTCTTTCGAGATGATTCATATAAATCAGCGCGATTCGCCACTTCTTTTCACGCAGCAGACGGTAGGCTGCGCTGATATCTTTAGCGGGGTCTATTTCGGCCGCAACCCGCTGTTCCATTTCTTCGCTAAAAGATTCTTTGTCCTCTTCTTTATCCTGCCGGGTGTCTTCCATTTCGGCTTTGACAAAATCGGAGGGCTGGACCCGGGCCCGGATTCGAACCCGGAATGTCAATACCTTCCCAACTGTTTGGCGCTTTTCCTCTAATATTTCAGTCTCGATCTCCCTGGCCGTCAGACTGTATATTTCATCCCGGTTCAACTCATAGGCTTCAATAAGGCTTTTGCGTGAAAGGTATCTTCCCGCCAGATCGACTGCCTTTCTTTTAGCGGTGAAAAGCGCCACTTTTTTTGCCAAATCAACCGAGGACCCGGCCTCGGTTCGATAACTGCCCTCAGCTTCTATCACAAAAACATCATCTTCCGCCGCCGAGGCAACGCCCTTAATCGAAAACAAAACCAACAAAACCGTCAGAATTAAATTGCCCATGATTACCCGGCCGCCACACTGCCATTTCGCTTTGTATCGCCCCACGAGTTGCTCAAGATGGGGCAATATTGCTTCGGTCCGTTTTGACCCATCCAACGGCGCCAGTATGGTTTTGCACATTTTGCAATCCTCCAGTTTAGAAAAACTTCGAATATCCTTCAGTAAGAATCCGGATCCGCGAAATAATCCCGGTCGCCTTCGGGCAGTGCCTTGACCACCAGCACACTGGATTTAGTGCGCGCCAGGATCTGGATTGGCAGGCTGCCCAAAAGCCGGCGGTAGACATCATGGCGCAGACTGGCTCCAAGGAAAATGACCGCATCATCGCCGGCGGTTGCGGAAATGGCCTCCGCCGGCCGCTCTCCCATGAGACGATGCACCGTGTACTGTTTGCCGCAGGCTGTCAGCCAGCGTGAGGCCTCCTGGATACAATGGTCCGCTTCTTGCGCTGCGGTTTCATCGCGGTCGGGGGCCAGGACACAGACCAGTTCCAGCGGCGGTTCGATAACCGGCAGGAACCGCTTGAGCAGGGGGAACTGGCGTTTGGCCGCCGCCGATCCGTCGGCACACACCAGAAAGCGGCTGTCTGAACGTCCGCCCTGCGTAATCAGAACCGAGGTGTGCAGATCGAGCACCAGTTTTCGGCTGATATCGCCCAGGATCATTTTTCCCAGACGTCCCCTTGGGGGCGGGGCAATGATCAACAGGTCATAATGGTGTTTTTCAATCTCGTGATTGAGGATTTCAATCAGATGTCCAAAGCAGACGCAAAACGGGATGCGGTGGCCCGATGGCGTGTTGCAGAAAAAAATGTGTCCGTTGGGAAGTTCGCGAACCTGAAGGCTCAATTGCCGTTCAAACAAACCTTCGGCGCAAAGGACATCAAGGGCAGCGGTCAGCACCTGGAGCCCGGACGGCAGGGATGTACGCTCGGATAAATCTAGGTCCCGTCCAAAAGGCGGCGGCGGTTCGATGGCATGGGTGCCGGTGCGGGTGGTAATAACCGTTAATTCGGCATCCAGCTTTTGCATCAGTTGAGCGGCAAAGCGCAGCGCCTTGGCTGAAACTGCGCTGCCGTCTGTATAGACAAGCAGTTTCATCGGTCTGTCCTCTGTCCTATCATTTGTCGGTATCGGCATTGCTTTTCTCCTCAGACGGGGGCAGTCGGCATTCGCGGGCACTGATCCCGCTGCCGAAGATTTCCCAGTTGCCCGCCTTCAGGTCCGGGCATTCCCGGAAGACGGCGGCCTCGCAAGCGACGCAGATGACCGGGCAAAAAGATTCGCGCATGGCCTGACGAATCGCCGCCCTGGTGGTGCGTCGGATGTGGGAGTGACCGATGTCTTTTGAAATACCGGAATTGTTCAGAACGTCAAACACCCGTTGGTTGACACCGGCAAAATAGATCCCGCCGCCGCGTTCGCGAATACTTTCCAACAGGATCTCAAGGACATGAATACCGCTGGCATCCAGGGTGTTGACCTGGTGCATCCGGACCAGCAGATGGCTGACATGGGGATGGTGCCGCAAACGACGCTGGCAGTCTTCCAGGACAAAAGTTGCCGAGCCGAAAAAAATTGAACCTTCAATCTGAAGGATGTCCATCTGGCAGCAGGTCTGGCCCTGGGCATGACCAACCATCTTACCGGTGGCAAGGTCCGGAACCACCGAATAAATTCGCGGATGCGAGGTTTTGGCCAGGTGCAAACCGATAGACAACAGCACACCGACATAGATTGAAAATTCGAGATTCAGGAAAATTGTAAACAGAAAGGTAACCACCATCACGGCGGCATCAGATCGGGTGGCTCGCAGGGCACGTCGGATGTCTTTGACGCGAATCAACTGATAGGCCACGACAACCAAAACGCCCGACAGGGCGCTAAGGGGCAATTTGGCCGCCAGGGGACCCGCCAGCAGGACGGCGGCCCCGACGGCCAGCCCGGATATAACACCGCTCATGGGGGTTTTGCCCCCCGCGCGGTAATTGACTGCCGAACGGGTAAATGAGCCGCTGCACGGGTAGCCGCTAAAAAAGGCTGCCATCAGGTTGGCCAGCCCCTGGCCCATGAATTCACGATTCACGTTGAGCCGCTGGCGGGTCTGGTCCGCTATGGATTGGGAAATGGAGATGGCCTCCATCAACCCTAAAATGGTTATCGCCAGCGCGGCCGGTGCGAGGACTCCGATCTGGTGCAATAATTTCAAATGGGGCAGACGAAACGGGGGCAGGCTGCCCGAAATGGCGCCGACCACCCGCACCCCCCGGCCGTCCAGCTGGAAAACCGTTAATAGAATTCCCACCAACACCATTGCTATCAGGGTGCCGGGCCAGTCAGGCCGCCAACGCTTGATGGCCAGGATAACCGCGATAACGATGAGCCCGAGCACAAAGGTGAGCGGGTGGAATTGATCCAGGTGGATCACCAGATCCACCAGTGAACGGACAAAGCCGTGGCCGCCTTCGATGTGAATGCCCAACAGGGCGGGTAACTGCTTGAACATGATCAGCACAGCGGCACCGCTGGTAAAACCCAGCAGCACCGAATGGGAGATGTAGTTCAACAGCACCCCCAATCGCGCCATCCCCATAACGATACGAATGATACCGGCCATTGCTGCCAGCAGGAAGGCCAACTCAATGTAGGGCGGACTTCCCGGTTGGGCAATACTGCTCAACGCGCCGAAAACGACCAGAGAGGCAGTCGTGGTGGGTCCGGTTATCAAATGGGCTGAACTGCCCCACAGGCAGCCGATGATGGTCGGCACGATGGAGGCGTAAAGCCCGTATTCGACCGGCAGCCCGGCGATGATGGCATAGGCCATGGATTGCGGCAGGGCTACCACGGCCACGGTCAACCCGGCAAACAGATCGGCCTTTAAGTAATGGTGGTTGTACCGGCGCAGCCATGGAATAAAGGGCAGGACATCTTCGATATGGACATGCATATGCATGACAATTTCCCCGGCTGTAATGGTGGAATAATCGTTATCTGAATTCCCCAAAATTCCAAAAACGAGACAATTTACTTCTCCTCGTCATCCAGATGCGCCAATAGCCTTAGCAAGCCCAAAGGGGATTCACGGAGCGATAACTTTTGGATCTCTTCCATACGCTTTTTATTATGCTCGAATTTCTTTTTTAGTCTAGCCTCGTAAGCCTCCTTGACGACCTCGATAAGTTTCTCAAAGTTATATGGTTTTTCCAGGTATTGAAACGCGCCCAGTTTCGTACACTCCACAGCTGAATCAATGGTGGCGTGGCCGGTCAACATGATGGTTTCAAGATACTTGTGCCTTTCTTTCAGTGCTTTCAACACCTGGGTGCCATCCATTGCGGGCATTTGAAAGTCCACTACTGCCACATCGAATAAGTCTTTCTCAGCGACCGCGACGGCTTGCCCACCATTTGCCACCGCAATGACATCAAATCCATTTAGCTCCAGACGTTCGGAGACCGTCTTTAAAAAATCAGGCTCGTCATCAACCAGAAGGAGCTTTATTTTATTTTGACTGCCCATGGCCTCCTCCATAAGATTGCTGACCTATTCATTTCAAACCTTTTATGGCAAAGAGTACCGCTAAGAACCTAACGGGAACTTCTCAAATCCCCAGCAGCAGCTTGGCCGTCACGAAATAAATCAGTAGTCCGGTGATATCCACGATGGTGGTTAGGGCTGGGCTTGCCACCACCGCCGGGTCGAACTTAGCCCGGGCCGCCGCCAAGGGTAATAATGCCCCGATCAGTGTAGCGGTGACCACCTGCAGCCCCAAAGCAAGAGCGATGGCGAATCCGAGCATGTACAGTGAATACTGTTCCGGCACTGTAGATCCAGCGCCGAACAAAATGACCCGGCCATAAGCGATAATCCCAAGCAGCAGCGCAAGCAGAATGGCGATCTGGAATTCTTTGGCAAGGATTCGAAATATGTCGCGGGGTGAGATCTCCCTGAGAGCGAGTGCCCGAACCACCAGTGTGGCGGATTGGCTGCCGGTGTTTCCACCAGTATCGGCAAGCATCGGCATGAAGGTCGCCAAAATGGCAAACTGCAGCAATAATCCCTCAAAGCTTTGAACGATAAAGCCGGACACCAAACCAAGGATTGCCAGCACGACCACCCAAGGAGATCGATTTTTAAAATGCACCCAAGCGGGCGTTTTCATATACACCGCCTCCCCATGGCTGCCGGCGATGGCCATGAATTTTTCCATGTCTTCGGTGTGTTCTTGGGTGATGATGTCGATGGCGTCGTCGTGAGTGACAATTCCCACTAATGCATCGCCGGCATCGAGCACCGGCAGGGCGATCAGATCATACTTCTGAATTTTGCGGGCCACGTCCTCCTGGTCGTCTTCCACCCGGGCAAAAATGATGTCGCGGTGCATGATGTCTGCAATCCGAGACTCCCGCCGGGCCAGGATAAGGTCCTTAAGAGACACAAACCCCAACAGCTTGCGTTGTTCATCCACGACATAGGTGTAATAGATCGTTTCCTTGTCCGGCGCAATTTCCCTGAGACGCTCTATTGCCTGTAAAACGGTCAATTGCTGTGACAGGGTGGCGTAGTCCGAGGTCATGGCCGCTCCGGCAGTGCCTTCCCGGTAAGCAGTCAGGCGGCGGATGTCCTCGCGTTCGGCCTGAGCCAGGGCCGGTAGAACGGCCTCGCGTCTTTCATCGGGCAGCATCTTGAACAAATCAGCGCGCTCATCGTGAGGCATTTCGGTCAAGAGGCGGGCGATTTCGTCGCGCCGCATAATTCCGATCACCTCAACCATGAGGTCATCGTCCAGATGGCTGAAGATCTCAGCACACAGCGGCAGGTCGACATGCCCAAGCACCGCCCAGGTTTCTGCGGCGGAAAGGGCGGAAATCATTTCGGCAACAAGGGCGGGGTGTCCGGATTCGCAGAAGTCCCGCAGGATTTTGGCGTTCCCGGCTGCGATCATTTCACGAAGCTCGGGAGCGAGAAGTGGATTCTTGTTTTTCATGGTTCACCTCCGTTGCGGCGGCGGCAGGAGGCAAACCGGTGGGCTAGGCTCAAATGGAGGGCCGACCGTTCACATCACCTGCCGCAGGGCCTATTCGTAGCGGTTCAGGGTCGTCGGGTTCGTCGGGTGTCAATACCTGGGTCGCGTGTCTGCGACAACGACTGCCATCCGAGTCGCTCATTGCGAATCCTCCAATTTGGGTTAACGAGCAGCGCCTATCTGCGCTATTAGATCGCGATAACTTACAGAAATAGTATCGATATTTCAAGTCTTTTCTTTGGCGTTATACCGGGAAGGGAGGTGAAACAGCTTGAGAGAATAGTTTTATAATTTGAAAGATTCTTTTTCTAAAGATAAAGCCCACCTGCCGCTAATGAGCCCAGCGGAATGGCGGTCAGGTGGAGCGCCTTGTTCAAAGTTATATCGCCGGAGTAGGCACATCACTCCAGGCTGTTTTTGACTCCACTCGTTCCCTATTTATGATTGTGCCTGTTTTAGTGTCAATATCAATGAAACCAATGGGGATTCTTCTAGTGTTGAATGCAAATAACTCTTTCCCTGATATATGATTATTAGTGGGATTATCGACCTCCACAAAAACTATCCGCCTATATTGGCAATTATTACAATCCATATTTTGATCATTAATTCCCAACGGACAATGATGCCTTCTTGCCATAGCTGGATCGACATTCCTGATTTTCGCCATATGTGCAGATGGTGACCGCCTTAAATGCTCGAAAGGATGAAGAACCCAGTCGATAATAAGACCAACTGTATGATGTTGTTTGTACAGCTGGTGTTCCAGTCCTGTATTGGCGATCATTCCCTGCATGATATAATCTACCGGCATTTCATAGCCAAGATAATCCCTGCTTTTGTTCAAAAATTCTACGCCACCATATTGTATGGCATTCAATACTGCCGATTCTCGTTCGCTATCTTCCGGCATAATGGATACAAGGGTTATATTGTCTTTTGATTCAAGTTGGAGTGAATTCAATGTGACCGACCGGCATACAAAACCGGCACCAATGACAACAACTACTAAAAATAGGAGAGCGAAGATATTTTTGGGCTGAAACAGGTTGGTTGACAATGGCGCATGGAATTCGGTTTTCCACATACGCGGGAAAAACATTCCTGTGTGTTTCATATATTCCGTATATGAATCACCATATTGCCGAATCATTCTTCCCTCTTCATCTTTCGCTAAAAAATAATAAAGAATAAACATAATTGAGAGGGTGGCGAGCACTATAAAGCGTGGCCATAAAATCGCCATAGCGACTCCCCATATACCAAGGGATGTATATTGGGGATGGCGGACAAAACGATAAATTCCCCGGTTTGCGATTCCCCACTTGGCTATTTTTCCCAGATAAACCTGCAGGGCACAGATAATAAAAGCAGTGGAACCGAGAACAAACAGCACAGAACCTGAAACGCGAATGATCTGAAGTGGTATGGTCGGTGGCAGTATCATATGCGGCAAAAAAAAATGTGTGAGCCACCTTGTCATTGGGTAAGCATCCAACCAGTGGAAAATCGGATTAAATACCGAATAGAAGAAAAAGGCAAACGGGCTTATCATTATCATTACTTCAAAGGCCATTATGAAAAAGACGAGAATTCCTCCTCGCGCGAGGATACTTTTGCCCCATCCTCTAGAATTTAATGTTTTCATTAAGGATATCCTCCATAAAATGTTTTCTTGCGCTGAACATTAATATTCAATAAACGTCTTGTTAATATTCCGTATAGGGCACTTTAATAGACGGCAATATAGTATTCCCAGATGGAATAGAAAATTACCCGAAGTTTGCCATAAATTTAACTTGGGTAAAATTACATGTTTCAAAGTGATATCGCAAGGCTTTTTAGAAGATGATATCTATAGGTCCAATGCGGTTATTTTGATTTGGAAACTCATGCTTCATTAGCGAACAAAAGGTGAATTTTTACAGAAGGTTAGATTTATAGCCGCTCTAAAATTCAGCGAAGGTTTATATTACGTAATACCGGATATACAATTCCCTAAAAACCAATTTTTGGGGGAATGGGCATGATATGGGAGTACAGATATGAAATTGGTATCCCAAAAAATCAGAAAGTGTTCGAGTTTGGATAAGTTTACAATATCTGCAAAATGCGAGGACGCAAGATATTCGGTTTTTATAGTTGATATCTGTAATTGTGGCTAATCTGCGATATGTTGGAGCAGCACAGGTTTAAAATTGCAAGGCTGCCTATTTGAATGTAATCTTCGGAGCATCATATGGGGCATCATCTCGCGATTGACCATAAAGCAGTTTAAAAAACAGCCCATTAAGAAAAGTTACTCAAATTCCAAACTCTCAATAATAGAAGCTGTTTCGTTTTTGTATTCCCGTGAGTGAGCAGCAATAAAGACACATTTGCCATCTTTAAACGCTGATACAACCACTGATGAAAGCGGTATACTATTTTTCCACAACCACTTCATGTCTGTTCTATATGCGTATGTTCCGCATTTCAGAGTAATTTTTTTATTAGAGATTATCTGAACATCTGGAAAATCTCGAGCATAAAATTTTGGACCGAAGTCTTCTAATTTCATGCCCGCCGGGATATGAATAACAGAGGCGGAAAAAGAGACATCCTCGGGGGTCTTCATGCGCATGACCTGGCTGGGATTGTCTATTGCTGCTTTTCTGCTGCCCAAGGGATACTCAAACTTAAAACGGGGTGATGCCGTTCGCTTAAACACTCCATCTTTTGCTACTCCCTCTTTTTCTGAGGTCCATATGAAACCTTTGGCTGGAGCCTCAGAAATGCCGGCTTGCAAATCAGCAAAGCGTGCGCTTTCCTTTGGGTTAAAAGGCAAAGGTTTGGTGGATACTGCTGCTGGAATTATATAAGATTCGAGCAAATTTTTGATAATGTAAGCGGCTTTCCCATCGGGCAGATCACCGGTAAAAACCGCTACTATATTATTATCCGGCAGGACGAAAATACCTTGGCCCATAGCTCCCACAGCGGCATAATATCCATTAGAATCGACCCACCACTGATACCCATAGTGGGCATCAGTAGCATCGATATGCGCACGGGTAGATTCCTTGACCCACATCGCAGGTACAATCTGCTTGTCAGCCCATCGTCCTTTATTGAGATAGAGCCATCCGATTTTGGCCATGTCATGAGGCTTCAGCCACATCCTGCCCCACCCGATATCAATTCCCTGTGGACTGGTTTCCCATCTTACACCGGTGATTCCAAGAGGTCCGAAGAGGTTTTTTTGGGCAAATTCAAGGGTTCTCATATTTGTCGATTTTTGGATAATTACCGAAAGCAGATAAGAAACACCGTTGCAATATTCAAACCGTTCACCGGGTGGTTCTGCCGTGGGGAGGTCAAGAACATACTGAGCCCAATCATCGCTATTCATCATTTCTTCCAAGCCCACATATCCGTTGCGCCAAGAATCCCTGCATTCCAAACCAGATGCCATCGTTAATAAATTCTCAAGCGTAATAGACTTTTTATGCTCATTCAGGTTTGAAATCTTTCTATCTGAGAAAAAATCTACGATAGTTTGGTCAACATTCTTGATATACCCTTTATCTATAGCAATGCCGATCAGCGCCGACATTATACTTTTTGTGCATGAATGAATAATGTGCTTTTGGCCTTTTGAAAAAGGGTAAAAGTATGCATCTGCCACCATGAAGCCGTTACGGATAATTGTTATACTGTCAATGCTGTAACTCTTTATCTGTATCTCCTCCAGCATGTCTGCGAGGATATTTGAATGCATCCCCTGTTCTTCAGGAGTCGCTGTGCGCCAGCCTTCGGTTGGCCAATAGGCTGATGAAGCATAACAAGTCATGCCAAATAAGCAAATAAAAGGAAAAATAACAATCCAGTAACCAACATATTTTCTTTTGCTTAATATTTGCATAATCTCCTTATTATAGCCTCCTGAGATTATTAATGAAATATTTACAAGCGAGCTATTCTTCTATCTTGGCTTGTAATTGTAATACATTGAGATAAAACGTAACAAATCATGCCCTTGAAAAGCTGTGATATCATAAAAATATCACAACTTGTCCTAATTTTGAGATATGTAGATGGTATCGCGATTTTGCAATAATGCTGATATCAAAGCTTTTTAAGAATTTCAAAAGTACTGATAAGTTGGAGATTTTCAAACTTACGTTACGGGGTTTCTCCACATATAGCTGTTTTTGACATCGAATATTTCGGTTTCTTCAACGACTTGAAAACCGAACCGCCCATAAAATCGGACATTTTTGTCTGTATCTGTTTCTAAATAAGCCGGCGCTAAACATGCATCCACTTCTTTGCAGAAACGACTTAATAGTTTTGTGCCAATACCTTTTCCTTGATGTGATGGCAAAACACCAACAGGGCCAAGATGCCAGTGCTGATTCAAAGGATCCTGACGTGCCCATTCATTGCGCCAATGGGATTTGCGCCAATCCAGGTTATTTATTTCTTCATTTTGGGCATGCTCATTAGAGACTTCACTGCCACTGCAGGATTTCATCCTCATCACACCTACAATTTGCCTGTTTATCCTCGCCAGGAAGGTAATACCCGGTAAATCACTCAAAAGCTCAAGGAACATCTTTTCGATTATTTCGCGTTCTTTTTCACCATGACCTCGAAAGATGGCAATGTGGTTGGGGTTTTTGAGCATTGCCTCACTGAGAACCCTTGATGCCTCTGAGATGTTGCTTTTTTCTAAAAATGCAATCCTGCATGTTTCCATTTTTATCCCTTTAATTTGCTTGTAACAACAGGTAATAACGAAATTTATTCTATTATAAAATCTTTGATCTTTGCTTCATTGGGATACAAAGATATTGAGAATATCACTAAAATGGGAAACTTGAGATATCACAACATTTTTTTTGATCTGAATCCCGGAATAAACATCGGAGTACGCCTTCGATATTCGATATATCCATTGCCCAAACGCTTAATAAGTTCAGGCTCCTCGATTTTTTTTAATTCCCACACATTGATCAATACGTAAAGCGGCGTGAAGAAGAACACGAGTGAAACAGAGTTGACACCGAATCCTATACCGAACAAAAACAGGAAGACTCCCGTAAGCATAGGATTCCTCGCGTGCCGGTAAGGCCCTGTGTTGACCACTTTGGGGGGAGGATTGAAGGGAACTGGAGTTCCTTGCACTTTTAGAAAGTGAAACGCAGACCAAGCTGTAACGGCGAGCCCCATCGATATCAGCGGAATTGATACTGGAAGTCTTGCACCCTCCGGCAGGAGACGGGGCAGGCTTAGTAGCCTGTCAACAAAAATTGCGGCAAACACGAACAGTGCTGTAAACGCACCAAAGATCGTCAATCCAATCGGCGTTAAAAGTGCCCGAGTTTTTTTAGTACCTGTAGCTGCGCTGTGAAGAAGGTCTATCCAGTGTTTGCGAAAAGCCATTTTGGTTAGTCCATTTCGTGGTTCTTAGTGATTCTCACAGTGTGCTATCAACTTGGGATAAATTGAGAGTAACCACGGTTCTGGCAAGGTTGTGATATCCAAAGGATCGGAATGAAATTTAGTGCAATTTGGGAGCCGGATTCCGTCACAAACCAAACTCGGTTAAAAATACATATTTCAAATGGATATCACAAGGGTTTTTGTAAAATGACATGTTTTGGTCCGCTACGGATGTCCCGCCCCCAAAAATCCATCCTAAAATTAATGCGCCGATCGGTCCAAATAATTGTCCTAAAATTATATTTAGGATTTTCTTGACTTGGCGGACGGTTTTGGGGATATCTGTAATTGTCCCACGGTGGTGATACCATCTACATATCTGAATTTTGCGAAAATTTGTGATATTTTCGCATATCACAGATTTAAAAAGGCGCGGTTTTCTGCCGATTATCTCAATGAATCGGTATCAGGTAATCCCTTTGAGACTTAAATTAGTAATAGCTTCGAGGAGGAACTCATGAAGACTTTTTTTAAACACTCGCTGGTGATCAATTTACTGTTAATCACCATCATGTATTTTACGTCTGCCGCTTCGGCTGACGATAAATGGTGTTGGCTGGAGGCAACGAATGAAAGAACCCATGTGTATGTAACTGAAATGGATGAAGATGGAGCGAACGAAACGAGACTCTGGGAAGGTTGGATTGAGGCGGGTGAAAGACAGAAGATCAAGTCTGCTCGGGGCCAAATCAGTTACGACTATCGACAGGCTTCCGATGATCGGACGTCCGGGGATAACTCAGCTGATTGCGACAACGGCAACACTGTTAGTATCCCTTAAACCGAGCATTTTAGCCCTTGATTCTATTCAGAGTGCTCCAACTAATCACAGGTGGGCCAAAATTGCAGATATCAACAATAGAAACCCAGTATCTTGCCTCCTCATATTTTCAGATACTGTAAACATAGCAAAGATTTTGGAGCCTAAAAGGCAGGGTTCATTCACCCTGCCTCTAACGTTTAACCGGAACTCTATTTTCTAATTCCGCCATTCTATTTTTCGACTACATTAACGTCAAAGGCCTTAAGAACTGTCAGACCTTTCTTGATGGTTATGGTCCATTTTCCGAGCTTATCCAACCTATAGCCATCCGCCAGCCGATAGCGAATCGACCCCTCTACTTTGTGAGCTGCTAAATTTCGAGGTACCCCCTCATGTTTATACTCCACCATAATGTCATCATAGGTAGCCCCTTTAGGAACAAAAAACTGCATCCATATCTTGATCGGTTCTCCCAGGGTGAATGCCTTCGGGTCCGCCGGCTCTTCGCAATTAAGCGATTTAAGCGTCTTACATATGCTGGCGTCCGTCAGAATAGGTCCTTCGGTTTGTCCGTCGTAAAAGTAATCCACCACTTCTTTGACCATTTTGGGCGTGGGCGCTGCCATTACATAAACCGGGCAAAAGACCACCAGAAAACAAAAAGAAAAGAATAAAAACAATGCACGGGTCCTGTTCATGGTAAACCTCTCTTTCTTAAGCCAAGGGTTTTTTCAGAATATATACGACCAATGACCGGTCCGGACCGTCGAACCGAATCAATTTTATGAATGAACTACCCCGCCGCAAGCAACGGGGTATCAATCGGAATATTTATAATCGCCCCAAGAGACGGGCATTAAACCCTCGTCCGCCTCCGGCGGATTAAACTACCACCCGACCCCGCCATCTGCCGGGAGCCGGCATGATTCAAAGAATCCGTGGAGCTTTATCGGCGGGGGGAAAGAAAAATTGGATGCCGAACAACCGCCTCCAATATAGCTAACTCTTTGCAACAAGCGTGCAAATTAATATACTTTAGCAATTATGTAATCATTATAGCTGGTTATAGGTTGGCAACTAAATAATGCATCTAAGCGCCTTATACAAAATGAGACAGGTAGTGTATTATTTTATTAGCGTACCAATTGCCGCGAAAACCAGGGGAAAAACGGGTACAGGGTTGATTATCGAAGATTGCCCCTTTAAGGTTTTGATAAAAATGCCGATATTCTCCAGATAATCCTGAATACAATAAATGATACGTTGAGCCTGGCAGTATCAAGCGCCGATTCGGGATGCTGCTAGAAAACTCGCAAATTAGCCGCATTGAGGAAATCGATGGGCCGAACTGATCACAGACCGCTGCCTGCCGGACGGGTTGCCGTCCGTTGGTTTCTGTTTCTCGTATTTTTTCACCTGGTGCCGGTCCCCTGGTTTATGTTCGTGGCCGCAGGACTGGCACCGGCCAGTTTCCTGTTTGCCGCCGGTGTGGCCGGCCTTTTTAACACCGATTTCGATTCCCTGACCATGGCCGTTCTGTTTCTCGCTCCGGCCCTGATCAGCGGTCTGATTTTTGTTCTGTCAGCCTACCTGCTGGCGGCCGGTATCGGTCGTCTGAAAAAACCGCTTGCGGTTACCCTCAGCCTGATAATCATCCTGGCGGTCTGCTTAGGTGTCGCCTTTAATCCGGTATATATTTCAGGCGGTCATGGCAGCGGTTACCAGTTCAGCCTGCTTGGTTTTATTGACATCCTGAGCCAGTTCCGAATTCCTGCCGCCGCTTCGCTGGGCTATTTCATCTGTCTGACACTCCTGCTGGCGGGATTGCTCGTCTATCAACACACGCCGCAACGTTTTCCGGCCCTGCCTCTGAACCGTGAACAACGCCGCCGATTCCTGCGCCGGTCGATGCTGGGCGGTCTGATCCTTTTGATTGCCCTAATCTGCTGGACGCATCGAGTGCTCTTTTTTGTCAAACCATTTGCTGATATGGGGTTTGCCGGAGCCCAGTACCGGCTGGCGCTGGCGTTGCATAAAAACCCCGGATCAAAGTTGCGTGCGGATGAATCTTCGCGTTACTATCTTGAGCGTGCAGCAGCCCAGGGCCACATCGAGGCGGCCATGGCCCTGGCACGTTCACCCCGTAATGCGGAAGATAAACTGCGCTGGTTGACCGTTGCCGCAGAGGGCGGTCTGGCAGAGGCAGATTATGAGATCTACCTCTTTATGATGAAATCGTCCGGGGTGAATTATAAATCCCGCAGCGCAATGGACTGGCTGCATTCGGGTGCGGAGAAGGGACATGCCGACGCCCAGTATGAACTCGGCCGTCTCTTGATCCATGGCGATCAGCGGCAGGGCATAGCCCAAAACAGTATCAAAGCACGTCAATGGTGGGAAAAAGCCGCCGCCAACGACCACGGCCGGTCAATGGAGGAGCTGGCCTGGCGATACGCAAAGGCGGCGGACGGTTTTGCGCGGGACCCGGCCCGGGCCGGCGCCCTGCTGGAAAAAATTGCCGACGGCTACCGGCAGGGTCGCTACGGCCTGCCGCAAAATCAGCAGCTGGCATCAAGCCGTCAGAAGCAGGCTGAAGAAATCAAGGCGTTAGAAGAGCGGGCCGCCCAGGGTGACCCCGGGGCCCTGGCGACAATCGGCCGGCAATTGCTCCAGTCCCCGGACACCAGTTCGCAAGGAGTGAGCCTGCTGGAAAAAGCCGCCGTCCAGGGTGATGCTCAAATTCAATACGAACTGGGGGCGATCTTTATTTACAGCCGTCATGGGGTTGAAAAGGACCTGGAACGGGGCCGCAAATGGTGGAATCTGGCCCTGGCCCAAAAGCATGTCAAAACCATGGAATCCGTAGCGCCAGCCTACCAGGACGGCAGATTCGGCTATCCGGTCGACCTGCTCAAATCCAAAGCCCTGGTGGAGCTGCTGGTGGAAGCTTACCGCCATGGGCGTTACGGAGTGGATCGAAACGCCGAAAAGGAGCGCTACTGGACGGCAGAGTTGAAGTATTTCGATCGCTTGTTTGAGATGGCCGGCGGCAGATACCTGCCCCCTGTCGATCTCCAGCGACAGGCCGCAGCCGGTGATTTGCAGGCCCAGTACCAGCTGGGCCGCCAGTTGCTGATCGCCGGACCGACCGGCGAGCGTCAGAAAGGTTTGCAGTGGATCGAACGCGCAGCCGAGGGGGGCTACGCCGAAGCCCAGTACCGACTGGTAACCTATTATGAAAACCAGGCTCATATCATGCGGGATAACCCTTCCCGAGGGATCGCCTTGCTGGAGTCGGCAGCTGAACAGAATCATCTGCATGCTATGGGCACTCTGGCACTGGCTTACGAAAAGGGGCGCTTCGGCCTGGCAAAGGACTTTCAACAGGCCCAGAAATGGTATCAAAATTTGCTCCAGGCCTATGAGTCAGGGAAATACCTGGGCGACGTCGATGATCGATTCATTTCTTTTCAGCGCCGACGGCTTGAATATGTGACCAGGGCCCGGCAGTACAAGGAAGACCGCGCCCGCCGCTACGAGCAGGCCACGGATATGGAGCGGCGGATTATGGATGCAGAAGATCGTTACCGGCTGGAATATCAGAAGGCGGTCAACGGGTTGAACCGCGGGGATGGAAGCCGGGAAGACCAACAGCAGTTTCGGGCCAGGGTGGAGCAGCTGCGCCAGAAGTATATCCGTCAGCGGGAGCAGGAGATTGAGAAAATTAAGCGCAAAGCTGCAGAGGACCGCTCATCCACCCGGTAAAGGATTTGAATACAGTCGCACGCAGGCAGTTGACTTTTAAAGAAAGGATATGCTAAAGAATTCCCATTATTTTTAAATTGCGCAAACCCGAGCACAAGGGCGCCGCTGATAATTTGACAACCCCATTTCTTGACAGGTGATATGGGGTTTTTATTTTGGATTCAACAATGCAGTCTGAATTCATAAATCAGCTACATGCGGATCTTGAATAAAAAGGAGATTTTCTCATGCATTTTCTGAAGGCCCCATTTATTCTGTCTATTTCGATTGTTGCGGGTTTGTTCATGCCCGCCAGTGGAACTTTTTCCCAGACCGGCCCAGTATTGTCCGACCCCAATTCCAGTAGTAATAGTAAGATCGTGCTGGCTCAAAGTGCCGCAAAATCATCTGCGAGCAGCCAAGAAAAAGGCGAGGATGGCTTGCCTGAGTTAGGCGAAAATGAGGCCGCTATCTTTTTAAAAACCGGAAAACTAATCAAATTACAAAAAATCAATTACACCTATATTGAATGCACTGCCGACGGATTTGAGTTCCGGACCAGGTTGGAAAAAATTAAAAGCTTTTTGGCCAAAAAAAATGGCGGCGGGGTATCCTTGGTTTTTTATAATGATTATAAGGTCGCGGGGCAAGTTGAACCATTTACGATAATTGGTGAGTGGGAATTCGGCAAGAAAACAGTAACATCCGATGCCATACAAAAAGCGAGATTTAAAACCGCCCCTCTAAAAGATAACAAACCAACGGGTGTTTCTTTAACAGTAACTTCAAAATTAAAACAAAGAAAAGTGCCCGGCTATGTCCGCGGGTTTACTTTGGGAAGTTTTGAATTAGAGCCAGACAACCGGCTTATAGGTAATATTGAGTACTCCGCTGAAGACAAGGCACTGGTTTTTACTGGTACCAATAGTAAAAAAACAGCATACAAGATCCAGGAGACCACAAAATTGCAAGGCATTTTAAGCGGTGACATTGATTTTAATATCCCATTTGCAGAAATTGCAAGTATTTCACACAAACAGATACCTGGATCAAAGCAGGCGGAAACAACCGAAACTCCACAAGTATTAGCTGAAATCACGGATTCCTATGGAAATGTTTTCCCGGTCTACAGGTTTCTGAATTGGTATAGTCTTAGCGATTCTGATATATTTTTTCCACGCACCGGTTTTCAAAGCCAATGGATTAAAGAAAAAGAACTGGTAGTATTTTACGATGGCCCGGTTCGCTATTTAATCAAGCCGGAGGATTTGTCTAGGCTAAATTTAATGATTAATGATGCTACGATTCAGGCTCCGATCGGTGCCGACAAAATTGTTTCAAAAAAAGTGGCCGTAGCAAGGATTAGAGCGGAATCCAATCTCGGGGAATTCAGTATTGCCATATCGGGAATCACAAAATTCAAGCGCATCAGTGAAGTAAAAAAAATGCCCGGTTTTTATGCGCCTGCAAATGCACAGGCTGAAATAGTTACCGCAACTGGGGATTCTTTATTTGTCAAAGATTTAATATTTAATGCCCGAAATACCTTAAGGCCGGGCTGGACGGCGACAGGACGATTATACCGGCATTCGGCCAATGTGATCCCGGTCACCCTGGAAGGCGAGGACGATGTCTTATTGAGTTTTGATAAACTGAAAAAATTGGAGGTAAATCAAAACTATCCCAAGCAGAAACAGGTTACCTTCACGTCTACCAATGGTAATACCATCAGTGGCAAAATTAATTTGGAGCTGATTACTAAAAGCGACGACAAAACTTACCTGTCGGATGAAGGCCTTTTGGCCAGTATCTCTGACAGTCTTTACTGTTTTATCCCCCTGGAGCAAATCCGTTATGTAAATTTAATGCATAAGTGATTTAAGTTCCATTGCCCTGCATTTTTTGAGTGAGAAGGAGAATGATGAAAAACACCAGATTCTTTTTTATTTTAGTGTGCTGCTTGCTGGCGCTTAACATAGCCGGAGGGGTCTTGGCAGGCGACAGTGACTATGAGGGATGGACGCTATTGGAAGAGGGCGAGGTAAAATTCTCTGTCCCACCCAGGTGGAATTACACACGCAACCCGGAGCAGGATATTCTGATAGCGCTTAAACCCGATAATTCAGCCGGAAATAAGTTCTTCTTATTTGTTAACCGGACCCCCAAGCCCGAATTAGTTAAAGTTTCGGACAAAGATGAAAAGGAATACCTGCAAAAATTTGCAATTATGATGAGCAGAATTATCAGCCGTCAGGGGACAAAGTCTGCGATTATAAAAAGCGAGGTAACTAAGACCAACACTTATAAGACCTATGAAATCGACTATGCTTTAACATACCCAACCGGCGGCAAGGGCTTTGCAAGGGTAACAATGATAATGGTCTCCAACATGGCTTATGTCTTTCTGGGCCAGTCCGACGGAAAAACCCAATCAGAGGACCGCAACCTTTTTGGTAAAATAATAAGGTCCGTTAATATTGATGAGAGTCGAATTCCAGAACCGGCAAAAGCCAAGGATTATTCTGAGGTAATTGAAAACGTCCGGATGGCTGTTGTACCGGCCTTACAGGGAATGCCGTCCGGTTGGGATTGGACCCTAAAATCAGCGGAGATGAATAAGGGAGATAAAAGCGGCGGCATGCTCCTAAAGCTTGCCCTGAACCGCAGCGATACACTATTGCTAACCTACGGTTACGCTGTCATAATGAATGCGATAAAAACCGGTGATCAATCCGGATTTCGCACTTTAAAGTGTGATCCCACGTCATTAAAAGAATTTTCAAATCAGCTTGGATTGATCACGGGCGTGGCAGCAAGCAGTTCCTTTGGGAATACTGATCTACCTGTTAAATACATTGCTATGGAAGTATGCAACGCCCGCGGCCAAAAAAATTACAAATATACGACCGATATAGATGCTTTTATCAAAGCTGTGCAGGCCAATAATGTCAAGAAAATGAGTCAAGCGATCGAATGTAAATTACTAAAGAATTGAAGCGACCAACCCTAACTCCCAATATTGACGTAATTTTTCTGCTCCTTTTGGCTCTGATCTGCCCCGGGACGGTATTTGGTCTCAACGATAGCGAAAATGGCTGGACCTCGTTTAAAGAGGGCGAGGTTTACTTTCTGGTACCACCCCAATGGAGTGTCAGCCGCTATCCCGAAGAAGGGGTAATCGCAAAAATCAAACCGCACCGTTCTATCGGGGAAACCATATTCTCGTATCTGGGTAAAACCGCACTGCCCGCAGCACTTGAAAACTCTCCCGATCTTGAAAAGCGTTATTTTAATCAGATTGCTGCCATAATGCGAAACAATTATCGGAAGCTAGGCGCTAAAATTTTACAGGAACGCCAGCAGACCTCAAAATTGAGTGACCATACCCGGTTAGAAATTTACTACGACATCAAAAGCCCCGAAGGTGTCACCGGTTTTGGGCACCTGGTCTATTTGAAAATTAATGGAATCATCTACAGCTTTTTGGGTATGTCGTTTAGTCAAACGCAGCCTGCCGATCGTAAAATTATTGACACCATAATTAAATCCGTCAATATAGCTGGATCAACCGGAAAAGCCGATATTGCTGATTTAAATAAGCAGGTCGTCCAACTTGTCCGCACGGGCCAGTATCATGAAGCGGTCACTCCCGCAATGCAGGCTGTCGCCCTGCAGGAAAAAGCATTGGGTTCGCAACATCCCAAAGTCGCCACAGCCCTGAACAATCTGGCAAGAGTGCGCCATGAACTCGGAGAATATGATGAGGCCGAAGCATTATATCTGCGTGCCCTGGACATTAAACAGAGGGCCTTTGGAAGGGATCACCCTGAAGTTGCCAGCATTCAAAATAATCTCGCAGATTTTTACCGAAGCACCGGGAATTACAACAAAGCCCAGCCATTGTTCTACGAGGCTCTGAACACAAGGGAAAAACACTTCGGTCCGGACCATTCTGATGTTGCCGCCACGCTTAACAACATGGCGGTCTTATTCAGTACAATCGGCGACTATGATAAAGCCGAAACCTTCTATCGCCGGGCCCTGGTAATAAAAGAAAAATTGCAGGGCAAGGACCATCCAGGCGTTGCGGCTATTGTGGTGAATATTGCAGAGCTGTACCGCGTTGTCGGCCGATTTAACGAAGCTGAGCAATTATTTGACAGAGCCCTGGAAATCAGAGAAAAGCGCCTTGGCCCTGACCACCCGGATGTCGCTCTCACCCTGAACAATATGGCTACCCTTTATGTATCGTATGGTGATTATGCCAGAGCAAAACCGTTGTTTGAACGTGCGCTGCTGATAATGAAGAGCTCACTGGGTGACATGCATCCCCATACGGCCCACGTCATCAATGGACTGGGATCGGTGTATTTTTCCATGGGCAATTACGGCAAAGCGGGGCCAATGCTGAAAGAGGCGCTTAAAATCCTGGAGACATCCCTTGGGCCCAATCACAAAACAGTTGCCCAAAGCCTTAACAATCTGGCGATGTTCTACAGTTCCCTGGGCGACTACGATAGGGCCGAGCAAAATTATAAACGCGCATTAAAAATCGGTGAAGATATTTTAGGGCAGCATCATCCGGACATCGCGGTAACACTGAATAACCTGGCTGAAGTCTATATTATGCGCCGGGATTATCGCATGGCGGAAGATATGCTCCTGCGGTCGCAGAAGATATTTGAAAATGCCTACGGACCCAACCACGAATTCACAAAAGGCGCCTTCCTTCACCGGGCCGACCTGTATCTCATTGAGGGTAAAATCGAACTGGCCGTTCCGATAATGCAAAAATTTAAATCATTGGGAGGCCTCGGCTACTGTTACCTTGCCCGGAGGGAGTATGGGCAGGCCGCAAAAATGTTTAACGCGTCTCTTGCAGCCGACAAGGGGAATACGGATTACAAGATCACCCATCATATCGGTCTTGCCATGGCCTACGAAGGCATGGCCGGGCTTGCCGAGGCCAGGCTGCAGTTCCAACTGGCCATCAACCTGATAGAAAGTCAGTGGCAGGAATTGGAACTTGCGGACAGAAAAAGTTTCTTGACCGCCACTTTGGGATCCGGAATTTTTCGCGTTGACGCTTATGAGGGCATCGTGCGGGTAATTGTAAAAGAGAAAAAAAAGGGATTCGCCCGGGATGCGCTTCAGTATGCAGAACGCGTGAAGTCCAGGACACTGCACGAAATGTTAGCCGCCAGGAATATCAAAGGCGTCCAAAAAGCCGATATGGAAATATTGGAAAAGGATCGACAGTTTCAGATTAAATCAGCCAAATTGAGAAAAAGGCTTTCGATACTCAATGATCCTGCTGTTAAGGCATCGAGGGCTGAAAAAAACAGGGTCGAGACTGATTTAAATATATTACTCCAAGAATACGAGAAGTTTATAAATGAAGTTAAGTTACAAAATAAAGAGCTAGCATCCTTGATAACAATTGAAGTAGCGCCGCTGGAAAAGATTCAGTCCTACCTGGATCCGTCGGTGACGATTCTTGAATATTTTATAGCGAAAGACAAAACTTATGCCTGGATTATAACCAAAGGCCATATGGCGGTTCACGAATTGACTATTTCAAGAAATGAATTAGAAACCCTGGTGAACGAATTGCGGCTGCCGAACATATCAGACCGATCAAAACCGAGAGGGTTACAGATCGTTCAACCGGCCGGCGGGTTTGAGGTAACGGAAACAAGCCGCGACAACAGAGCCCGGAACCGGGAGCGCTTTCTGGCTGCTGCAACATATTTGTATCGGCGTTTGGTTAAACCTTTGGACCAAAAACTTGATTCAGATCATTTAATTATCGTCCCCCATGGAGTTCTCCATAAGGTCCCTTTTGCAGCCCTAGCCGACGGCACCAGGGTCTTATTAAATGATCATTCCTTATCAGTGGTTCCGTCTGCAACGGTAATAGAATACGTTGTTGAAAAAAGAAATGCGGATCAGGGCCGCTTCCTATCTTTTGCAAATCCCAAAACGGACCAAGACCCGCTCGCCTATTCGGAATTGGAAGTTAACCGTATCGCCGGTTTATTTGCCAAACAGGAAAAATACTTCCATAATGACGCCACCGAAAAGCAGGCCAAGAATCGATCACCCCATTTTGATATCATCCATTTTGCCACCCATGGACAGTTTAATGACAAGCAGCCCATGCAGTCCGGCCTGTTGCTGGCCAAGGATGCTGACAATGACGGTTACCTTCAGCTGCACGAAATCTTTAGCATCAATCTCCAAAATGCAAACCTGGTAACCTTAAGCGCCTGCGAAACGGCCCTGTCAAAAATCTACAGCGGTGACGACCTGGTTGGGCTCTCACGGGGGTTCATCTACGCCGGAGCCCCCTCGATACTGGCGACGCTCTGGTCCGTTGAAGACAGGTCGACAGCACTTCTGATTCAGCGGTTCTACGAAAATTGGAAAATCAGGGGGCTGAGCAAGCCTGAAGCCCTGAGGGAAGCCCAACTATATCTGAAAAGCCAGCCTCAATTTAACCATCCCTTTTATTGGGCCCCATACGTCATTATTGGCGACTGGTTGTAATCATTTTCCCATATTTAAGTTAGTATGATATAATAACTGGATGATAAGCTCCAGAGATTATCTCAAAATCGGGGCCGCTTGCTCAATTGTGCTTTGCTTGGCCTTTCCCTCACAATTAGCCATTCGAACAGGAAAGGAGCTTAGATGCCGGCATTAACGCTAAAATTCAGACATAAATCTCTCGGAGACTATCAACTTCAACAAGGCGCGTCATTAACCATCGGCCGGCGGGAAGACAACGATGTGGTAATCGACGATCCGGCGGTATCCGGCCATCACGCCAAAATTGACTCGCTGGGTGACCGGTTTGTGCTGATTGACCTCAAAAGCAAAAACGGTACCTTCGTCAATGAGCAGTTGATTGATTCTCACTGGCTCAACGATGGTGATGTTATCGCCATCGGCGGGCATTCATTGATCCTGGAGTTTTCCGAAGACGAAGTGCGGCACACAAAAAATAACGATGACTTTGACGCGACCCAGATGATGAGCTCCACCGATCATCGCCGGATGATGGCCAAAAGCAAACCCACTAAAAGCATCAGCGCGGTGAATTTCTGGGATAAAAGTCATAGCGGCGGATCGGTCAGAGGCATCGAACCCCGGGCCGCCGAGCCCAAACTCCAGGCACAGCAAGCATCCGGCGTCCTGACATACCTGGCCGGCGGCAGCGGCCGGGTTCAACTTACCCGCAAAATCACCACCATCGGCAAGGATCCCACCTCCGACATCGTCGTCAAAGGCATGCTGGTCGACCCGACCACCGCCACCATCAGAAGAGAGCCTGACGGCTGTTACCTGAACTACATCAGCGGGCTCACCAAGCCGAAAGTCAATGAGAAACCGGTCACCGCATCAATTTTGCTCAAAGACCTTGATATCATTGAAATCGGTTCGGTGAGGCTGGAGTTTTCGAACGAGCCCTCCCCGGAATAATACTGATCGCAGAGCCTTCGCTTCCCACCTGCAAGCTATATTTTAGCTGCCTGACTTTCACAAGTTTAGCATTGACAGACTCCCTTCAAATTTTATAAAAATCAAGAATCGGTAATGAAAACCTGAAGCTCGCATCATGCCGGGGCGTCGTGCGAGCCCCCCCCGATCTCAGCATAAGCCACGAATTCAGGCAAATGCCAACCTTAAACCTATCTGGAGGTACACTATGGCAAAGAAATTAAAACAGGACCGAAGAAAAGCGGTTATAACCGTTTTGAACAAGGCGCGCGCAATGGAACTGCTGGCCATTCATCAGTACATGAACCAGCATTACGGCTTGGATGATATGGATTATGGCGAGCTGGCCGCCAACCTCAAGCTGATTGCCATCGATGAAATGCGCCACGCGGAGCAGTTTGCCGAACGGATCAAAGAGCTGGGTGGTGAGCCGACCACCGAAAAAGACGGCAAGGTTAAAGCGGGCCAGAACGTTGAGGCGGTGTTTCCCTTTGATGCCAACCTCGAGGATGATACCATTGATACATACAACCAGTTTTTGCTGACATGCCAGGAAAATGGCGACAACGTCAGTGCCAAAATTTTTGAAACCATTCTGGATGAAGAACAGGCTCACTTTAACTATTTCGATAATGTCAACGACCACATAAAGAAGCTGGGCGCTACCTATCTGGCTAAAATTGCCGGCACGCCTGCATCTACCGGGTTGACACCCAAGGGCTTTGCCATCAATGAGGGTGGCGGGTAATCAATATTGCCAATAAGGTATTTGATGGCCAAGCTATCCGTAGATAAAGATCGGTTTATCATCACCGTGGAAGTCGTACCCCCCGAAGGCCCTGAGACCGAACCCCTTCTGGCGGCTTTGCAGTCCCTGAAGCAGCTGCCGATAGACGGCTTCAGCGTGGCCACCAATCCCGTGGCCAAGCCGCGGATGAGCGCCATGGCGCTGTGTGCCCTCCTGCAGCAACAGATCGGCCGGCCGGCCATCCTGCACTGCACCACCCGCGATCACAACCGCTTGAGCCTGCAGGGGTTGCTGTGGGGAGCGCTCGCCCTGGGTATTGAAACGGTGCTGGTAACCACAGGGGACTTCGTTGCCCTGGCAGACCGGGCAACCACCACGGACGTACGTGACACGGATGTTTGCGGGCTGGTCACAATGGCTCGCGACAGCGGGCTGTATACCGGCGTCGTCCTCGATCCGGGACCCGAATCCCGGGGATTGGAAAAGCCGGCAAGGCGGCTGGAACCCAAGATCGAGGCCGGTGCCCAGTTTGTGGTCACCCAGCCCTTTTACGATGAAGCCGGCCTGGATGAACTGGCTGCGGCAACCCGTCGCATCGATATTCCGATTATCCTCGGTATCCTGCCTTTGCGCTCAGCCCGGCATGCCGAATTCCTGCACCAGAAAGTTGCCGGTATCAACGTACCCAGGCAGGTGCGTGAACGGATGAGTCGCGCCGAAGATCCCGTCGCCGAGGGAATTGCCAACGCACGGGAGGTGCTCCACCTGGCCCGGGAGCGCTTTGCCGGCGCGTGCCTGATGCCGCCCTTCGATCGCTACGAAATGCTTTTTGATATCCTAACTGACCAGAAATGATCATAGAGGGAAATTTTGCGTTATGAACATCAAGACCAAGACCCTTATTTTTCTCATTATTTTATGCATCATTGACATGCTGATCCCGATCCCCATTCTCGGCCTCATCCTCATATCCGTCGTATTCCAAAAGCCCCCCTGGTTTAGGGACGTTGTCAGTAAAATTTATAAATCTTGAACCTGTTATTAAAAATGATTGACCTGCCTGGAACGGGTATGTTAAAAAAGACTACCGTAAACGGTATCTAAAATCTAAAATCTGATCTCATCCTGAATATCCCGATCTGTCACTTTTCATAATAGCCTGTCCTGCAAGTGAATTTTCCAGCTCCTATTTGATCTAATTCTATCCCGACTTTTAAGCTTGCATGTCATAGCAACCATAAAGCAATAAGCAGTGTGTGCTATGAGGAAAATTCTTAAATGGTGCTGACTGGGCTTCCGGCAAGCGGTTGCAAGCCTTGCCGGGAGCTTAGGATAGTCAATTGAATTTTTTTGGCAGGAATATAGATCGATAGAGCAACAAGGTTGCCGTTAATCAACGGTGAAACAGTGAAAGGAAAATAAAATGGAACACACATTACCCATTGAGGAATGTGCCAGGCAACGCCTGCAGGTGATGGTCTATGCGTTTACCATGTTCACAAAAAACTTGATGGAAGAAGGCGTCGACCGCGATAAAGTGAAAAATGCCAGCGATAAAGTGTGGGCTGCACTTGGAGAACAAGCCGCCGGACAGCTAAAGCCCCTTTTTGGTGATACGATTAGTATCTCTTCTTTAGAGCAGGCAGGCGCCATGGCAGAGGAAATTCACGGTATCGAAGTGACCAGGGAAGCCAGCGAGCGCGAGATCCGAACCAAATTTACAAAGTGCCCCTGGCACGAGGCATCGAGCGCAATGGAAATGCCTGAAGCTTGGCAATTTTTTTCAAGCCGGCATGCCGCCTTTACAAAGAACCTGGACAAAGGGTTGGAACCCAATGGCACATATTAATTGGCCCAAGCCATGCCGGAGGGCGCTCCGTTTTGTGAAGGAATTACCAAATTATGATCAGGGCCCGCGGGCAGGGCTTAAGCCCTGCCTGCCGGCTTAGCATTAAAAAGAAGCAAATTATAGAGACAGATCCAACCGCAGGGACGGAAGACCACCGCTCTAGCGCCACCCGATGGGCTGATACCCTTTATCCCGCAGACACTGATCCACAAACTTTTTAAATACCGGACCCGGTTTGCCCGAGTTTAACATACTGCGGGTCATGGAGACCGCCCCGCCGCCGGCAGCACCGGCCGCTGCGCCTATCCCGGCATTCCCCCTCACCGCTCCCACTGCCGCCCCGCCCGCCCCGCCGACGGCCGCCCCCTTGGCGGTGTCCGTGGCGACCCTGGCGCCGCTGTCTTCTTTGGCGCCGTAGTCAATCGCCAATTGGATGCATTCATCCGTATCGGCCTTGGCGACTTCTTTACCGACAGACTTTAAATGGGCATTGGGATAAAGCACCGGCCGCTGCGAGGCACAGGACCCTGTTGCCAACACCAGCCCGATCAGGATAATATATTGCTTGATGCCGCTATTCACCTAAAATTATCTCCCCGTAATAGAATATTAGGTTCTTCACACAAATGAGTGCAGTCATATTACCCCAACAGCCAATTATCTGCCACCTTTTGAATGCCTAAAATGCACTAAATTGCCTAAATTGCCTAAAATTAAGGAATTATTTCTATTTTAGTCCGCCTCATGCGGATAAGCCTTTAGTGGCGACAGCCAAATAACTCGGAATATGAACTGATATATGTTAAGTCACAATACTTAAAATGAGCGCCAAAATTGCGTTATTGCCAACTATAAATCAAATTGATCGTGCTGCAAGCACATTCCACAATTTTAGGCATTTTAGGCACTTTTGGCATTTTAGGCATTTCTACACGAAGCTTTCCGCTAAATAACTTGCATGGCAATTTTCATGCACACATTTCTGCGAGGAGCCGAATATAATTTCACGAACCATAATTTCAACGTCACGATCATAAATAAAGCAAAAAGCCCCGGTGCGGCAACAGGGATCAGGCACCGGGATATCATCCCGGGCAGGCCGGAGGCAGGAACGTAAAGCTATATTATTGACCTAATAGAATTAATCGTGATACGAAATTGGTTAATACCTTTTTGGATTGGATTTTGAAACCATTTCTATATTCTACCACCATCGGGCAAAGCGAAAGGGATCGTATATGAATTTCATAGAAAAAGCGCTCAAGCCGACCAGTATTTTTCTGGCTGTTTTATTTCTCCTGGCGCCTGCCTATTACCAATCTGTTTCGGCGGCCATGATCGGAACAGAGACTATGCTGGCGCCGAATCGCGATCAAATCAACCGCGACTATATTCAGAACCTGATGTCCCGGGAAGATACCCAAAAAATGCTTGAGGCCCGGGGCATTAACCCCCGTGAAGCCAAAGCCCTCATCGACAGCCTGTCTGATGATGAATTAGAGATGATTTTCCAAAAAATTGATGAGCTTCCGGCCGGCGGAGGTGCTACCGGTTTCATCGTAATAGTTGGAGTCGTCATTATTATCTTGATCATCATTGTGGAATACTTTAGCACGGTGAAGATGTTTCCTCAGCTGCATTCCGACGAATAACCATTATCTTAGAACTTATAATTAATTTGAATTGGAGGTGTGCATGCCTTTCTGGCAGCGATTATCCATAACCATTCTCGCCATGCTGGCAGCCAGCTTTATCCTGGGTGTGTTCTGGCGGTCGATATTTAACATCCCGCTGCCCAGCTACCTGGCCGGCATTATCGGCGGCCTGACGGCGCTGCCTGTCTGGGAACTCCTAAAGAGGATTAAACCCAATGAGAAAAAAGCATGATGCTGGATTTTTTCTCATTTATGGGATCCGGCATTACCCAGTTTCTCGAATATACACAAAGCCTGCCTGACGTTTTCTCTATCCCCTGTCTTCTATCAAGAGCCTATATTTAGCAACTGCCCGAAGAGCATTCCCAGCCACATCCGTCATGCGTTTGTGATGGCCCATCGTTGATACCCATAACTTCATTTTCAATGGGTTTACAAAACCCGAACCCGGGGAGCCCTTAGCTGTTATTTCGTATAATATGCTGAATTCTTGACGAAAATCGATTACTATTATATAATTGGCACAGTTGGTTGTTTTAGATAATCCGGCCGCGGAATATCTAAACTTAAAAGAACATAAAAAATGTCAACGTTAACGCTGAAATTAAAAGATAAATTACTTGGAGATTACCAACTTCAAGACGGCTTTTCCCTGACGATCGGACGGGGGAGTAAAAATGACGTAGTCATCCAGGATCCTGCGGTATCGGGTCATCATGCCAAAATTGACCCGGTGGGGAACCGGTTTGTCCTCATTGACCTGCAAAGCAAAAACGGTACTTTTGTCAATGAGAACCTGGTTATCTCGCACTGGCTTAAACATGGTGATGTTATCAGCATCGGAAAACATCAACTCATCTTTAACCAGTATGGCACACAACAGATTTTCGATGATGATTTAGAGGAACTTGATAAAACCGTCATCATGGATACCTCGCTTCACCGCAATATGATGATCAGGAGCCATCCCACCAAAAGTATCAATGTGGTGAGATTCTGGGATAAAGCATCCGGTCAAGATACGGGCCGGGATGGACCACCGAAAGTTTCCACACCCTTCACTGCTAAGGATGACTACCAACCCGCCGGGGTTATAACCTATTTAGCCGGCGGATTCGGCAAGGTCATACTCAAGCGAAAAATTTCGACCATTGGCAAACATCCCTCCTCGGACGTGGTTGTCAAAGGCTTTCTGGTCGGGCAGACCGCGATCACCATCACTCAAAAGCCCGAGGGTTTCTACCTGACCCCTATCAGCGGTCTGGCCAAGCCTAAGGTCGACGGCAACAAAGTAAAAGTGACCACCATGATCGACAATCTTTCCATCATTGAAATCGGTACGGCTAAGCTTCAGTTTTCATTAGAAAATTCTAAAGATTGACGGTTCAGGCCTGCCCTGGCGCGACTGCTATGAATATGCTTAGGAGACATCAAATCGATTGGATCGTTAGATTAAATACATTCGCATTAGATCCAGGTCTGGGCCAGGGGTTCAGCGTTGGACATGCAACAGACTCTCATCTCAGCTTTCTGAATAATTACCCACAATAATAGAAATTGGCTAAAAACATCCGAGGCTTTATTTAATTGCGCCGTCTGGTGGCGATCTCCAGCAGTCGTTTGCTGCCGGCGGCTGACAATCCCAGATTCTCCAAATTCGTTTTGATTTCATCGGGGGTACCGTGGCCGCCGACATAGCCATTTACCCGGGCGGCCGCCGTTGAGTTGATAAAATCAATCGTCCGGGGAAACATGGCCTTAAATTCTGCCATCAGTTCCCGGTGCTGGCGCAGCTGATATTTCTGGTGGTAATCCTCGGCCAGGTAGAATTTGCCAAAGGGCAAGATTTCGGTCTGGATTTTTTTATTGCGCCGCTGTTCTTCACGGGTCATGGTTTCCAGCGCCAGCTTTTTTTGTGTTTCATCGTGATAGAAAATAGCCGACATGTACTGGCGCCTCCAGGCACGATAGGTCGGGTCATGATTCTGCCAGAAAATTTCCAGGAGGTTCTCGTATGAAATACGGGTGGAATCGTAATCGATCTGGATGGATTCGCTGTGATCCCCCATGCTGCCATAGGTCGGGTAGAGCGTCTCGCCGCCCGCATAACCGACCCGTGTTCTGAGAATTCCGTCCATGCTCCCGAACCGGGAGTCCGGTCCCCAGAATCAGCCGAGGGCAAAGGTGGCGGTTTTTACCTCCTGTGGCTGGGAGAGATCCAGGGGCGGAATTTGTGGCCGGATATCGGCGGTGGATAGAGCTGATTTCATTGTTTTATTCTCCATGGCTGCCGTCTTTTGGGGAGGATCGACGCTGGAGGGGTCGCAGGCGCTGAGCCAAAATCCAGAGGCCAGCGCGATCATACAAACCAGCTGGATCAGATGGCACCGATTCAAGTAATTATAAATAGTAGCTGCTCCCTCTTTGGTTGCACACGTAAACTTCATTTTGATCGATTTGATATCGTTCTGAATTTATATTATCTTTAAAGGGCACCATTCTGGTGTATCTGTGATCTTGACTTTCAATCAACTAAACCAGAACTTAACTAAACATAAGCCTAAAATCGATAAAATCAAAAACTAAGTCGAAAGCATAATGAAATATTCAGTTCTCGTCCCGGCCCACAACGAGGAAGCATATATCGGAAATTGCCTGCAACGGTTTAAAACCATCACCAAAGCCCACGTCATCACCTCCTGCCGAAAATTCGATACCTTCGGCGACTGGTATCTATTCAAAAACCCCGGTTTGGTCTGGAAAATTATGAAGGGCGACAATCAAAAGGCAGCGGACCGATTTTACTACGACACCGATCGCTAATCACCAACCAGCCCAACAAGGCCGGCATCGTCGCAAATGGGTCGCGTTACGGCCGGTTTATTGACTTGCTTCGAAGCACTTAGTGTATTAGAAGTGAGCATACATTAAACTGTCAGGATTCAATAGATCATCCTTACCAGCAACCCGGGAAGAGACGATATTGTAAACCTCAAGGAGCTTTTACCATGCCGAAACCCAAATCAAAATCTCTTAGCAAATGTGCCGAATGCGGGCTCGAAACCCCTGAAAGAATTTGTATGACCCTTGACGGCAAGGGTTCGAAAAACTGCCCCACCCTTTTGCAAAAAGAGACCCTGGCGGAAGCCAACCGGGAATACCAGTCGCCCGATACCCATGAATTTGCACAAAAGGCCTCCATTCAGGAGGCGGATTGTTACGCCAACCGCGACCAGCAGCCGTATGTCATGCAGCCTTCCAAGACCCGCATTGTCGAAATATACGAGTTTGCCGGGAAAATGAATTATCGCCGCCTGGGACTGGCTTTCTGTATAGGTCTGGCGAAAGAAGCGGCCATTGTGGAACAAATCCTCAAGGATCGCGGATTTGAGGTGGTTTCGGTACTCTGTAAAGCCGGGAGGACATCCAAAGAAATGATCGGCATCACCGATGCGGATAAAATTTACCGGGGAACGGACGAAGCCATGTGCAATCCGATTTTTCAGGCCAAACTGTTAAACCAGTCCCGAACCGAACTCAATATTTTACTGGGTTTGTGCGTGGGTCACGATTCCCTGTTTTTTAAGCACGCTGAGGCGCCGACCACTGTTCTGGCGGTCAAAGATCGCGTGACGGGTCACAATCCCCTGGCAGCAATCTATTTGTCGGATTCTTATTACCGCAAAATTAAGCAGCCATAGAGCGAGGGGAGCGCTCAATTCTATTGACATCTATATTTTGGTGACCATTTTTATCTGATGAAATCGGGTAAATCATTTAGGAGATGATCGTTATGAATTATAGCAGGGTTATAATTGGTCTTTTGATTATAATATGGTTGGGAACACCTGCAGCAGCCAGCGATATCCAGCAGGGAATCCATGGAATGAAATGGGGCAGTTCCATCTCAGAGCACCATGAGCTTACCAAGGTCCATGAAATCGGCCCGGTTGCTTACTATGCCAATTCAAACATGGTCTACCAGTCGGCCAATCAGCCGATACCGGGCGTTTTTTACGGCTTTTACAGGGATCAGTTATTTGCCGTGTTCATTAAACTGCGCTCTCCCGATCAATTCTCCCAGCTTGAACGGCAGTTTACAATCAAACACGGAAAGCCAGAAACTACCTACTATCCTGAAAGCAGCCAGACCGTTCATCGCTGGAAAGACGCCGATGTGAAAATAAAGTTAAAAATGAAAGACCCAACCCGCGAGTTCAAGCTGGCGATTTACTATGCACCGCTGGCTGCCAGCTTGAACCAGGAGCAGTTGGAAAACATTCCGTCCGATGCTTACGACAAAGCTCCGCCAAAAAAAGATACACCCGTGAAATCAGCACCCCTGCTGGATGAGTAACGATAAGCCATCTCAAAAATCCAAGAGGAGGTTCGCATGTCCATCGAAGAAGGCAAGGCCGCACCGGCATTCACCCTGCCCGATGCCAACGGGAAGAAGGTATCCCTGGAGGATTTCAGAGGGAAAAACGTCGTCGTCTATTTTTATCCCAAAGACGACACTTCCGGGTGAACTAAAGAGGCCCAGGGATTCCGTGACATGTATGGCGAATTCCAAAAACTCGAAACAATCATTCTGGGTATATCCCCTGATGGTGAGGCCTCCCATCAAAATTTCATCGGCAAATATGACATTCCTTTCAACCTACTGTGCGACCCGCAAAAAAAAGTAATGGAAACATACGGGGCGTTCGGTGAAAAGAAAATGGGCGGCAAGGTCACCAGGGGGGTTATTCGGTCCACCGTTTGGGTGGGGCCTGACGGCAAGGTCAAAAGACACTGGCGCCAGGTGACCAATGCGGCGGATCACCCGGCCAACGTACTGGAAGCCTTGACGTCCGCACTTCGATAATTTCCAATTGAAAAGAAATTCAATTTCTAATAACGATTAACAAATCCGCCTGAGGCGGATTAACCCCAAATTGAGCGCTTTGCACTCAATTTGGAGTCAGGCAAGTATGTGGTCACTTCTCGATAAGATACCCTATAGCGTTATCATTCCGATAGCTATCCTGATGATTCTGGCGCCCTTTCGCCCGATGCCGCACGCCCTGGAAAAAATTAACATGCTTCTCAACGGCACTCTAATCAGGCCGGTCGATATTTTTGATTTATTTTTTCATTTGTTCCCGGCATTAATATTGTTGCTAAAGATTTTCAGAAGTTTTAATAGATAGATAGCTCCTTATATTTCTGAATTGGTTTCTAAATTATAGCCAGCGGATCCGATGCCATCGACGACATCTTTTGAATATCTTTAACCCTCTCATAGCGCAGCTATCGCACAACTTTAAAGCCCTGCAAAAAAGCACCGCCAGCCTTCATCTGATCGCCGGTGCCGTCATGATCAGTTTCTCCGGCGTCTGGGTAAATGTCTCCCATGTGACACCGACCGTATCCGCTTTTTATCGGGTGCTGTTCGGTGGTTTGTTTTTATTGATCGCAGCCTGCTTCAAAAAAGAAATCACCTGGAGGGGATGGTATCATTTACTGCTCGGCCTGCTGTGCGGCTTTTTCCTGGCCATAGATCTTTTTTGCTGGCACAAAAGCATTCACCATATCGGCCCCGGATTGGCCACTATCCTGGGTAACTTTCAGGTGTTCTTGCTTGCGGGTCTGGGCGTGCTGTTCATGGGTGAGAAAGTCAGTCTCAAATTCTTTTTTGCGATTCTCATGGCCATCCTGGGCCTCTTTCTGGTGGTCGGGGTTCAATGGAGCCGGTTGGGGAGTCAATACAAAACCGGTGTTTATCTCGGACTGGTGACAGCGGTTGCCTACACGGCCTTTCTTCTGTCCCTGCGAAAACTTCAATCCGGTCAAATAGAGACCATTACATTCTACGGCATGATGCTGGTATCATTTGCGACCACCTTTTTCCTGGGGATACAGGCAGTTTTCAGCAGGGAATCATTTATGATCCCCGACATCCAGAGCTGGACGGCCCTGCTGCTGCTCGGTCTGACGAGTCAGGGAATCGGCTGGATTCTCATATCCAATGCCCTGCCCCGTGTCCGGGCTTCATTTGCCGGTTTGATTCTCCTGCTCCAACCCAGTCTGGCATTTATCTGGGACGTCCTGTTTTTTCAGCGGGAGACTTCAGCAGTCAACTGGATAGGGGTCATCCTGGCTATCACCGCCATCTACCTGGGAATAACCAAAAAACCTAACGACTGCTAAAATGCGGTGGACCCTGCAAGGTCCGAAGCTAAGAGCCGGGAATTTGGAACTTTAACTATTTATACCGCATTTCAAAAACATGTCCCGAAATACAAAAGGCTGGTATAAGGGGTTGTAGCAAAAAAACGTTCGAATAACGGAACGTTTTTTTGACAACCGCAATATAAGTATAAAAGTATATAATTATAATAATATGGTACTTATTTAATTTTTTAAGTTTTTCATTGAAACTCTGAGGATTATTGATATTATTTCTATATGCAGCGTAAACAGTTTACGACAACTATCCGGGAAGATTATCTAAAGAAGATCAAAATTCTTGCGATCGAGAGAGATAAAAGAGTCAACGATATTCTCGAAGAAGCCATCGAATTTCTGATGCGCAAGTACGAGAGCAAGGCCGAAGAGAGCTAAACAAAATTGTATGGCAATCTTTTGCCAACTGCGCTATGATTAAATCACACTTAATTCAGCGACGGGATCGATGCATGGAAAATAAAAAATCCGAATTTCTAAAATCGAAACTAACCTATCTGCGTTTTATCTACAAAATTACGAAACACATCAATAGCGGAAAAAAACCCCCTCTTGAGATGATCCAACAAACCCGGGAATTGGGACGGCAGGTAAATATTCCGGAAGAAGAATTGAAAAATCTGGGTATTGTCAGCTATTATGGATCGAATATTTAAAAAAGCCCGTTCTGATTTTGCCCCATTTTAGAAGTTTCCATCACACCAATCCCCACACGATTATACGATGATATCATTACTTGCTATGACCTATACCAAGTCAAAATAAGTTAAAGATATCAGAAAGTTGAGGATTGAAAATATTGAAGGTTACCTGAAGATATACGCAATAATTTGCGGCTGTCTCTTCATAGCCCCTATCGCACCTTTTGCAATTTTGATGGTTGCATTTGGCAATCCTAAATAAGATTACGATCTGGTATGGTCCCGACTAAACCCTTGCCTGTCTGCTTAATATGAAACATAGCCTGATCAGCGAGAGCCAATAGGCCATCCCGATTATCTGTGTCATCAGGAAATGTTGCAATCCCAAAACTTGCCCCAAGATGAACTTTATGACCGGCTTTGGATAGGTATGTTGTTTGCTTCATCTTCAGGCGAATCTGATTGACCTTTTCTGTGGCTTTAACCTTATCAAACTCGGGTAGCGCGATTACAAACTCATCACCTCCGTAAGCAATGCCGAAGCAGGGTCTTTTTATGCATCTTTTGATTGTAATGGCCACTTCTTTGAGCGCCTGGCTCCCATTCAAGTGGCCATAAGTGTCAACCACTCGTTTAAAGTTATCCATATCCATAAAAACCAAAGAAAATGGCGTCCGGGTCAGTTTGCTCTCCTCAATTAATTCATCCAATGCTTGATAAAAGTACCGCGTGTTATAGAGTCCGGTTAAATTATTGTGGATGGAAAGGTTACGAAATTTTCTTCGATCACGCCTGAGCGCTTCTTCCAAAGCCTTCTTTTTCGTGTTGTCGACTAAAATGCCCTCGAGAATTGCACCGGCCTCGTCAGTCTCGATATATCGAATATTTGCCAATATCCATACTGGCTTTCCATCCTTACGCTTAAGCCGCAATTCATGATTGACAACAGCGCCTTTCTTTTGCACCGCCCGTATCATTCTGTCACGGTCTTCAGACCTGAAATAAAAATTATAGGCCCCCCCTTCAAGAGAAAGCATCTCATCAGCAGAATCATATCCCAAAATACGGGCATACGACGGATTGGCTCGAATAAGTTCACCGGATAGTCTGCTTTGAAACATACCCTGCACAGCATTTTGATACATGCTGCGGTATTGCTTTTCTGCCCTTTTAAGTTCTTCCTGAGTGGCTTTTAATTCGGTTAAATCCGTGAGAAAATACATAAAGCCCGCGATCTTGTCGTTTTCATCTTTTAAAGTGCTGCGACTAAAAAGCATCGGAATCCCTCGACCATCATTAGCTCGAAATAAAGCCTCAAAGCTAAAATGATCAGGACTTGCGGAATAAAAATCAACAGAGTTTTTATCATAAAATTTGTCAACTGGCTGACCGATAAAGTCCTCACGACTATAACCCGAAATTTTCAGTAAAGCCTTATTCACTTCAAATATAAAACGATTTTCATCCAACTCCATGAATCCTTCAATCCTACTTTCAAGAACACGATTGTATTTTTCCTCAGCTTGTCTCCTTTTCGTTATATCCGTCATAAAACAAAGTGTAGCGGGTTTGCTGTTCCAGGAAAACAATTTCACTTTCAACTCTACCCAAATTGTCATGCCCTCTTTATTAACAATTCTAAAAGGATACACTTCCGGGAGGCTTTCCCCTTTAATTCGCCTTTCATGTCGTTGCATCACCATCTCAGTATCTTTTTTATGAATAAAAGCTGATAATGGCTTTGAAGTCATTTCCATTCGTGAATATCCGAAAAGCTCCTCGGCTTTCGGATTCGCATACTGAAATATTCCATTTTGCGCCACCAATATTGCCTCATTGGCGCTTTCTACCAAGTTGCGATATTTTAATTCGTTGTGCTGGGAATGCTCTTTACTTTTTTGGCATTCTTGGAGTTTATTTTTCAATAATTCAATTAGTTGTGTTGTATTCTCTGGTAAGATGGAAGATTTCATATATTTACTCTCAAATTTTTTTAAAACAATCGGAAACGCAATGTTATAATAGGGGAAATATGAAATGAAATTATGAAGTAGACGGGAGTTTGTCAATTGTTTCGAACTGAGATCTCATAAGGGTAGCTTGGTAATTAATATCAAAAAGTTACAAAAGCCTTTTGGATTAAAATATGAGTGTATCAAGGGGCTATCTTAACTTTTGAAAGCTTTTACTCGGACGATTTTAAAAAAACCAGATGTTCCTCTATGCCAAGCTGCGCAGCGGCGTAATGCGCTATAGCCTGAGATAGCCAATTCGGCTGATGAGCGTCCGAACCGATGACAAACTTGAATTGATTTGTGAATGGGCCATAGTAACGCTTCCAGTCACTACGCCAGATATAGCGATTATTGATTTCAATCAAGCATTCAGGGGGCACCTGGTTCAGATTTGTGTGTAAAGCGTTGGGATGAGCAATAATGACAGGCTTTCCGGTCGTGAGCAATTTGTCAATAGAACGATAGTCGGCATTCTGATCCCGGCAGTGAAAAATGTAATAGTCAACATTATATTTTGTTGCTTCATCGACCCAAGGGTGTCCGTCCACCTCGACGCCAACTTTCAATCCAACTTGACGAATTTCTTTTTCGTAACCTTCAAAACTCCCGTTCACCAGACATTCAAAATGGTCGCTGATGCCAACGATGATAGCATGCTTAACAGCAGCGACGAGGGAAACGGTTTGCTCGGGCACGACCGAGTTGTCACTTGTCGAGAATGTGGTGTGAATATGTAAGTCTTGTTGCAGCATCGTCAGAACTATACCATATCGGTTGAAAAACCGGTAACCTGTCTCCGTGATTCGATTTCATACTGGATACATGATACCCACCAGTCAATCAATTGGTATTTCAAGAGTTGGTCAACTTAAGCGCACCCGGTGCAACTTACGTGCTCGAGGAGTCTGACTGTAGAATACATCGGCGAATATAATGAATTTTGGCTTGCCTGAAAGTGTATGTTGCGTGCCTCAATCAAACCCGGCCATTGGTTTGATTTTAAAATATATTTGTTCAGCTAATCCTTACTTCCAGTGAATCATTGGCGCCTTCCTCTCCGGCAATCGATGATACTTAAACTTGGGATACCCTATCATCATCGGGTAGAACCAGGTATGTCCCTCGGGCAGGCCCATGGATTCCACCAACTCGGGGGTGGCCAGCATGGCACCCCGGAGCAGCCCGGCCCAGCAAGTGCCCACTCCCAGGGGCAGGGCGGCCACCTCCAGATAAGCCAAGGCGATGCTCAAGTCCACCAAACCGTTGGCGTTCTCTTTGGGAGCGGAAGGAACAATTAAGGTCTGGGCAGTGCGCAGGATGCCGTCGTAGCCGGTGGCCCAACGAGTCACTACTGGACGGAAGTAATCGGCCGCCGGCGAGCCGGGCTGGGCTTCGATGACCCGTTCCATCCAGTTGATTGTTGCCTGGGACAACGGCTCCAATTTGTCCCGCCCTTCGATCACCGTCCAATGAAGGTTTTGGGCGTTGCTGGCCGTTGGAGCATAGCGGGCAGTCTCGATCAACTTTTCCAGGGTTTTCCGGTCCATGGCCTTGTCCTTGAACAACCGGATGGATCGCCGGGAGCGGAGGAACTGCTCGGCCTGATCCCAGGATATGACCAGCTTTTTTTCAACCTCCGGGCAGTCTTCAATGTCCACCCCGGTCACGCTCAAGGCACCGTGGGGGCAGACGGCCACGCAGTGTCCGCAGGCCATGCAGTAGGTTTTATCAGCCTCGGCAACTTGAGGGAAACTCGCGTCATCTTTCTGGGTTATGATCTGTCTGGGGCACTCGGCCGCGCAGATTCCGTCCTGTTTGCACTTGTTTTCATCAATCGTCAGAAAGGCCATTTTTGTCTCCGTGTGTAATTGTTAAACCCAACGCTAAGGTGTTCTTACAAGATAGGATCAACGTTATAAAATGTAATGGCAACTTGTATTACCCCGCAAAACAAATTCCAACTCACCAATGGGATATTTTTCAACCATTTTCGCATTTCCACTGATTTTATCCAATCATTTTCTCATGAACAATGCAATTTAGTATAAATAAGTACGAATCTGAAATTATAACTGAGAAAAAAGATGGTTATTTTTAACATTAAATTTCGATCATGCCCCGATACCTTCGGTATTCGTTTCATTTCAAAGTTTAAAATCAACAGAATTCAAAATGAGTAAAACAGTACCGACATATAGTATCCGGTCATGTTCAATCCGCATTGCAGATTAGCCAATGACAAATACACACTTTTTTGCGGCTCAATTTATTGTGTATAGACTGGGCACACAACGTGCCTGATGGTGAAATTTGGGGAGATCCAAAATTTGTTTGATGTGCTGACGCAATACGCAATTTGGGGAGATTGTAGATTGGATAAAATCAGCTGATATCCTATTCCAGATCAGTTTTGGCTAAATTACCCCAAAGAGATCTGAATTTTTAACCGAAGAAAGGAGTTGAAATATTTTATGGGAACAGCTTCAGTTTGTTTTCCCAATATTGGCGGGCAGAGTGGCCCGCCCGACTTAATATAGTTTTTTTTATTTTTCCATTTCAATCCAGTCTTCTCTTATCTGTCATCTGTCTTCTGTCCTCTGTCATCTGTCCTCTGTCTTCTGTCCTCTGTCCTCTGCTATCCGCAACCCAGTGCGAGTGGCACAGCTGAACACCCTTTTCAACCTGATCGCGCGCTAGGAGAAGGGAAATGCGAAAAGACGTCGTGGTGATACCGAACACGGGGATCGCGTTGCGGTCCAGCAAATCGAGGGCATCCAGGAGGGGCAAGTTATTGCGGTTCAAGCCCTCACCGATCAAAGACAGCGCCGCCAGGTCGGTGTCGAAATCGATCCGGGCGCCGATTTTGTTTTTCAGGGCCGCTTTAATCTGGTCCCAGCCATATATATTCTGGGTGGAAACCACAAAGGAGGCTTTCGAATGCTTGTTGCCGGCGGGGGTGATTCCGGTCACATTGACTTCCTTGATCGGCACCTGTTCGCTCTCCAGGAATTCAGCGGCCTGTTTAAACCGGGCCTGGGCATCTTCGCCGTGCAACCGGATCCGTTCAACCTGTTTTTCGCTGACAACCGCCTGCACCCCGATGAGGGTGCCGGGAGCAATTCTGCGGATGACCGTTTCCCTGCCCGGTTTGAAAGCACTGCGGGCGTATATGGCAATGTTTTTTTCTTTGGCAAATTGGACGGCGTGTGAATGCAGCACTTTGGCCCCGGCCATGCTCATCTCCTGCATAACCGGATATGAAAGTTCCGGCAGATGGCGGGCATCGGCCGTGATGGATGGATCGGCCGAGTAGACGCCATCCACATCAGAATAAATCTCACAGCGCTCCGCATCCAGGGCCGCCGCCAGGGCAACGGCGGTGGTGTCCGAGCCGCCGCGCCCCAGGGTTGTAATGTCTCGCTTGTAGCTGACGCCTTGAAACCCGCCGATGATCACCACCTTACCCTTGGCCATTTCATCCTGAACACGAAACGGTCTGACCTCAATGACCTGGGCGTCATTGTGCCGATCGTTGGTGATGATTCCAGCCTGGGAACCGGTCAGAGAAACCGCACTCAGGCCCCGCTCGTTCAGCGCCATACTCAGCAGCGACATGGTGATGCGCTCCCCGGTGGAGAGCAGCATGTCCATTTCCCGCCGCGGCGGTTTGGGAGAAATCGCCCGGGCCATCATCACAAGCTCGTCGGTGGTTTTGCCCATGGCCGAAACCACCACGGCGACGTCGAAATTTTGATCCCTGAGGCCGGCAATTAATTCGACAATTTTGCGCAGTTTATCCACATCCGCCACACTGCTGCCGCCGAATTTCTGAACGATGCAGGTCATAAAAACCCATACCTCCGTTTCATCTTTTAATCTGTAATTGATAGTATATCATATCGATGGGCTATCTTGAATACTGAATAACAGAAGCCATCTCAATATCCAAAAAGGGTGATATTGCTACCCTGATTTTTTTTATATCAAATTT
>Ga0075308_1000026_pt1 | contig 65584 bp, 72 predicted proteins | sample Joice_ThreeSqA_D_3_FD_120062 | JGI IMG/M metagenome (GOLD analysis project Ga0075308, IMG submission 120062) | Natural and restored wetland microbial communities from the San Francisco Bay, California, USA, that impact long-term carbon... | ecosystem: Environmental > Terrestrial > Soil >... | reverse complement strand
CAAACCGGAAGTGGTGTACTGAGCGATAAATCGCTACCAACTTCAAGCGCAAGGGCCGGGCAGGAAAATACGAAGATCAGCGGCAGGTTCTGGCAGCTGAGCTACGCAGGGAGAGGGCCACCCGGATGGAAGGCAGCTTCGGCACAGAAAAGCGGCATTATAGCGAAGAATCCGGGCTCGAAGGGGTCAATATGATCCGAATTATTGAAAATATCGCCTATTCTGCGAATATCCCTTAAAAGACAGGGAAACGGTCGAAGTGGTCAATCCGTCTGAGATCCTGTTATAGGTCCCTGGTGCCGCTGCCCAGTCAGCGGGCGTGGCCGCCCAGTCAGCGGGAACCGCCGCTTAGTCAGCGGGCGTGGCCGCCCAGTCAGCGGGAGTCGCTGCTCAGTCAGCGGGCGTGGCCGCCCAGTCAGCGGGAGTCGCTGCTCAATCTTTTGCTGCGGCCTCCACTTCCTTGAAAACCCGGGTGAGGTTACCACCCCAGATCTTCTTGATCTCCGAAGCTGTATATCCCCTGCGTACCAGCTCCAGGGTGATGTTGCCCATCTGGCTGACATCAAAGCAGTCCGCCAGTCCGCCTCCACCGTCAAAATCGGTCCCGATACCCACGTGGTCGATCCCGATAAAATCCACGATATGGTCGATATGGTCCACCGCATCGCTGACAGTGGCCAGCTCCTCGGGATATTCACGGTTCACTGCATACCAGTCTGCTAAAAAAGCCTCTCTTGCCGAATCGTCCTGCATCTCGTAATAGTTCCCGTGCTTTTCCCGTACCGCAGCCCGTGCCGAGTCACGCTGTGGGTTGGGGGCGGGCGTTTTCACATAAGCACTTAAAATACACAACTGGATCACCCCTCCATTCTCCTTCAGCTTCAGCAGCATTTCGTCGGAAAGATTACGCGGATTGTCGCACAGCGCCCTTGCACAGGAGTGTGAAGCGATAATGGGCGCCCTGCTCAGCCCGATCACATCATCAAAAGTGTTGTCGGAGGCATGGGAGATATCGACCAGCATGCCCAGGTCGTTCATCTTCCTGACCACCTCTTCTCCAAGGGGCGAAAGGCCCCCGTGCTCCAGCGAATCGGTGGAAGAGTCGCACAGATCATTGTTGCTGGAATGACATAGGGTCACGTAACGGACCCCTTTGCCGTAGTAAGTATCGAGCAGTCCCGGGTCGTCGCCGATGGGGTATCCGTTCTCCATGCCCAGGTAGATGGCATGCTTTCCCTTGTCGGCGATCCTGGCCAGGTCATCTGCCTTTGTGGCAATCTCCAGGTCATCGGAGTATTTGTCCACCGTACTATAGATCGCCTGGATGATCTCCAGCGCATCCTCTTTGGCCTTCTGGTTACCTTCAGGGGTCCTTTCTCCCTGACCGGTGAAAACGCCGAACCAGATGCCATCCATCCCTCCCTCTTTCATGCGCGGAAGGTCGATCTTGCTGCGGGACTCCCGCGGATCGTGCCGCTCCCCGAAATCAAAGCCTTCCCGGTTCAACAGCATGGGAGTATCAGTATGGGTATCAACGGTATAAGCAGCCTCGTGGATCCGCACGGCCTTTTTTTCCAGCCGGGTTTCAGGATCGGTACATCCTGTCAGTACCAGGGCGGCCGTCAGCAGGGTGATGAATGTCCGCATGAAGAATCCGGATTAAATGAAAGCGCAAATAAACCAAAAAAGCGGATAATTCAAATCTATATTTCTCCAAAATATAAACTCCGGGATCTTACTCCCCAAAAATAGCATAGCTGAGTGATAGCTGGAACGCCCGGTTTTTCCATGAATCCGTATAAAAGCGCGAATCGGAGGTTACGATCAGGCCTTCAATGAACCTTACTGTCAGATTCAGTTTTACAGGCAGGTTCAGTTCGGCACCCACTACCAGTCCGACATCGACCTGGTCATAGTATTCAGTGATACTTTGGGAAATTCCGTCGTCCGGAATCCGCCAGGCTCCCGTTAAAAAGCTAAACTGGGGCCCGGCATGTATATTCAGCAGGTCCAGGACCTTAAAACGGGCTGTCACAGGAACGTCAATGTAAGAAACAACCTCTTTGCCGGAATAGTACGGATCACTCCATACGGATCCTTTCTCTGAATACAGGATTTCAAGCTGACCGGCCATTCTTTCTGTATAAAACAAGCTCCCAAAGATTCCGAAATGGAAGCCTGGTTTCCAGTTCGTTTCCACATTGGTGGTGGCTCCATCGGTTCTTTGCGTGGATAGGTTTAATCCCGCTTTTGCACCAAGCTCATACCTGAATTGTGCAAAAGTCCCTGCGAAGATGAAAGATGCTCCCAGAATAAGTACTGCTTTTTTCATGATTGAATCAACATATGATGGTGGGACCAACCGGAATGACCTTAATCGGGAAAACCTCAGTCGGGATGATCTATTTTGCCCGCCATAAAACGCTCCAGGATCGAGTCGTCGTTGATCTCCCTGGAGAGTGAGGCAATGGTCTCCATGGGGACATCATACAGGTCCAGCACCAGCAATCCGTCCAGGGCATCGTTAAACTTGGGATCGAGGTTGAAACCGATGATCTTCCCGTTGATCTTCAGGTAGCGCTTGAGCAGGATGGGCATGGTGTAGTCGTTGGGCTCCACATCCTTGATAAACCGGTCAAACTTATTCAAATCCTCCGTATTGTTCAGGATCACCTCCTCGTCCACATTGAAACCGGGTACATTGTAACGGGTGCGTGGCCTTATATAGCGGGCCAGTCTTTTGTCAAAATTGTGTGCCCTGATGTACTGCATGATGAGACCGCGTGAAAACTGGGAAAAATTATTGCTGATGCTGACCGGACCGATCAGGTACCGGTACTCACTGTGTTTCAGCAGGAAGTAGAGGATCCCTTTCCACAGCAGGAAGAGTGGCATGGGCCTGCGCTGGTACTCTTTAACGACAAACGAGCGCCCCAGCTCCAGCGACTGTCTCAGGGTGGGATGGAAACGCCGGTTCATCCTGAAGAGGCTCTGCACGTAGAATCCCTTAACACCGTACCGCCGGAGGATCTCATCCCCCTTCCCTACCCGGTAAGCCCCCACGATCTGTTCTGTCTTGTTGTCCCAGACGAACAGCTGGTTGTAATAGAGATCGTACTCATCCAGGTCCATGGAGTGGTTGGTCCCCTCACCCACATCCCGGAAAGTGACCTCCCTGAGCCTGCCCAGCTCCAGCATGATCTGCGGGATCTCGATACTGGGCGTGCAGAAGACCTCGAACTGTTCGCTGGAGAAAAGGCTGTATTCCTCCCGGATCTTCTCTATCTCTTCCATGATCAGTGCGGATGCCACCGGTTCGGCGATGGGCTCGGGCTTTTTGTTCCTGTTGATCCGGGGCCTGAAGAATTTGCGCACCTCCAGCACTGAACCAAGTGAGTAGGTTTTGGCCCTCAAATACCGCCCAAAGGTGCTGATATCGGAAAAACCGTCCTGCTCCTTAACACTCACCGGATAGCCGATCCGGATACGGATCATTTTATGTTTCTTATTGAAAACCTCGGCCGGAAGGCGAACGGTCCGCAGTGTGGGGTGGATCAGTCCGAGTATATGAAAGATCCGTGAGTTGGATCCCTGAAAGTAGACCGGTACCACCGGCACCCTGGCCTTCTTGATCATCTTCATAGCCGGGTACTGCCATTCACGGTCGCTGATGCCGTAATTATCCTCGTTGTAGCTGGATACTTCGCCCGCCGGGAATATTCCCAGCGCGCCACCGCTCTGAAGCTGCTCCAGTGCCAGCTTGACACCATGGAGGCTTGATGCGGCATCCTTTCGCCGTTCAAAGGGGTTGACCGGCAACATATACTGCGATACGGGCTTGATCTTATTGAGGACAAAGTTGGACATCACTTTGATATCGGGCCTGACCTTTGAAAGGATCTTTACAAGCAACATCCCGTCAATGCCGCCGAACGGGTGGTTGGATACTGTGATGAACGCCCCCTCTTTCGGGATCTGTTCAAGTTCATCCTCATTCACTTCGTACTCCAACTGCAGCTTTTCGATGAGCGCATCGATAAAGTCCATTCCCTCCAGGTGACTGATCTCATCATACAGCTTGTTCAGCTTGTTGATCCGCAGGACGGTCATCAGCACCCGGGCAGCACTTCCGCCGCCTATGCGCTTGTTAAAGCGGGCGGCCTTGATAAATTCATCGGTTTCAACCAGTTTCAAAGTTGGAGCTTTTGATTTGCGCTAAGCTTACAGTTAATGTGTAGTACAAAGATAGAGAAAGTTTATCTTTACGCATTACACAAAGTATCACAGCTATTATGAAACGCTCCCGCATGCTCCTTCTGGCACTGTTGTCGGCACTGCTTTTCTCGGTCCCGTTCTTTCAGTGGGGCACCGGTCTTCTCCTGATGGTGGCCTTTGTGCCACTGCTCTTTATCGAGGATGAGATCGCCTCCAGAAAGAGGAAACGCAAGAAGAGCGAACGCAAAGGGAGGGTCACCGGGTATGCGCTGCTCACCTTTAGCGTGTTTGTGCTGCTGACCACCTGGTGGGTCTACTGGGCCACATGGACCGGGATAGTGGCCTCGGTGATCGTGAATGCAGGTTATATGACCCTGACCTTCCTGGTGTTCCATTATGCCCGGCGGAAGCTGGGGGACCGGCTGGGCTATGCCTCGCTGGTGGTTTTCTGGCTGGCTTTTGAGTTCCTCTACCTGCGGGCCCAGATCAACTTCCCCTGGCTGGTGCTGGGAAACGGTTTTGCCAATGATGTGTGGCTGATCCAGTGGTATGAATGGACCGGTGCGCTGGGGGGATCGCTCTGGGCGCTGGTGATGAACATTGTCATTTTCAAGCTGGTGAAAGGGTGGCTTGCCAAGCGCTCCATTGCCGCCAACAGGAAAAGGATCAGCTGGGTGGTCGCCCTTTTTGCGATCCCGGTCATCTTTTCACTGATCCGGTTCTTCACCTACGAGGAGCCGGATGATCCGTATGAGATGGTCGTGCTGCAGCCCAATATCGATCCGTACGAAAAATTTAATGAGATACCTCAGGAACAACAGACGGAATACCTGATCCACCTCGCCGATTCGCTGGTGACCCCCCGGACGGATTATATCATCGGGCCAGAGACCTTTATCAACAACGGGGTCTGGGTATCGCACATTGACCAGAATTCTGAAGTGATCAGGTTAATGCAATTCCTGAAAGGATACCCCAGGGCCAAACTGGTCATAGGTGCCAGTACTTACAGGCTTTACACGGACCCTTCTGAATTTACTTCCTCCAGCGCGCTTTTCCGTGGGGGTCCCGACCGCTACGACTATTTCAACAGTGCTATCCAGCTGGACAGTTCCGGCGTGATTCCCGTCTACCACAAATCCATGCTGGTCACCGGGGTCGAAAAGATGCCCCACAAGGAGTTGTTTGGTTCCCTGGAAAATCTTGTGGTGAACCTGGGGGGGACCATGCGAAGCAACGGTACGCAGGAGTTCAGGGAGACTTTTATCTCGCCCCAGGATGGAACAAAGGTGGCACCGGTGATCTGCTGGGAGTCGGTTTTCGGCGAATATGTCACCGACTATGTAGGTAAGGAAGGGGCCAATTTTATCTTTATCATCACCAACGACGGGTGGTGGAGGAACACCCCGGGGCACCGTCAGCACAACAGTTATGCACGGTTGAGAGCCATCGAGAACCGCCGGAGCGTGGCGAGGAGCGCCAATACAGGCATCAGCTCACTGATCGATCAGCGGGGCGTGGAGCTGGCCCGCATCGGGTGGTGGAAACGATCGGGGCTCAGGGGCGTGCTCAACAAAAACGATCATATAACGTTTTATGTGAAGAACGGCGATTACCTGGGGCGCATTGCGGTGCTCCTGACAGTGATCCTCCTGCTCTACTCGTTTGTGATCAGGTATATTAAAAAGTAGGCCTTATCCGGGCACCTGTTATTCCGTGCCCCGGTTAAAACAGAAAGGACAGACAGATGTCAGAATTTAAAACAATTAAACCTAAAGAGCTTACCGACAATGTTTTCAAATTGCTGGACTGGGACTGGATGCTGATCACCGCCGGTACCCTGGATAACTATAATACCATGACGGCCAGCTGGGGACATATGGGTATCATGTGGAACCTTCCCGTGGCCATCATATGGATCCGCCCCCAGCGCCATACATATGGTTTTGCCGAACATAACAAACACTTTACCCTCAGTTTCTTTACCAGGAAGTACCGGAGCGCCCTACAGTTCTGTGGCTCTCACTCGGGCCGTGATTATGACAAGGCAGCCGAAACGGGACTTACACCGGTAGCCACAAAGAAAGGCAATGTATATTTCCAGGAAGCCCGGCTGGTGATGGAGTGCGAAAAGATCTATTCGGATACCCTGAAAATGGGCAAATTCATTATTCCAGAAGTCGCAAACAGGCACTATCCCAAGAACGACTTCCACAGGTTCTTTATGGGACATATTGTGAATGTCCTGACCCAGCAGCCAGCCGTTATTAAGGCAGACGAGTCCGATGGGCGTTAACCGGCTATTGGCTCCCCCGTTTTTTTGTACCTCCTCTTCTGGGCCCATGGCTGTTGATAGCATCATTTGAAGCGTTCATCTGATACTATCAACCTGCAAATGCTGAAACAGGGATGCCGGGCCGGAACCTGGAGAAATTCAGGATCAGTGGTGTTTTTCAGAACGCTCTATGCAACCCGGGAATGCTTAACTTGTCTTTTCCATTTGAAAGCGTAATACTTTGACGACAAAATACGAGGACATACACAGGGATGTGATCGAATCGTGCAAGAGAGGTGATGTTCGGGCGCAGTACCAGTTATACTCGCTGTACAACAGGGCGATGTTTAACATCTGCTTCCGGATGACCAACCAGCAGGAGGAAGCGGAGGATATGCTCCAGGAGTCGTTCACCTACGCATTCAGTAAACTGGGTTCTTTCAGGTTTGAGTCGTCCTTCGGGGCATGGTTGAAACGGATTGTTGTGAATACCTGTATCAACCACCTTAAGAAAAAAAAGGTGGATCTGGTTTACACTGAACAACATAACGATCCGCTGCCTGACAATGATATCGTCGATTACGAGGAGATCAGGTTCAAGGTGGAAAGCGTGATGAAGGCAGTTGAGAAATTGCCCGAAGGTTACAGGATCGTATTCTCTCTTTACCTGCTTGAAGGGTATGATCACAGTGAGATCGCCGAGATACTCGGTGTCTCCGAATCGACCTCAAAGAGCCAGTTTTTAAGAGCCAAAATGAAAATTAAAGAAATGTTGATGAGCGATGAGTGACAGACTAGAAGAATTTGTGAAGCAGCACCATGAGCAGTTTGACCGGCGGGAACCCGATCCATCCGTATGGCTGAAGATCAACCCGGGAAATGACAGTATTGAAAAGGGGCGCAGGCCCATGCGCTGGCTCAGGATCGCTGCTGCGGTTGCCGTGATCTTTGCAGGCTCATCGGCGGGTATTTACTTCCTGACCGGTGAGAAGGCAGAGCAGGATCAATATGGCAGTGAGCTTTACAATGAGATGACGGAGACCGAGCAATATTACCGTCAGATGGTCGCCGACCGCTATGATGAGTTGAAGCCGCTGCTGTCTAACAACCCCGAGGCCGGCAAAGAGCTCGATGCCGACATGGAAGAGCTGGACGAGGTATACGGGGAACTGAAGGAAGATCTGAAAGACAACGCTTCCAACCCGGAGGTGATCGAGGCCATGATCCTCAACTACCGGGTTAAGCTGGAGATCCTGGAGGACCTGCTCAATCAACTAAAACAAAAGGAGAATCAAGATGATGAGAACGATGTATCATATTCTCTTTAGAAAGGGAAGGCTGCTGATCCTTTCAGCACTGATGCTGGGCACCCTTGCCAGTGCCCAGGACCATACGGAAAGGCGCAGTGTGAGCAGGAGCTTCCCGGCCTCACCGGAGACAACCCTTGAGATACAGAACAAGTACGGGAAGATCCAGCTGGTTACCTGGGAGAAAGACTCCGTTGTGATCGAGGTGGAGATCTTCATGACCGAATCGAGCAGCAAAAAGTTAAGGAAACTCAAAGATGATATCCACATCAACTTCACCGGGACCAGCAGTTATATCATTGCCAGTACGGTCATTGAAAGTGAAAGCGGCCGGATCGCCTCCGAATTGAAGACCATCACCAACACCATTACCGGAACCAATAAGCGGATCGAGATCAACTACATGGTCTACCTCCCAGCCCATCTGGATGTTGTGCTGAACAACAAGTTCGGGGACATCTATATGGACGACCTGGACGGACAGGTGGATATTGAGCTCTCCAACGGGGTGCTGAAAGCCAACCGGCTCAGGGGAAATGCGGTGGTCTCCCTCAGCTTCGCCAACGGGATGATCAGGTCGCTTGGCTCGGCCAACCTGAATCTCTCCTATTCCGACCTGGTCCTCAACGAGGTGAGCCAGCTCGACCTGGTCAGTAAATCTTCCGAACTGAATGTGGACAGCGTCAACGTGCTGAAGATCGATTCGCGAAGGGACAGGCTCTATTTCAAGCATGTGGAGTTCTTCTACGGAAAGAGCAACTTCACACAGGTATGGGTCTATGATTTTCTCCGGGAGAGTGATGTTTACATGAAGTACGGCGCGCTGACCATCGAGCATGTAATGCCCGGTTTCAGCAAGCTCAACGTGGAATCAGAATATACCGATCTGACCCTCGATTTTGACAGGGCCACTTCGATGGCATTCAATATCCTTCACCATGAGAAATCCCAGCTGAGGCTTCCCGATCCAGCTGAGGTATCTGAAGATGCTCCTTCCGGGGACGACTATTTCAGGACCGCCGGGACCCTGGGAAATGGCAAGCCCGTGGGACAGCTCAATATTGATGCATTGCAAAAATGCTATATCAACATATCCTATAAGTAGTATTCTATGAGAAACCTTTACATCATTATAATTCTCCTCCTGCTCTCCCCATCGGCCTTCTCCCAGTTCTATCAAAAGGAGATAGGATGGAGGGGCGGATACTCGAGCGGGATCACATTCAGGGTTAACCTGGAGGAGGACCTCTCCTACGAGGCACAACTGAGTTATCGCGATCATGGCGGCATCTTCACCATCATTCGCCAGAAACGCATGGAAATGGGCATGGACCGGCTGGGGAACTGGGAGTTCCTATACGGGTTTGGTGCACATGCCGGATTTTATTTCACTGACAGTTACAGGATCATATTCCGTGAAATCTATTTCGGAAGGGAGGTCTTTACCCCGGTGGTCGGAATGGATGGATACGTGGGGATCGATTACAGGCTGGTGGAACTGCCCATCAGTTTCGGGGTGAGTTTCCAGCCCTATATGGAGATCTCCCTTAAACAGGTATTCGGTATCAACCTGTGGGATTTTGGATTCCATATGAGATATATGTTCTGAAAAGAGATTTGAGAATAGACTTTAGACAACCATAATAATCAACCGAGAATCAAATAAAAGAAAATAGAGATGAAAAAACTTTTTACACTGTTTATGATGCTGGCAATGGCGCTGCCGGCTGTGGTGGCCCAGGAGGACGAAAATGATAATCCCAGGGAGCAGCAAAGGAGAAACCCCGGAGAGGTACAAACCCTCATCAATCCCCACTCGGGCAGCGGGGGATACGGAGCCTTCACAATAGGTTATACAACCATCAACCAGCGGGATGCCATTCTGATGGGCGGACGTGGCGAGTGGGTCATTGGTCATGCTTTCGGACTTGGCCTGGGTGGTTACGGATTTGTAAATGATCCTGTCTACAACCCGGTCGACCAGCTCAATTACTCGCTTGCAGGTGGGTATGGGGGACTGATCATGGAGCCGATCATCATGGGCTGGTTCCCGGTGCACCTCTCTTTCCCGATCCTGATAGGCGCGGGTGGAGTGGCCAACACCTCCTACAATACAAACTGGAACGATCCCTATAACTACTGGGATGGATACCTGGAGGAAGCCTCGGCTTTCTTTGTGGCCGAGATCAGTGCGGAAGTGGAATTCAACCTGGTCCGTTTCTTCAGGCTCGCCGTCTTCGGGAGCTATCGCTACACATCCGATATAATCATACTGGATACACCCACCAATGCCCTCAGGGGCTGGAGCGCGGGGATGACATTTAAGTTTGGTAGTTTTTAAAAACGTTAGAAGGCTGGAAGGCTGGAAAGCTGGAAGGCTGGAAAGTTAGAGACACTATTCGGTGGTCGGCTGAATAGATTAGGGCCAGGATCCCGGTTATGCATCTGGTGGATCCTGGTCCATTTGTTTTATAGCATGAGAGTTCAATGATCTGTGATTTAATCCTATATTTAAAATCGTTTTTAACAGTTCATATGATGCATCCCAGGATCCTATTTACAGTTATTTTCTTCTCGGCCTTTACACTCCTCAACGGCCAGAGAGCTTTTCAACCCGGTTATATTATTGATATTAATGGCGATACGATCAACGGTCTGATTGAAAACACCGGTGAAATCGGGAACAGCCGGATGTGTCTTTTTAAGGACAGCGAACAATCCGAAGCGCGTGAGTACCTTCCGGGGGCGATATCAGGTTACCGGTTCAGAGATGGTAAATATTACGTATCAAAACTCCTCAGCATGGATGTTGAGCCGCGGATGCTGTTTGCCGAATGCCTTGTGAAGGGGGTGGCCACGCTTTATTACCTGAGAAATGAGGGTGGTGATTTCTACTTTATTGAAAAGGAGGGACCAGGTATGGTGGCCCTGACAAACGAAGTAAGGGAGGTGCTTGTTAATGGAACGAAGACGATGGTACACTCCAACAGTTATATCAGGATGCTGAAAGCCACATTTTCGGATTGTTCTGAGATCCAGTCCTCCATCGATCATGTACAGCTGAATCACCGCTCTTTGAAATCGATCACCTGCGAATACAACGAATATATGGGGGGTGGCAGGGAATGCATCACCTACGAGCAGGGCTCCAGGATAAAGCTTCGTTTAGCTCCTTTCATCGGGTTCTCCATAAACCGGCTGTCAATGTCCGGAGATAAACCTTATGACGACTTTGATTTTGAAAGCAGCAATGACCCGGTACTGGGACTTCTGCTGGAACTGAGCTCCAGCCGGCTGGGTAACCACTTATCATTTCAACTGGGCACAGAATTTAGCAAGAATGATTTTTATGCCTATTCCGAGCAGGAAAATCTGAGTCAGACAGAGATAACATATTACAATGCCTATATGCAGGGTTTATCCATAAAGATAACCGGCGGGGTAAAATATTACCTGACCAGGGGAAGGGTCAGGCCCAGCCTGGGCGGGGGACTGATGTTCCACAAGTACATCCAGCCTGATTTCCGGTATGAGTGGGAATTACATCGTTTTGCTATTGTTACTGACGGTGAATGGCACCCGGACCTGCTCAGCAATGGGTTTTACGGGGCCTACCTCCAGGCAGGTCTGGATGTCCGGCTGACCGGGCGGCTGGTCTTGTTCGCACAGGTAAAGGGAGCATACAGCACCTGTGATCCAAAAACCGTTGCAGGAGGTTTAACAGCCGATCAGATCCGCATCCGATCGCAGGTGATCCCCCTCACTTTTACCCTGGGATTATCCTTTTAAACTGCCTCTTTAAAAACTGAATCCAAAGGTAAAGCTCAGGCCTGGCATGGGGGTTTTATCACTGTCATCGGAAGCATTCCCAAAATACACTCCGTCATTATCCACGCTTTCAAACTTCATGCGGTCCGAATCAAACTCAAATCCAAACATCAGGAACCTGTACCGGACATTCACACCTGTGGCAACACCTATGCCCGGTCCTGCAATATAAACATCATCCACCTCTTCATTGATCCAACGCACTATTCCTCCGATCCATGGGATCTTGGCCTTGACAAACACATCAAATACCAGGTTCGGGGCGGGACTGTAGGAAAGAGAGGGCCCAACTTTTGAAGCCAGTTTCAGCACCCCGGTGTATGCCCGTGAAGGAGGAGCCGGTTCCTTCAACTGATTATAAGAAAACTCGGCATAATCCACATTGATGCCCAGGCGTAACCCATCTGCCAGAGCCGCACTGTTAATGATGAAGATCGAACCCAGCTCAAGGGTTCCGCCTGCCTTTGAGACAAGATCCCAGTATTGAGGATCATCAAGACCAAAATAGGAGCCGGTGGGATTTGAATATCCGAAACGGAAATAGAACTGGTTCTCCAGATCACCGCTGTTCTGTGCCTGGGTGGAAATTGCAATAATTACCATCAGAATTGCCAGGCATGTCCTTTTCATAACTGCTGTTTTATCTTCAATTTATGAAAATTATTGCTGGCCGGCAAAATATGCTTTCAGGAATTACCTCCTCAATGAGAAGAGGAACTCAACGCCACCATCCTTGTACTTCCTTGCAGAGATCTCCCCGTTGTGCAAATTGATGGCATTTTTTACAATGGCCAGGCCCAGTCCGGTCCCGCCTGTTTTCCTGGAGCGGCCGTCATCGATCCTGTAGAAGCGTTCAAAAATGCGGTTGAGATGCTGCTCATCGATGCCTGGCCCGGTATTGGCAAATGAGAAATAGTAATTCTTCTTGTCCTTGAGGTAGTTGGTGAGGAAGATCTCAATATGATCGCCCCCGTATTTGATCACATTGTCGAACAGGTTATAAAATATGGAATAGAGGAGCGATTTGTTTCCCCTGATCTCCAGTTTCTTTGGCATGTCCGCGTGTACCTCGATATGCTGTTCAGCCAGTCTCAGTTGCAGTTGTTCCTGAACTTCCTTCACGACATCATTGATGAGTACCTGTTTGAATGTATAATATTCACCGGCCTCCTCTATTTTATTGAGGGTGGAGATATCATCGATCAGGTCGGACAGACGTCGTGCCTGTGCATGGGCCCTTTCAATAAAATAGTCCTTCTGTTCCTCTGTGACACCTTCATGTTGCATTGTTTCGAGATACCCCATCACAGTGGCAACCGGCGTTTTCAATTCATGAGCGATATTGGAAGTCATCTGCTGTTTGATGAGCTTTCGCTTTTCCAGCCTGGTAATATCGGTAATCACTACCTCGAAGGTCCTGTCCTGGAAGAACACACATATCACATTGAAATATTTCTTACCCTTCTGAATCTCCATCTCTATCTGCGGCCGGTTATCGTCAATGACGATCTCCGGCTCCTGCAGCTGACGATCAATAAACTCTAATACGGGTTTAAGTTCAGCAACATTAAATATTTTTTCCGCTGATATATTGGACTCTTCTGAAAGCAGGTTCAGATTTTGAATAAAATGGTTATTTGTCAGTACTGTCTCTTTCTGTGGTGAGAAAAACGCGATGCCTTCATTCAGGGCGCTTAAATGGCTGTAAAGTTTGTTCTTTTCGATCACCAGGTTCTTCTGTGCTTCATCCAGATCACTGTATAGGGAGGTGATCTGGCTGCTGATCGTACCCAGTTCGTCATTTGGGAACTGAATGGACCTGTCGATCTCCTGCCCGGTACGGAGCTTGATGATGAAATCTTTCAATTTGCTGACGGTCTCCGAAAATCTCCTTGTGAGAAGGAGTAAGAGCACCGAGATAATGACAAATAGAAGTCCGAGGTACACGATGAATATCTTATCTACATGCAGAAAATCCTTTACCCTCAGATCATACAGGGTTGCCGTCCTGACAAAGTAATCAGGATAGAACTTTGCATAGTAATAGTAGCTTCTTCCCGTCGTTGCCGATTTCCTGATATTGGCGCCGGATCCGTTTTCTACCGACTCCACAACCTCGGGTCTTTGCCGGTGATTTTCCATTGAACCGTAATCGGAAACCTCGCTGTCATACATGACCACACCTTCCGGATTGATCACGGTGAGCCGGAGGTTCATACGCGGGAGAATCCCTATAAGCGAATCCATCAGATGAAAGTTACCTGTCTTTGTGATCGAATCCCTGACCATGTAGTTATGGGCAATCTCGGAAATGTTGTCCAGTGTGTTTTCCAGCTGACCAATTCTGAACCTCTTCTCTCGTTCGAACTGGAAAATCACCACCAGCAATACAAAAACCGTAAAGACGGCCAGGAATGAAAGAAACAGTTTTCGTCTGAAGCTCATCCATTATTGTTTTTCAAAGGCATAACCATATCCCTGTTTATTGCGGATATAGTTCCCGTAGTCCCCCAGTTTTTTCCTTAGTCGCGTTACATGCACATCAATTGTCCTTTTACTTACAATGGTATGGTCCTCCCAGACCCGTTCCAGGATCTCCTCCCTGGATAGGATATTACCTTCAGAACGCAACAGCATGGCCAGGATCTCGAACTCCTTCCTGGTCAGCTCCACCTCTTTTTTACCTATTTTGACTTTTCTTTTTTTCAGGTTAAGGACAAGATCATCGGCCGAAAGCGTGGCTTCCTCCTTATGTTTATGATTCGGGCTTCTTTTCAATACAGCCCTTATCCGGACGATCACCTCTTTAATGGAGAAAGGTTTGGTAATATAGTCGTCTGCACCCAGGCTGAAACCGGTTAACAATTCATCCTCACCTGTTTTTGCAGTAAGGAAGATAATGGGGGTTGTGAGTTCGCGCTCCTTGCGCAGCAGTTTGGCCAGCTTGAATCCCGACATCTTTCCCATCATAATATCCAGCAGGATGAGGTCAAATGATTCAATATCCTTCTTTAAGGCCTCTTCGGCAGAATAAGCCACTACTGTTTGAAAACCCTCCCCTTCCAGGTTGAACTGCAGGATCTCGCACAGATCCACTTCATCATCAACAATCAGGATCTTATACTCACTATTGTCCATATATTAGTTTGATTGTACAAAACGAATGAGAGTACAATTTACTCTTTTTTTGGCTAAGGTTGCCCCGGCAAGGATGAAGGTTTGAAGATCAGCTGCCAGCCCGGCGGAGCCACCCCAGGTAGCTCTGCACATCCAGGTCGGTGCCCCTGGGCTCGCCCAGCACGTTCCCGTCTGCATCCATGATCACATAGAGCGGGATGGTGTTGGTGCGGAATCGGGTTATCTCGAAATCGATGTTCTGCTGGCCGATGGTCTTTTTCTCCCTGCCGTCCGCTTCCGATGTGAACCACTCCGACTCGGGCAGTTTGGTGCGGTCGTCCGTATAGAGCGCCACGATCACAAAATCGCTGCGAAGGGTGTTCAGCACTTCAGGATCGGACCAGACCGACGCTTCCATCCGCTTGCAGTTGGAGCAGAAGTGGCCCTTGAAATCGATCAGTACATGTTTGCCCGATGCCTCTGCACAGGCCAGTCCCTCCTCCAGGCTGTAAAATCCCTTCAGCCCGAAGGGCATATGGAACAGCTCTGCATACCTGACCGGTGTGCATGCTTCGCCCTGGTCCTCCGCTGCCATGGGAACACCACTGTAGACCGCCTGCCGTGTCAGGTCGATCCCGTTGGGCGACTTGGGGGGCAGCAGGGGAGCAATGGTCTTCAGCTCATACCCGAAGAGTCCCAGGAACAGGTAAATCACAAAGGTGAACGAGATGATGCTCAGCAACAACCTGGGCACGGTAACATGTGGCAGGTCGCTGTCGTGGGCGAACTTGATCTTGCCCAGGAAATACATGCCCAGCATGGAGAAGAGCACGATCCAGACGGCCAGGTAAAGTTCCCTGGTCAGTATCTTATTGCCGGGATCCAGTGCCAGCAGGAACTTCATACTGAAGGCCAGCACCACAAATCCAAGCACCACCTTGACTGAGTTAAGCCAGCCGCCCGACTTGGGCAGTCCCTTCAGCCAGGATGGGAATATGGCAAACAGGGTGAATGGAATGGCAAATGCCAGTCCGAACCCGAACATCCCCAGGATCGGTTTCAGGGCCAGTCCGCCTGCAGCCTCAACCAGCAGGGCTCCCACGATGGGACCCGTGCAGGAGAAGGAGACCAGCACGGTGGTCAGGGCCATGAAGAAGGCCCCGCCAAAACCACCCTTATCGGCACGGCTGTCGGCTTTATTGACCCAGCTTGAGGGCAGTATCAGCTCGAACATGCCGAAGAAGGAGAAGGCAAAGAGGACAAAAAGGGCAAAGAAGATCAGGTTGGGGATCCAGTGGGTGCTCAGTGCATTGGCTGCATTGGGACCCACATTGGTAATGCTTACGATCACCCCCAGGGCTGTATAGATGGCCACGATGGATATTCCGAAGATCAGTCCGCGCAGGAATCCCTTTGCCCTGTTGTCACCCCCCTGCATAAAGAAGCTGACGGTCATGGGGATCATGGGGAAGACACAGGGTGTCAGCAATGCCAGCAATCCGAGTCCGAATGCAAGCCAGAAAAAGCGCCACAGCGACTTCTCCCCTTCCATGGCCGGTACACCGGCTACAGTGGTCCCGGAATCATCCCCTCCTGCCCCGACTGCCTCGGTGCCGCCGGTAGCGGTTCCGGCTGTGCCACTCAGGTTTACACTGAAGGAAAAGGGCACGCTTTTGGGAGGCAGGCAGGTAGCGTCATTGCAGACCTGGTACTCTATCTCCCCCGTCACTGTCTGGGTGCCGCCTTCATTGAACCTTACCTTCTGCCTGAATTCTGCGTTCCCCTTAATGGTGCCCACATCCATCTGGAAGCCCTCGTCGAACTTCACTTCGGGTTTGGTAACCTCAACGATCCCGTCCACCAGGCTGTAGGCATCCGAATCATCATAATAAGGCATGGTGGGAATGGGCCCCCCATCCGGAAGGTAGGCCGAATAAAGGTGCCATGGATACCCAATGGTTGCCTTAAATACCAGTTCAGCTTCCTGTCCCTCTACATTTTCAGCAGAGAAGCTCCACTTCACCGGGTCTTCTACCTGTGCGAAAATAGTTGTGGCCATCAGGGAGGCCACAACCAGGAGGTTTATTCTCTTTTTCATCTGTACTATACTAATAGGTCCTTCAAGCTAACAAATCACCCTTCCAAAAGTTTGAAAGTCAGTGACGCTTTCTCTGCAGCTCGTCGCCCTGTTCGTTATAGATCCTGAATTCCAGGAAATGAAGCGATTCCACCGCGTTGATCTTGATCTTGCAACCCAGCTCCTTGCGCCACTTGCGTTCCTCGGAGTTAAATCCTTTGGTCAGGAAGGAGGCTATAAAAGGATGCAGGGCCACTTCAAGTTTCGTGGGATTATGCTCGGCAATCTGCAGGGAAAGTTCATTTTTCACCATTTCGGGGAACAGAATGGGCGGTTGTGCCTTGCCGCTGCCGCCGCAGGTGGGACAGTTTTCCTCTGTCTCGATATGCATCTCCGGGCGTACACGCTGCCGTGTAATCTGCATCAGTCCGAATTTGCTCAGGGGCAGGATATTGTGTTTGGTCTTATCGGCCGACATGGCCTCCTTCATCCTGTCATACAGCTGCTGCTTGTGTTCATGCCTGTGCATGTCGATAAAATCGACCACGATGATACCCCCCATATCCCTCAGCCTGAGCTGACGGGCCACTTCATCCGCTGCAGCGAGGTTCACCTCCACTGCATTGGTCTCCTGGTCGTTGGAGGAACGGGAACGGTTCCCGCTGTTCACATCGATCACATGGAGTGCCTCGGTATGTTCGATAATCAGGTAGGCCCCCTGTTTGAACGAGACGGTCTTGCCGAAAGAGGCTTTGATCTGTTTCTGAACACCCAGTTTGTCGAAGATCGGTTCTTTGTCCGTATAGAGCTTCACGATCTTCTCCTTCTCGGGAGCCACCTCCCGGATGTAGTCTTTCATTTCGCCGTACACCTTCTCGTCCCTGATATGGATGCCGTCGAATTTCGTATTGAGGTGGTCGCGGACAATGGCCGATTCGCGGCTCAGTTCGCTGATAACCAGTTTTGGTGTACCTTTGGGGATCAGACGGTCGAACGAATGCTCCCATTTTTTCACCAGGGTGCGCAGTTCATTGTCCAGTTCGGCCACTTTTTTCCCTTCGGCCACTGTACGTACGATAATACCGAAGTTCTGCGGCCGGATGGCCTGCAGGAGGTTCTTCAGTCGGTCCTTTTCCTCCTGTGAGGAGATCTTGGAAGAGATTGAAATCTTATCAGAGAAGGGCATCAAAACGATGTTCCGTCCCGCTATGGAGATTTCGGAGGTTAGCCTCGGGCCCTTTGTTGAAATGGGCTCTTTGGCAATTTGTACAAGGATGAATTGCCCCTGCTTGAGGATCTCGTTGATCTTCCCGTGCTTATTAATATCAGGAAGACGCTTGAACTTACTGATGGGAATGGGTCTGCCCTTTTTGGATAGAACCTGTCCCAGGTATTTGTTCAGTGAACTGAATTGTGGGCCCAAATCAAGGTAGTGAAGGAAAGCATCCTTCTCATAACCCACATCAATAAAGGCAGCATTCAGTCCCGGCATGATCTTTTTTACTCTGGCCAGGTAAATATCACCTACTGAAAAACGCTGCTTAAGCGATGATTCATTTAATTCAACGAGCTTACCATCTTCAAGTAGTGCAATCGAAACCCTCTCATTCGTGGAGTTGATTACAAGTTCACTGCTCACATTTTTGCATTTATGAAGATTAAGCTGATTTGTAAACAGAAATAAACCTAAAGCCCACTTCAGGATGCTTTAGGTTTAGATCGTTAAGAAGATAAGTGTCTATTTCCTCTTCTTATGTCTGTTTTTCCTCAAGCGCTTCTTGCGCTTGTGGGTAGCCATCTTATGTCTTTTTCTTTTCTTTCCGCTGGGCATCGTTAATACGCTTTACTTCACGTTGGTCTTAACTTTGCTAACGAAAGTCTTAGCAGGCTTGAAAGCAGGAATTGAGTGCTCGGGAATGATGATAGTAGTGTTCTTGGAAATGTTACGAGCGGTCTTCTTGGCTCTCTTCTTCACGATGAAACTTCCAAAACCTCTCAGGTATACATTTTTATCAGTACTAAGAGAGTCCTTTACTGTCTCCATGAAAGCTTCAACTGTTTTTTGGACAGTTACCTTTTCTATTCCCGTGTTCTTGGAAATCTCGTTTACGATATCTGCTTTAGTCATTTTAAAAAACCTTTAATTATCAATGATTTACATTAGTTACTTACTAGGGGTTTGCAAATATAAATACTTTTGCGTGAATATGAAATTGATTTGAATTTATTTTTATTTTAGTACGCTATAAATAAGTGTATTATCTATTCGAGGGGACGAAGGTAATGAATTTTGGCGAAACCTTTAGCTCAACGGAGTTAATTATCCGGGGGTGGTATAAAAAAAATAGCAGGCAGTTGCCGTGGCGGCAGACACGCGACCCCTACTCCATCTGGATCTCCGAGGTAATTTTGCAGCAAACACGTGTGGATCAGGGACTTGACTATTACAAAAGATTCATCGAGACCTTTCCGGACATGGGCTTCCTGGCCCGTGCAGAGGAGGATCAGGTGCTGAAGATCTGGCAGGGACTGGGCTATTACAGCCGTGCACGCAACCTGCATCACACCGCAAAATATATTTCGGAGCACCGCGGGGGGCAATTCCCGGATACCTATAACGAACTGCTGAAACTCAGGGGAGTTGGCCCCTACACTGCTGCAGCCATCGCTTCCATCTGTTTCGGAGAGGCCAGGGCGGTGGTGGATGGCAATGTGGCACGGGTGATCGCACGGCTTTATGGAGTGGAAGAACCGGTTAACAGGCCGGACGGGATGAAGCGGATCAGCCGGCTGGCACAGGAACTGATGGAAGAGGGGACGGAAGAGGAGGCGGATAAGCATTACAGTTCCCTGCACGAACCTGCAGGATCAACCGGCCCGGGCCGGCATAACCAGGCGATGATGGAGTTCGGGGCGCTGCAATGCGTCCCCGTTGCTCCGCGCTGTGAGGAGTGTCCCCTGGCCCGGCTGTGCAATGCATACCAGACCGGGAGAGTGGAGGTGCTTCCGTTGAAAGTACGGGGAAAGAGGCCGGTCGACCGGTGGTTCTACTTCTATATTATTACATCCAATGGAGAAACGATCCTGGAGAAACGTGACGATACAGATATCTGGGGATCGCTCTACCAGTTTCCCATGGTTGAAAGCAACGGGCCACGATCCGAGGAGGAGGCTGTGGAGGAGATCGCTCCTATGCTGAAGGAGCGGAAAATTACCCTGCAACACTTATCGGGGCCCATCCGCCACCAGCTCACCCACCGTACCATTCATGCCCGTTTTATCCATATGGAGGTATCTTCCCTTCAACCGGGGCTTCAACCGGGATGGATCGTTGTGCCCCGCGATCAGATTGAGCGGTACCCTGTACCCCGGCTGATCCACCGTTATCTCGAATCAGTCAAATTTTAGTATCTTTGACCCCATACACAATTATTATTATGTCTGTAAATAAAGCTATCCTTGTGGGGAATGTAGGTAAAGATCCCGAAACAAGGTACCTGGATGAATCAACTGCCATTACAAAATTCCCGCTGGCAACCAGTGAAACCTATAAGAACAGGGCCGGGGAACGTGTTTCAACCACCGAGTGGCACAATATCGTGCTGTGGCGGGGACTGGCACAGGTGGCAGAGAAATATGTAAAGAAAGGCACCCAGATCTATATTGAAGGGCGGATCAAAACACGCTCATACGATGATGCCGACGGAAACAAGAAATATATTACCGAGATAGTCGGTGACCAGATGCAACTTCTGGGCAGGCGGCCCGACGATACCGAAGGCGGGACACAGGGCAGTTACAGCAGTCCCGGCAGCGGTCAGGCAACTCCGGGCGGTCAGGCAACTCCGGGCGCACAACCCTCCCAGGCCCGGCAACCTGTGCAGGACCAGGGATCTGCTGGAGAAACTCCGCCTGAAGAAGATCCATTTGATACAGGGGACGACGGGCCAGACGACCTTCCATTCTGATGGAACCAGCTTTTTTAACCATTTTTCTGCAGGGTCTCTTGATGCCCCTCACCTCAGGTGCCGTTATAGGTATGGTGGTGGTGGTCGTCTTGCTTTTTGGTTCGGCTATGATCTCCGGCTCGGAGGTGGCCTATTTCAGCCTGGGGCCCAACCACATCATTGAAATGAAGGAGCACAGCTCGCGAAAGGAGCTGCTGGTCCTTAACCATTTGAACAGGCCGGAGAGGTTGCTGGCGAATATCCTGATCACCAATAATTTTATCAATGTAGGTATCGTTATTATCTCCTCTTACATTACCGGGAGCCTCTTTGACTTTTCGGAGTATCCCGTCCTGGGACGTGTGATCCAGGTGATCGTGATCACCTTCCTGTTACTGCTTTTCGGGGAGATCATGCCCAAGATCTATGCCAACAAGTTTGCCGTGAGTTTTGCCAGGTGGATGGCGGTTCCCCTGATGGTGCTGGACAAGATCTTCCAGCCGCTGAGCTTTATCCTGATCCAGTCCACCGGCCTGGTGAACCGGAGGCTTGCAAAGAAGGTTCAGAACATCTCCATGGAGGACCTCTCAGAGGCGCTGGACCTGGCCACCGATGTAGTGGAGAATGAGAAGGAGATGCTGGAGGGGATCGTCCGGTTCAGTAACCTGGAGGTATCCGAGATCATGAAGCCAAGGACCGACGTGGTGGCCGTGGATATAGATACTGATCTCGCCACGCTTATCAGGGTGGTCATCGAGTCGGGTTATTCCAGGATACCGGTCTACGAAGAGACTTCCGACCACCTGAAGGGGATCTTCTATGTAAAGGACCTGTTGCCCCATATCAATAAGAAAAATGCCTTCAAATGGCAGAAACTGATCCGGGAACCTTTTTTCGTACCCGAAACCAAAAAAATCAACGACCTGCTGAAAGAGTTCCAGGAGAAGAAGATCCACCTGGCCATCGTGGTGGATGAGTACGGGGGTACCGAAGGGATCGTTACCATGGAGGACATCCTGGAAGAGGTCGTGGGCGAGATCACCGATGAGTCGGACGAGACTGAGATCCTGTACAGAAAGATCGATCCCAACACCTTTGAATTTGACGGCAAAACGCAGTTGAACGATTTCTACAAGGTCACTGAACTGGATGACGCGCTGTTTGATGAAGTGAAAGGGGAGGCGGAGACCATTGCAGGATTGATCCTGGAGCTGAAGGGCGGGTTCCCCCGGATCAACGACATGATGACCTGCAAGGGGGTCCGGTTTACCGTTCTGGCCATGGATAAGCGCAGGATCAAAGAGGTAAAAGTGTATATTAAAACCGAAGGTCAGGGAACATGATAAGGAGAAACAGCTTTCGGACAACCGGTTGCCGGATCACCATGATCCTGATTGTACTGATCTTCATGGCCGGTTCATGCAAACAGGCCTTCACCCCCAAACCGGCCGGGTACCTGAGGATCGATTTCCCGGAAAAATCCTACCGGCTTTACAGCGATCAGAAAGAGTACCAGTTTGAGATCCCTGATTATGCCACAGTGCAGATTGACAGCAGCCAGGGGGCCGAAAAGGGATGGGTCAATGTCGACTTCCCCAGTCTTAACGGTACGCTTCACCTGAGCTATAAGCCGGTGGATGATCATCTGAATGACTATATTACAGACAGCCGGGAACTGGTATACAAGCATACCGTGAAAGCCCAGGGGATCGAGGAGACACCCTTTATTGAAAGGGATCAGCACCGGTTTGGTATGATTTACGATCTGAAGGGTGATGTGGCGTCGGCGGTCCAGTTCTTTGTCACAGACAGCACGGAACATTTCCTGAGAGGCTCCCTCTATTTCAACTGCAGGCCCAACCGTGATTCGCTAAATCCGGTTATTGAGTTCATAAGAACAGATATCATCCATTTGATCGAAACCACACAGTGGAAGTATTAATCAAATTTGTTTAACTTTGAGACCCCTCGCGGGGGATCTAACAGAGATATCGTGGGAGTATTTTTGAAAACAGAAATATTACCGGATTGCCATCTGGGGGTGTGGGAGATTACAGAGGATTTTGATACGCTGTACAACATGGTCAACCTGGTTGACGTGGAGAAAGCGAAGCTCGACAGTTTTAAGAACATCAGCAGGAAGATAGAATGGCTCAGCGTCCGGGCACTGGTCAAGACCATGCTGGGAAAAGATACGCGCATCCTTTACAATTCAGAGAACAAACCCTTTGTCAGGGGCAACACCCATAATATCAGTATTTCGCACTCCAACAACCTTACTGCCGTAATGATCAGCAAGGATAAACGTGTGGGTATCGACCTGGAATACATGTCAGGAAAGATCAGCAAGGTGGCCAATAAGTTTATCAACAACAAGGAGACCATCACAACGGATCCGAAAATGGCAAAATTCCACCTTTACCTGCACTGGTGCGGCAAAGAGGCGCTTTACAAGATCTGTGACAAGCAGGATATTAATTTCAGGGATGGCATAACCATTGCTCCGTTCACCCCTGATGAACATGGTTTTATGAACGGGCAGGTCATCAACGGTAACGGCGAGGAGCGATTTGAGATGGAGTATCTGCAACACGAAAATTATGCACTTGTCTGGTGCGTCAAGAAATGAATTGTTTCTACGAACAGCTCAAAGACAGGAGCAGGAAACGCATTGCGCTGCTGATTGATCCCGACGCGTACGACAATGAAAGCCTGGAGAAGCTTATCGGTTTGGTCAATCTCTACCCGCCCGATCTTTTGCTGGTGGGTGGAAGCCTGCTTTTTAATCCCATAGATATCACCATCACCGCATTGAAGCTGGGTACCAGCCTGCCGGTCTTTATCTTCCCGGGAAATGCATTCCAGCTCTCCGACAGGGCAGACGGGATCCTGTTCCTCTCGCTGATCTCGGGCCGCAATCCGGAGTTCCTTATCGGGAACCACGTCCTGGCAGCCCCTCATCTGAGCCGTTCCGGCATTGAGGTGATCCCAACAGGTTATATGCTGATCGAGAATGGACAATCGACATCGGTGGAGTACATGAGCCATACAACCCCCATCCCCGGTAATAAGCCGGATATAGCTGTGGCGACCGCCATGGCAGGTGAAATGCTGGGATTGAAATCGCTCTACCTGGAGGCAGGTAGCGGTGCGGCCCATCCGGTGCCGCCTGAAATGATCAGCGCCATCAGGAAACGGATCTCACTTCCCCTTATCGTGGGAGGCGGCATCCGAACCACGGAGACCGCCGCCGAGCTCTATCATGCAGGTGCGGATATGATCGTGGTGGGCAATGTGCTTGAAAAGGATCCCGGCCTCATCGAGGCATTTACTTCCATCAAAAGGCAGTAGGGCACCCTGCACTACTTAACCAGCTCCGGTATCACCACCCCGGTTGCATTATCAGGAAGTGAGATCTCCAGGAATGAGGCGATGGAAGGGGCTATATCGGTTGGTGAGACCTGGTAGGGAATAGTGACCCGGTTGATCTTCCACCCATAGAAGATCAGGGGAACATGGGAGGTGTACCTGAACTCTGCAAATTCCACGGTCCCCACATTGCTGTGCTCCACCCAGCCAGGTGTGAGGTAGAGGATCACATCACCGGAGCGTTTCTGGTAATATGAGTTCTGTATCCTGTTCAGCACCCCGTCGGTAAAGTAATTCTGTTGCAGCACGTAGGACTGCAGTGCGTTGGAGACCCCGTTCATCTGTACCATGAACCTGGCTACCTTGTCCTGCACCTCCTCCAGTGACAGGTTGGAGTCTTCGATAAGCTGCTGGTTCAGGTAGATCTGCTGTGCATAATAGAATGAGACCCAGTCACCTCTTCCATATACGGCGTTCAGGTAGGATTTCAAAAGCGAGATACTGGTACGGTAGTTGAAAAACCCTGAAGGGATACGGGTCTGGGCCAGATAGTTCGGGTCGACGGCCAGCGCATTTTCAGCTGTCAGGTAGACCAGTACGTTCTCCAGGCCAAGCTGGTCGTCCAGGAACTCAAGCAGGTGTGCAATGTCCTGGTCCAGCCGCAGGTAGGTATCCTGTGTCTCAACCGACCAGGTGGAGTAATGGTCCGCCAGGTACTCGGTGGCATTGAATCCGATATGGATCATATCGGTCACCTCATGCTGACCCAGCTCTTCACTCACGATGGCTGCGATGGCCATGTCCTTGGTATAGGTGTTCCCCCAGGGTGTGGCCATCAGAACCCTGTAATCCCTTCCGCCCTGTCCGTTCGCACTGATCCGTGCCAGATCATAGGGAAAGGTGATCTGTCCCTTGATCCCTTTTTCATAAGGATTGTTATCCAGCATACTCTCTCCGTATTCTGCAATGGGAAGGAGCGTCTCCCAGGTCCGGTCCAGGTAGAGATCACGGTAGTTCTTTGCATTGAATTCCTTTACCCAGCCGGGCAACGAATCCATGTAGAAGCTGCTGGTGATCCAGGTGGCCCTCGAGGGATCGAGCCAGTAGGCACCCGTGGCCGTATGCCCGGCCATCAGTATGGCAGCCTTCGGATCCATGGCAATACCGATGGAACGCGACTTAAACCGGCTCTTCACCCTCACCTCATCAGATAAGGTGCGGCTGTGGAGGGCCCGGGGGGAATAGTTCCCCGATCCATAAGATCCCCCCACGGTGGTCTGGTCCTTGTCCTCGATACTGTTGACTATTTCGTTGGAGACACGGCGGTACCAGTAATCCGATACAATGCCATGTTCGCTGGGCCTTGTACCGGTGGCGATGGAGGCATAACCGGCCGACGGATCGGTGATCAGGTAGTTGTAGCGTGCATTTTTACAGTTGGCACCGTTGGTGGCCATCTTCCTGAAGCCCCCGTCGGAGAATTTGTCCCAGTAGACCGAAAGGTAATCATACTGCATGCCCGATACCGTGATCCCCACGATCAGTTTGGGCTTTTGCGGAGGGATCTTCTGTCCCAGTACAGATACCCCCCCTGCCAGCATCCATATGCCTGCCCATGCCCAACAAATCCTGCTTATTCTCATAACCTCAAATCCCTTCATTTATCTGACCAGCATCGCGATCACCTGTTTATATACATTTTCACCTGTGAATCCCAGCTCTTCATCCAGCACTTTATAGGGTGCCGAGTAACCGAAACTCTCCATCCCGAATACTTTCCCATTCTTCCCTACCAGTCCCTGCAACGTAACAGGCAATCCGGCCGTGAGGCCAAATATGAGGATGCTCTCGGGGATCACCTCCGCCTGGTAATCATCCGTCTGATCACGGAACAATCCTTCGGAGATAACAGATACAACCCTGACCTGCAGGCCTTTTTTCTCCTCCAGGAGCGTAGTCCCGGCCAGAAGGGTGGATACCTCCGAACCCGATGCAACCAGGACCACATCCGGTGTACCGGCACAGTCCCTGGCCACGTAAGCCCCTTTCTGTGCCCTCAATGCATCGTTGAACCTGCTGGATCCCGTCCGTGGTGGCAGGTCCGCTACTCCCTGCCTGGACAGGATCAGGGCTGTGGGGCGCTCCCTGTTCTCCAGGGCCATCTTCCATGCCACGGTGGTCTCCGTGGCATCGGCCGGCCGAAGTACCAGCATGGATCGCTGGCCCTGGTGGTTTCTTAAGTGTTCCAGCAGGCGGATCTGTGCCTCCTGCTCCACCGGCTGGTGTGTCGGGCCGTCCTCACCTACCCGGAAGGCATCGTGTGTCCACACATACTTCACCGGTAACTTCATCAGTGCGGCCAGCCTGACGGCGGGCTTCATATAGTCGCTGAATACAAAGAAAGTACCCACCACGGGGATCACGCCTCCATGCACTGCCATGCCGTTGGCAATGGCGGCCATGGTCAGCTCACTGACACCTGCCTGCAGAAAGGATCCGCTGAAATCGCCCTTTTTGAAAGCATGTGTATTCTTCAGGTAACCGTCGGTCTTGTCACTGTTTGAGAGGTCGGCCGATGCCACGATCATGTTCCCGACCTTGCCTGCCAGGCTGGCCAGTACGGCACCGGATGCACCACGGGTGGGGGCGCCCGGTTTCTGCACTATGGCGCTGTAATCGATCTCAGGAAGGTTCCCCTCCAGAAATTGATGGTATTCCGCCGCCAGCTCACGGTGGGCCTTTTCCCAGACCGATTGCCTGTCCTTTCTCCGGGATGCAGCCCGCTTCTTCTCCTTCAGCACCGCCCGGTAAGTTTTTTTCACCTCGTCGAAGATCACAAAAGGATTTTCGGGATCGCCTCCCAGGTTTGAAATACTCTTCTCAAACGAAGCGCCGGCAGCCGAAAGCGGCATCCCGTGCGTGGAGGTCTTTCCCTCGAAACTCTCTCCATTGGTATCCAGGGCGCCCTTCCCCATGATGGTCTTGCCTATGATCAGGCTGGGACGCTCCTTTTCGGCCACGGCCGATTCAATGGCCCCGATGATCTGCAACGGGTCATTACCGTCAATGGTGGTTACCTTCCAGTTCCATGCCCTGTATTTGGCTGCAGTATCCTCGGCTGTGACCTCCTCGGTCCGGGTGGAGAGCTGAATATCGTTGGAGTCATAGAACATGATCAGGTTGGAGAGGCCCAGGAAACCGGCGATGCGCCCTGCCCCCTGCGAGATCTCCTCCTGCACGCCCCCGTCGGAGATATAGGCATAGGTCTTATGCGAGAGCCACTCTCCAAAGCGGGCTGCCAGAAAGCGTTCAGTAATGGCGGCGCCCACGGCCATGGTATGTCCCTGTCCCAGTGGTCCCGATGTATTTTCGACACCGCGCTTGATATCCAGTTCGGGGTGACCCGGGGTGGGGCTTCCCCACTGACGGAAATTTTTCAACTCATCCAGGGTGTATTTACCGGTAATGGCCAGGATACTGTAAAGCATGGGCGACATATGCCCGGGGTCAAGGAAAAACCGGTCCCTCAATGGCCAGGCACCATCATCCGGATCAAAATTGAGAAAATCCGAAAAGAGTATCTCCACAAAATCCGCTCCACCCATGGCTCCTCCCGGGTGACCTGATTTTGCCTTCTCCACCATGGCGGCAGAAAGAATACGAATATTGTCTGCTGCCTTTAAGTGAACCTGGATATCCATAGTGTTGCGGTGTTTTGATTTATTGAAGCCCAAAAATACCCAATATAAATGAAACCAGGCAACAGGTTTTTACCTCTTTTTACGAAGCCTGGAAAATTTTTACACAAAGATGCGGTTTGCTGCGTTCACTCATCTTCCAGTATGGAATCGTAGATGGCCTGGAGCACCTCTGTGCGTATATTCATATCAGAGATGAGGTTGTTGTTGCGGGTGGGATAGACCCGGTTGGAGAGAAACACATAGCTGATCTCATGGTCCGGATCGGCCCAGACGAAGGTGCCGGTGAAGCCCGAATGGCCAAAGCTTGAGGGGGACGCTCCCGGACAGGGGTAATCACCCGGGGTACCGTCGCGGTCGCCCAGCAGCGGCTTGTCAAATCCAAGTCCCCGCCGGTTCATGTTTTCGGGGAACTGGTAACTGGTATATGTTTTCATTACCTCTGCAGGAATGATCTGTTCACCCCCGTAGCTGCCCATGCGCCGGTACATTTCGATCAGTTTCAGCAGATCGCCCGCCGTGGCAAACAATCCGGCGTTACCCGAGAAGCCTCCCATGGTGGCGGCGCTTTCATCATGCACATACCCGCGGACCTGCTGCTTTCGAAAGAGTGAGTCATATTCCGTCGGGGCGATCCTGGAGAGCGGGTAATAGCGCAACGGGTTGTATACCAGGTCCCAGGCACCAAGCCTGCGATAAATGTGATAATAGAGGAAATCTTCATAGGGTTCCCCCGAAAGGTCCGCGATCACCTCCGGGAAGAAGAAGAAGGCAAGCCCGCTGTAGAGGTACTCCTTCTCACCCAGTTCCGATTTCCGGATGGTCCGGTAGATCTTCTTCCTGAATTGATCCTTCAGGTAAATGTGGTCCGCCACCACCATGGAGAATTTATCAGAGGGGTAACTGCTGACCAGCCGTCTTTTGAAACTGCCGTTTCGTTTTTCGGTCTGCTGCCAGAAAGGGATCCAGGGATAGAGGCCCGCCTGGTGGGCCAGGATATCCTTCAGCCAGAGGCCGGCCTTATCGGAGCCCCGCATGGCCGGGACATATTTCCCCAGCAGGTCGTTATAGGAGAACCTGCCCATCCCTTCCAGTACCATCAACCCGGGCAGGGGTCCGGACACCTTTGTGACCGAGGCCAGGTCGTAAAGGTCCTGCTTCCGAACATCGATCCTCTGATCGTAGGTCTGGTAACCGTAGGTCCTGTGGAAGATCACCTTCCCTTTCCGGGCAGCAATGACCTCGCAACCCGGGAAAGCACCGGCTTCAAGTCCCACGCTGACCACTGAATCTATTTTGCGGTTCAGCAGGGCAGATGAAATTCCGGCATTTTCAGGGTAGGCATATTGCAGGCGCAATCCGCCGGGCGTGTTGATCCCGGTCCCGGCCGGGTAACTGTCACCGATGGCCTCGGGCAGTTTCCCTCTGCCCCCTATGCCCCCGAAGATCAGCTGGGCAGCCAGCTGTTCGGTACATTCATTATGACTGTAAGCAAGGATAAGGCCGTCACTTGAGAGGACACCCTCACTTAAAGCTGGCTCCCCGAAACAGGCAGCGATCACATGCGTTTTCTTTGAAAGCGAGGAGATGAAATCTTCGATCCCGCCGGTATCCACCGATACATTACCGGGATAGATCCCTGCCAGTACTGCATCATAGCCATCCAGCTTTTCCAGCAATGCATCCTCCCCGGTCATTCCCGGATGCCACCAGAACTGATCCATCCGTGTATAGTTGGCCGCCATCTCCTGGAAAGGGCTCAGGGATCCCTGTCCGGATCCGGGAGGGGCCTGCACTGTTACAGAGATGCATGCGATCTTCAGTCTGTCGAGTCCCTTTAGCGGTATGACATCCAGTTGATTGTTCAGGACGGTGAGTGAATTTGCATAAATATCCCTGATCAGTGCCCCTGTTTCCGGGGTATTTGACAGATCCTCTTCTGTAACAGGGTCAGTCTGATGCTCCTGTTCCAAACCGCTCCAGTATTTCAGGGCAAGCACCATCCTGGCCTCCCGGTTGATCTCTGCAGTATCGGCCGTATTCCACTCCAGCAGCGATGCGATCTTTGCCCTGGCCGAATCAGGCTCCTCATCCATATCGATCACGGTGATCCCATCCAGTCCAGCCCCCTTAGAAAATCTCCAGAACAGTCCGGTATCATCCGGACCGGCCGGACCTTTCTCCAGGTGTACCATATGGTTCACGGTAAAGCACTCCTCCAGAACGGAAGGTAATGCAATTCCGGAGGCAGGGGTCAGGACCAGTTGTGCCCCCATCTGCCTGTACCAGCGGGACAGTATATCGCCCAGTTGGTCTGAAAGCATGTCATCACCTGCGGCAACGAGTGTCCCCGGTCCCGGAAAATCCTGCATTGCCGGGCTTCCCGGCCAGAATCCCCCGCTGCATGATGAATCACTCCTCCCTCCATCCATGGCCACTGCCAGGGGTACCCTGCTTACAGAACGGAAGTAACGGATCACCCCCGCGGTCGTAGCTGCAACACTGTAAGAGGATGCGAAATCATTGCTGATCATGAGCCCCCCTACCCCCTGCTCCCTGACAAGCTGATCGATCAGGAGGTAATGGGACAGCTCCCTTCCTGCCCCGGTGGTGATAAAAACCGATTGGGCTATGCGTTCCTCCATGGACAATGAAGCAAGCACTGAATCCACCCAGGGATGGTCCAGGTACCCTGTAAAGGCCGGTTCCTGGCTGTATGACCGCCCCGCGGTAAGGATCATCAGGATCATGATGATCAGGGGACCGGATTTCATGTATGCTCGTTTTATCATAATACGGGAATGGAACTCTAAAATTACCATATATCCTGTAATTAGGAAATCGTACTCAGAGGTGGAATTTTGGATCACCAGCTGCGGGAAATTTGCTTACTTTTACTCTGGCATATTGATCTGACATCATAATCTAAAACAAATGGCACTGAAATGCGGGATTATAGGGGTGGCCAATGTGGGTAAATCCACTCTCTTCAATTGTATGTCCAGCACCAAAGTTGAAACCTCCAGTTTTGCCTTCACTTCAAGTAAATCAAATATAGGTGTTGTCACAGTTCCGGATCCCAGGCTCAACAACCTTGAGAAATTCCAGCCTACCGAGAAGATCGTTCATGCCACAGTGGAGATTGTAGATATCCCCGGTCTTGCCAGGGGGGCGAGTCATGGTGAAGGAGTGGGCAACAAATTCCTTTCCGATATTCGCAATACGGACGCTCTGATCCATGTGGTCCGGTGTTTCGATGACGATCAGCTGCCACATATTGACGGTTCAGTGAACCCTGTGCGGGATATGGAGACCATCAACCTGGAATTGCAGGTCAAGGACCTTGAGTCGGTGGAGAAAAAGATGGAGAGGCAGGCAAAGATAGCCAAGTCGGGCGAAAAGGATGCAAAAAGGGGCGTGGAGGTGCTGCAGCGCTATAAGGACCACCTGGAGGACTTTCAGAATGTCCGCACACTGGATGTGAGCGATTCGGACCGGAAATTTGTAGAGGACCTCGGCCTGTTGACCGACAAACCCGTCATGTATGTCTGTAACGTGGAGGATGAGGCCGCCACGGCCGGCAACAGCTACGTGGACCAGGTAAAGGCCTACCTGGCAAATGAGCAGGCCGAGATACTGGTGCTGGCTGCCAGGCTGGAATCGGAGATTGCCGAACTGGAGAGTGAAGAGGACCGCAGGGAGTTCCTGGAGGATGCCGGACTGGAAGAGCCCGGGGTGAGCAAGTTGATACGCTCGGCCTACTCCATGCTCAACCTGGTTTCATTCTTTACGGTGGGGCCCAAAGAGATCCGGGCATGGACCATCCGCAGGGGTGCCCTGGCACCCGAAGCTGCAGGTGCCATTCATTCGGATCTTCAGCGCGGCTTTATACGCGCCGAGGTCATGAAGTACGAAGATTTTATTACACTGGGATCGGAGCAGGCATGCAAGGATAAAGGCAAGCTGGCGGTGGAAGGAAAGCACTACGTGGTCGAGGAGGCCGATATCCTGCATATACGTTTCAATGTTTGAGTTTGTAGCAACCTAATTTCAAGAAACCAATCCTATCCGGATGAAGATAAATGATGCTGTGAACAGGGCGTTCTTCCTGAAGCTTCTCGTGCTGACCCTCATGGGTCAGGTTACTGCCGTATCAATGGATGCGCAGTGGACCAAGTCTGCCCAGTTTGATAGTGGTGATATGGCTGTTGATCTTGCCGAGGCACTTACTTTCCAAAAATTTCCCACCTACACCCAGTACCTGGAGATGATGCAGGGATTTGCTGACAGCTACCCGGAGATCTGCAGGCTTGATACCATAGGCATCACTGATGAGGATCGCCTTGTACTGGTACTGAAGATCAGTGATAATGTGGATCTGGATGAGAAGGAGGCAGCCTTTCTGTACAGCTCCACCATGCACGGTGACGAGGTGGTGGGTTACGAGTTGATGCTCCGGCTGATCGACCAGTTGCTGCAAGGGTACGGGAATGATAACGAAATAACGAACCTGGTGGATAACCTGGAGATCTGGATCAACCCCCTGGCCAACCCGGATGGCAGTTATTCAAGGAACGACGGGCAATCGCTTGAACTTGCCGTTCGTGAGAACGGATCGGGTGCTGACCTGAACAGGGATTTCCCGGATTTCACTCAGGGAGAAGCTGACAATATCACGGGAAGGGAGACAGAGACCCAAACCATGATGGTCTTCCTCAGGGAGAAAAGGTTCACCCTGTCAGCCAATCTGCACAGTGGTACCGAGGTAGTGAACTATCCATGGGACGGTGTGCCCTATCTTATTGTGGATGATGACTGGTACAAACTGATCTCCCGGGAATATGCTGATGAAGCAATGGCGGTGGATCCACAATATATGACCGATCTGTCGGACGATGGCACGATCAACGGGTGGGCCTGGTACGAAGCCCTCGGGACCAGGCAGGATTATATGAACTACTATCTGGGAGGCAGGGAGCTCACCCTGGAACTATCTGTAGAAAAACTTATCCCTTCGGCAGATCTTGAGTATTACTGGAACGTCAATCACCGCTCTTTGCTCAACTATATGACCCAGTGCCTGTACGGGATCAGGGGGACGGTTACGGACATGGATACGGGCGAACCGATCCAGGCACAGATCTTCGTTGTGAATCACGACAGTGCCTACTCGGTGATATCCGGCACTGAAGACTACGGGGACTACTACAGGCTGATCAAAGAGGGGGTTTATAACCTGATCGTCTCTGCACCGGGTTATTTCAATGATACCGTGCACAATGTGAATGTCACTGATTTCCAGGCCACAAACCTTGATATTCAGCTGGAATCCTACAATATGTCTGTTCCGCTGCCCGAAACCCCCGGATTCCGCATTTATCCCAATCCCGCCATAAACAGCTTTATTGTGGAACCGGAGAATATCCAGGGAGGAGAGCTGGAGGTGTGGGTACATGCCATAGACGGCAGAATGGTGTACCATACCATTGAACGCTATTACGGATCAAGTATTGAGATCCCGACCCGGCAGATGGAACCCGGGATCTACCTGGTTCGTTGCAGCTGTGGCAACGTGTCGGAGGTACAAAGAGTAATGGTGATCAATTCAGCAAAGCATTGACAAAGGTTTTTCGTACTTTTAACCTGGAATCAGCGTTATATCCACTATGAAGATTGAAGGCCGAAAAATTGAAATGCGTGTCATATTGCTCATTATTTTCACGGCATTTGCAGTTGTGTACAATCCTTCCGGCGACCTGCTTGCCCAGGAACTCAACTCAGGCTTCATACCCACATCGAGGATACTATTTATTTTTGATGCATCCAACAGCATGGCCGGACAGTGGGATGGGGCGCGCAAGTTCGATATGGCACGGGAGGTCCTCTTTGATGTGGTGGACAGCCTGGAGGAGATGCCCAATGTGGAAATGGCACTGCGTGTCTACGGCCACCAGAGCCCTGTCCCCCCTCAGGATTGCAGCGACACCAAGCTGGAGGTGCCATTCTCATCATCAAACGCTGCAAGGATCAGGGAAACACTGAAAGATATTGACCCCAAAGGTACCACCCCCATAGCCCATTCACTTGAACTGGCAGCCGGTGATTTTCCACTATGCAATCACTGCCGGAATATAGTTGTGCTCATTACCGATGGTATCGAGGCATGTGACGGTGATCCATGCCAGGTCTCGCAAAGTCTGCAGAAAAGAGGGATTATATTAAGGCCCTTTGTAATCGGAATAGGCTCCGACAATGGCCTCAAGGATACTTACGACTGCATCGGGGAGTATTATGATGCACCCACCATCAGGCGGTTTCGTATAGCACTGAAACAGGTTATTACCCAGGCCCTTGACGCCACCAGTGCACAGATCAACCTGCTGGATATCCACTCCCGCCCCACCGAAACGAATGCGAACGTGGTGCTGTATGATAGTTATTCAGGTTTGATCCGGTACAATATGATCCACACGCTCAACAACAGGGGCAATCCGGACACCATAAAACTGGACCCTTTGATCACCTACGATGTGCAGGCGCAAACCATTCCACCGGTCCGGTTCGACAGTGTCAAACTGGTACAGGGAAGCCATAATACCATTTCAATGAAAGCCCCCCAGGGTTACCTGTATGTGCGGACGAGCCGGGGCCAGTCTTATGAAAATGAGAAGTTCCTTGTGAGAAAAGCAGGAGAAAACAGGACCATCAATATTCAGGAGTTCGGCAATGTGGGAAAATACCTGGTAGGCAGCTACGACCTGGAGATCCCAATCTACCCGCTTATGGAGATTAAAAATGTGGAGATCCAGCAGAGTTACACCACCACACTGGAAATTCCGGCCCCGGGATACATATCCTTCAGCGCTAAACTACCAGGATCAGGATCGTTATATCAACTCAATGCATCGGGCGATCAGGTATGGGTCCTGAACCTGCAGGAGGACAAGAAAATACAGGAATATTACCTGCAACCCGGCAGGTATCGTATCATTTTCAGACGGGGAGATTATAAATCAACTTCACAAACCATGATGAAGGACTTTGAGGTTCGTGAAGGAACCCCTCTAACCATCAAGTTGTAGTGAAAAGTCAGCAGGAAGATGCCGCACTGGGAAGATAGCGAAATTATCAAAGGATTCAGGGTCCAGGGCAAACAGGAGAAAGCATTTAACGAGCTGGTGCTGAAATACCAGGAACGCCTTTACTGGCAAATCAGGAAAATAGTACTCGACCATGACGATGCTGACGATGTGTTACAGAACACCATGGTCAAAGTGTGGAAGTCCCTTGCCAATTTCCGATCCGAATCGGAACTTTATACCTGGCTCTATCGTATCGCTACTAATGAAGCCCTCTCTTTCCTGAAACAGAAGAAAAAGAAGAGTTTTGCCCCGTGGATGGATGTGGAGGAGCAGATGGCCGATCGCCTGGAAGCCGATCCCTGGTTTGAGGGGGATGAGATCCAGCTAAAGTTGCAGGAAGCTATTTTAAAACTTCCGGATAAGCAGCGGGTCGTGTTTAATATGAAATATTTTGACCAGGTGAAGTATGAAGATATGTCAAAGATACTGGGTACCTCTGTGGGAGCCCTGAAAGCCTCCTACCATCATGCGGTAAAAAAAATTGAATCGATGCTGAAAGATGATTAAACCTTCGATAACCATAAAAGGTCTAACAAATACCTGATTAGAAATGAAAATGGACCGTAAACAATCGTATTTGCAGCAGGATTCGCTGAAATCTAACCCTTTTGGGCTACCAGAAGGGTATTTTGACAGCTTTCCGGAAAGACTGCAGCAGAGGATCAGGGAGGAAGAATCCTCCAGGGTAGCTGTACGAAGAATCGGGACTACAACCCGATGGTTGGCCGCGGCGGCAGCTGTACTGGCTACGGCACTGATCACCACTTCCATTATTCGCCTGACAAATTCCGATCGCGGCACGGATAGCCGCTATCCCGATATGGCCATTCTTGAACAACTGCAGGTTTTTGATGATGACCGTTACCTCTATGACCTTATAGAGGATAATGATGCTGTCAACCTGAACGAGGATGATGCATTTGCATCCCAGGCTATCGAGTACCTGGCCGTTAACGATGTGGAAATGGATCTAATATTTGAATAGTCTAAAACAAAGTACCATGAACCAGAGAGTCCTGAAATTTTCAGCCGCCGTGATGTTCCTCTTCACGACCTCGGGTTTTCTTTTTGCCCAGACCCAGGAACAAATAGACAAGTTTAACGCAGAGAGAAAATCTTACTTCACAGAAAAACTGGAATTGACCGATGCGGAGAGTAAAGCCTTCTGGCCGCTTTACGATGACTTCCAAAACCGGAAGATGAAACTGGTGGAGGACGAACGTAATACTTATCAGTATGCCTATAAAAATGCTGATCACCTGACTGAAATGGAGATACTGGAAAACCTTGAAAAGGTATATACCCTGAAGGATAAACAAATTGAGCTGGAATCGGAGTATTACCAGGATAAATTTCTGAAGGCCCTTCCGGCGAAAAAAGTACTGATGCTGGGTAAGGTAGAGTGGGATTTCCGTCGATATCTGCTCCAACAACTCAGGGACAGAGAGGGAAGTCACCGCGGACAGGGAGGAGGAACAGGCAACAGCCCGGAAATATCGGAACACAGCTGGCAGGAACCGGCTCCATTATATATGCCCGCTCCATTTTAGGAACAGTTACCGTTACCGGCACCCGCTCCATTCTTACAGCATGTCCTCCGGGGAATAGTCACGTATAACGATCATATCCTCAGGCAGATCCAGTTTAACTTCCCGGAGGAACCTGACACTGGATTCAATATCGTCATACATCACTTTATCATCCTCCACAAAAGAGACCTTTTCCCTGTAGGAGGCAAGGAATTTCTCCATGAACGGAGAGGTACGCGCCGGACGCCTGAATTCAATGGCCTGGGCCGCATTGTAGAGTTCAATGGCCAGGATCCGTTCCAGGTTCAGCATCACCTGGTAAGCCTTGGTCGCAGCATTGGCTCCCATGCTCACATGGTCCTCCTGGCCCTGGGATGATTCAATTGAATCGACCGAGGCCGGTGTGCAGAGCTGCTTGTTATGGCTCACCATGGCTGCAGCCGTATACTGCGGGATCATAAATCCGGAATTCAATCCCGGATTGGCCACCAGGAAAGGTGGCAGGCCGCGCATCCCGCTCACCAGTTGGTAGGTGCGCCGTTCAGAGATATTCCCCAGTTCGCTCATGGCTATGGCCATGTTGTCCAGCGCCAGTGCCAGGGGCTGCCCATGAAAATTCCCTGCTGAAATAATCAGATCTTCGGCGGGAAAGATCGTTGGATTGTCGGTTACCGAATTGATCTCGTTCCTGAACACATAAGCCACATAGTTGATCGAGTCCTTGGAAGCCCCGTGTACCTGAGGTATACACCTGAATGAATAGGGATCCTGTACATGGGCCTTGGTACGGCTGATCAGTTCACTCCCTTGGAGCAGCCACCTGATCCTCCGGGCGGTAACAATCTGTCCCATGTGAGGCCTGATCTGCTGGATCAGCTCATGAAATGGTTCGATCCTTCCGTCAAAGGCTTCCAGTGAAAGGGCACCGACAATATCGGCCAGCCGCGACAGTTTGAACACTCTCAGGCAGAGATGTACTCCGTAAGCGCTCATAAACTGTGTCCCGTTAAGCAGCGCCAAACCCTCCTTTGATTTCAGATCAATGGGGTCCCACCCCATATCTTTCAGTACCTCTTTTGCATGTTTCCGCACTCCTTTTACACTTACATCGCCCAGACCCAGCAGCGGGAGGCTCATATGCGCCAACGGGGCCAGGTCGCCTGATGCGCCGAGCGACCCATAGGTATAGACCACAGGGAGGATATCATTGTTATATAGGTCAGCCAGGCGCTGCACCGTCTCTACCTGGACACCCGAATGGCCATAGGAGAGTGATTGTATCTTCAACAGCAGCATCAGTCTTGTGATCTCATCGGGCACCTCATCCCCCACGCCGCATGCATGCGACATGACAAGGTTCTTCTGCAGGAGTCCCAGGTTCTCTTCCGATATGACATTATCACAGAGTGAGCCGAAACCGGTATTGATCCCGTAGAGGATCTCGTCACCTCTTTCCATCCTGTGATCCAGGTAGTCCCTGCAGACTCTGATCTTTTCGATCACCTCATCCGACAGCACGATCTTTGTGCCGCCCGAAATGATCTCCTCAAATTTCTTCCACCCGATCTTCGCGGTGGTCACCAGATGTACCTTCTCCATATCCACATATTTTGGCAATGAAGTACCGAAAAAAAAATGAGCTGCAAATGGATTCAGGAATGTTATTTGGCAGAGGATAACCTCGCCACCAGTTGATCCGGAGTGAGCCGCTCCTGCTGACCGCTCTCCATCTCCTTCAATGTAACGACACCCTCCCTGATCTCCTCCGCACCAACCAGTGCCACAAAGGGGATCTTCCTGTTGTTGGCGTAATTCATCTGTTTTTTCATTTTCACCTGATCCGGATAGAGTTCAGATGCAATGCCACTTTTTCGCAGGTGGTCCAGGATGGGGATGATATGTTTAACTTCGGTATCTCCAAAGTTCACAAAAAGGAGCCTGGTATCGAGGGCGCCTCTCTCGGGAAACCGCTCCAGCTGGAGCAATACATCGTAGATGCGGTCAGCACCGAATGAAACACCCACTCCGGATACTCCCTCCAGGCCGAAGATGCCGGTCAGATCGTCATACCTTCCGCCACCGCATATACTCCCGATATCGGCTTCAGCAGATTTCACCTCGATGATGCTCCCTGTATAGTAGTTCAGTCCCCTGGCCAGTGTCAGGTCAAATTCGATCTCTGCAGTCACCGACGCGGCACCTGTATACTCCAGCAGGGTGTTGACCTCTCCGAGTCCAGCCCTCCCCGTTGCCGAACCCTGCAGGAAACCTTCCAGGAATGCCAGCTTCTCACCGGTTCCCCCTTCCATTTCCAAAAGAGGCTTAAGCTTCCCGGTGGAATCACCGTTCAGTCCCTTTTGCTTCAGCTCGGCCATGACCCCTTCCATCCCGATCTTTTCAAGCTTATCAATGGCCACCGTTATATCTGTCATCTTCTCCGGGGCACCGATCACTTCTGAAACACCGGCCAGCAGCTTCCGGTTATTCAGTTTGATCACCACCTTCAGTCCCAGGGCATCAAATACCTCGTCAATGATCTGGATCATCTCCAGCTCATTCAGCAGGGAGTTGCTGCCGATCACATCCACATCGCACTGGTAAAATTCCCTGTAACGCCCCCGCTGAGGACGATCGGCACGCCAGACGGGCTGTACCTGGTACCTTTTAAAGGGAAATGAGATCTCGTTCAGATGTTGTACCACATACCGGGCAAACGGAACAGTGAGATCATACCTTAAACCCTTCCCCGAGATCATGGTCCCCAATCTTGGGGCAGGGATCTTTGTAAGCTCGTCAGGGCTCAGTTTGGCCTTAAAATCACCTGAATTCAGGATCTTGAAAAGCAATTTATCCCCTTCATCCCCATACTTTCCCAGCAGAGAAGAGAGGTTCTCCATGGCCGGTGTTTCGATGGGAAGGAAACCATGCACCTTGAAGATCGTTCGAATGGTATCGAAGATATGATTGCGCCCGGCCATCTCCAGGGGAGAAAAATCGCGTGTTCCTTTGGGAATGGATGGTGTTTCGGCCATGGACTGTGTCCCTCTATTTGGTGGCCCTGGCCAGTTTCTTTAAATCACTGGCAAGGAAGGCGTCCGGGCTCTTTTCGGACTCTTTATGGTAATCAAAATAGTAAAACTGGGCATCTGCCGCTCCGATCAGTATATTATATACGCGCGCCTTCAGCTTTTTCCCTTCGGGTCCAACCTTGTGCAGTACAACCGCATCCGGATCCTCGGCCATGATCAGATCTTTGATCTCTTCCCTGTTGACAATCTTCACGTCATACGGGTATATGGCCTTGATCTTCTTTATCGTGGAGATATCCCTTGCCAGTTCATCCTCAATCAGGTATAGGGTCTTCCCCTTCACATCCGCCATGTTCTTGTTGTAGTAGTTATAGACATTGGCGTCCACAATATTGGGGTGTTCGGTGATCAAACGCACGTGGTACTGGAGGAACCTGACCATAATGCCCAGCTTATAGGCGAAGTGATCCTCATCCACGCCATAGAAACTCATTGGAATATTGGCCACATCCTTCAGATCATCGAGTGCAACATGATCGCCCCCAAGAGAGAGGCAGAGAAATTCGTAACGGGTGTCCGTCCTGTCTTTCTCGAAGCTCACCCCGGCCAGGTATAGAAATGAGGCATTTTTATCGAAGCTCTTGTCAGCGAAATCTTCCATTTTGAGAAATTCATATTCTGTGATATCCCAGAACTTCTTCACCGCATCCTGGATCTCAATATTATAATCGGACATCGGATTGCGTTCAAGTACCACGTAGGTCCTGGTGGTATGAAAATGTTCCAGGTCCTCGGAGGTTGGAAGATATTCTCTCTGTGCCTGCAGCTGTATAAAAGGGACCAACAGTAGCAGGAGGGCATAATACTTTTTCATGTGTTCACTATGGGTTTGGTTAAAAAATCAGTCGGCCGGAAAATAGAGCGGATGTTTTTCATTGAACCGGCGTATAAATACAAATTTCATCTGCTTCTTCTTACGGTTTCGAAGCGCGTTATACTCTTGTGAAAGTTCGGGGTCCTTCATCAACAAGACCTCTACGCTTTCAGTGTCATATTCCATTACATCGCCGGTTTTAAAATCAAGCAGGTACTGCCTCAGGTCAGTATTGGCCACATTAGACTGGGGATAGGAGTACCGGTTATAATAATATGAATTGGAATAGTATGGATTATAGTAATAGGGGTCGTAATAGTTAGGATTGTATGTGGTCACCGTAGCAACAAAATGGCAAATGCTCCCCATGTAACTGATCCTGTGGAAAGCCATTCCCACGTTAATATAGAGTATCCCGTTGCGGCTGTACCCCCAGATATCTTCAGTCCTCATCACCTTTTTCACCCCATTATCATCGTAGATGGTAATCTCCTTCTGGGCAGTTACCTTGTCATAAAATGCCCGGTCGTACAGATCCTCATCGGTTACGATACGGGCAGCAGGTATGGGATTGTTCTCTTTTACACTTTCAAAGTTGGGGAAGATCCCATCGTTGAATTCAAAGTCCGGAGAATATTCAACCATCTCCTTCCCCTGGTCCTCCTGTGCAAGAATCAACGGGCACCAGATCAATAATATGAAAAAAAACGTTTTTCTCATCACGAACCTCTCAATACCTTAAAAACAAAATTACTAACTAATATGTGTTTAGGGCACAAAAATAGAGCCAATATTTTTCTAGATTGCTCATATTTTAACTTTCTTTACCAAAGAAAGCCATTTTTGGAATACCATGTTTCTGCGTTTCTTACAAAAGATCGTCTCATTTGGGGTGGATGAAACGATGCAACAGGTAGTGATAAACAGGGCCAAAAGGATCAACGCCTTCTACCTTGTAATGTTCACTATTTTAACATTGTCGATCGTTTATTCCGGTTTTACCGGTCTCACCTCTCTTATTCTGGCCAATGTGGTCATGCTGGCCCTTGTGGTGATCTTTTTCTTCCTCATTCCTGCAGGACGCAGCGCCAACCTGAGCAGTATACTGGTACAGCTGCTTACCGCCGCCATTTTTATTGTCGGATTCCTGGTTGATATGGGCGTTTCGTCAACCCTGATCCTTGCCTTCTTCCTGATCTTTCCACTGGGAGCCATCAGTGTAAACCGTCGGTACGGGCTCTATATACTCATCATTCTGGGCCTTGTGACCATTGTACTCAACTCTGTTCCACAGCTGGAACCGGCTATTCACCTTGACCTTTACAATTCCCTGGTATTCTACTCGGCCTACGCCCTGATGATACTGGTCTCATTGTACGTCGAAAAAACCAGTAAGGAGGTGCTCACACGTTTGCAGGACTCCAGGAGCCAGATGGAAAATAAAATGGTTCAGAAGGATGAATTTATCTCAGGGCTCTCTCATAAACTTCGTACCTCGCTCAGTAATATCACATTAATTAACAGCCTGGTAAACGACGAAAGATTTAACTCCGAACAGATGGAGCTGCTGGAAACCCTGCGGGCATCCACCAACCTCCTCATTGAAGATGTCAATCATATTGTGGAGATTGCCTCCCCGGGGATGGTGGACTACAAAAGAAGCATCACCTCCTTCGATCTGACATCGGTACTGGAGAAATCGCTCTCTATCCTGAGATCGGCAGGATCATCAACGGATGAGGTGATCCTTGCGCGGAGCGATAACCTGAATCACCATGTCATCGGAGATCCAAGCCTGGTCCGCGGCCTGATCGTCAATATTATCAAAGGTGTTGGTGAATACAGGCATAACCAGCATCCGGTCCGGTTGCAGATAAGCCGGCTGAAGGAGACTCCCAGCCAGGTGAGACTGGAATTTAATTTTCATGTGACAACCGGTGATAAAAGTGCGCTGATTGATTATGTAAAGTCCCTCAGCCAGGGCAATGAACATACCGGTTCGAACCTGGCCAACGCATTTAACCTGCTGCTGGAGAGTGAAAGCAACCTGACTGCCCGTCAGGAGGAAGAGGGTGTCTCGCTCTGCTTTATACAGGATTTTGCTAAGGATCCCACGAAATTAAGTGTGCAGGCAGCGGATAGTTCCCTCCTGGAAACCCCTCCTGCAAAACCCGGTATTGCATTGCAAAATGCAAAAGTCCTGCTGGTTGAGGATAATGTCATCAACCAGAAGATTGTCCTGTTAAGCCTGACCAAGCAGGTGGACAGGATCGATGTGGCCGCAAATGGCAAACAGGCCCTGGAGATGTTTGTACTCAGGCAATATGACCTGATCCTGATGGATATTATGATGCCGGTAATGGATGGACTGATGGCAACCAAAAAGATCCGTGAGATAGAATCCTCCAGCGAAAGCCACATCCCCATAATTGCTGTAACTGCCAATGCGCTGGCGGGAGACCGGGAAAACTGCCTGGCTGCAGGAGTGGACGACTATATTGCCAAACCGTTTACTACAGAGCTGCTGGTCAGGAAGATGAAAAACTTGCTGGCCTGATCCCGATAATGGTCTGGTCATCGATCTGTACTTCCCCGCTGGCCATCCACTCATTCATATTCTCTTCCAGCTTCTTTTTCTGCTCTGCCATGGAAAGCTGGTGAATGGACATCAGGAGATGCCTGAAACGCCTGTATTTATATTTCTTTCCTTCAGGCCCGCCAAACTGGTCGGGATAACCGTCGGTGAACAGATAGAGTATATCATCTTCCTTTATCTCCATCTTCGTGTTCTTAAAGGCTCCCCTCCGGAGCCCGTAATCGGGCCCGACTGTTATACGGTCTCCCCTGACCTCCAGGATTTCATGATCCCGGACAATATACATTGAATTGAAGGCGCCCGCGTATTCAAGGATGCGGTTCTGAAAGTCGTATGCACAGAGGGAGAGGTCAATGCCATCCTTCAGGGCAAGCTCGCCGGTATCTCCAAAAACGATATCAAACTGAGTATTCATCTCATTGAGTATACCGGCCGGATCAAGTATCCCCTGTCCCATGGTAATGGACCGGAAGAATTCCAGTCCGATAAGCGACATAAAAGCCCCGGGAACCCCATGCCCTGTACAATCAGCCACGGAGAAAAGCATCTTCCCATTGATCCTCTTTGCCCAGTTAAAATCTCCGCTTACAATATCTTTTGGCCTGTGATAGATGAATGATTCAGGGAAGTGCTCCCTCAACTGTTTCGGGGTAAGGAACATTGCTGTCTGGATACGATGTGCATAGGTGAGACTCTGCTCATAGCTCCTGTTCCGGTCACGCAGCTGGTTGCGATGCCGCAGTACCAGGCGGGATTCCTTCTCCTGCTCCTTCATCCTGTGGAAATCCATTCTGTACCTCCTGGTCCTGTACTTGAACAACAGGGTGTGCAACAGGAGCGATAAAAGCACAAAACCTGCAAACAGGATAAGGAACTGGTTATACAGGCTCAATATGGCTCCCGGGATCCATTCCATATAGATTTGACGAAAGGGTATTATTACATGGCTAACGCTGTAAATATATATGTAAATGGCGTATTTTCCCAAAAGAAAGAGGCTGTACCATCTGATACAGCCCCTTCGGTATTATTGTTCTCTTTGCGGGAAAGTCCCGTGAAAGCTTACTCTTCCTTACAATTGCCGGCAGGCGCTTCCATAGCCTTCCTGGCCATCTCTTCCAGCATCGCGGTGGATACGGATTTGGGTCGCTCGATCGAATAACCCAGTGCCCTGTCCCAGATCAGATTGGAAGTGATCCCGATGGAACGTCCTATTCCAAAGAGCACCGTGTAGAACTCGTACTCCTTGATACCATAATGCCAGTGAATGATACCGGATTGGGCATCCACATTGGGCCATGGGTTTTTGGCTTTGCCCTGTTCAACCAGGATAGGCGGAACCACGTTGTACAGCAGATCCACATATTTAAAGAGCAGGTCGTCCTTCATATGGGTCTGACAGAATTCACGCTGAAGTGTATAACGCGGATCGGTCTTGCGCAATACGGCATGACCAAACCCGGGAATGACCTGCCCGGATTTCAGTGTATCCCATACATACTTTTTCATCTGCTCCTCGGTGGGCACCTTTCCTTCCATTTTGTCCACCAGATCCTGCAGCCATCTCAGCACCTCCTGGTTGGCCAGTCCGTGAAGCGGTCCGGCCAGCCCGTTGATCATTGCTGATATGGAAAGGTAAATATCTGATAGTGCGCTTCCGACCAGGTGGCCGGTATGGGCACTTACGTTTCCGCTTTCGTGATCAGCATGGATAATGAAATTGAGCCTGGAAACGTCATCATAGGGCTTGGGGATGTCCATCATATGGGCAAAATTTGCGCCCATATCCAGGTTCGGGTCGGACTGGATGCGTTTGCCGTTGCGATAAAGTTTCGCATAGATTGCGGAAGCCACCTCCGGCAGCCTGGCCAGAAGGTTCATTGAATCCTCAAAGGTTGGATCCCAGTATTCCATCTTACTGATCCCTTCCTGGTATTGTTTGGCAAAGACAGATTCATGCTGCATGCTCAAAATGGCTGCTGAAAATATGGTCATAGGGGGTGAACCGGACGGGAACGCGTCGATCACCTCATATACATATTTCGGCAGTGCCCGGCGCTTTTTAAATTCGGCGACAACGTCACCTACCTGGCTGTCAGTGGGAACATCGCCTGTCAAAAGCAGGTAAAAGAGCCCCTCAACATAGGGCATCTCAGCACCGGGTCCTTTTGGAAGTTTTTGAAATACCTCGGGGAGGGTATACCCGCGATACCTGATCCCTTCCTGGGGATCAAGATAAGAGATATCGGTAACCAGGCTTTTCAGGCCACGCATTCCGCCAATCGCCTGCGCGATTGTTACCTGGTCGATCACAACATCGCAATAGTCTTTAATTAGTTTTGTTGTTCTTGGTCTCCACGCATCGATTTTCTGGTGGAGAACTTCTTTCAGGTTTGACATACTTATAGGTTTTATCAGACTGTTAATAAATAAGGGTCACACAATATACTATAAATACTATAAATATGCAGATATGCCCATATGTTTTAGAAGTGCCCGCAGGTTCCCACGATCATTTTACCCGCCATGGATTATCTTATTTATTCAGAATAGCAGGAACTTGAAAAAAAGAGCCGCCCCTCACAGGACGGCTCCATTTCTTCTCTTTCCAGTATTGATATGTACAGGGTGTTTTCCGGGCAAGCCTACAAATCGGCACTTGTGCCGATTATAAGCACCGAAGGAAAAATCCTTGTCATACTAATACCCATATATTGCTGTGTCTCCCAGCTCCTCTTCAATACGCAGCAGCTGGTTGTACTTGGCGATCCTGTCGGAACGGCTCAGCGATCCGGTCTTGATCTGTCCTGAGTTGACGGCCACTGCGAAGTCAGCAATGGTTGAATCCTCGGTCTCCCCTGAACGGTGTGAAATGACAGTGGTGTAGTTGGCCCGGTGGGCCATCTCAACGCAATTCAGGGTTTCGGTAAGTGTTCCGATCTGGTTCAGCTTGATCAGGATGGAGTTGGCACAATCCAGTTCAATACCCTTGGAGAGGTACTCCACGTTGGTGACAAATATGTCATCACCAACCAGTTGAACACGGTCGCCGATCAGTTTCTTCTGAATGACCCAGCCATCCCAGTCAGCCTCATCCATACCGTCTTCAATGGAGTCGATGGGGTATTTATCAAGTAACTCGGCCAGGTAGGCAGCCTGCTCCTCGGAGTTTCGTTTGGCCCCGCCTTCTCCTTCGAACTTGGAATAGTCGTATATACCGTTCTTATAAAATTCAGAAGCGGCACAGTCCACCGCTATCGTGACATCAGTACCGGGTGTGTAACCGGCTTTTTCAATGGCCTTCAGAATGCTTTCGAGTGCATCCTCTGTTCCCTCCAGGTTGGGAGCAAATCCACCCTCGTCTCCAACAGCAGTGCTTAATCCCCTTGCTTTCAGTACAGACTTCAGGGCATGAAAAACTTCAGAACCCATCCTCAGTCCCTCTTTGAAGCTCTTGGCTCCAATGGGACGGATCATAAATTCCTGGAAAGCAATGGGTGCATCAGAGTGGGATCCGCCATTAATGATATTCATCATGGGAATGGGAATATGCTTGGCATTGGTTCCTCCAATGTAACGGTAAAGGGGCATGTCGTGATACATGGCTGCTGCTTTGGCTACCGCCAGTGAGACACCCAGCATTGCATTGGCACCCAGTTTGCTCTTGGTCTTCGTCCCATCCAGCTTGATCATTTTCTGGTCGATGGCCACCTGATCCATCGCATCCATTCCGATCAGCTCTTCAGCAATGATCTTATTGACATTGTCAACTGCTTTCTGGACTCCTTTACCCAGATAGCGGGATTTGTCCCCGTCCCTCAATTCCAGGGCTTCATTTTCACCTGTGGATGCTCCTGATGGAACTGCTGCCCGGCCCATAAAACCACTGGCAAGTGTTACTTCCACCTCTATGGTGGGGTTACCGCGAGAGTCAAGGATCTCACGTGCATGTATATCAACAATTTGTCCCATGATACTTTGAATTAAATAGTTTGAAATAAATTATAATAAAAAAGGGATAAAGTATAAAGCTACTTTATCCCCGGATATTTTCAAGAAGATGTTACGCTAATATTATGCCTCTTTTTTATCATCATCACTGGTAGTTTCCTCATCCTTGGTATCCTCAGCGGCCGACTCATCTTCTGCGGTGGGTTCCACCTCCTCAGCCTCTGCCTCAACCTCAGTTTCGGGTTCTTCGGCTGCGATCTCAGTTGCTGCCTCTTCAGGAGCTTCAGCTTCAACCGGAGCCTCCTCTGCAGTTGCAGCTTCAGTTGCTGCCTCTTCCGCAGTTTCCTCTGCGGTTGCAGTTGCTACTGCAGCGGTATCTTCAACCTTCTTCTTGGCTGCTCCACGGCGACGGCGGCTTGCTGACTTCTTCGCCCCGGCCTTTTCGCCCAGCAGGAGCTCGTTAAAGTCCACCAGTTCCATCATGCACATATCCGCATTGTCACCCTGCCGGTTCCCCAGCCTGATGATCCGTGTATATCCGCCGGGACGGTCCGCCACCCTGGTCGACACCTCGCGGAAAAGCTCGGAAACAGCTTCTTTGTCCTGCAAATGGCTGAAGACCACCCTGCGGGAGTGAGTTGTATCCTCCTTGCTCCTTGTAATCAACGGCTCTATATACCTTTTAAGGGCCTTGGCCTTGGCCGTTGTTGTCTCGATCCGCTTGTGCATGATCAGCGAACTTGCCAAATTGGAAAGCATGGCATTTCTGTGTGCACTCTTCCTCCCTAAGTGGTTAAAACTCTTGTTATGTCTCATTGCAATTAATCCTTGTCCAGTTTGTATTTACTTGTATCCATGCCGAAGGTCAGGTTCATATTCACCAGGAGCTCTTCCAGCTCGGTGAGCGACTTTTTACCAAAGTTCCTGAATTTCAGCAGATCGTTCTTATTGAATTTCACCAGGTCGCCCAGGGTATCCACTTCGGCAGCCTTCAGGCAGTTGAGTGCCCTGACAGAAAGATCCAGATCCACAAGCTTGGCTTTTAACAACTGACGCATATGCAGGACCTCCTCATCAAACTCCTCATTGGCGAATTTCTCATCGGTATCGAGGGTGATCTTCTCATCTGAGAAGAGCATGAAGTGGTATATCAGTATCTTGGCTGCCTCTTTCAATGCCTCTTTTGGATGAATGGACCCGTCGGTGGTTATCTCAAGGACCAGTTTCTCATAGTCCGTTTTCTGCTCCACACGGTAGTTCTCAATATCAAACCTCACATTCTTGATGGGGGTGAATATTGAATCCACTGCGATCAGTCCAAACTCTGCTTCGGCAGGTTTGTTCTCATCTGCCGGAACATAACCACGTCCCTTACTGACAGATACATCCATCTGCAACTTCACATCCTTCTCCATGTGGCATATGACAAGCTCGGGATTCAGTACTTTGAAACCACTCAGGAATCGCTGCAGGTCTCCTGCTTTGAACTCTTCCTGGCCGGTGATGGTAACGACTACTTTTTCGTCGTTCACATCCTCGATCTGTTTTTTGAAGCGCACCTGCTTCAGGTTCAGTATTATTTCTGTAAGGTCCTCTATTACACCAGTGATGGTGGAAAATTCATGTTCGACGCCGTCGATCTTAATATTTGTAATGGCATACCCTTCCAGGGAAGAGAGCAGGATGCGCCTCAAAGCGTTTCCTACGGTAATACCATAACCAGGCTCAAGAGGTCGGAACTCAAATTTACCATACCTGTCATCTGCTTCAAGCATGATGACCTTATCTGGTTTTTGAAAAGCTAAAATGGCCATAATTATGAATGTGGTTATATTATTTTGAATAAAGTTCAACGATGAGCTGTTCCTTGATGTTCTCGGGGATCTCCTCCCGTTCGGGACGGTTCAGAAACTTCCCTGTCATGGAAGCCTCATCAAATTCAAGCCATGATGAAGATCCGTACCTGGCTGTCGAAAGTGCATCGGTGATCACCTCCAGGGATTTTGAACGCTCCCTGACACCAACCAGATCTCCTGGCTTAAGCGTAAAAGAAGGAATATTAACGATTTCACCGTTAACGCTGATATGCCTGTGAGTGACAAGTTGACGTGCACCGGCACGTGTAGGTGAAAGGCCCATCCTGTAGACTACATTGTCGAGCCTCGACTCCAGCAACTGAAGGAGAACCTCACCGGTTACACCCTTACTCCTGGAAGCCTTTTCAAACATATTCCTGAACTGCTTCTCCAAAACACCATATGTATACTTGGCCTTCTGCTTCTCCTTCAACTGAATACCGTATTCTGAAGCCTTACGTCTGCGTTTGTTGTTCCCGTGCATTCCCGGGGGGTAATTCTTTTTCTCAAAAGACTTGTCGGTCCCGAAAATGGGATCTGAAAACTTGCGAGCAATTTTGGTTCTTGGACCTCTGTATCTTGCCATCTATATATCTAATTTATTGTTTATAATCCTCTCCAGCCTGGACAATACCTTAAGGCTGAATTATACCCTCCGCCTCTTGGCAGGACGGCAGCCGTTATGCGGCAGCGGTGTCACATCCACAATCTCCATCACCTCAATCCCCGAAGCGTGGATGTTACGTATTGCTGATTCCCTTCCCGATCCGGGTCCCTTTACGAAGACTTTCACCTTTCTCAGGCCCAGGTCGTAAGCAACCTTGGCACAGTTCTGTGCTGCCATCTGTGCAGCATAGGGTGTATTCTTCTTGGAACCCCTGAAACCCATTTTACCGGATGAGGCCCAGGAAATGACCTGGCCCTGATTATTGGTAAGGGAGATAATAATATTGTTAAAGGAGGCGTGAATATGCGCCTGACCTGTAGGTTCAACTTTAACTGTTCGCTTTCTTGACGATCCTGTCTTCTTAGCCATAACCTCTTAACTCTTATTTGGTTGCTTTCTTTTTGTTTGCCACTGTCTTTCTCCGTCCCTTACGGGTGCGGGCGTTGTTCTTTGTACTCTGGCCACGTGTGGGAAGGCCGATACGGTGACGGATACCGCGGTATGAGCCAATATCCATCAATCGTTTGATATTGAGCTGAACGGATGATCTGAGTTCGCCTTCAACCTTAATCTCCGGGTTTTCGTTGATCTCTTTCCTGATCGCTGCAATCTGTTCATCATTCCATTCCTGCACTTTGAGATTGCGATCGACGCCTGCAGCATCCAGGATGGATTGTGCACGGCTGCGACCAATGCCATAAATGTAGGTCAGGCTTATTTCACCTCTTTTGTTTCTGGGTAGGTCAACACCAACTATTCTAGCCATAATGCTTTTAATTGTTTTTTATAAAATCTTTATCCCTGGCGTTGTTTAAACTTGGGATTCTTCTTGTTAATTACGTACAAGCGTCCTTTCCTCCTGACGATCTTGCAGTCGGCGCTACGCTTTTTTACAGATGCTCTTACCTTCATTATTTCTTGTTTTATTCTTCTTTTACTTGTAACGAAATGATATTCTTCCTTTCGTCAGATCATACGGTGACATCTCTACTTTAACCCGGTCACCAGGTAGTAATTTGATGTAATGCATTCTCATCTTACCTGAGATATGGGCTGTAATGACGTGTCCGTTTTCCAGCTCCACCCGGAACATCGCATTTGACAATGCTTCGGTGATTACACCATCCTGTTCAATTGAAGCCTGTTTTGCCATTTAGTTGCTCTGTTTAATTAACTGCTTGTCAATTAATGAGAAGGTGGACAATATATCTGCCTTCCCTTTATCTATCGCCACCGCCCATTCAAAGTGGGCCGATGGCCTGTTGTCTGCTGTTCGAATGGTCCATCCGTCCGGGTCCTGCTGGATCTGCCTCCGTCCCATGTTGATCATCGGTTCGATGCAGATCACCATTCCCTTTTTCAATTTGGGCCCGGTACCCCTTCTTCCATAGTTGGGTACTTCCGGAGCCTCATGCAGGTGGCGCCCCAGTCCATGCCCTACCATCTCTCTCACCACTGAGTACCCGTTGCTTTCTGCATACTGCTGAACAGCGTACCCCACATCACCGGTCCGTTTTCCGTCAACCGCCTGTTCAACACCCTTCTGGAGGCATTCGCGTGTAACTTTTAAGAGTCTGCGGACATCTTCATTCACTGTTCCGACTTCGAAACTGAATGCCGTATCTCCGTAAAATCCGTTCATCACCACTCCACAATCCACAGAAAGCTGGTCGCCCTCTTTAAGTATCACCTTCTCCGAAGGGATCCCGTGCACCACCTCCGAATTTACAGAGGTGCAGAGTGTCTTCGGGTATCCCTGGTAGCCAAGGAACCCGGGAACAGCCCCGTGGTCACGGATAAAGGCTTCAGCGATCTGATCGAGTCTTTCAGTGGAGACTCCCGGCCTGATAAAATTGGCAAGCTCGGCCAGTGTCTCCGACACCAGTTGATTGCTCAGTCGCAACAACTCAATCTCTTCCGCAGTCTTAATTAATATCATCAAAGAACGTTGTACTCTGTCTTAAATGGCAGCCGCACTGCCGGTCCGGCCCTTGATCCTGCCGGTCTTGGTCAACCCGTCGTAGTGACGCATCAAGAGGTGGCTCTCGATCTGCTGCAGCGTATCAAGGATCACGCCCACCAGGATCAGCAGCGAGGTTCCGCCGAAAAACTGGGCAAAACTCCGGTTGACGTTGGCCATCATAGCAAAGGCAGGCATTATAGCCACAACTGCCAGGAAAAATGAACCCGGAAGGGTAATCCTCGACATCACCATGTCCAGGAATTCGGCAGTCTTACGACCGGGTTTCACTCCCGGAATAAACCCGCCGTTCTTTTTCATATCCTCTGCCATCTGAGTCGGATTCACAGTGATGGCAGTATAGAAATAGGTGAAAAGGATGATCAGCATGGCATTGGTAAAGTTATACCAGAACCCTACCGGGTTGCTGAAAACAGCTGCAAAACCTGATGCTGCATCTGCTTTGGCAAACCCTGCCACGGTGATGGGAATAAACATGAACGCCTGGGCAAAGATGATCGGCATAACACCTGCAGCATTCACCTTCAGGGGAATATACTGCCGTACACCTCCATACTGTTTGTTGCCCACAATGCGCTTGGCATACTGTACAGGTATCCGGCGGGTACCCTGTACCAGCAGGATGGTCGCCATGAATACCACGAACATGATCAGCAACTCAACCAGGAAAGCCACCAGTCCGCCGCCCTGCTGGTCCAGGCGTGAGAGGAACTCGAAACCCAGAGCCTGGGGCAGACGGGCAATGATACCGATCATGATGATCAGTGAGATCCCGTTCCCGATCCCTTTGTCGGTGATCTTCTCACCCAGCCACATGATAAACATGGTACCTGCGGTGAGGATGATCATGGCCGCCATACGCGAAAAATTCGGTGAAAAGGCCTCTGCCGGCAGCTGGTAACGGAGACTGGTGATATAACTTAAGCCCTGGGGGATCAGGATACCCACGGTAAGGTAACGGGTGATCTGGTTGATCTTCCTTCTTCCACTCTCTCCTTCACGCTGCAGCTTCTGAAAATAAGGAACAGCAATACCAAGCAACTGTACCACAATAGAAGCCGAGATGTAAGGCATGATGCCAAGTCCGAAAATGGAGGCCCTTGCAAAGGCCCCGCCTGTAAAGAGGTTTAGCAGATCAAGGATCCCGGAGCCGCCTCCCTGGCGGTTTGCCGCCAGACCCGAGATGATCACCGGATCGATCCCCGGCAACACAATGTGTGTGCCCAGGCGATAGATCAGGATGATCCCGAGGGTATAGATAATCCTTTGTCGGAGGTCCTCGATCTTCCAGATGTTTTTTATGGTCTCAATTAACTTTCTCATCAGTTATGATTTATTTTCATCTGATCCAATCAGATTTTCTCAACTGTTCCCGCTGCTGCCTCAATGGCTGTAACTGCCGACTTTGAAAATGCGTGGGCTTTTACATTCAGTTTGGCTTTCAACTCACCGTTCCCGAGGATCTTCACCAGGCTGTCCTTTCGTACCAGTCCGGCTTCGACCAGCAGGTCCACATCAATTTTGGTGATCTTTCTTTTATCAGCAAGCTCCTGGAGCGTGCTTATGTTGATCCCCTTATACTCCTTGCGGTTGATATTTTTAAATCCAAACTTGGGAACCCTGCGCTGCAGTGGCATCTGTCCGCCTTCAAAACCGATCTTGCGGGAGTATCCCGAACGGGATTTCTGTCCTTTGTGACCTTTTGTGGAGGTGCCTCCTTTTCCCGAAGCCTGTCCGCGTCCGATCCTTCTCTTTCCTTTGGTGGAACCTTCAGCCGGTTTTAAGTTGCTTAAATCCATCTTATATATTCTAAATGTGTTTCTACTTAACTTCCTCAACTACTACCAGGTGCGCAACCTTCTGAACCATCCCCAGGATCTGTGGAGTGGCTTCCACCTCAATGGTCTGGTGGAGCTTTCTAATGCCAAGTGCCTCTAATGTTCTTTTTTGCCTTACCGGCTTTTTGATGGCACTCTTTACCTGGGTCACTTTAATCTTTCCCATCGTTCGTTTCAATTATCCGTTAAAAACTTTATCCAGTGGAACCATTCTCTGCTGTGCCACTGCATTGGCATCCCTCAGCTCAAGGAGCGCGTCAAAAGTGGCCTTCACCAGGTTATGCGGGTTGGATGAGCCTTTACTCTTGGCCAGCACATCCTTCACCCCGACACTCTCCAGCACTGCACGCATGGCACCACCGGCCTTTACACCGGTACCACTGGAAGCGGGCTTGATAAATACCTTGGCTCCGCCGTACTTTCCGTACTGCTCATGAGGAATGGTGCCTTTGATAATGGGAACCTTAATGAGGTTCTTCTTGGCATCCTCCACACCCTTGGCAATGGCAGTGGTCACCTCGTTGGCCTTACCCAGTCCGTGTCCTACAATGCCTTCTTCGTTACCAACTACAACAATGGCGGAGAAACTAAAGGTACGTCCACCTTTTGTCACCTTGGTTACCCGCTGAATACTGACCAGGCGGTCTTTTAACTCGAGGTCACTCGTCTTAACTTTTCTGATACCTGTTGACATATCTTTCTTTAAATTTTAAGTCCGCTTTCCCTGGCAGCATCTGCCAGATTCTTTACCCTTCCGTGATACAGGTAGCCGTTCCGGTCGAAAACAACTGTACTGATCCCCTTCTCTTTTGCTTTCTGGGCAATCCGTTTTCCCACCAGCTTGGCCTGGTCGATCTTGTTCACCTTCTGCTTGGCAATCTCTTTTTCCTTGGAAGAGGCTGACACCAGTGTCTCGCCGGTAACATCATCAACCAGCTGTACATAGATCTGCTTGTTGCTCCGGTATACAGTCATCCTGGGACGTTCCCCGCTTCCGGAGAGCCGTTTGCGGATCCTGTATTTAATTCTCTGCCTTCTATCTGCTTTCGTTAAAGCCATTGTATTATTATTTTACTCTGTTTTCTAACTGTTATACTGATGCAGCCTTTCCTGCTTTCCGTCTGAGCTGTTCACCCACAAACTTGATACCCTTGCCTTTATAGGGTTCCGGCGGACGAAGTGAACGGATCTTGGCTGCTACCTGTCCGATCAGTTGCTTATCAATGCTGGTCAGGGTAATGATGGGATTGGCACGCCTTTCGGTTTTGGCCTCTACCTTCACTTCCGGTGGCAACTGGATCCAGATATCGTGGGAATATCCCAGCGCCAGCTCCAGCGTATTGTTTCCTTTTACTTCGGCCCTGTATCCAACGCCCACCAGCTCCTGCTGAATGGTATACCCTTCCGAAACACCAGTGACCATATTGTTCAGGAGTGAACGGTACAATCCGTGTTTCGCTTTATGTTCCTGTTCCTCGGTGGACCTTTCAACCTTTACCTGGTTCTCTTCAACCTTCACCTTGATGCTCTTATCCACCTGCTGCTGCAGTTCACCTTTGGGTCCTTTGACAGTAACCAGATTGTCACTGCTTACCTCGACGGTGACGCCTGCAGGGAGGTCAATGGGTAAAATTCCTATCCTTGACATGTCAGTTCTCCTTATTCAATTAATATACATAACAAAGTACCTCTCCGCCTATGTTCAGGCTGCGGGCTTCCTTATCGGTCATCAGGCCCTGTGAGGTAGATATAATAGCCACTCCCAGTCCGTTCAGTACCCTGGGAAGGTGTGCGCTGTCTACATACTTCCTTAAACCGGGCTTACTGATACGCTGCAAGGATTTAATGGCATTTGCCTTGGTCTCGTTATTGTATTTCAAGGCAATCTTAATGTTTCCCTGGGGCCCTTCATCAATAAATTTATAGTTCAGGATATAACCCTTCTCGAAAAGAATACGGGTCATGTCCTTTTTCATATTGGAAGCAGGTATTTCCACCACTTTATGTTGGGCCATCACAGCATTTCGGATGCGGGTCAGATAATCAGCAATCGGATCTGTCATTTTTTCTCTCTCTTTATTATTTCTTTAAACCAATATCTACCAGCTGGCCTTCTTAATACCCGGTATCAAACCCTGGGATGCCATCTCCCTGAATGTAATCCTGCTGATGCCGAACTGACGCATATATCCCTTGGGACGGCCCGTCAGCTTACAACGGTTGTGCAGCCTGATGGGATTTGAGTTGCGGGGCAACCTGCTCAGTCCCACATAATCGCCTTCTGCTTTAAGTTTTGCTCTCTTCTCAGCGTACTTTTCAACCATTTGCTGACGCCTCACTTCACGAGCCTTCATTGATTCTTTGGCCATAGCTCTATTTTTTTTCGTTTTTAAACGGAATACCAAATGCTTTGAGCAGTGCTGCTCCCTCTTCATCGGTGCTTGCCGATGTTACAAATGTGATCTCCAGTCCCATGATCTTGCTGATCTTATCCAGGTCGATCTCCGGGAAGATGATCTGCTCGGTGATCCCCAATGTGTAATTTCCGCGTCCGTCCAGTTTGGATGTTACGCCTTTGAAATCACGTATCCTTGGAAGTGCAACAACGATTAGCCGTTCCAGGAACTCATACATACGTTCGCGGCGAAGGGTCACCTTCACACCTATAGGCATGCCACGGCGAAGCTTAAAATTCGATATATCCTTGGTAGAGACGGTCTGCACTGCTTTCTGCCCGGCAATGAGCGTCAGCTCTTCCTGTGTTACCTCTATCAGTTTTTTATCGGCAATCGCCTGTCCGACACCGCTGTTGATCACTATCTTCTGAAGGCGCGGGGTCTGCATCACAGATGTATAACCGAACTGCTCCTTCAGTGCAGGGACGATCTCATCGGTGTATTTCTTCTGTAAACCAGCTATGTATTTCTTATCCATTACTTGATCTCCTCACCCGATTTTTTAGCGTATCTCATTAATTTATTTTTGTCATTGCGTTTTCTTCCAACCCTGGTGGCATCACCACTGGACGGATCCACGAGGTTCAGGTTGGAAATATGTACAGGAGCTTCCTGCCTGGTGATTCCTCCCTGGGGATTATTGGCGTTGGGTTTGGTATGTTTGGATACCATGTTCACACCTTCTACGATGGCCCGGCTCTTGTCGCGGTCGACATCCAGGACCCTGCCCTTCTGTCCCTTGTATTCGCCACTGTTGACGATCACCTGGTCACCTTTTTTAACATGTAATTTCTTCTGCATTGGATTGATCATTTCAATTTTTTACAATACTTCAGGGGCCAGTGACACAATTTTCATAAAGTTGTCCCTCAGTTCCCTTGCGACCGGCCCAAAAATCCGGGTACCCCTCATCTCATCCAGGTTGGTCAGTAATACGACTGCATTATCATCAAACCTTATATAAGAGCCATCCTTGCGCCTCACCTCTTTCTTGGTCCTTACCACCACCGCCTTGGAAACGGTTCCCTTCTTCACTTCACCTGAAGGGATAGCACTCTTGACGGTGACCACCACTTTATCACCTATAGAGGCATACCTCTTTTTTGTCCCACCAAGTACACGGATAACAAGAACCTCTTTGGCTCCACTGTTATCGGCTACTGATAATCTACTCTCTTGCTGTACCATGATTACTTAGCTCTTTCGATAATTTCTACTAATCTCCAACGCTTGTTCTTGCTCAGGGGCCTGGTTTCGCTGATCTTCACGGTATCACCCACATTACAGGTGTTCTCCTCATCATGAGCCATAAACCTGGAGGTCTTATTCACGAACTTACCGTATATGGGGTGCTTTAGCTTCGACTTCACGGAGATCACTATGGACTTCTCCATGCTGTTACTCACCACAACACCAATACGTTCGCGTCTTGTTTTTCTTGTCGTTTCCATATGTATTATTACTTTTCAGCTTTCTCCCGGATCTGCCTGGACCTCAATTCGGTTTTCAACCTGGCAACGTTCCTGCGTGTCTCAACTATCTTATTGGGATTATCGAGCGGAGAGACAGCATGGTTCATCTTCATACGTACCAGTAGGGTCTCCTCGCTATCGAGGCGTTCCTGCAATTCCTGTTGCGTTAATTCTTTAATTTCTGAACTCTTCATCTTTTCTTTCTGTATCTGAACGGTTCCTATTCTTCAAAATAATCCCTGCGGACCACAAACTTGGTTTTGATGGGAAACTTCTGCGCTCCCAGTCGAAGTGCCTCCTTGGCCACATCATAGGGCACACCTTCCAGTTCGAATATGATACGTCCGGGAGTAATGGGACTCACAAATCCCTCCGGCGCGCCTTTACCTTTACCCATACGTACTTCCGCGGGCTTCTTGGTAATGGGTTTGGCAGGGAATATCCGGATCCACAGCTGGCCCTCCCTCTTCATATGACGCGTGATGGCCTGACGGGCTGCCTCTATCTGGCGACCTGTGATCCATGCACTTTCCATCGCCTTGATCCCAAATGAACCGAATGCAATCTGATTTCCTCTCTGGGCATTTCCTTTCATCTTGCCCTTCTGCATTCTCCTGTATTTGGTTTTCTTCGGTTGTAACATTATATGAGATTTTCCTTATTATTCAATTCATTTTTCCCTTCTCAGTTCCTCCGGTCCCCGCGTTCACCACGCTCTTTCCTTGGACCTCTTCCTCCGGATTTGGGCTTTACGTTGGGTGCCCCGATATTGGGTGACAGGTCGCGCTTACCAAATATCTCTCCGTTGCAGATCCATACTTTAATACCGATCACACCAACCTTGGTATGAGCTTCAGCCAGCGCATAGTCGATATCGGCCCTCAGGGTATGAAGCGGGATCCTGCCGTCTTTATATGACTCCGAACGGGCCATTTCAGCTCCGCCCAAACGACCACTGATCAATACTTTGATACCATCGGCTCCCATACGCATGGTGGAAGCGATACCCATTTTTATGGCTCTGCGGTAGGATATCTTTCCTTCCACCTGGCGGGCAATGTTATTGGCAACGATGGTGGCATCCAGTTCGGGACGCTTCACCTCGAAGATATTGATCTGAACCTCCTTATTGGTAATGTTCTTCAACTCCTCCTTCAGCTTGTCAACCTCCTGGCCGCCTTTACCGATGATGATACCCGGACGGGCCGTGTTTACAGTAACGGTGATCAGCTTCAGCGTACGTTCAATAATAATCTTGGAAATGCTGGCTTTGGCCAGACGGGCATTCAGGTATTCCCTGATCTTATTGTCCTCCACAAGCTTGGTAGAATAGTCTTTTCCACCATACCAGTTGGAATCCCATCCTTTAATGATTCCCAGGCGATTACCTATCGGATTTACTTTTTGTCCCATCTATGCTTTTTTTTCTTGTTCCTGTACAATTTCTTCTTCACTCACATTCTTGCTGGCTATCACAACGGTCACGTGGTTTGAACGCTTCTTGATCCTGTGTGCCCTTCCCTGGGGAGCAGGCTGGATCCTTTTCAGGGTCCTGGAGACATCAACTTTGGCCTCTTTCACAACCAGGTTGCTCTCCTCGATCCTGGCACCCTCATTCTTGACCTGCCAGTTGGCGATAGCCGATAGCAGCAGTCTTTCAACTTTATCGGAAGCCTCTTTGGAAGAAAACTTAAGCATATCCAATGCCTTGTTCACCTCAACCCCCCTGATCATATCGGTTACCAGCCTCATTTTACGCGGAGAAGTGGGACAGTTGCGCAATACCGCATAATACTTGTTCTGCCTCTCCTCTTTTAACTGATTCGCTCTATTTCTTTTTCTTGCACCCATTTCTATTGGAATATTATATTATCGCTGCTTTCCACCATGACCCCTGAACATGCGGGTAGGTGCGAATTCGCCCAGTTTGTGTCCCACCATGTTCTCGGTAACATACACCGGGATAAACTTATTCCCGTTGTGAACGGCAATGGTATGGCCCACAAAATCTGGAGAGATCATTGACCTTCTCGACCAGGTTTTGATCACTGACTTCTTCCCGGAATCGTTCATATCCAGAACGCGCTTCTCCAGCTTGAAATCGATAAATGGTCCTTTTTTCAGTGAACGGCTCATGCTCTATCTATTTTTTTGATTTTCTCTTTTCAACAATATACCTGTCTGAGTATTTCTTCTTTGAGCGGGTCTTGTAGCCTTTAGCTGGCATCCCGTTCCTGGATCTTGGATGTCCACCCGAAGCGCGGCCTTCACCTCCACCCATGGGGTGATCGACCGGGTTCATTGCAACACCACGCACCCTTGGACGACGTCCCTTCCAGCGTGACCGGCCTGCTTTTCCTGATTTCTCAAGTCCGTGATCGCCGTTGGAAACACTGCCTACAGTGGCACGACAGGTGGTCAGAACCATTCTTGATTCGCCGGACGGCATCTTAATAATGGCATACTTCCCATCCCTTGATGTCAGGGTGCCGGATGAGCCTGCGCTCCTGGCCAGCATAGCGCCTTTGCCTGGCTTCAACTCGATGTTATGCACGGTGGTCCCCAGGGGAATATTGGCAAGGGGCAGGGTATTCCCCAGCTCGGGTGCCACATTCTCACCGGATATGATCTTACGACCCACCTGGACATTTTCAGGGGCAATGATATAGCGCTTCTCTCCGTCTGCATAAACAACCAGGGCAATCCTCGCCGAACGGTTTGGATCGTACTCAATGCTCTTCACGGTAGCCTCAATATTATCCTTATCGCGCTTGAAATCGATCAAACGGTATCTTTTCTTGTGACCGCCACCCATGTAACGCATGGTCATTTTTCCTGTATTGTTACGACCGCCACTCTTCTTCATGGGCCTGAGCAGAGATTTCTCCGGCTTGGATCCCGGGGTGACATCATCAAAGGCAGAGATCTCCTTGTAACGCTGTCCCGGGGTTGTAGGTCTGTACTTTTTAATTGCCATAATTGATTAAATGTTGCTGTAAAAATCTATTACTTCACCTTCGGCCAGGGTAACCACTGCCTTTTTGTAGGCAGGGGTCCGGCCCATTGAAACACCGCTCTTCGTAAAACGCTGCTTGCGTTTCCCGGCATACCTCATGGTGTTCACCTCCGCTACTTTCACTTCGTAGAGCTCTTCCACCGCCTGCTTGATCTGCAGTTTGTTGGCGTCTTTCGCTACTACAAAACCATACCTGTTGAAGTCCTCCCCCTGGGCAGTCATCTTCTCGGTTACTATGGGCTTAATTAAAATATTCATAATTCAGTACGATTAAGCATTCTTCTGCAGAACGTCAAGTGAACTCTCCACGAAACACAATGCCGTGGCATTCATTATTTCATAAGTATTTAATTCTGAAAGAGTTACAACTTTCGAATTCTGTAAATTTCGAGACGACAAATATACATTATTATTTCTTTCACTTATGACGAAAAGAGACTTTTTGTCGTCCAGTTTCAGGTTTTTCCGAATGTTCGCAAATTCACTGGTTTTAGGCGCCTCCAGGGTGAAGTCTTCCACAACCATCACCTGGTTGTTCTGGACTTTATAGGTAAGTGCCGATTTACGGGCCAGCTCTTTCACTTTGCGGTTCAGTTTACCACCGTAAGTTCTGGGCCTGGGACCAAATACACGTCCGCCCCCTCTGAACAACGGGTTCTTGATATCGCCAAAACGTGCGGTACCCGTTCCTTTCTGACGCTTGATCTTCTTTCTGCTTCCCCTGATCTCACCGCGCTCTTTTGCCTTGTGGGTGCCCTGGCGCTTGTTGTTCATGATCTGCTTCACATCCAGGTAGATGGCATGATCGTTAGGTTCAATCCCGAAGATCTCTTTGTTCAGTTTCACCTTTTTCCCGGTACTCTTTCCGGATATATTCAAAACATCTAATTCCATCACTTCTCAATAATTAAATATGAACCATTTGATCCGGGAACTGAACCTTTGAGAATCAACAGATTGTTTTCTGGAACAATCTTCATCACGCGCAGGTTGAGGATCTTCACCTTTTTGTTTCCGGTCTGTCCTGCCATGCGCATACCCTTGAATACCCGGGAAGGGTAAGAGGAACCTCCCAGTGATCCGGGAGCACGCAGCCTGTTATGCTGACCGTGGGATGCATCATTTACACCAGCGAAGTTATGACGCTTCACAACTCCCTGGAATCCTTTACCTTTAGATATCCCGGAAACGTCGAGCCAGGTGTCATCGTTAAAATAATCAACGGTGATCACGTCTCCCGTTTTCCAGTGCTTAACAAACCCCTTAAGTTCAATCACCTTCTTTTTAGGAGTGGCGTTGGCTCTTGTAAAATGGCCCTGTTCGGCTTTAGGGGTATTCTTCTCTTTTTTATCATCAAAAGCCAGTTGAACCGCAGCATAACCGTCAGATTCAACAGTTTTTACCTGTGTAACTGTGCAGGGACCCGCCTGTATCACAGTACAGGGGATGTTTTTTCCGTCTTTATCGAAAATTGAAGTCATTCCAATTTTCTTACCAATTAATCCTGGCATCGTATTCTGTTTTTACCTGTGTTAGACTTTAATTTCAACCTCTACTCCACTGGGCAGCTCAAGCTTCATGAGCGCGTCGATGGTCTTCGGAGTGGAACTGTATATATCCAGCAGCCTTTTAAAAGAGCTTAACTGGAACTGCTCCCTCGACTTCTTGTTCACGAAGGGGGACCTCAGTACAGTATACACCCTTTTATGGGTGGGCAGGGGAACGGGTCCGCTGACCACAGCACCGGTGGACTTCACTGTCTTTACAATCTTCTCGGCTGATTTGTCAACCAGGTTGTGATCGTACGACTTCAATTTAATTCTAATCTTCTGACTCATTATCTATCTGATTAAATCTGAACTTTTCCTGTTACTTTTTCAAGCACCTCTCTTGATAAATTGGGCGGCATCTGCTCGTAATGACTGAACTCCATGGTTGAAGTGGCCCTGCCGGAAGAGAGTGTCCTGAGCACTGTCACATATCCAAACTGCTCTGACAGGGGTACTTTGGCCTTGATGATCCTGGCCCCTGCCTTGGAATCCATTCCTTCCACCTGTCCGCGCCTTTTGTTCAAATCGGAGATCACATCGCCCATATACTCCTCGGGGGTAACCACCTCAACGGACATGATCGGCTCAAGCATCACCGGGTTGGCCTTTGAAGCAGCATGCTTAAATGCCTGGCGTGCACATATTTCAAATGAAAGCTGATCAGAATCCACTGAATGGAACGAACCATCTGTCAGTGTCACTTTCAGGTTCTCAACCGGGAAACCTGCCAGCGGGCCATTGAACATGGCGCTGGTGAAACCTTTTTCTACAGATGGGATATACTCCCTGGGGATATTGCCTCCCCTGATATCATTCTTAAACTCCAGGCCCTTGATATTGTCATCGGCCGGACCGATAAAGACCTCTATATCTGCAAACTTACCTCGTCCGCCGGTTTGCTTCTTGAATACTTCCCTGTGTTTTACCTCGGTGGTAAGCGCCTCTTTATAATTGACCTGCGGAGCTCCCACATTGCACTCTACCTTGAACTCGCGCTTCAGGCGGTCCATCAGGATCTCCAGGTGCAGTTCACCCATCCCGTTGATGGTGGTCTGCCCGGACTCGATATCGGTGCGAACCTGGAAGGTTGGATCCTCCTCGGCCAGCTTGTTCAATGCAATCCCCAGCTTATCAATGTCAGCCTGGGTCTTGGGTTCGATGGCGATCCCGATCACCGGCTCGGGAAATTCGATTGCCTCAAGGATCATGGGTTTACCCACGGACGTAATGGTATCACCGGTTCTCAGCTCTTTCAGTCCGACCAGTGCACAGATATCTCCGGCACCAATCTCCTTCTTGGGATTCTGCTTATTGGCATGCATCTGGTAGAGGCGGCTGATGCGCTCTTTCTTTTCAGTCCTGTTATTGTAGACCATCACCCCTTCCTGGAGCTTCCCGGAATAGACACGCACATAGGCCAGGCGTCCCACGAAAGGATCCGTGGCTATCTTAAATACCAGCCCTGTCATGGGTTCATCATCACTGGGCTCCCTGTGGATCTCCTGGTCAGTCCTGGGATCGATCCCTTTAACAGCCCCGACATCAGTGGGACTTGGAAGCAGGTCACATACGGCATCCAGCAACCTCTGGATCCCCTTGTTCTTAAATGCAGAGCCGCAGAGAACCGGTACAATTTCCATCTTGATGGTCGCCCTGCGGGCATATTCCATGAATTCTTCGACGGAAATGGAATCCCTGTCTTCCAGGAATTTGTTGAGCAGTGTGTCATCAGAGATGCAAACGGCCTCAACCAGTTTCTCTCTCCATTCCTCCACGGTATCAACAAGGTCCTCGGGGATCTCACAATACTCGTATTTCATCCCCAGCGTTTCATCCTCCTTCCAGACAATGGCTTTGCGCTCGATCAAATCGACGATTCCCTTGAAGTTCTCTTCTGATCCAATGGGGATCTGCATAGGTACCGGATTGGAGCCAAGTTTATCCTTGATCTCCTGAACCACACCGAAGAAATCGGAACCCACACGGTCCATCTTGTTCACAAAAGCGAGCCGGGGTACCTTGTACTTGTCAGCCTGGCGCCAGACCGTTTCGGACTGGGGCTCGACTCCACCAACTGCACAAAACAATGCAACTGCACCATCCAGTACCCTCAGCGAACGCTCTACCTCAACTGTGAAATCGACGTGGCCGGGAGTATCAATGATATTGATCTTGTACTCCTGGTCCTTGTGTTTCCAGAAAGTGGTAGTGGCTGCTGAAGTAATGGTGATTCCGCGCTCCTGCTCCTGTATCATCCAGTCCATCGCAGCGGCTCCATCATGAACTTCACCGATGCGGTGGGTGATACCCGTATAGAACAATACGCGTTCTGTAGTGGTAGTTTTCCCGGCATCGATGTGTGCCATGATCCCGATATTTCTTGTATGTTTTAAATCTGGGCTCATAAGTGTCACACACTTACCTTGCAATAAATGCTATTTCAAATAATGTATTAGAACCTAAAATGGGCGAAAGCCTTATTGGCTTCTGCCATGCGGTGCATATCTTCTTTCTTTTTATAAGCACCACCTTCATTGTTGTATGCTGCAATAGTTTCAGCCGCCAGTTTCTCAGCCATTGATTTACCCGGTCGCTTGCGTGAGAACATGATCATGTTCTTCATGGAGATAGAGGTCTTCCTTTCATTTCTTACCTCCATGGGTACCTGGAATGTGGCACCACCAACCCTGCGGCTTTTTACCTCAACCTGGGGCGTAATATTATCAAGTGCCTGTTTGAAGATCTCCAGCGGAGATTTTCCATCCTCCTTGGTACGGGCTTCAACCAGGTCCATGGCTTTATAAAATATATCGTACGCAATGCTCTTCTTTCCGTTCAGCATCATGTTGTTTACAAACTGTGTTACGTACGGATCCTGGTACCTGGGATCAGGCAGCAAAATTCTTTTCTTTGGTTTAGTCTTCCTCATTATAATAATATATATATACTATCGAGTACTGTACACATTTTGCAGTGCACTATTTCTTTTTGGGTCTCTTTGTACCATATTTACTTCTTCTCTGTGTCCTGCCCTCTACTCCGGATGTATCCAGGGCACCACGAATGAGGTGATACCTTACACCCGGCAGGTCCTTCACCCTTCCACCACGGATCAGCACTATGGAGTGCTCCTGGAGGTTGTGACCCTCACCCGGGATGTAGGCGTTGACCTCCTTCTGGTTGGTCAGTCTTACCCTTGCAACTTTACGCATGGCAGAGTTCGGTTTCTTTGGTGTGGTGGTATAAACACGCACGCAAACACCACGCCTCTGGGGACATGAATCCAGTGCAGGAGCCTTGCTCTTATCGTTCAATTTTTTCCGGCCTTTACGAACTAATTGCTGAATCGTCGGCATACTCTGTGAATCATTTGTTTATAAACGTCGTTAATTTCGGTTCGCAAAGGTAGAATTTATTTTCATAAAACAATAATTATTTATTGAATAATTCCCTGTTAAACCACGCCCCTTTTGAATTACAGATTTTGCAAGGGTTTAATAAGAATCCCCTCAGGTGAAAAACCTCTCGCCGCTTATTTTTTGAACAATCTGCATCTGAGAGAAAACATTAATTGATGATGGGAAAACTGAGTGAATTGAGCCGATATGGAAACGCTAATTGACCCCGAGGTCGGCGAGTCTTTTTCTCATCTCTCTCAGCGTCCTTTTCATACTAGTGTCATGTCAAGATGATATTGTCGGGTAGAGTCTTTTTAGCTTTATCCGAGCATCTTCGGTTTTAAATTGCCAATTTATCTTGGCCTTTTTATTATTACGGTCCTTCTCCCAAGCCCT
>Ga0075308_1000025_pt1 | contig 68586 bp, 58 predicted proteins | sample Joice_ThreeSqA_D_3_FD_120062 | JGI IMG/M metagenome (GOLD analysis project Ga0075308, IMG submission 120062) | Natural and restored wetland microbial communities from the San Francisco Bay, California, USA, that impact long-term carbon... | ecosystem: Environmental > Terrestrial > Soil >... | reverse complement strand
TATCCAATTTCCTTCCAAAGAAAATCCACGCTGTTACTGAGTTTGGGTTCTTATTGAAAGTTGTGATATTCATTTTTGGTTACACGATTTCAAGAACAATAATTTAAATAGCAACTTGAGTTATTTAATAAAAAACGGGTTCAGCCAATTCAGTGCCAACTGGAAACTGCCCGTTGAAGGAAGCATTATGGTTGCTATTTTCTTTGGATTTTCAGCTTCCATGCTGGGGATATCAGGATTTGAAAGTTCTGCCAATTTCGTTGAGGAACAGCAACCCGGGGTATTCCCTAAAACGCTCAGGAACATGTGGGTCATTGTGAGTATTATCAATCCACTGATGGCCTTCTTTGCCTTGAGTATATTGCCTGTAGCTGAAATAAGAGCTGAACATTCCGACACACTGTTGTCACACATGGGGCTGCTATCTTCAGGTAACTGGCTTTCTACGCTTGTCTCCCTGGATGCCGTGCTGGTTTTAAGCGGAGCGGTTTTAACCTCTTACGTTGGCGTTACAGGTTTGCTTGAAAGAATGACCCTGGACCGGATCCTGCCCCAGTTCTTCTTAAGGAAAAACAAAAAAGGAAGCTCCTACAGGATTATCATTATGTTTTTCCTGCTTTCAATTTCTGTATTGTTTATTACCAAAGGGAATGTTGTCAGGCTGGCCGGAGTCTATACGGTCTCTTTTTTATCGGTGATGTTGCTTTTTGGATTTGGGAATATCCTGCTCAAAATGCGTAGAGAAAAACTTCCGAGACCCGAATCAGCAAAATGGCTGAGTGTACTTGCAGCAATAACGGCGGTTCTCATCGCCCTGCTGGGAAATATTATTATGAAGTCTGAAGCGGGTACCCAGTCTAATCTAAGACTGTTTCTAACCTACTTCATTCCAGCCAGTCTGATCATTGCTTTCCTGCTCCGCAGGGTTGCTATCCTGAGGGCTACCCTGAGGGTGATCTTTCATATCTTTAATTATACACAGGACGGATTTTTTAAGATAAGTTCCCGTCTGAACAATCTGATCAATACGATCAATGCTCAGCAGTTTGTATACTTTACCAAACGCTATAACATTGCCACTTTGAATAAAGTTGCGCTGTATATCAAGAACAATGAAAACACCAGGAATCTGAAGATTGTACATGTGGATGATCCGGAACAGGTAATTGAGGATAAGAATCCCAAAAGTTTTAAAGAGGTTGTGGCGATCATTAACGAAGAGTATCCGGAGATAGATGTGACATCTCATGTTATTCAGGGTGTTTTCAGCCCGGAGCTTATCAGGAAGCTATCAAAAGAATGGAATATCCCGATCAATTTCATGTTTATCGCATCTCCGGGTGATTGTTTCCCCTTCAGGGTGGAAGACCTGGGCGGAGTGCGGTTGATCATCTAAAGATTAACCGGTAACCAATCATAATATTAATTATAGCCCTGATCAATAGATATTGATCACGATCCTTCTGTAGTCCTTCAAAGATGGAGTGCCATCATCGGAGACCTCACAGATCAGGTGCAGGTCAGCACCTGCTTCCCCGTAGGGTACCACAAAATAGACTTCTGGGGTGGTATAGTCCTCCAGGGCAGGGCACTGCAGGTTCGAGCCTGCCTCCGGGTAGGTCCACCATGTGAATTCCAGTCTTCCCCCATCCGGATCATAAGAATCCAGGGCTGAAAACCGCAGGGTATCCCCTTCCCTGGCATCCACATGCAGGATCCTGTCTGTATCATCCCCCGCGACTACCGCCACCGGTTTGTGGTTGGCCTCTTCAACTGATTTCACACACCAGTCCATTCTCGCCTGAAAATCATTCTGAAAATCCGGTCTCCAGCGGGAAACGGTGGACCGTGCATCGATCACAGTATCGGCAAAATCCTCGTCATCCCTGTAGAAATTCCCTGTGACCGGCTTAAATCTTCCACCCCAACCTCCCCAGCCGGGTTGTTCCGGGCCCTGCAATCCGTTCATCATAAAATAGAACCAGGAGGGAGTATCTCCTTCCTTGAGCGCCCCGTTCGAATTCGGCTCAGTCCAGGTTTCCGGGGGATACAATGCACCCAGGGGTCCATGATTGTTCCGTACATTGTCATCGATCCAGTCACGTGAAGTCAACTCTTCATTTCCGCCCAGGTACATGCCCCGGTAAGCCCCTTCCCGCTTATCCTCCCCTTCCCCTGCACTGGCAAGGATGTAGAACAGGTTCGGAAACTCCTCCAGGATATAGTCATAAAGTCCGTCCTGGTCGTTGATATCATATACCCTGAGCCGTTCAGAAAAATGTGCATATTCCGCTGCACTTCTTGAATGTTTTACCTTCCACAAGGCCTGCACCAGGTCAGTCTGACCACCCCAGATAGCCACATGTACCTTTCGGTCGCCTGCCAGGTCAACTACCCGGATGATCCTTTCCGAACCTTCTGTATCTTCGCCGGCCCCTATATGTTCCTTCCCGCGATGCGGATTCCCGCGGTAGATGCGATCCAGCAATACATCAGGTTGGGGATATCCGCTGGCATGCTCCCTCAGGTTTTCATACACCTCTCCGTAGGCCAGAACGTACTTCCGGATCAGTTGCTCCTTAACCGTATCCAATCCCAGCTCACCTCTCGTACCGGAAGCTGATGCGATCAGAGCCCGGATGTCGAATTCGTTGGAATATACCAGCAAACGGGTGAGCGACTGCTGATCATCGGGGTCCCCTCCGATATCGGTGGTGACAATAAGGATCGGCTTCTCTTCCGGTGATCGTTCTTCAGATCTCGCAGCCCTGCCGGGATAATAAACCCAGATTAGTAGAATCGAAATGAAGACACTATGTAGTAATTTACGACGCAAGGCATTCCTGTTGACAGGCAAAGATAAAAAAGATGCAATGATAGAAAAGGAGAACTACGCCTGCAAACGTTAATAATTTGTTATATTGAACCACGATGAGAGCAATATCATTTATACTTCTGCTGCTGGCCGGAACTTTAACCTATGCACAAAGTCAGCAAGGAACCAAAGAACGGATTAAGGTCTACAGCCATGCCATCGAAGGGAATCTTATGGGTGATCCTGCCGAACGAGATGTGACGGTTTATCTTCCCCCTTCTTACAATTCCCAACCGGACAAGCGTTTCCCAGTACTTTATATGCTGCATGGCTTCACTGACAGCGATAGCAAGTGGTTCGGGTGGGAGGACCACTGGATAAACCTTCATGAGGTGCTGGATGCATCATTGAGGGAAGGATTGAGCAAGGAGATGATCGTCGTAATGCCCAATGCCTATAACAGCTTCAAGGGAAGCATGTATTCCAGCTCTGCCACCATTGGCGATTGGGAAACTTTTATTGCCAGGGAGCTTGCGAGTTATATGGATTCCTACTACCGCACTATTCCGGAGGCCACCAGCCGCGGCCTGGCCGGGCATTCCATGGGAGGATACGGTACCATCCGTCTGGGAATGAAATTCCCGGAGGTATGGTCAGCTATCTACCTTATGAGTCCCTGCTGCATGGATGGAACCATGCTGGATACCGATCCGGATCTGATGAAAAGTGTGGAAGCCATTCACAGTCCAGATCAACTCGAAAGTACCGGGTTTCCCGTTATCGCTACGCTGGCACTGGCAGCAGCATGGGCACCAGATCCGGAGAACCCTCCGTTTTACCACGATCTGCCTTTTGCCAACGGAGAAGTGCTTCCCGATATCGCTGCAAAATTCTCGGCCAACCGAACTTTGTATGTGATCGACCAATATGTTTACAACCTGAAAAAGTTAAAGGCCATTGGGATGGAAGCCGGACTCCAGGATTCCGGGATCAGCGAATCCACCAGAAAATTACACGAACTTCTGAATGCCTACGATATTCCGCATTAGTATGAAAGTTATGAGGGAGATCACCTCAACCATATTGCCGAGCATATACGCACCAAAACACTGCCCTTTTTTTCAGAACATCTCGTTTTCGAATAGATCCAGCCTGTCAGGCAGCCTTGAAACAGTATTTGAGATGTAAATAACCACCGTTACCCTAAACGGAAGAAGCTTAACATTGATTACCTGTAATGTAAAAAGGCGGATATCATATCTGGTATCCGCCTTGAAAATTTGATAATATACAGTGAAGTTGTTATCTGCGTGAAGATCCGCTACTCTTTTGGTTACTGCTGCTCTTTCGACTGCTGTTACTGCTGCTGCGCTGGGCCGAGCTCTTGCTTTTACTCGGCTGGCTGCGCTGCACTGAACTGCTTCTGCTGCTACTGCTGCTGGAACGCTGAACCGAAGGTGTACTTCTTGTGCTACTACTCCTGGATACAGTGGTGCTGCTCTTTCGGTTGCTAGAGCTATTGGAACGCTGCACTGAAGGAGTGCTTCGTGAACTGCTTGAACGCTGCACGGCTGGCGTGTTGCTTCTGCTGCTGGTCGAGCGTTGCACGGCAGGCGTGTTGCTTCTGTTGCTGGTCGAGCGTTGCACGGCAGGCGTGCTGCTTCTGCTGCTGGTCGAGCGTTGCACGACAGGCGTGCTGCTTCTGTTGCTTGTCGAGCGTTGCACGGCAGGAGTATTGCTTCTGCTGCTGGTCGAGCGTTGCACGGCAGGAGTATTGCTTCTGCTGCTGGTCGAGCGTTGCACGGCAGGGACATTACTCCTGTTGCTGGTATTCCTTGGAGTGGATGTTGTTCTTACAGCAGGTCTGTTACCCACACTTGTTGAAACCCCTGGTCTTGTCCTGTTGGAGGCGGTCCGGGTGTAGTATTCTTCACCTGCACGCCTCTGATCCGGATGTGAATAGGTGTTCCTGTACCGACCATTATTGATGTTTACAGCTACTGTTGGACTGTATACACGTACACGGGGTCGATAATAAGACGCATAGTACCCACTCCGAAAATGATTCCAGTGATGATAGTGTGAGTAATAATAGTCATGCCAGTGATAGTGGTACCCGTAGTAATAATGCCAGTAGTGGGGCCTCCAGGGGCTCCAGTACCTGGGATAATATCCCCAGTACCAGGATGACCTCCACACCACATATCCGGGACGATAGATAAACGTTATCAGTGGCCAGGTTGCGATATCATAGTAGGACGTGGTGACCACATTCACATTTCCCCTGTATACGTTCCCGGTATATCCGGGATTAGGGGTTTCGGCGTAGATCGGTTCAACAATATAATTTGGCCCGTACAGCGCCTCGTCCCCGATCAGCTGGATCTGCACAGCTCCATTCCGAAGCTTTTCCACTACGAAAACGGCAATATCCTGCTGCTCGTTTTTGTTCAACGCAGCTCGCAGGACAATTGTGTGTACGTTCCCTTCCTCATAGTCAGAAACTGTAATGTAATCTATGAGGTTATCACCGTTCAGATCCAGGTTGTTGATCATGGATTCATTATCATTCAGAATCCTCTCAAATCCTTCCAGGGTCTCTGATTCCTGGAAGAGGTTCATCACGGCATAGAGGTTAAGGTTGTCTCCCGGAAGTCCGAGGTATTCATCCGGAGTGTCCTGGGCTGCTACAACAACTGAAGCTGTTGCTAAGATGAGCAGGGTATATATGGTGCGAAGTGTTTTCATGACATGTGGCTTTATGGTTCATGTATTTGATTATATAAATGCAAAAGTTGTGCCACAGAAAAGCCGCCAGATGTAACAATATCTGTCCATTTGGCCAGATGATGGTTATAATCTATTCAGGATCAGGATAAACAGAACGCCAGGAAGCAAGAGTAATTAATCTTTCTTCCGATTTCTGTCATAAAGCCAGGAATAATCTTAAAAGGAGGAAGCTATTTTGATTTAATCTAATTAAATATTACATTTGATATTACCATAAGTGGGTATTTAAACAACAGCTACAACGATGAAAACACATTATCTAATTGAAGTACCCCACGAGAATAGCTCATATGAATGCTACCGTGCAATTAAAGTGTTTCTGGAAACTGGTTCACACTTTTTGGCCAAAGCAGAGTGGGGATGCCCTGCTGATGATCACAGGGCTTTACTGGTTGCTGAGGTTGAATCAAAAGAGCAGGCGTTGCAAATCGTTCCCCCCATGTACAGAGATGTAGCCAAGATTACTGAAATGGCAACTTTTACACGGGATGATATGGATGAACTAAAGAATCTGTTTCATATCGCCGGAGATGTTTACCATAAACATGATCACCAGCATTCAAAATTTTAATGACTAATTCATATTTTGTTGCTATTTTAAAAATAGACCTCTGAAAATATTTTCTTGCTGGATATCCCTTTTTTCCCAAGAATATTATATACGTCATATATCATACTGCTATTTCCACAAATGTAATAAATAGCAGTTGGATCTATGACCATTTCATCCAGGTAACCGGTCACATAACCCTGGTAATCTCCATTCTTTTCCCTGGACGTACAAAGTACATATCGCTCAGGCTTATAATCAGAATGGTCATAGGCTTCGCTCCTGTACTTGACACCGTGAAGCAGTGTATAATCCATCTCGGGATAAGAGGTGACAAAGCTATGGAAGGGGGCTATTCCTGTACCTGAAGCAATTAATACAAATTTCTGATCGGGGATTTTATCTTTGTTCAGTTTCATGAAGCCAAAGGGACCGCGCACTTCCAAATATTGCCCTGTCTTGCAGGTCTTTAACTGGGGTGAAATATCACCTTCGGGAATTTCCCTGATCAGTATATCCAGATAGTCGTCCCCTTCTCCGCTATAAATGGAATACTCCCGGTGTTGAAGGGAATCCTTCAGACCAACGATAATGTACTGTCCTGCACTGAATACAAAATCCTTCCTTTCCATTCGAATAAGGAAGGTACTTTCGGTGAAATAACGGTTGTCAATGATTCGATACATATGATTCGTAATTATTCCAAACAAATTCGCCTATGGTATGTTCAACTGGAACAACATTGCTTAAAAGAAATGAGTATTAAAACCGATATAACCCATCTGCCAGGCTGGATGAAAGTCCCTTTGCCACATGGAACCGATTATTCCATGGTGAAGAATGTAATCATTCAGCATGGTTTAAACACAATTTGTTCAAGTGGGAATTGTCCCAATAAAGGAGAATGCTGGAGTGCTGGTACGGCAACCTTTATGATACTTGGGGATCATTGTACACGAAATTGCCGTTTTTGTTATGTAAAAGCACTTATGCCGGAACCTCCTGACCCGGATGAACCGGAAAAGGTAGCCCGGTCAATTCAACTACTGGACCTGAAACATTGCGTCATAACTTCTGTTGCAAGGGACGATCTGGAAGATGGCGGGGCGAACCATTGGGTTCAAACCATATTAAAAATCAGAGAACTGAATCCTGGTATTACCATGGAAACACTGATCCCTGATTTTAACAACAATCGTGCACTTCTTGACATCCTCATCCAGGAAAAACCGGAAGTAATCTCCCATAATATTGAAACGGTTGAACGTATCAGTCCAAAGATCAGAAGCCTGGCAACTTACGAGAAAAGCCTGCAGGTATTAAGCTACCTTTCTCAATCGGAGGTAATAACAAAAAGCGGTTTCATGCTTGGTTTGGGTGAAACAGAAAATGAGGTTCTACAGACCATGGATGACCTGCTCAACAATGGAGTTCATGTACTCACTATAGGACAGTATCTGCCACCTTCGGAAGTGCATGCTAAACTGGTTGAATATGTTAAACCCGAGGTTTTTAAAAAGTTCAAGTCCATAGGTCTGGAAAAAGGATTCCGTTATGTGGAAAGCGGACCTTTAGTCCGTTCATCCTACCATGCTGAGAGGCATATCCATGTGAAACCATAGTAATCAACCCAGCTGCCTTCAGTCCGGGGCTCCAGGCAGCGTGCTGGTTTTTTTGAAGTCGGTAGCGGATGGATTTGATCAATTCTCTCTACGCTTGTTTATCCTTAATCACATTTCCTACAAAGAGTTACAAACTTTTTCAATCAAAGCAAAAGTAAGTAGAACCAACCAAAAGTGAATGTTATACGCCAAAAGTTCGCCCAATTGACTTCTCAAAATAAATAGTTTATGTTTTTACAAAACAGATATTAATATGGTAAGATTCAAATATGAAATTCAAAATTAAAGATAAGCACTACGAACCATAATGCCACAAATAAACCGGCTATTTAATGCATATTATGCAACGATTAATTTTGAAATGCAATGAATAAAGTATATTTTCGTTGTAAATTATGCGACGAATGAGCAATTACTTATATCAAAAAGATAACTGGCCAGATTTTACCTGGAACACAGAAAATATTGTCAATCTGCTCAGTGAGGCAAGAAACCTTCAGGGTCGGTTGATAGGTAAGATGGAGTCATTGGGCTTTGATTTAAGAAATGAGGCATTGCTGGATACCTTAACATTGGATGTATTAAAGTCATCTGAAATCGAAGGAGAAATTTTACCTCCGGACCAGGTTCGTTCATCAATAGCAAGGAAATTAGGAATGGAAATTGCAGGTTCAGTGGATTCTGACAGAGATGTTGATGGAGTTGTTGAAATGATGATTGATGCCACACAAAACTGCTTTAAAACCTTAACAGCAGACAGGCTTTTTGATTGGCATGCTGCTTTATTTCCTACGGGCAGAAGTGGAATGTACAGAATTACGGTTGCAGATTGGAGGAAGGATACAACAGGGCCAATGCAAGTTGTATCAGGAGCTATGGGTAAAGAAAAAGTGCATTTCGAGGCACCAGATTCCGAATTAGTAGATAAAGAAATGTTTCTGTTCCTGGACTGGTTCAATAATTACGATGAAATAGATCTGGTAATAAAAGCTGCCATAGCACATCTTTGGTTTGTAACAATTCATCCTTTTGAGGATGGAAATGGAAGAATAACAAGGGCATTGTCGGATATGATACTAGCCAGGGCGGACAAGAGCAATCAACGGTTTTATAGTATGTCAGCCCTAATCCGGAAAGAACGGAAAGGATATTATAAGATACTAGAAAAAACACAAAAGGGTGATTTAGATATTACTGAATGGATACAATGGTTTTTAAAATGCTTAATAAATGCTTTAAGATCTACTGATTCCATACTTAAACAGGTTCTGTTCAAAGCTGATTTTTGGAATAGACAATCGAAGACAATATTAAATGAAAGACAGAGAAATCTGATAAACAAACTTTTAGATGGATTTGAGGGTAAATTGACTTCTTCGAAATGGGCAAAAATTGCTAAATGTTCAAAGGATACTGCGATTAGAGATATAAATGACTTGATAAACAAAAACATATTACGAAAAGAAGCTGCAGGTGGAAGAAGTACTAATTACGAATTAGTGAAATGAATTTACGCCAACTGTACGCCAAAAGTGAGAAATCAAAAAACCGAACTCTTTTATTATCAGAAAGTTCGGTTTTCATTCGGAGGTCGGTAGCGGATTCGAACCGCTGTAACTGGTTTTGCAGACCAGCGCCTAGCCACTCGGCAAACCGACCAGTTTTCTAAAGCCACCGCAAAATTAGCAAAAATTTTCACTTCTGTTTTAGAAGCCAGGCAATACGGTCAAAGGAGAAAATATAGTGTAACACTATGGCAGATCCGAATATAATTGCCCATGTTGAATGCCCCAGGTCCAGCAACATCCATGCAGTTGTTCCGAAGAGGGCCAGTTCAATAATTAGCCTTATGATTCCCGGGGTCCGGACAACCGTTTTTCCAGAACGGCTGGGATCATCCCGGACTGCAAAGACTCCCCATATGACGGCAAAACCAAGTGGAAGCACGATGGCCGGAAGGATCCTTAAACCCGTGTCATACAGGAGATAGCCCCACCAGGCAAAAACTGCAATTGATGTGATCTCCAGTACAAATCTTACAGCACTGTTTACCGGATATTTGGACATGTTGACTCTTTCAGATTAATCATATAACACTCTTTTAGAACATAGGTTTTTTATATTCCATTGATTAACTTTATTGGCATGAAAAATAGACTATTTTGGATACTCGCAGTTACAATCCTGACAGCCGGAACATTTACTGGATGTAAACAAGACGAAGTACTCCAGTTAACCGATGAAAAGCTGCTTGATCTTGTGCAGCATCAAACTTTAAAATATTTCTATGAATTTGGTCATCCTGTCTCAGGAATGGCCTGTGAAAGGAACACCTCGACTGATACAGTCACAACTGGGGGCACCGGTTTTGGCTTGATGGCCATGGTAGTGGGCATGGACCGTGGCTTCATAACCCGGCAGGAAGGAGTTACCCGGATAACGAAGATCGTGGGCTTCCTGGAGACGTGTGATCGTTACCACGGGGCGTGGCCTCACTGGCTCAGTGGTTCCACCGGTAAGGTGATCCCATTCAGTCCAAAGGATAACGGAGCCGACCTGGTAGAGACCGCCTTTTTGGTCCAGGGCCTGATCACAGTAAGGGAATACCTGAAAGATGTCTTCGCAGAAGAAAAAGCGCTTAAAGAACGAATTGATACACTCTGGAAAGAGGTGGAATGGGACTGGTTTACCCGTGGTGGGGAGGATGTGCTCTACTGGCACTGGTCACCGGACTATGAATGGGAGATGAATCTTCCCATCAGGGGGTACAACGAAGCTCTGATTGTCTATGTCCTGGCTGCCGCATCTCCTACTCATACCATAGATAGCACAGTCTATCATCATGGCTTTGCGCGTGATGGTGAAATTGTAAATGGTTCCGAATATTACGGGATCAAACTACCCCTGGGAGCAGAGATGGGCGGACCACTCTTCTTTGCACACTACTCTTTCCTGGGACTCGATCCCAGGAACCTGCGTGACCGGTATGCTGACTACTGGGAGCAAAATGTTAACCACACACTGATCAACCGGCAATATTGTATCGAGAATCCAAAACACTACAAGGGTTACGGTGCTGACTGCTGGGGATTGACAGCAAGCGATGACCAGCAATTCTACAGTGCACATTCTCCCACCAACGACCTGGGTGTGATCACACCCACGGCTGCCATCTCATCCATTCCTTATACCCCCGAGTATTCACTTAATGCAATGAGACATTTTCACTACGATTATGGAAAGAACCTGTGGGGCGAGTATGGTTTCCATGATGCTTTCAACCTGACCGAAAACTGGTGGGCCGATTCCTACCTGGCCATAGACCAGGGTCCCATTGTTGTGATGATCGAGAATTACCGTTCAGGATTACCCTGGTATCTGTTTATGTCGGCTCCCGAAATTATGAATGGCCTGCAAAAACTGGGTTTTACCTTTTAAGGAGTGGCATTAATTATTTAACTTCTGGAACAATTCCCTTTTGCGCCAGTGAATAGAAAAATCCTAACCTAAAATAGAACAATATGGAAAAAGTTCAGGAAATCTTTGACAGAATGTACACCCTGATTATCAGGTACGGTATGAAAATCATCCTGGCCCTGGTGGTCCTCATTGTTGGCCTGATTGTGATCAAATGGATCACTAAAGGTCTGGTCCGACTTATGAAAAAGAGCAATGTGAATACATCATTGATCCCCTTCCTTAAGACCTTAACAAACATTGGATTGAAAGCGATGCTGGTAATCAGTGTCATGGGAATGGTAGGGATTGAGATGACCTCCTTTATTGCCGTGCTGGGCGCAGCCGGACTGGCAGTAGGACTGGCTTTGTCGGGAACGCTGCAGAACTTCGCCGGAGGAGTGATGATCCTGCTTTTCAAACCCTATGAAGTGGGACATTTCATCGAGGCGCAGGGGTTTATGGGAACGGTCAAAGAGATCCAGATCTTTACAACCGTGCTCAGCACACCCGATAACCGAAAGGTTATCATCCCCAATTCTCCACTGGCTACCGGGTCCATAACCAATTTTTCAGCTATGCCTACACGCCGGATCGACTTTTCCTTCGGGATCGGTTACAGCGACGACATCGACAAGGCCAAAGATATCCTTTTGAAGATGGCTCAGAATGACGATCGTGTATTGAAAGAGGATAATCCACCCGTGGTCATGGTGGAGGCTCTGGGTGACAGCTCTGTGAACCTGAAATTGAGGACATGGGTAAAATCAGAGGACTACTGGGGTCTCTTCTTTGATATTACTGAAAATGTGAAGAAGCAGTTTGACGGTGCCCGGATCTCCATCCCCTTCCCGCAGCGGGATGTCCACCTCTATAACCACCAGGGTTAGATCCTAACCCGGTGTAGTTACGGTTCTAGAATGTGAACCCGATATTGGTATACCAGATGGGGTTCCAGATATCGGTGCGCGATCCCAGGAATACTGAAACGGGCCCCACTGGTGTTTTATAGGTAAATCCTGCTCCGACCCCCATATAGCGGGCCTCGTCATTCCACGAAATAATATCGTCGAGGAATGTTGTATTGTCGTCAGAGACAAATATCAGGTTATAGAGTGCCGACACAAAAAGGTTAGGCAAGGGTTCGACCTGAATGGCAAATTTTTCCTTTACATAATTGCCCTGAAGCAACTCATGACTTTGTAAGCCCACAAATGCCACCTGGTGACTCCGCTGGTTATACCGGTACCCTCCGACATAATAGTTATCTGGAAAAGGCTTCTCGTTGGCAGAGAGTCCAATGGCAAACTCAGAGTTAAATGAAGCTTTCTTTCCCAGCGGGATATAACTCTCCAGGTCAAGGGTCAGGTGCCAGTATGGATTCATGTTCTCCACAACCCTGTTGTTCAGGCCGAGGCTGTCTGGCAAATTATAGTTACTGATAAACCTGGTACTAAAAGCATGCCTGTATAAGATATCCACCCTGGTTCCCCTTTTTGGATACAGGTTGTTATCAAAGGTATTCAACTTGTAGATGAGGGCTACTTCTGGGCCCTGAATAACGAAATTATCAAGGGCGTCCAGTCCTGGTATCACCTCTTTAATGTTCCTGGAAAGCCGCAGGTTGGCATAGCGATAATAAAAATCGGAGCCAAAATGGGTGTTGATCCCAAGGCCCTGCCTGAACCCTAATCCCGCATTGATGTGGTTATGGCGGTAGTTACCAATATCCACATTGTTGGAATAAAACGGTAGCTCTTCTCTTTCCATGGTAGTAAAGAGTGAACCTATGAAATTCCTCTTTTTACCCAGGTGTAGGTCATAATACCCCCTCATTTGGACATTCTCACTGATGTCCATATTGATACCCAGCCTGGATCCCTTCATTAATGAATTGATCAGGGTATAGTTCAGGATCAGTCCCGGTCCGAAAGTATTGTCGTAGTGAACAGCAGCGCCGATGGAAGAATGAGCTTGCTCCTTGATCCTGAAAACAAGTCTGTAGCCCGTCTCCATTACCTCGAAGTAGTATTCGATTTTCTCGAAAAAGAGTGTGCCGAAAAGCTTATCGATGCCCTCATTCAACTGATCCGGATTTATCCATGTCCCGATTTCTATCCCGGACCTGGCTAAAATGAAACGGGACAGGGACGGATCTGCGGTAAGTACTTTGATGTCCTGGATAAGAATCGAATCGTTAGCAGGAAGTTGACTTCTTTCAGGGGGAGGACCAAGGTGGTTGACTGAATTGGCCAGTGCCCGCAACACATCTATTTGAGCCCTGGCGGCCTCTTCTCCCCGCTTCATTATCTCCACGCCACTGGTAAAGCTGGCCGGTGTGTAACCATCCAGATCCGGCAAGATCAAATAATCAACCAGGGGAACCTGTGATGCAACATCCTGGGCACCCGATAAAAGCGACGTCCGGGTAATTACACTGGTCAGCGAACGAAGTTGTTCTGGTTTCATATGGCTGTCAAATCCTACGTATACCCCGATGATAATATCAGCCCCCATATCGATTGCCTCCTGCACGGGAAAATTGCGCATTACACCTCCATCAACCAGGAGATGAGTTGAATCACGCACAACTGCTGTAAATACACTGGGTATAGCCATACTGGCGCGCATGGCCGAGGAAAGATCCCCACTGTTCATCTCTACCTTCTTTCCCTGAAGGATATCGGTCGCAATACACGAGAACGGATAGGTAAAATCCTGGAAATCATTCACGCCTGCCTGTCTCCAGGAGAGTTCGGAAAAAAGTTCCGATAATTTCTGACCTTCAATAAGACCACCGGGCAGCTCAGGTTTCCAATTGAATACAGGCATTGTGAGGATGTATCTCTGATACTCATGCTTCCTGCGCATGATCACCTTGTTGGCCGGGATCTCATTGGTCAGAACAGTGCTCCAGTCAATGGTCTCAATGATGTGAGCAATCTCATCTGCCGAATAACCAATAGCGTAAAGCCCACCCATTATACTTCCCATACTGGTACCGGTAATATAATCGGGTCTCAGCCCCACCTCCTCAAGTACCTTCAGGACTCCAACATGGGCCATCCCCTTGGCACCACCTCCGCTGAACACATACCCTATTTTGGGGCGGTGCGTGGATTCAGGTTGAGCAAAAAGCTGGCGTGGCAAGAAAACCATTAAAAAAACGAGTGGGAAGAGTAAATATCTATTCATGCCATCGAACCTTGTTACTTTATGGTAACCGATCAGTTGTTCTTCGACCAGTTGTCCCGCAGGGTCACAGTACGGTTGAAGACCAGCTTTTCAGGAGTGGAATCGGGATCTACATTGAAATAGCCCAGTCTCTGGAACTGAAAATGATCCAGGGATTCGGCCAGTTTAAGGGAAGGTTCCACATATCCGGTAATGATCCGGAGTGAGTCGGGATTGAGAAAATCCTCCGGTTCCCTGTCTTTATGTCCTGCCGGATCAGGATCGCTAAAGAGCCTGTCGTAAAGCCTGACCTCGGCTTTAACAGCGTGTTGTGCCGATACCCAGTGCAGGGTGCCTTTGACCTTCCGGTTAGCCTCTGGTCCGCCACTGCGGGTCGCCTCATCGTAGGTGCAATAAATTTCAGTGACTTCCCCGTTAGCGTCCTTCTTAAAATCTTCACATTTGATGATATAGGCCGATTTCAATCTTACTTCACGGCCGGGACCCAGGCGGAAAAATTTCTTAGGGGGATCGTCCATAAAGTCCTCCCGTTCAATATATATCTCCCTGGAGAAAGGTATGGTCCGGCTGCCCATGGTTTCATCCTCCGGGTTGTTGATGGTCTTCATCTCTTCAGTTTTGTCCTCCGGATAGTTGGTAATGATCAATTTCAGGGGATTCAGCACAGCCATAACCCTGGGCGCCCTTTTGTTGAGATCCTCTCGGACTGCAAACTCCAGTAATCCCACATCGTTCTGGGCCATTACCTTGGTATAGCCGATACTGTCATTAAAATTCCGGATCGATTCGGGGGTATATCCCCTCCGGCGTAGACCGGTCAGCGTTGGCATCCTTGGATCGTCCCATCCCTTCACCCGCCCCTCTTTGACAAGATCGAGCAATACCCTTTTGCTCAAAACGGTATAACTCAGGTTGAGGCGGTTGAATTCTGTTTGTCGCGGTCTGTAATCATCAGTCATCAGGTGCTCTACAAGCCAGTCATAAAGAGGACGGTGGACCTCAAACTCGAGGGTGCACAGCGAATGGGTGACCTCTTCAAAGAAGTCGGACTGACCGTGGGCAAAATCGTACATGGGGTATACCTTCCAGCTATCGCCGGTACGATGATGCGGATGAAACAGGATCCGGTATATCACCGGGTCGCGCATATGCATATTGGAAGAAGCCATATCGATTTTGGCCCGCAGCACCCTGGAACCCTCTGGAAACTCACCCGTATTCATCCGCTGGAACAGATCCAGGTTCTCATCAACGGAGCGGCCCCTGAACGGACTGTTTGTTCCGGGTTGTGTTGGAGTTCCTTTCTGGCTGGCTATCTCCTCTGAAGATTGGTCGTCAACATAAGCCAATCCTTTTTTTATCAGGTCGCTGGCAAAATCGTAAAGTTTTCCAAAGTAATCGGATGCAAAATACTCCCGGTCCTCCCAGTCAAATCCAAGCCAGTGAATGTCCTCTTTGATGGAGTCCACATACTCTACATCCTCCTTAATGGGATTGGTGTCATCGAAACGCAGATTGCATTTTCCTCCATACTTTTCAGCGATCCCAAAATCGAGACAGATCGCCTTGGCGTGACCGATATGAAGATACCCGTTGGGCTCCGGAGGGAACCGGGTATGCACCCTGCCACTGTCCCTTCCTGTCCGGAGATCCTGCTCTACAATGGCCTCAATAAAATTAAGGCTCTTCCTTTCTGACGTATCTTCTTTACGCTCGGTCATTATAATTCCTGTTAAAGCTCACAAAATTAGCAATTTTGCCGGATTTAAAGGAGCTGACCAGAAGCGTTTGTCTATATCACTCCTCATGCATGGAATCGGCCGGATTGGATGTGGCAGCTTTATATGACTGGTAGCTGACCGTTATGGCTGTGGGCAAAAGGATCAGCAGTATGGTCCAGATGAAGATCAACGGGCCAATCGTATATCGATATACAAAGTCCTGCAGCCAATCGCTCATGAGGAACCAGACCGCCGGAATGGATAGGGCAAAGGAGATCAGGATCAGCAACAGGAACTCCCATGAGATCATTCTGAGGATCCTTGCTACACTAGCCCCGAAAACCTTCCTTATCCCTATTTCGCGGGTTCTGCGCTCGGTAGTATATGACGCCAGTCCAAATAATCCAAGGCAGGCGATGATAATGATCAGGATGGTGAATCCCGCAAATACCGTTCGCCGGTTCCTGTCGTTGCTGAATTGCTCCATGAAATCGTCTGCCAGGAACGCGTAATCAAATGGTTTCCCTGGAAAGATCTCTTCCCATTTCTCACCGATGAATGCAAGCGTGGCTTCAGCATTCTCTCCGGCAATTTTTACATAAATGATGGGATTATCAAGCCTATAGACCAGCATCAGCGATTCCACTTCATTGTACATACCCGTCTGGTGATAATCTTTCATCACCCCGATGACCCGGGCCATGATCTGGCCACCATCACCAAGCTGAACGCGTTTGCCTATGGGTTCATCCCAGTTCAGACGCCGGGCCAGTGTCTCGTTAACCACAACACCGGTCAGGGTATCACCGATAAAGTCCAATGAGAAATCGCGACCCTCCACCATCTGGATACCCAGTGTCTCCACGAAGTCCTGATCGACCACTGCAAAATTGATCCCCCGGGTTTCCATCCCGTTAGAGGTTTCCATCTGGAAGATCACCTTGCTCGAACCGTTCCCAACCCTGGTATTGGTCAGCCCCGCCCTGACAATATGTGGATTTTCAAGGAGCTGTTCCTTAAGTAACCGCATATTCTGAATGGGCTCATTATCTGGAAGCTGCATGCTGATCACTCCCTCCATGTCCCAGCCCTGGTCCTTGTTTTGCATGTAATTCAACTGATTGATCACCACCAGCGTACTGGCAATCATCACGCCGGCAATGGTAAATTGAACCACTGTCAGCACCTTACGGAAAATGCCACGGGAAGTACCCGACTGGGTCACTCCCTTCATTACCATTACGGGAGAGAACCGCGAAAGATAAATAGCAGGGTATATTCCCCCCAGGACCCCAACAAGAAGCATAATGCCTATCAGGCTGAGAATCGCCACGGGCCTGCCCAGCACATCAAGGGAAAAGCTTTTCCCGGAAAGTAAATTGAGTTGTGGCAACAGTATCATAATAAGCCCTATACTCAGTGCCAGCGAAAAAAGTGTAAGCAAAGAGGATTCAGCCAGGAACTGGATGACCAGCAGGCCCCGGCCTGATCCGTTTACCTTTCGCAGGCTGATCTCCTTTGCCCGTTTGGCTGACCTGGCGGTGGCTAGGCTGATATAGTTCAGGGTCGCTATCAATAACAGGAAGAATGCCACTATGCTGAAAATAATCACATACTGGATACTGCCTGTGGGCTGCGGTTCTCCGCCATTGTCGGAGTGCAGGTGTATATCGGTCACCTTCATCAGCTCATACTCTATGGAGATCCCTATGCTCTCAAAAATAGTGGCCATATAGCGATCGTACATCTCTTTCAACTTCTCCTGGAAGGCTGCAGCATCCTCCCCTTCCCTGAGCAGTACATAGGTAAATACCCCGAAGTTGCCCCAGCTACCCATTTGTGCCGGCAGGCTGTTCCTTGAGACCAGCCCGTCAAAAAGAATATGGGAGTTCCGCGGAACATCCTCGATCACTGCTGTGATGGTGTAGATCTCATCACCCACCTTAAGGGTGTTCCCAACGGCCCGTTCTCCACTGAAATAACGGTCCGCCATGGTTTTGGTCAGTACAATGGAATTTGGTTTGTCAAGTGCTCCATCCGTATTGCCTTCAAGGCTCTTATAAGTGAAAATATCGAAAAAGGTGGAATCGGCGTAATAGACATCCTCCTCGGTAAATTCAATATCGCCGGCCTTAAAGAGGGCTCTCTGGAAATTAAATAGCCTGGTAACACTCTCTACTTCGGGATAGTCCTCCTTCACCTGTGGTCCAAAAGGTATCTGGGCAACGATCCAGGTAAATTCATCGTCTGTTTCGGTAATGTGCGACTGTACCCGGTAGATCCTGTCTCCTTTGAGATGATACCTGTCATAACTCAATTCATCGGTTACATAGAGGATAAGGAACAAAGCACTTGTGATGCCCAGTGTCATCCCAAGGATATTCAGAAAACTGTAGCCAAATTTATTGGTGATATTTCTGAATGCATTCTTTACCAGACTTTTAAACATAAGGGTTATTTTAACAGGTTCACCGGAGCATTTTAAAAGTATATCAACCCATTGAAATTAAAAAGTTAATTATCACTAAATTTGGCATATGGGCAAAATTATTATTGAGGAGATGGAGTTCTATGCCTTTCATGGACACTACAAGGAAGAGCAGATTGTAGGCAACCGGTTCCTGGTGGACCTGGAAATTAAAACAGATCTCTCCGTACCTGCCGGTTCAGACAACCTCAACGACGCCGTGAATTATCAGCAGGCCTACCAGATCATTAAGAATGAGATGAAGCGGACCAAATCCAACCTCCTTGAAAACATCGGCAAACGTATTCTGGATGCGCTTTTTGAGAAAATGGACGGTGTCGAAAAGGTAACCATCAGGGTGAGGAAACTGAATCCTCCCATGGGAGGCACCATCAAATCGGTGGGAATAGAAATGAGCCGGAAAAAAAACCAGTAACAGGTATGCAGCCCCCTTTTACAGGTACTGGTAGGAGTAATTGATAATCCGCGTATAGGCCGATCCCAGTTTCTCATAAACAATTTCCGGGTACTCATCTTCATTGAGGTTCAGCTCATAGGTGTAATCTAAATCATCCGCCTCCGATCTTGTGAGCATATTGTTTACATAGGATTCACCTGAAAAGTAATAATGAAGGGCGTTAAAAGGATGTTTGCTCTGATCATAGGTCATTGTCCTGTGAACAGATTGACCGCTTACAGGGTCCAGCTCAGTACAGGAGAGTAGATTCCCATTATTATCATACTCATAGGTTAAATTCCTGATGTACTCTTCCCTGTAACCTCCTGGAGTGATCTCATACTCTGACTCCCCAATGATGTTCTCTCCTTCATACTCCAGTTCAATGTAGCCTGTATAGATGGAATCCATGGGTTCCAGATTTATGTAATTCAGGTTCCTTTTGACCAGATCGATCCTTTCTACCTGCAACCCTTCATAAACAAACCAGCGTTCCTCCTGTACCCTTACATTCACCTTCATCATTCTTACAACTATTAGCCGGCCAGTTTCATCATACTCAAAAAAATGTGTCTGGTGATTGCTCCAGGTTATATGATCCAGTTTTTCACTATCCGGGAGATAATGAAAATCGGCAATGATCTTGGAAGTTTCCGTTCCCTGCACCAGGGTGATTGACATATTTGTCGGGAGAAGGACGTTCGCTGCCTCCTCCTCAGGAATTGTTTCACAAGCAATCAGGAACAGCGAGAGTACCAGAATGATAATGAATGTATTGCGTTTCATAGTGATGTGTTCAATCTTTATGATATTTACGGATTGAACCCCGGTGAGTTTGATATTTTACATGAATGGCTCCTGATTATTGACCAATTGTATTAAAACCTGCACCGGAAGGTGATCTGAAAAAAAGAAACCTAGACAGGCATATCCAGCCAGAAGTATTGTCCCATTCCCACACCAAAAAATATAATACCGAAAATACCATGCAATACCGATGTGAACAGGACACTTCCGGTTTGCTGATAAACCCTGGCCAGGTATAATCCTCCTATCAGTGTAAGGACCATAGAGAGTGGATCATAATAAACAATATGCAAAAATGAAAATGTGACTGCGCTGGCTGACACAAAATGCCACTTCTTTGAGAAGATCCTGGAATAGCGTTTGCTTAGAAAGGTTCTGTATATTATCTCCTGTCCATATGCTGAAAAAACAGGATAAAACAGGCAGATGGCCAGGTAGATCCAGGGATGGGTTCTTGGCAGGTTAAACAGGTTCTCCCTGTCAAAAAAGAAAACATAGCCCAGTACCAGTAAGGCACATACAAGAACAACCAGACTGTTTACCGCCAGCACCCTGCGGGATACATTCCATGTGACCAGCTCTCTCCACCCGAAGTCTGAAGTGCGCCTTAAAAGGATAAAAATGAAGAACAGGACCGGAAGGATGATGATACTGGGATGGATAAAATCTTTGTCCAGATAAATCAGCACAGGGATCCCAAAAAAGAGGATCAAAAATTCAAGTGTTAACCAGATCCGGGATTTGTTTCCAGACATTTTTCTCCCTGTTTATTGATTTAAAGGTTTTCCAGCCAGTACCTGGCCATGGTCTCCCTCAGGTGCAGGCTGGTGTTTTCACGTTCACTGATGGCATGGGTGCGCATGGGATAGGAGAACATATCGAACATTTTATTCAATTTGATCAACTCATCCACCAGCATCTCAAAGCTCTGGTAGTGAACATTGTCATCGGCTGTTCCATGGATCAGCAACAGGTTCCCTTCCAGCTTTGAAGCATGGTTGATCGGCGAACCCTCATAGTACCCTTCACTGTTGTCATCGGGCATACCCATATAGCGTTCCTGGTAAGCGGAATCGTACAATTTCTGATTGGAAACTGCCGCAACGGCAATCCCGGTCTTATAAATACCAGGAAAGCGGAACAAACAGTTCAATGTCATGGAACCTCCTCCGCTCCAACCCCAGATCCCGACCCTTTCACTATCCAGATATGAGTCGGTGGCCAGGATCTTTTGAGCTGCTGCTGCCTGGTCCTCCGCAGCCAGGATCCCGATCTGACGGTATATTGATTTTCTCCAGGCCCTTCCACGGGGAACATCCGTACCCCGGTTGTCGACACTAATCACTATGTATCCCTGCTGCGCCAGGTATTGGTGCCACAGATCGCCTCCTCCCCAGCTATCCTGCACGGTAGACCCGGCCGGTTCACCATAAACGTAAAAAATGACGGGATACTTCTTTCCCTGATCGAATTCAGCCGGTCTGATCATCCAGGCATCCAGAATCGCATCTCCGATATCGACCTTGAAAAACTCCTTTGGAGCAAGATGCAGTCCGGCATATTTCTCATTAATGGAGCTGTTATCCTCCATTACCCTGATCACCTTACTGGATTTCACATCCACCAGTGAAATCACCGGGGGAGTGGTGGCATTTTCGAAGGTATGCAGTGCCCATCTTGCATCACCCGACATGACATACCGATGTTGCCCCTCTTCTCCGGCAGGCGAAATTCTCCGTGGTGCCCCCTTTCCATCGAGCCGGCTCCTGTAGAGGTAACGTTGCGTAGGATTCTCCGGAGAGGCTATGTAATACAGGTATCCCGTCTCTGGATTGAAACACTCCAGGGAGACCACATCGAAATCCCCATGGGTTAACTGGATGATCTCCTTCCCGTCCCGGGAGACTTTATAAAGATGCCTCCATCCGTTTCGTTCGCTGGTCCATGTAAAATACCGGTTCCCATCCAGCCATTCAAGATCATCATGTATATCCAGGAATGCACTGTCGGTTTCTGTAAGGATATTCTCAATCTCCATTGTTTCCAGGTTCCCGATCCATACACGATTGGTATTCTGCAACCTGTTCAACTGCTGAAAGATCACCTGGTCAGATCCTGGAACTACCTCCATCCTGACCAGGTAATGGTTACGCGGATCTCCGGGAACATCAAACCATCTAGTGACTCCTCCGGTGGCAGCCACGACTCCGATCTTCACTGCCGAATTGGTTGTCCCCACCTTGGGATAAGGAAATGGTATTGGCCTCGAATAGATGGAATCGATGTTATCGATCAGATAAAAGATGCCCGTGCCCTCCGTGTCTGATTTCCAATATACGATCTTCTCCCCGTCGCTGCTCCACCTGAATCCGTCCCTGCAATTAAACTCCTCCTCATATAACCAGTCGAAGGTGCCATTCACATAACGTTCTCCTCCATCCTGAGTAAGCTGGGTGATGGCATGGGAATTCAGCTCCTCCACATATATGTTATGCCCGCTCACATAGGCTGCCCTGGTTCCGTCGGGAGAAAATTTTGCAAACATCAAAGAGGATGGTTTCAGCGACCGGCCCAGCTGCTGAAGCCGGCCCGATTGAGGATCCAGCACCCAGTAATCACCGCGCGTATGGTACCGCCACACTCTGCGGGTGTTGGTGAAGAGCAACATCTTGCTGTTATCCGGTGACCACATGTAATCCCTTACTTCCAGTGGTTCTGTCCCATCCACCGGTACCAGCTGATCAGCCCCCACCAGTATAAGCCGTTCACCGCTGATGACATCGTACCTGACGATCTCTGAACAACCACGTTCCATGTTCCGTTCGAGGGTGGTGTAGTGCTGAGAGTCCTCCATCCAGCGAACCGATCGGTAGTACCGGGTAGGATAGGTGCCGTTCTTATAGATATCTTCCAGTGTCAACTCTGTTTTAGAAACCTGCGGATAAAGCGGAAGGATAGATCCCAGGGTGAGAAGGAGCGCGGAACAGAGAATGATCATGTGTTTCATAGGGATCATCTTTATAGAGATATAAATATACTTCAAAGTTTACTAACTTAATCCCCATGGAGATAGCGGAAATATACAGATACGAAAAGTATTCCTTCAGAATGATTACCCCCCTTTTAGCACTGATAGCCTTTGTTTTCCTTGGAAATGGAGCATATGTAGGTGCCTCCGTAATATTTATCCTTGGAGGGTTGATGGCTATCTCATATCAGGGAGTTATCATCGATATGAGTAAGCAACAGTATATGAGATATGACCGCTTTTTGAATTTTAAACTCGGAGGATGGAAAACCCTTGGGGTTCCCACCTATGTTACAGTGGTCCGGATCAATCTAAGCAGCAATCGCTTAGGTCCTTCACCCATGGTGGGGCCTGAGGACAGGAAAGGTGCCAGGGCCTTTAAGGTAAACCTTGTCGTGGAGGGTGACGAGCGATATATCAGTATATGCAGGGGTACCCTGGATAAAATGATCGAAGAAGCATTACGATTGGGCAGGTTTTTGCAGGTGAGAGTTCTGGATTACACCACCCACGATAAAAAATGGATCTTGTAGTACGCTCATCTTCAAGTAAAATAAAAAGGGGCTGCCATACCGGTAGCCCCTTCTTAAGTCATTTGCTAATCAATACTATCTAAACCAGAATCCCACTGATATAATCCACTGAGAAGGCCTTGCATCCAGGGCGAAATCACTACCTCCCACTGTAAAGGACTCTCCAAGCTTGCTCAGGGAACCCTCGTACCTGAAATCAAGGGACAACTTACTAATATCCAGTCCAAGTCCAGCCTGAAATCCCCAGGTCATAGCTTTCGAAAACAGTTCGAAATCCGGTTCAATCTGTGATAAATCTGTGGTTTCGGTCAGAACAAAAGACCCTGTAGGTCCAACACTAATTCTGGCCGGTCCCAGCTTGACCCCCACAAGTAATGGAATATCAATCCTGCTAAACTTCACATCCAGCACTGAGGTAGGGCCATTGTCAACTACCTGTTGTAATGTACCTCCTCCTGCATTGAAGTAAAGTTCCGGTTGAATCACCAACATGGCAATCTTTATACGGGTCTGCAGTCCCACATGGTAACCCATCACTCCATCTCCCGTAATCAGGTCGTATACATCTGCTCCGTCATTAATTCCGGTCACATCTTCAAGTTTCAGGGAAGAAAATCCAATACCCGCTTTAATCCCATAATTGAACATCTGGGCATTTGAAAGGGTGAATATAAACATCGACGCTATAAGCACTAAAAACAACTTTTTCATAATTTATTGATTTAGGTTGAATTCTTTCTCTACGTGTTTAACGGGAAAGAAAGCCTTATAGTTGCACTAAATCCTCAAAAAAATACTTTTAATCACAGCTCCCTGATCACTACGGAAGCCAGTGTACAACCAAAAATGGCCGGGATATAGGAGACTGTTCCAACCGTCGATTTCTTGTTGGGCTCACCTTCAATGCGTACAATCATCTCTCTTTGAACCTGTTCGGGGGAAAAGACCACCCTGAACCCTCCATGGACGCCCATCTTTCGAAGTTTTTTACGAAGCTGATAGGCCAGTTTGCAGTTGTAGGATTCTCCAAAATCTACCACGCGGATCTGTGAGGGATCCGTTTTTCCGCCGGAACCCATAGAGCTGACCAGCTTTAACCCACGCTGCACCGCATGGTAAATAAGTGATATTTTGGGCGTTAGGGTATCAATGGCATCCACAACATAATCATAGGAGGTCTCAAGAATCTCCGGAATACGCTCTTCCCTGACATAATCCTTGATGACTGTCAGTTCCAGACCCGGATTGATATCTTTCAGCCTTTTCCCCATCACAATTGCTTTGTTACGGTGCAGGGTGCTGTGAGTGGCAGGGATCTGCCTGTTGATATTTCCCGGTTCAATAGTGTCACCATCGATAATGGTCATTCTTCCCACACCACTTCGACATATCATCTCTGCAGCCATGGATCCTACTCCACCCATGCCGGCCACCAGGATATTTGCATTTTCAAGCCTGGAAAATTTTTCCTGGCCCATCAGCTGAATAGTCCGTTCCTGCCAACCTGGATGTGGGCCGGAGTAATGCATAAGAAATCAGATCAGATAAAGTTGTTAAATCTGGAAAGTTGTGACTTTGCGTTTTCAAAGATCTGTACACGAAGGTCCTCTACTGAAACTCCCTTGACTGTCGCAGCAAACTGGTAGATTTCCCTGATATCCATATCACCTTCATCGGTCTCCAGGAACATCTTTTCAACCGGAACTCTTTGAAGAGCCTCAATGATCTTTGAATGCTCCCCGGTGATAGCTTCCCCGAATGAGATGATGTATCCCGCTGACACCAGTTCCTCTGCCATCTGGGTGCTGCCATTATAACCGTGAATAATCAAGGGTACTGCCGGCCGGTGGGCTTTCATATACTCAATCATTTCGTTAAACGCTCTGACCACATGCAATACCACTGGCAGATTGGCCGATTCGGCTATCTTCACCTGCGATTCAAAGACCCTCTTCTGGTCTTCCAGGGGTGCCTTAATGGATTTATCAAGCCCAATCTCGCCAATAGCCAGAACACGCGGGTGTTTCACAGCCAGACTTACCTTTTTCAGCGTCTCCTCCTCGTTTACCTTCCCAACATTATAGGGATGGAAACCTACAGAATAGAAACCGTATTCGATATCCTCAGGGGGAAAATCCTTGGCCATCAGGTTCATCATCACCCACTCTTCAATGCTGCTGGCCTGCCTGTGTCCGTGTATGTTGATATATCTTGTCTGGTCTGTTTTCATGATTCTTCTAACCTTAATTTATATGACAATCTCTGAAATTCCTTTTTCCATCCTTTCTATCACCTCTCTCTTTCCAAGAAAAGAAACCAGGTCGAATAGTCCGGGCCCTTTGGAAGCTCCCACCAGCAGGAGTCTCCATGCGTTCATAATGGACCCCATATTCCACTGGTTGCCTGCAATTGCATTTTTTACATTAGTTTCAACAGATGCAGCAGTAAATGGTTCACATTTTTCAAGGAGCTTGATAAGCTCCTCCATGTTATCCCTGGTATCCTCTTTCCATCGTTTTTTTACTACATTCTGGTCGTATGTCTGTGGTGCATGAAAAAAGAACCATGACTCATCCCACACTTCATGTAAAAAGTTAATCCTGGGTTTAATAATGGGCACCAGGAGCCCCGCCCTGTCCTCCCCGATCTCGACACCGTTGGCCTTCAATTCTGACAGAAATTCAGGTATTAATTCCCTGTCTTCCTTCATCTGAATATGCTGATGATTGAACCATTTAGCTTTTTCAGGATCGAATCTTGAACCTGATTTTCCTACCTTCTCCAGCTGGAATTCCTCAATCAGTTCTGCGATCGAAAAGAGTTCCTGCTCGGTCCCGGGATTCCAGCCGAGCAGTGCCAGCATGTTGATGCATGCTTCAGGAAGGTAACCCTCTTCCCGGTATCCCGGAGAGATCGATCCGGAATCCGGATCCTTCCACTGGAGGGGAAACACAGGAAAACCTCCCCTTTCTCCATCCCGTTTACTTAATTTTCCTTTTCCTTCAGGTTTTAATATAAGGGGCAGATGAGCAAATTTTGGCATCAGATGCTCCCATCCAAATGCTTTATAAAGCGATACATGGAGTGGAAGTGAAGGCAGCCACTCTTCTCCACGGATCACATGAGAAATAGCCATCAGGTTATCATCCACAACATTAGCCAGGTGATAGGTGGGCATTCCATCGGACTTGAACAATATCTTATCATCCAGCGTCGAGGTATTGATCACCACCTCGCCGCGGATCATATCCTGCATCACAATCTCCTGATCAGGTTCAAACCGGAACCTGATGACGTAAGGGATACCGGAGTTTATCCTTTCCTCTAGCTCCAGGTTGTCCTGGTTTAGCGAATTTTTCAGTGATCCACGTACCCGGGCATCATAAACAAATGTCTCCCCACGAGCCTCGTACTCTTTACGAATATTGTCCAATTCTTCCGGAGTGTCAAATGCATAGTAAGCATAACCGCTATCCAGTAGTTGCAAAGCATACTTTTTATACTGCCTTCTTCTCTCCGACTGCCTGTAGGGACCGAATCCGCCTCCCTGGCGTAGACCCTCGTCAGGAGTCAATCCGCACCAATCCAGGGAATCAACTATATATTCTTCAGCGCCTTCTGTATATCTCGTCTGGTCAGTATCTTCAATGCGAAGGATAAAAGTACCTCCATTCTTCCTGGCAAACAGGAAGTTGAACAGAGCTGTTCGCAATCCTCCCAAATGTAAAGGGCCGGTTGGACTTGGTGCAAATCTTACCCTGATATCCTGAATCATTCTCTGTTTGTTACTTTTTGAATTACATAATGCACAAATATAGAAAATGGAATTGGAGTGAGAATCAATTCCTTCCCATCTGAACAAAATTATAAAATCATGTTATTTATCATTTTTTGGGAAACATAAACACCTAATTTCGCAGCATACATTTATCCAACTATTTATGGACAATATTCTTGTGATTGGTGCTGCCGGACAGATCGGTTCGGAGCTGGTGGTCGAATTAAGAAAGATCTATGGCGGTGAACGCGTCTTTGCCACTGACATCAAGTACGGGCCACCGGATGTGATCCAGGGTGGGCCGTTCCAGGTACTGGATGTTATGGATGATAAACAGTTGATCCACTTTATTATCCGGCACAAAATCACACAGATATATCATCTGGCAGCCGTTCTTTCAGGCAATGCTGAAAAACTCCCCACGCAAGCGTGGAAAATCAATATGGACAGCCTGATGAATATCCTCGAAGTTGCCAAGATGGTGGAGGAGGTGAAAAAGGTTTTCTGGCCCAGCTCCATCGCTGTGTTTGGACCAACAACACCCCGAACCAATACGCCCCAGTTATCGGTGATGGAACCGGTTACTGTATACGGTGTCAGTAAGCTGGCAGGTGAACGATGGTGTGACTACTATTTTAACAAGTTTGGTGTTGATGTAAGAAGCCTTCGCTACCCTGGTTTAATCAGCTACAAAACTGAAGCCGGTGGTGGTACTACTGATTATGCAGTGGAGATCTTTTACGAGGCGGTCCGGAAAGGAAGTTATGAATGCTTCCTGACCGAGCATACATCTCTCCCCATGCTTTTTATGCCCGATGCCATCCAGGCTACTATACAGCTGATGGAGGCCAACAGGTCGAGACTCTCCATCCACAGTGCTTATAATCTGGGGGGAATGAGCCTAACTCCCGACCAGGTTTACAGGGAGATCCTGAAAGAGATACCCGGATTCACTATTTCTTACAAGCCCGATTTCAGGCAGGCGATCGCTGACACCTGGCCTCAGAGCGTGGATGACTCACTGGCTCGTAAAGATTGGGGATTTAAACAGAACTATAACCTGGAAAGAGTGACCCGGATCATGTTAAAAGAGATTCGCAACAAACTTAAAAAATAAAAGATGTACGGAAATATCAAGGAGCACCTGGCAACGGAACTGGAAAAAATCATTGCTGACGGCCTGTTTAAAGCAGAACGCATTATTTCCTCTTCCCAGCAGGCGGAAATTGAACTGGAAAGCGGTGAAAAAGTACTGAACTTTTGTGCCAACAACTACCTGGGGCTCTCCAATCACCCGGAACTGGTCAAGGCTGCAAAAAATGCACTGGATACACATGGTTTCGGAATGTCGTCGGTCCGTTTCATTTGCGGAACACAGGACCTTCATAAAAAACTGGAGCAGAAGATAGCCTCCTTTTTTAGTACAGAAGACACCATCCTCTATGCTGCCTGTTTTGATGCCAATGGAGGAGTGTTTGAACCTTTGTTCACGGAGGAGGATGCGATCATATCCGATTCCCTCAACCATGCTTCGATCATAGATGGGGTCAGGCTTTGCAAAGCACAGCGCTACAGGTACAAGAATGCTGATATGGAGGACCTGGAACAGCAACTCAAAAAAGCCCAGGAACAGCGGTTCCGCGTTATTGTAACCGACGGGGTCTTCTCCATGGATGGGAATGTGGCACCTGTAGGCCCGATCTGCGAACTCGCCGAAAAATATGATGCGCTGGTGATGGTTGATGAGTGCCACTCGGCAGGAGTCGTTGGCGAGACAGGCAGAGGAGTGACAGAACTCTTCAATATCAGGGGAAAGGTGGATATTATAACCGGAACACTTGGAAAAGCCTTTGGAGGAGCCATTGGTGGATTCACCACGGGTAAGAAGGAGATCATTGAGATACTCAGGCAACGATCAAGGCCTTACTTATTCTCCAATTCCCTTCCTCCGGCCGTGGTCGGAGCTGGGATCAGGATGTTTGATATGATGGATGAAACTACCGAGTTACAGGAACGACTTCATCACAATACCGGATATTTTATGGAAAAAATGCAAACAGCCGGTTTTGATATCAAACCAACCCAGTCAGCAATCTGTGCTGTAATGCTTTATGATGCCAAGCTTTCGCAGGAGTTTGCAACCAGATTGCTGGATGAAGGCATCTATGTAATAGGCTTTTATTTCCCTGTTGTTCCCCGGGAACAGGCTCGCATCAGGGTGCAGCTTTCAGCAGCACATTCACGGGAGCACCTGGACCGTGCCATAAATGGATTTATTAAAGTAGGGAAAGACCTGGGGGTTATTGAGTAAGCCTCCTCCGCCTGCTCAGACCCGCATCAGATAAAATCAGGATAAACAGTGCTACCAGTGCAGATACCACTCCTGTGGAGACATTGATCTGTTTCAAAAAGTCCAGGTTGAAATGAAGTTGCGGTAATTTGGGCTCCACCTGAGGTAGCTGGATGGTGGATCCGAACAGTTCTCCTGCAGGACTTGAATAGAGCACTGCAAGGACAATGATCCCAATGATAAATAGGATGATCATGACTCGACCGCCCGTGCCAATCAACGGTTTATAAGCCTTCTTTACCGGAATAGCTTCTATCTTATCCATCACTGAAGCAGTGAAGTTCGCCGGCGCGGAAATCACTCCCGATTCCCTTATAAGCTTCGATATGTAAGGATCTCGTTTCATATTAAAGAATTGAAGATACTTCAGATTTTAATTTTTCACAGATCACGTGATACATTTTTTTCCTGGACCTGTGAAGTTTTATCCTGATATTGCTGCTGCTCAGTCCGGTTATCCCGGCAATCTCATCCAGCGACAACTGATCATAATAAAAGAGAGTAATTATCACTGCTTCTGTTTCTGCAAGCGATTCAATGGCCATTTTCAGGTACTTGCTTCGCTCTTCGGCCGACAGATTTTCGAGTCCATTCATCTCCTTTTCATCCACCTCACTCTCCGGAACGTCATCCACCAGGTCGATCATTTTCACTCTTTTCCGGATCATACTAATACAATTGTTGTATGTAATCCGGTACAACCATGTTGAGAACTTTGCTTTTGCCTGGAAACTTCCAATTGCCCGGTAAGCCTTTATAAATACTTCCTGGGCAGCCTCTTCAGCATCTGCTTCCGAGTTAAGCATTCTCAGACAAACGGTATATACCATATCCTTATAGGAGTCAACCAATCCGGTAAAAGCCTCCTTGTCTCCCGCGATAACGCGTTCAATCCGGTATTTCTCATCATGGATATCCATTCAATTTATAAGACGCCTGTTATATTAAAACGTTACACATTTTCATCTTTTTTAAGCCAGTGATACTTATTCTTTCAGTGCACGTATAAAAATAACGCATCTATCTGTAACATGAAAACCTGCCGTGGCGTCAAAGGTGCAGCAAACAAATGTATAACAAATCTTTACTATTATGAATGAAGATATTTTTATTGTACTGATCATTTTCGCTGCTGTTTTCGGAATTGTTTTTGTCATTGCCTCTTCCAGGAACCGCGAACGGATGGCGATGATTGAAAAAGGAGTGAGCCCCAAAGATTTTATGACCGATCGCCGGCCCAACTCCTACGGCATTCTTAAATGGGCACTTCTGCTGGTGGGTATAGGATTCGGACTGTTTGTCGGAAGTTTATTGGAAGCCTATACCAGCATCTCCGATGAATCGGCCTATTTTGCTGCATCACTCTTCTTTGGAGGTGCAGGGCTCTTCACTGCCTTCCTGATCGCAAAAAATGCAGAGGATAAGCAGAAATAGATCAACTTGCCGGCTATCCTATACAGAAGCCTTCTCCCCGGAGAGGGCCTCTTTTCTTTAACAAGTAAGTGGCTGTACAAATGTGCCTCTTTGTTAGACATGCCTGTGAGTTAGCCTTAGCCAGCCGAAGGCTGGGTGCAGCTGCGAACGGGCATGGCACACAAATAAGAGGCCGCACCATTGGTACAGCCTCTTAACAACAAACAGCGCTTAAAAAACTATCCGCATTTAGAATGGCCGCAATCTGTACAGATCAGACAGCCCTCCTGGTAAATGAGATTATCAGAATCGCACTCTTCACATTGTAGTCCCGGCTTGGCTTTTGTGCCATTGGGAATATATTTTTTCAGCGATCGTACCACACCTGCACTCCAGGTATTGATCGATTCATTATCGAGCCGTAACGAACTGATCAGGTTAATGGCATCCACTACTGGCATTCCGTGCCTCAGCACACCTGAGATCAACTTGGCATAGTTCCAGAATTCACTGTTGAACTGGTGCGACAATCCTCCCATGGTCACCTTATAACCATATTTGTCCACATACTGGAAATCATACCGCTTGGTTCCGTCTTTGCCTTTGAACTTCAGAATTTTACCTTTGGTCACTTTTGAAGGAATCGGGAAGGTATCTTCCTCCTTGCGCCCTGTAAAGATCTCATAAGGTTTCCCATCCATTAATCCGATAAAGGCAATCCAATCCTCCTCCTTATTTTTGAACCTTAATATCTCGGCATCCAGTTCGGCGGGACGCTTGATGGGGAATAGTGTCTCCTCACTTTTCTTTTCGCTGGCCACCAAAACACCTGATCTGGAGCCATCACGATATACGGTAACTCCCTTGCAACCACTCTCCCATGCCTTTACATACAGATTACCCACAAGTTCCTTCTTTGCATCAGAAGGCAGGTTGATGGTAACACTGATGGAGTGGTCGACCCATTTCTGGATAGCGCCCTGCATCTTCACTTTTTTCATCCAGTCCACATCATTGGAGGTGGCCTTGTAGTAAGGTGACTGCTTTACCAGCTCTTCCACATCGCGATCCGAAAAATTCTTGACCTCTTCGGGATCCATTCCGTTCACCTTCAGCCAGGTCAGAAAATTGTGGTGAAACACATTGTACTCCTCCCAGCTGTCTCCCACCTCGTCTATAAAAGTAATATTGGCTTCTTTATCATTGGGATTCACCTTCCTGCGACGCTTGTAAACCGGAAGGAAAACTGGTTCAATTCCCGAGGTAGTCTGGGTCATCAGGCTGGTAGTTCCGGTGGGAGCAATGGTCAGCAATGAGATGTTCCTCCTCCCGTACTTTTTCATATCTTCCAAAAGCTCGGGAGATTCTTTCCCAAGCCTTTTCACAAAAGGATTATCCTTTTCTTTATTAAAGTCGAATACTCCAAATGCACCCCTGTCCCTGGCTAAATTCACAGAAGAGCGATAGGCTTCAAGTGCAATGGTTTTATGAACCTCTACCGAAAAGTCAATGGCATTTTCGCTACCGTACTGTAATCCCAGCCCGGCAAGCATATCTCCCTCTGCAGTGATCCCAACACCTGTCCTCCTTCCTTCGAGTGCCTTTTTCTTAATGTTCTCCCACAGGTTGATTTCAACTCTTTTAATCTCCTCATCCTCAGGATCTGAATAGATCTTTTCAAGGATAGCCTCCACCTTTTCCAGTTCCAGATCGATGATATCATCCATAAACCGCTGGGCCAGGCCAACATGCTTACGAAATTTCTCCCAGTTGAATTTGGCTCCTTCTGTAAAGGGATCCTCTACGTAGCTGTATAGATTTATTGCCAGTAGACGGCAACTGTCATATGGACAGAGTGGTATTTCTCCGCATGGATTGGTTGATACGGTCTTGAATCCCTGGTCAGAATAGCAGTCGGCCACTGACTCCCTGGTGACGGTGTCCCAGAAAAGAATTCCCGGTTCAGCCGATTTCCACGCGTTATGTACAATTTTCTGCCAGAGTGTTCTAGCATCAATCTCTTTAGTATGGCTGGGTTCATCCGAATCGATGGGGTATTGCTGGGTAAAGGTAGTTCCTTCAACCACAGCCTTCATAAATTCATCTGTGATCTTCACTGAAACATTGGCACCTGTCACCTTGCCGGATACCATCTTGGCATCGATAAAATGCTCAACATCAGGATGTTTCACGGAAATGCTCAGCATAAGTGCCCCCCTTCTTCCATCCTGGGCCACTTCACGGGTTGAATTGGAGTAACGCTCCATAAAAGGCACAACTCCAGTGGACGTAAGGGCACTGTTTAATACCGGACTTCCAGAAGGCCTGATATGGGAAAGATCGTGGCCTACTCCTCCCCTGCGTTTCATTAGTTGAACCTGCTCCTGGTCTATTTTCATGATCCCTCCGTAAGAGTCAGCTCTACCATCATGTCCTATCACAAAACAATTTGAAAGACTTGCGATCTGAAAATTATTCCCTATTCCCGTCATGGGAGAACCCTGTGGAACGATGTATTTAAATCCCTTCATCAGATCAAAGATCTCATCTTCCTGGATGGGATTGGCGTATTTCTGCTCAATCCGGCTTATCTCGGATGCCAGCCGCCGGTGCATGTCATCGGGGGTTAGTTCATAAATGTCCCCTTGCGAATCTTTTAATGCATATTTATTCACCCATACTCTGGCTGCAAGTTCATCTCCTTTGAAATAGTCCCGGGATGCTTTAAAGGCTTCATCAAAACCGTAGGTCTGTTTATGCTTTGCTCTTTCAGGATTCACCTCTTCTTTTTTACCCTTGAGCGCTTGATCAACAAACATCAGGTTTTTCTGTGGTATTGCCTTTTCCGCCATTCTTTCTCTAATTTTAATCTTTCCTTCGCCTGCAAATAATAACAGACAATTTAGTTATTGGGTTAACGCTTATCAATCCATAGTTATAAAAACCTATTAACAAACGTGTAATTACTTTTATTCCTGACTGTTGCAATTCAAAACCTCCCTATTGGAGGGAAAAAAGCCCCCTTCACATGGTAAAAAATCATTTGATTTATTACTTCAATAGTATGTAAACGGGGTCCTGAATTGATACAGATTTCGGGAAATGAAATTAAGAAGAAATCAATAGCGGATTGACCGATTTTCTTTCCATTTATTAACAAGAAATTAACCCTGAAGCTAACTGAATGAAATGCAGACACATGGGGAAATTGACCTTCCTGTTTAATCTATTATATTGATTTACTGCACTTTGCAGACATATGGCAAGATTGGAACCTGCATAGATCCCAGTGTTTCCGGGGCTTCCGGGAGTCCGGCTGATCCGCCTTCCCCGGATGTGAAGAAAAATAAAAAAACTGCCCCCGGATGGAGGCAGTTTTAAATATAATCAAAGGTTATTTTCTAAAAGAAGTAACGTGCTCCGATCTGGATATACCAGCACTGTGTGTAATTGTAAAGAGTTGAATATGTTTCTGTCAGGTAATTGCCATCATCATCCGTAGCCATTGAAAAGCTGGGAACATTGCTTCCATCCACGCCTTCATAGGTCAGAATCCGGCCATCGTTCGGATCATACATGCCAACACCCCATTTGCTGTTGAGCAGGTTACCCAGGTTCTGAATGTCGAGAGATACCTGCAACGTATGTTTGGTACTGCCTGCATTGAGGCTGAAATTCTGTTCCACACGCAAATCAAAGGTATGCACCCAGGGAGACCTTGCTGCATAGGCTTCCGCATATTCACCCTGATGCTTGCTCAGGTATTTATCCTGATCCAGAAATGCAAAGAAAGCATCTTCGTCTGCAGCACTTACAAAGTTGATATCGCCTCTGTTGCTAGGTATGTATATCAGATCATTTCCATAACCATCTCCGTTCATATCATTGGTATACATAAAGCTGGTGTACCAGTATGAGGACCCGGAATAGAACAGATTAAACGATGTGGACATGTGGTCGTTGGCATACGGGATCGTGTAGGAAACAGAAGCAATCGCTTTGCTGGGAATCACATACTGTGAACGCTGCGCCATGGGAATATGCGGGCCATTTACCTGAATCGCGCCATTGTAGGCAGAAAATGCGGCACTGCCGGGCATCCCCGAAACCTCTTTTGACTCGGTCTTGGTAAAAGCCGCCATAATTTTCAGGTTTTTTACGGGTTCTGTGGAAACTGTAATATTTCCAATGGCTCCCCATCCTTCGCTGCTATTGGACAGAACGTAAGCATTTCTCGACGTATAGGAAATATCATCGGGATAAATATACCTGTCATCACTACCGCTGAAATGTTCCCATGTATTATCGGGTTGTTCAAGGTTGTAGTTTTCCAGCAATACACCATTAATGTTTTTCGTGTAAATACCTTCCAGTGTCACCGTCAACGGGAATGAAACTGGAAGTTCATAATCCACAGCCAGTGAAGTTTTCCATACCTCGGGCATTTTAAAATCGGAGGCAATGGCATTCACCTCGCCCGGCAATACGCCCTCGTCAGGGGTAATTGTATTGGGCAGGCCAAGAGTTGAGATCATTTCATCCACATCGGTGATCATGGGTCCGGCCAGAGTTGCCAGAGCAGGATCAACAGTGTTGATCGTCCAATCTGCATTATATGTAGTCACAGCCTGATAACTGCCCTGTACCATTCCTGAATTGGTCGGCATATTGGTGAAGAAGACCAGCGGCAGCCTTCCTGCAAAAATACCTGTACCTCCACGAAGTTTCACGGTCTGGTCACCCATGACATCCCACGTGAAACCAGCTCTTGGCGAGAACTGGACATTTGCATCGGGCCAATTGCCTGTATCAATATGCCTGCCGCCATAATCCAATGCCAGGATCGCATTGTTTGTGAGAATGTTATCCACATATTTTAAATAATCGGCTCGTAAGCCAAAAGATAATTTGAAATCGGTACTAAGGTTCCATTCATCCTGTACATAAATGCCAAAAGTATTAAAAGCAACTTCCGCAGCCGGATTCTGTTCTCCGTCGTACCCATAAGTCAGGGCAAAATCCCTGGGTGCAGCCTGATTCAGGAAATCCTGAAGATTTGCATACCGGTAATATCCCGTACCGTTACGCATGTAGGAGTTGTTTGCCATTTGATGTTCAACTTTTAACCCTGCTGTAAATTTATGGTTGTCGAGATAATAGGTCAGGTTGTCTGTGACATTCCAGATATTGTTATGTACTCCGTTGTTCCAGGTGAACAATTCATACCCTGCAGATATATAAGGCTCAACCGGGTACGGGGTATTTGAATCTCCGTCGTCGTCATACATGATGTCAATGAACGGGAACTTTTCAGAATTGGATCCACGGATATCGTTAAGCGATGAAAAGGTGGCCAGGAATTGATTTGATAGTTTATCCGAGATCCGGCTGTTCAGATCCAATGAAAACGAATTCACAATGTTATCCATGGAATACAGGGAATTGGAGTAAGCCATGGAGTATTGAGAAATCCGGTCCATAGACCGGTTACGGTATCCGGCATTGTTTGAGTTGCCGTTCGTGGGATTCCATGCCATATTCTTGGTATAGTTATACCGGACACTCAATTTGTTGTTATCATTGATGTTCCAGTCTATACGGGCCAGGAGTTTTTTGTTGCTTTCATTGGCGGGGTAATCGGTGAAAGAGCCCGGATCATATCCATAATTATCGATCAAATGTTGTTTGACCAGGTCCATATCCGAAGTGCTGGCACGCGAAAGCATGAGTTCCGTATTGGCAACACCGTTTTCCGACGGTCTCCAGGTGACGACCTGACCGGGACGTAATTCGTATTCCCCGTTCACAAAAAAGAACAATTTATTTTTAATGATCGGCCCACCCAGTGTTACACCGTATACTTGTCTTGATTCTTTGTCGCGGTCTCCGAAATCCACATCTCCGATTTTATTACCCCGCATATTCTGGTTGGTAAAATAGGTGTAGGCTGAACCATGGAATGTATTGGTTCCCGATTTGGTGATGGCATTGATTCCACCCCCGATAAAGTTTGTCTGACGAACATCGAATGGGGCAACGACCACCTGTATCTCCTGAATGGCATCCAGGGAAATAGGAGTGCCTCCACCCGGCAGGTTTGAACTCAAGCCAAAGTTGTTGTTAAAATTAGCACCGTCCACCGTGAAGTTGGTAGAACGACCGTCCCCACCGGCGAAGCCCATGCCGTTTGCATATGGTGAAATCCGCGCAATGTCCTGGATACTCCTGTTCAAAGTAGGCATAGCCATCAACTCATCATTAGAAATATTGGTTGTTGCCCCGGTCTTGGTGGTGTTGAATTTCGACGCTCTATAACCTGTAACTACAACTTCTTCAACTGCCACAGCAGTTTGTTTGATCGTTGCATTCAGAATGAATGATTCACCCAGAAGCAAAGTAATATCCGTATAGGTACCGATTGAGTAACCCACATAGGAAACTCTGACAGTATAGGGCCCGCCTGGTCGCATACCCTGGATATTAAAACGGCCTTCGGAATTGGTAACAGCTCCGTACTGGGTTCCGGAAGGTTCATGAACAGCTACTACTGTAGCACCAGGAAGCATTTCGCCTGATTCTGATGCAACGGTACCATTCATACCTGACTTTGTAACCTGCGAATAACCAGTAAATGTTATCAAGCAGGTAACGACAAACGTAATTATTAACTTGTGTATGTTTTTCATAGATTTAAGAATTTGGTATTTGTTTACAGGTATTCTGTTTCCCTCGCAAATATAAGCGCTGGAATGATCATTCACATTAAATAGGCATTAAGTAATTGTTGAGATATTTCATAGTTATTTGGTAACCCGAAATTAGAAAGAATTAGCCGCTTCTGAAGATGATTTAAAACAGATATAGTCCGCTATTTATTCACACTTTTTCAAGTATAGCCGATGTTGCTCCAACCCTTTTAGACACAAAGTTTGCTGCGATCCCAGATGCGGTTTTCAACAGTTTTGGATTTTCGAGTTGTTGACGAATTGTGAATAACAGTTCGGTTTCGTTCCCGATGGGGAAAGCGCCTCCCAGGGAAGTGAGCTCAACTGCTTCCATGAATTTTTTGTATTCTGGTCCGAAAATAACTGGTAACCCATAGGTGGCTGCTTCGAGAATGTTGTGTATGCCTTTACCAAAACCACCCCCGATATAGGCCAGGGAACCATAACGGTATAAATAGGAGAGCTTGCCGATGGTATCCACCAGGATCACCCTTGTTCCTTCAGGAACTTCATTTTCCAGCCTGGTATAAAGTTCACTTCCTGGAAAACGCTCCTGCAGGTTTCGTATATGCCCATCCGAGAGCTCGTGTGGTGCAATTATCCAGAACAGGTTATCCGGCAGTTCTCTGAATGCATGTGCCAGGAGCCTTTCATCCTTATCCCAGGTACTACCGGCAATAATCACCCATGCATCTTGAAGCATTCTATCAAGAACGGGATGGCTGAATGGCGAATTCACCAGTTCATGTACACGGTCAAAACGGGTATCACCAGCCACATCCACATGGAATAATCCAATTCCGGCAAGCAACCCTTTCGAATGTTCATTCTGCACGAAAATATGAGTGAAAAAAACCAGGAAACGCCTGTACCATTTTCCGTACCATCTGAAAAAGAGCTGTCCTGTGCGAAAGTTTCCGGAAGCCAGGTAAACTGGTATATCCAATTGTTTTAACTGGCTTAGAAAATGAAACCAGAATTCATACTTGATAAAGAATACCATCTCCAGGTTTAAAAGACCCAGCATCTTTTTTGCATTTTGTCCGGTATCCAAAGGCAGGTACATCACATAATCGGCGCCTGCGTAATCCTTTCTCTTTTCGTATCCTGAGGGTGAAAAGAACGTCAGCAGTATTTTTCGCCCGGGATAACGCTCCCGGATCGCTTCAATCACGGGCCTTCCCTGTTCAAACTCACCCAGTGACGCACAGTGGAACCAGATCACTTTTTCTCCATGACCTAGAGCACCTTGCAGTCTGTCGTACCATCCTTTTCTTCCTGTCAGCCATAATTTGGCCTTTCTGTTCCATATTGAAATGATCCCGGCCACAATCCAGTAGATCCTTATCCCTATGTTATAGAGTAACCTCATATAGTATTCAAGAAGATCTTCTGGTCAAAATACTTACCAGCCAAACAGCCAGAAAGGCTACCACCCAGGAGACGAACCGCACGCTGATCACGGCATCAAGTTGGGTCAGTTCAGACCAGATAACTGTTGTGACAAACCCGGTGGTGAGCCCGGCAATTGTTCCCTGCCAAGTCACTTTCTTCCATGTTAGCATAAGAAGGATCAGGGGCCCGAAAGAGGAGCCCAGTCCGGACCAGGCATAGGAGACCATGGAAAAAATCAATTTATTTGAGGTTATGGCTATTGCAAAACCGATCAGGCCTACAATGATTGTGATCCATCGGCTGCCCTTCAATAGTAGCGTATCGCCCACATCTCTTCCAAGAGTCCGGTGAAAAAAATCTTCAATTATAGAGGAACTGATCACCAGCAGCTGGCTGTCGGCAGTAGACATCATGGCCGCAATGGCCCCGCTCACAAAAATTCCGGCCAGCCACGCCGGCAACAGGTCACTGGCCAGGTGAGGCATTACCTTTTCGATATCATCAAACATTCCCTGCTCAAAAAGTCCGGCCCCGATAATTCCAATTAAAAGGGCCCCTGTGAAAGCCGGAATTACCCAGGCAATTGCAATACGCCTCGAAATCTTGATCTGGTCCGCACTTTTGATGGCCATAAACCTGGTCAGAAGGTGGGGTTGACCCATATATCCCAGCGCCCAGCTCAATCCACTGATGATCATCGCTGCCGCGGCCCATCCTGTTTTTCCTCCTGTTAATGAAAGAAAGGGATATCCTTCACCTGTTACCAGCTCAGTTAAAGGTCCGGTCCCTCCATGGAACTCCTTCAGCTCTGCCAGAGCAACCAGCGGCAGCACGACCAGTGTACCGATCATAATGATCCCCTGAACCATGTCGGTCCATGCCACTGCAAAAAAACCGCCCATCATGGTATAGAAGATGATAACCCCTGCACCGATGATCATCCCTGTTGTCTGATCCAGACCGAATGTTACATTGAGAATTTTTCCCGCGCCGTTAAACTGGGCCGATAGATAAAAAATAAAGAAAAAGATAATAATGAAAGTCGCCAGTACTCGAATGGCAGGTTGACCCTTTTCAAACCTGGACGCCAGGAAAGTGGGAAGTGTAATAGCTCCCATCCGCTCAGTATCCAGACGAAGCGTCCTGGCAATAATAAACCAGTAAAATATAATCCCTGATACGCAACCCAGGGCTGTCCAGAATTCCATCAACCCGGCTGCAAAAGCTGCACCGGGCAATCCTAGCAGCAACCATGCACTCTCACCTGAAGCACGTTCAGAAAAAGCAACGACCCAGGGATTCAGCTTTCGGCCGGCAAGGAAAAAGTCTTTGTGTGATTTGTTTCTGTTGTAAGTAATAAATCCTACAACAAGGATCACTGCCAGGTAAAAGATAAAACCAACAAGGGCGAAATTCATGCCCTAATATAGAAAAAACGCGGCAGATCAATTGGGAAAATCAGTGGATCCATTGGGCTGATAGGTATAATCCAGTAACACTTCACTGTATTTATTACCCAGATCCCCTTCAAGTGACTCCACTTCTTTCACCAGCAGCTTCACGTAATTACCGGCTGAAGTCTTCTGAACCCACACCTGGTAAAGTTCCACAGTATCACTGACGGTTTCAAACTGGAGATCACTCTCCACCTTCTTGTAGCTATTATAAAAACTTCGTGCGTCCGACAGTGTTTCAAATTCCCCTACCAGAGCAAATCCGTTCATCTGTCCCGGAGTATTGAAGCCGGGCAATTCATATTGTCCTCCCTCTCCGATGATCCTGTATCCCTCATTGATAATATCAGGGAGCGGATCCTTATCATATGGATACCTGTAAAACTCCCCATCTTCATAGGAGTAACCATAAAGGTAATATGTTTCTGTCCCGGACTTCTCTGAACTCAGTCTGAACTCTCCGGTCCTGTCCGGTCCTCTGAACAGCTTACATCCTGCAGATGTAATGATCAGGACCACCAACAACACAACTCTGTACTTCATCTTCGAAAATATAATGTTTTTCTAAAAAGCAGCCATTAACAGATCGATGTCCTTGGATGGAATCCCAAGCTGATCTCCAATGGCTTCATTGGTAAGTATACCATTGTAAATATATACACCATGTCGCAGGCCTACATCCTCCTTCAAATGCTTTCCAGTGCTTCCCATCTCACCCAGTCCTAAAATGAGCGGTGCGAACACATTACTGACAGCAATGGAGGCGGTACGGGCCACCCTGGATGGAATATTGGGAACACAGTAATGGATCACACCATGCTTTACAAAAACCGGATCAACCTGTGTTCGAATCTCTGAAGTTTCTATAGATCCTCCCCGATCTATGCTGACATCGATAATGACTGAACCCTTTTTCATTTCCTTGACCATCTCCTCAGTAATAAAAAATTCAGGCTGCCCCTGCTCCCTTCTGATGGCGCCAATCACCACATCGGCTGATTTGAGCGCTTTTAACATCACCTTGGGGTGGAATATGGAGGTTGGGACCATATAGCCAACAGCCCCCTGCAACCTCCTCAACCGGTGTATGGACTGATCAAAAACCTTGACTTCCGAACCTACACCCCTGGCAGCTCTAACTGCATACTCGGCAACGGTACCGGCTCCCAGGATAACCACCTCGGTAGGGGTAATACCTGTCACCCCACCTAGCATGACACCTTTTCCTCCCCGCTGGTTGCTCAGGTACTCGGCTGCAATAAGCATGCATGTTGTGCCTGCGATGGCACTCATACTTCTAACCGCAGGATAGCAATTATGTTCATCCTGTATTCTCTCAAAAGCTATTGCGGTCACTTTTTTGTTCATTAATCCCCTGATATATTGACTGGTACAGTGTGTGAATACCTGAAATGAGGAGAGCAGGACCTGCCGCTCCTTCATCCATCCAATCTCCTCTTCAGTAGGGGGACTGATCTTCAAAATGATGTCATTCCTCTCAAAAATCTCCTGGCGTTTCTCGGAAATGAAGCCACCCCGTTCAGAATAATCAGTGTCAAGATAGTTGGCTGCTTTACCAGCGCCTGCTTCCAGCATCACTTCGTGTCCGTACCCGGTAAGGATCTCTACTGCTTCCGGTGTCAGTGGAACCCGGTTTTCTACCTGGTGATCTTCCGAAGGAATGCCGATTTTAAGACTTTTATGTTTGTTCCCCACCTCCAGTGTCTCCTCCTGGGGCATTAATCCCTCTTTGTGGATACTGAATTGGGATGATCCTTTTTTTTCCATTACTCCTTCAATTATTAGGGTAACCTAAAATAAGATAATTCGTCAGCAATGTCAATATTTCCATAAAAAGGAGTGTCAGAATTGTATTGACCTGGATTCATTTTCACCGACCGTTATTTTTACCATGAGTGTATCCTCAGGCATCAACCCGGGAGCTTTCTCTGGCCATTCAATAAGGCAGAGTGAACCTGAATAAAAGTACTCTTCATAACCCATATCGAATAACTCCCCCTGAGTTTCAATCCGGTAGAAGTCAAAATGGAATACGGAATCCCCTTCCGGTGTGAAATATTCATTTACCAGTGAAAAAGTAGGGCTGTTCACTTCAACAGTGATGCCAAGATTTTTGCAAATGGCCTGGATAAAGGTGGTCTTTCCAGCTCCCAGCTCTCCGGAAAAAGCTATAACCGTCGCGTCTCCGGCTGCTTCAAGAAACTTCATGGCGGCACTATCGAGTTCCTGTAATGATCCTGCTGAGATAGTGCTCATTTTACCTGACCGGGGATAAGATGGAAACAGGAATCAGCATCTCTTCCATGGATATTCCGCCATGCTGAAAGGTGTTCCTGTACAGATTAACGAAATGATTATAATTATTGGGATATACAAGGTAGTCATTGTTCATGGCAAAGATATAGCTGGTGGTTAAATTGGTTTTTGGCAGGTGAACCGTATCCGGCTGCGTCACATCAAAGACCTCCTTCGGATTGTAGTTCAGGTTCCTGCCCTGTTTGTATCGAAGGTTGACCGATGTTTTCCTGTCCCCTACAACCTTAACCGGGTTGGTCACCCTTACGGAACCGTGATCGGTGGTTATAACCAGTTTAATATCATGCTGGTTAAGCTGCTTGAGCAAATCATAGAGATAAGAGTGTTGAAACCAGCTGTGGACCAGTGAACGATAAGAAGACTCATCATAGGCAAGCTCCCTGATCATTTCCATCTCGGTGCGTGCATGGGAGAGCATATCTACAAAATTATAGACAACAATATTCAGGTCAAAGTTGAGCAGATCGCGGTAATTCTCAACAAGTTTTTTACCGGACCACTGGTTGGATATCTTCTCGTAATTGAATGATGCCTCCAGTCCAAGTCTTTTCATTTGCATTCTGCACAGCGATTCTTCGTGGACGTTTTTTCCTCCCTCATCATTTTCATCAATCCATAGTTCAGGTATCTGACGTTGTATCTCGCCCGGCATCATCCCTGCAAACATGGCATTTCTTGCATACTGTGTGGCAGTTGGGAGTATGCTGGAAAAAATAGTTTCTTCCTCTGTTCTGTACAGATCACTCATCTCCCATTCAATGATCTTCCACTGATCATACCTGAGATTGTCGATGATAATAACCATTACTTTCCCCCCATCCAGCAGCGGAAACACTTTGTTCCTGAAGACTCCCGGTGAGAGCAGGGGCTTGTCCTCTCCCTCCCCTTTAAACCAACTTTCATAATTTTTCCTGATAAACCGTGCAAACTCCTTGTTCGCTTCAGTTTTCTGCAGGCTGAGGACCTCTTCCATACCGCCGGTTCCACTGACATCCAGTTCCCTTTCCCAGAAAACAATTTTTGAATAGATATCTGTCCACTCACTAAAAGCAGAAGCTGTATTGATCAGCATTCCGATCTGCCCGAACTGGGACTGGTATCCGGAGGTTGTCTTCTGTGTAACCAGCCTTTTGGAGTCAATATTCTTCTTGATGGTGAGCAGTATTTGTTTGGGATTGACCGGTTTAATGAGATAGTCCGAAATCTTGCCGCCCAGGGCTTCGTCCATTATATCCTCCTCTTCACTCTTGGTAATCATCACAATCGGTGTGGAAGGGGTTATTGATTTCATTTTCTCCAGCGTCTCAAGCCCAGAAATTCCGGGCATATTCTCATCCAGGAAGATCAGGTCAAAATCCTGTTCTTCCACCAGGTTCAGGGCATCCGTTCCATTGGCTGCGGTAGTCACCTTATAATCCCTCTCTTCCAGGAAAAGGATATAGGGTTTCAACATATCGATCTCATCGTCTGTCCAGAGAATATGGATCTGCCTGCTCATTGTTCCTGCCCTAAATAGTGTTGTTGATAAAAAAGGTAGTAAGGTGTAAGTTCCTTTCTTTCTGAAAGAATTCCAAAATTATCCCGTGATATGATCATCATCCTGGATTGTGCCGGTGCAATACCGGAAAGGATCTCATTACTGTTATCCCTTATATCCTGCAGGTACCTGGAAGCTGCTTCTGCATTGTTAAACAGTTTAACGACCAGCATATTGTATGAATCGGCCATTGTGATCTGATCGATCGACAGGTCATATTGATTATAATGATCCAGGTTGTAATTCAGGAGGTTAAAACTAACCTGGTTCACATTCTGATCTGAACGGACGGCCAGTAACATGTAGTGTTGCTTTGAAGAATCCTTTACAGCATAGATATCCTCGGCTTCAGCAGCCTGATGGGCTTCCTTGATTTCCGGGAATTCCACAAACATATAATCGATGATCTCCTGTGCCTGCTTGCTCTCTTCTGTTTCAGGATTTTGTTTGATCAGTGAATCAAGTGCCACCTTCATTGTCTCTTTCCCATCCTCTGCCCCCAGTGCCATGGCTCTTATGAACTTGAATTTGGGAGCAAGCGGATCATCCTCATATACCATTAAGGCGTTATCTGCACTGGCAATGACACCTTTGTAGTTTTTCTGTTGATACAGGTTGTAGACATTCTCATAATCGTGCACTACTTTCATCTCCTCTTCTTCCAACTCACTCAGGTAGTTGGGATTGGTTAAGAGTTTTGCATAATGGGATTCCGGATAGGTTTGGGTAAGCAGATTGGCATAATATTGTGCTTCAGACGGTTTTTGAATATTATTATTTAATTCATACAGATAGTAGTAAACTGTTGGCAACTGTGCAGATTCGGGAAAACGTCTGATCAGCTCTTTGAACGCCTTAATAGATTCTTCATAATCGAGGAGTTGTTCCTTATAGATCACACCCATGTTAAACAGGGCCTCTTCCATCCTGACATTGGACATCTCCATGGCAGAATCTGAAAGCGGGATATTGGCCAGGTAGAACTCCCTTGATTTATTATCCAGAACAGGAGTGCCTGAGCCCCCTTCAAGGCTATCAGTTTCAGTACCTCCCTCCTGGGTAAGATTGGAAATTGTGCGTTTGTTCTTTCTCCTCCAGTTGTCCTCAAGCTTCCGTTCCCCCCACTTCATCCTGAATTCAGGTTGACCAAAGCTCTTTGCATTCAGGTTATAGAAATACCACTGTCCTCCCGTCATGCTGCTTTCTCTTCCAGAAGATTGATTGCCGCCATACAGCATCGACTGATTAAATGCCTGATCCTGCATCGCTTGCTGCTGGGCCAGCCGATCCTCCTCTTCCTTATTTCGGACCTTCTCAATAATACCGTCGATTATGGACAACCGTTGTTCCTCTGGCAGAGCTGCCAGTACCTGAACACTGTCTTCCAGTTCATAAGTGGAAACATTGTATACCAGGTTCCCAAGGCTGGCCGAAAGTGAAGCCAGTCCTGCATACCCGGGATAGTCCCTGTCCAGAAAGGAGACTGCAGAATCGTAATAGGCTGCGGAAAGAATATAGTCTGGCTCGTTGTAATAGATCTTGGCCAGGGTAAGGGACGAGTATCCCTTCTGGTACTGATTCTGCACGCTGGAGGATACCGATAACTGGTAGTACTCTATGGCCTTCTCTCTTTCACCCTCCTCCATGGCAATATTACCCAATGCAAAATAGATCTGGTCCATATACTCAACATTCTTACTGTCTTTCAACATCTTACCGAGTAATTTCTTTAAGTCGCCGCTATTAGTCTGGCCCGATTCAAAAACTTCTGCCATGCTAACGCGGGCGTTAAATGCCATCTCATAGGGTGGATTGTATTTAGTTACCTTCCTGAACCTGGCAAGTGCAAGGTTTTTCTGGCCGGTGGTTTCATAGAGCTGGGCCAGGATGTAGGTATACCTGATTTCGTCCTCTTTGGAGTTTCCTTTTTGCGCCATGGCCTTTTCCAGTTGCTCGGCAGCGAGGCCGTACTCCTGATTTTTTAAATGAAGTTGCGTCCTTGTGGTATAGAATGCCTTGAGGTACTCTTCCGGTAAATCCTCCTCATCTGAAAGGGATATCAGGATTCGTTCCGCTTCCCTCTCCTCATCAATCATGATATAAGCACGGCTTAGCCAGATCATAGCCAGGTAATGCACTTCTTCTTCCGGGAAGGTGATCATGATATGCTTGAATGTTTCTGAGGCCAGGTAAAACTCTCCCTGGTACATATAGGCTTCGCCCATGAGAAGGTAAGAATCATCTACCCACTTATTATATTCGTTCTTCTCGTAGAATGCTCTTTCGCTGGCAGATTGATTTCCCTCTTTTACCTTGGGTTTGGATGTGATGGAATGGACAGTGATTACTTTGGTAGCCTTGTCGATCGCCCGTTTCATATCACCGGATAGAGTCGAATGAACGGATTCGTTCTCGAATAGAAAAAGATCCAGAATATGATTATAATCGTTTTGAACAGAACTGTTCGCTTTTTCTATACCCCGTTTGTAGCTCTCCAAACCGTTAAAATAGACATTGTAATGAGAGGTGAGGTTATGGTAGTTTCTAGTAAGTGAAGTGTTCTTCTCCACAGAGCATGAAACAAGTCCGTAAATGAAAGGGAGGGTGAAACCCACCCAGTATATGATCTTCCGGGAAAGCAAATCAGTCCAATTTTGACACATTCATGCCATGTTCCTACAAATAATTAACTGATTTTGATATAAGTTATTTTACCGGGTCAGAAAAAAGCTTCTATGCGTTAATATCAATGACCTCTTTTATTTCCGGGACCTCTTTCATTACAGCGATCTCCACTCCGGCCTTCAGGGTTTGCATGCTAAATGGGCATCCATTGCAAGCTCCGGTCATCTCTACTTTGAGCACCATATCGTCCGTAATCTCGATCATCGAGATATTACCTCCATCTGCAACCAGATAGGGCCGGATCTTTTGTAGTGCTTTTTCTACGCGCTCTTTAATCGCTTCCATTATTCCTGATTTTTATTTAGTTGTGATTTCTACTTTCCGGGTTGGTTCGAGATCGACATTCCGCTTTATCAATGCTTTTTGAACCTCCCTTGAAAGCAGCATGAATGCCTGGCCGGCCTGATCATCTTCATCGAGTGCAACGGGTTTTCCGGAATCGCCCGATTCCCTGATCCCCTGGACGATTGGTATCTGTCCCAACAGGTTAATTCCCATTTTTTCAGCCAGTTTCTTACAACCGTCTTTCCCAAAAATATAGTACCTGTTATCAGGTAGTTCCTCCGGCGTGAACCATGACATGTTCTCAACAAGTCCGAGTACCGGCACATTGATTTTGTCCCCGGTAAACATATTGATCCCTTTGATCACATCGGCCAGTGCCACCTCCTGTGGCGTGCTGACGATCACCACCCCCGTAACAGGAACCTCCTGGACCATTGTCAGGTGTACATCACCCGTACCCGGTGGAAGATCGATCAACAGATAATCCAACTCGCCCCAGTCTCCCTGGGAAATCAATTGTTTCAATGCGCTGGTAGCCATGGGGCCCCTCCAGATAACAGCGTCTTCCGGATTTACGAACAGGCCCACCGACAACAACTTCACCCCGTACTTTTCAATGGGAATGATCCACTCCACACCGTCCTCTGTACGGGCTGTAGGACGTTCGCCTTCAATGTCAAACATTTTCGGAATGGAAGGCCCGTATACATCTGCATCTATGAGACCCACACTGGCACCGGATTGGGCCAGTGCCACAGCCAGGTTGGCCGCAACTGTTGATTTACCGACTCCCCCTTTACCGGAAGCCACAGCCACTATGTTCTTTACATCTGGTAGAATTTCCCTTTTCTTCGGAGGATCGGGAACAAGCACCTGGATATGTTCCATTTTGAGTGTATCCTCACCGAATGCCCCGTTGATGGCTCTTAAGCAGGCTTTTTTGATGGACTGAATAAAGGGATTATTGGCCCTGTCAAACTTAAGGCCGATCCATAATTCATCCTCCCTGAAGTTCACCTCATTCACCATTCCAATAGATACGATACTCTTCCTGCTTTCGGGGTATTGGATTTTTTCAAGTACTTCCAGAATCTTTTCCTTCTGTATCTCCATAATTCACTCACAAATTAGTTGTCCAAAGATAGTTTTTTTTATTTAGATTAAGTATTCATAGGCCCAGTTCTTCAACAGGATCCCAAAACATTTCCTTCATATTCACGATCTGGTTTTCCTGAATGATTGCTCCTTCATTTTCGAGCAATTCCTGCATCAGCATACTCCCTTCAAAATGGTGCTTCCCTGTGAGCAGTCCCACCCGGTTTACTACCCTGTGGGCAGGAATATAATACGGAGAGGAATGGCTCTGGTTCATTGCCCAGCCAACCATCCTTGCGGCTCCGGGGGATCCCAGGTAACGCGCAATGGCCCCATATGTGGTTACCCGGCCATAGGGAATCATCCTGGTCACCTCATAAACACGTTGAAAGAAACCTTTATCCTGATTCATCGGTCGGGTGACAGATCTCCTTCCCGGCCGGGAGCCTGAAACAGAGATATTTGATTTTCATGCCCCGGGCCAGAAAGCCCTTTTCATAATAGGTCTGGATTGAAACTGCCTCATTGCTCCAATCTTCACCATATACATCTTCTGAATGTTGCTCCAGCAGCAGATCGTTGTAACGGATCATTTCAAGAGTGTTGATATACAGTTGCAGGTTATCTGTTTTCAAATGAATCCTCCCCTCATCCTTAAGAAATGCCCTGTACCTGTTCAGAAAAAGGGCGCCTGAAAGGCGCTTCTTATGTCTTGCTCTTTTTGGTTGGGGATCGGGAAATGTGATCCAGATCTCATCTATCTCGCCAGGTGCAAAAAAAGAGTTGATAAAATCGATCCGGGTTCTGAGAAAAGCCACATTTGACAGGCTCTCGTTATGTGCATTCTTTGCTCCGGTCCATATCCTGGCGCCTTTGATATCCAGTCCCATATAATTCTTCCGGGGATTTTGCCTGGCTAATCCCACGGTATATTCACCCTTACCGCAACCCAGTTCCAGGATCAGTGGTTGATCGTTCCTGAAAATCTCTGCGCTCCATTTACCTTTCAGATAATAATCCTTCCCAAATATCTCTTCAAATGGAGGTTGAATCACTCTTTCAAGGCTCTCCAACTCCTTGAATCTGGATAGTTTCTTCTTTCCCAACCTGGTTATGGATTGACACGTTCGATACGGATCCCCAGATTGGTCACAGGGAGTTCAGGTTGTCTCGTAGCCTGTTCCAGTGTAAAGATATAAGTCCCCGGCACACTGAACCGGGTCTGCTTCCTGTACAGAAGCATTAATTCCCTGATCTGACCAGTCCCCTTCCCGTTCCACTCCCCGTCAGGTGCTGCCAGGATCATATTGACCGTATCGGTCACTGATTGTCCTCCAGGGCCCAGTATATGGACATATAAATAAAGATTGCTCATGGGATAATCCACTGTATGGCGTACCTGCAGATAGATATTGTTCAATGCAGTCGTGTCAATGATACTGACCCGGAATTGCATTGTGTCCTGCCAGCCCCACATCCCTTTCTCAGTAGTCCTGTACTGGTCGTATACCATTTCCGAGTCGCATGACACGATATAGAGCATGAGTAATGTAGCTGTAAAAAAAACTGTAACTCTCATTGGTTATTCGGATGATTCTTCGGGTGCCTGTGTTTTTTCTTTTTCTTCCTTGATTTCTCCTTTTCAAAGCGGGTCAGAGATTCCTGGCCGGCTCCGTTGGTATATTCAAGCCTTCCTGGTTTATCAGGGATTGTGAACTCTATCAGTTCTTCCGGGAAATTGCCATTTTTATTCATGGCCTGCACCTCAGCCACGCGTTCTGCCGGGACTGGTATAAGGGCCTGACCACCACCTTCCCCGGTACCATACCACATAATACCGCGGTATACATCTGTCTTCAGGTGATAAGCCTCTCCCTGCTTTGTTTTCAGAACGATCCCGGTGTCGGGGAAATTTTTTCGTGCATCCTCGTATCCCGCAAGTTCGTAATTGAGACAGCATTTTAATTTACCGCACTGTCCTGCCAGTTTCTGCGGATTCAATGCCACCTCCTGTACACGGGCTGAATGAGTGCTCACCGAAACAAAATTGGTGATGAAAGTCGAACAACAAAGCTCCCTTCCACAGGTACCAATCCCACCGATCCTTCCTGCTTCCTGCCTTGCGCCGATCTGTTTCATCTCTATGCGGATCCTGAATGTCTCAGCAAGCACTTTGATCAGTTCCCTGAAATCGACCCTTTCATCGGCGATGTAGTAAAAGATGGCTTTGGTTTTATCTCCCTGGTACTCGACGTCTCCTATCTTCATATTCAAGCCCAGGTCCGAAGCCAGTTTTCTGCTTCGCAGCATGGTATCCTCCTCCAGCTGTATGGCCTCCTTCCATTTATCAATATCCACCTGCTTGGCTTTGCGGTATACCTTCTTAAGTTCCTCCCTGTCCCCTTGATATTTTGACTTCTGGCGCTGTCTATCAACTATTTCACCTCCCAGGGAAATGATCCCGATATCGTGACCCGGTGATGCTTCCACGGCTAAAATATCACCCCTTTTCAGCCTCAGGTTATTCACATTCCTGTAAAATCCTTTCCTTGTATTTTTAAATCTTACCTCTACTATTTCGGGAATCTCATTATCGGAAACTTCTCTCAGCCAGTTATAGGATTCCAGTTTCGAACAGCCTCCAAAATAGGAATTGATCCTTTCCAGGTTCTGTTCATTAATTTCCAGCTGTGCTTCTTTACAACAACCTCTCGCTTTCAGGCTTTCCATAGTACAAAAATAGAGATTCAGTTCCTAAATAAAAAAGGATCAGTTTGCTACCGTGGCTTTCTGCATCAACAGCCTGATAATCCTGATCGAAAGATCCATCAGAATGATCCTTGGATTACCATTGGCTTCAATGTGATTGCCTGCAACCATAAATGTTTCTGCCAGATCGTGTACGTTCCCATAATGAATAAATGGACTGAACTTTCTTGAGAACTCAGCCTCCTTTGCCGACATATAATTCAATGTATCGTTCTCCATGTGCATCATAAAATTCTCCCGGAGCAGATTCAGGGAATAGTCGATCAGCTGCTTTTGTTTCTCCCGGCCCAATCCAGCCACACGTTCCACCCATCCATTGATCTGAATAATGTCCCTGGCATAACAGAGCCTCATTAATTCGGTGAACAGTTCAAAATGGCGGAGCTCCGTTTCATCCTGGTTCAGGACCTGTAACGCGGTACTGAAATTCCCATTGGCCTTTTTTACCGCATCTTCAACCAGTTGCTGATCAGCCTGCTCATATCGTAGCAGTCCTTCCCGGATATCAGATTCAGAAAGGGGTGGAACATGGAACAACTGGGTCCGGCTCAGAATGGTAGCCAGTATTCTGTCAGTATGTTCCGATACCATCAGGATCAAGGTCTTTTGGGGGGGTTCTTCAATCAGTTTCAGCAGTTTATTGGCAGCCGGTTGATTCATCTTCTCCGGTAGCCAGATGATGACCATCCTGTAATCCGACTCATAGGGTTTGAATCCCAATTTCCTGATAATGGTTTCGCTTTCCTTTACATTGATGATACCCTGTTTATTTTCAGCTCCAAGGGATTCGTACCATTTGCCCTCCGTAAGATAGAAATCGTTTAAAAGAGCACTCCTCCAGGTTTCAGCATAATCATCACTAATGGGCGGCGCCGACATACTTCCTGTTTTAAGAACAGGGACTATAAAATGGAGATCGGGATGTATCAGTTTGGCAAACTTGATACAGGAGGGACAGGATCCACAGGAATCATCTTCCTTCCTGTCGCCGCATGCAAGATATTGGGCCATGGCAACTGCCAGGGCCAGTTTACCGGTACCCTCGGGACCAAATAACATTAAAGCATGAGGAGTACGGTCCTCCCGAACCAGTTTAAGAAGTTTCTTTATTACCTCCTTCTGTCCAATGATCTCTTTAAACAACATGGTACTTCCAAACTGTAAATGTAGAATTTCTTTTTTACCTTTGAGATTCCTTACCTGAACCTAAGAATGTTACTTAAAAATTATTAAAATGCAAATGATTGATAACTATAACTTTGCAGGAAAAAAAGCAATCATCCGGGTTGATTTTAACGTGCCCCTGGGAGCCCAGTACGAGGTCACCGATGATACACGTATCCGCGGAGCGCTGCCCACCATCCGGAAAGTGATGAAGGATGGCGGATCAGCCATTCTGATGTCGCACCTGGGCCGTCCGAAATCGGGTCCGGAGGAGAAATTTTCACTGAGACATGTGATCCCGGTCCTTTCTGATCACCTGGGAGTTGATGTCCAGTTTGCCAATGACTGCATAGGTGAAGAGGCAGTGTCCAAGTCAGCTGCCCTGAAGCCCGGTGAAGTGCTCTTGCTGGAAAATCTACGTTTCTATTCAGCTGAGGACAAAGTGAAGACAGAGGATGAGCAAGCGGCCACCAGGGTTTTTGCTAAAAAGCTTTCCACCTATGCCGATGTATACGTCAATGATGCCTTTGGAACCGCACATCGTGCCCATGCTTCAACCGCTGCGATCGCTGATTTTTTTGATGAAGGATCAAAGATGTTCGGATTCCTGATCAACAAAGAGATTGAAGCCATGGACAGGGTATTGCACCATTCGGAAAAACCCATGACAGCCATCATGGGAGGTGCCAAAGTATCTGATAAGATCCAGGTCATTGAAAACCTTCTTGACCGTGTAGATAACCTGATTATAGGCGGAGGTATGACCTACACCTTTATCAAGGCAATGGGGGGAGAGATTGGCAACTCCCTGTGTGAAGAGGATAAGCTGGATGTGGCTACCGACCTGGTAAAGAAAGCTAAAGCCAAAGGCGTAAATCTGATCCTGCCGGTGGACCAGGTACTTGCCGATAAATTTGATAATGATGCCCATACCGAGGCTGCAGGTATTGACAGCGGAAAAGCCGGATTTATGGGACTGGATATCGGGCCTGAAACCATTGAATTGTTGAGTAAAGTGATCATGAACTCCAAAACCATACTTTGGAATGGTCCCATGGGGGTATTTGAAATGCCCAGCTTCCAGAAAGGAACGGTCAGTATAGCAAAGGCCATTGCCAGATCGACAGCTAATGGAGCTTTCAGCCTGGTGGGTGGTGGCGACTCTGTAGCCGCAGTGAATAAATTTGGCCTGGCTGACCAGGTAAGTTATGTATCCACCGGTGGTGGTGCCATGCTGGAGTATATTGAGGGTAAAGTATTGCCGGGCATCAAGGCGATACGAGGCTAACACCACATCATATCTCAGGGGTATTTTCTTACAAAGTGGTTATTTAGCCTTGCTAAAAAATCCCAGATTGTTTCAAAAATACTCCTGAGATATGGAATGGATGCCTGTTAGGAAAAAAGAAGATGGATCAGGCTAATATTAAAGAGATTTTTAATATTAAAGATGACAGGACCTTCAGGGCAGCTGCCCTGAAGGTTTTTCATTACCAGGCAGTGCATACACCGGTCTACAGGGATTACCTGGCAACAATGGGGATTGATCCCGTAAGGATCAGAGAACCGGAAGAGATCCCCTTTCTTCCCATTGAATTTTTTAGAACGCACAGTGTGCTGGCCGAAGGAAAAAAGGCAGAGATGATATTTGAAAGCAGCGGATCTACTGATATGGATCCTTCCAGGCACCATGTAGCCGATACCTCACTCTACCGGGAGAGTTTCATGAAGGGTTTCAAAAGATTTTATGGCGAACCGGCTGAGTTCTGCATCCTGGCCTTGCTCCCTTCCTATTTGGAGCGGAAAGACTCCTCCCTGGTCTATATGATGGACCACCTGATCAAACAATCCGTTCAGCCCGGCAGTGGATTCTACCTGGACAACCTTGAGGAGCTTGCGTCCATACTCCAAAAAAAGATGAAGTATCAGATCCCAACCCTGCTTATGGGGGTCAGTTTTGCTTTGATGGACCTTGCTGAAACATACCCGGTCCCTTTGAGCGATCACATTACATTAATGGAAACCGGGGGAATGAAAGGACGCCGTGAAGAGCTGATCAGGAGTGAACTGCATCAACAATTAAAAGATGCTTTTGGGATCAGTCACATTCACTCTGAGTATGGAATGACTGAACTGCTCTCGCAGGCCTACTCGGCTGGAGAGGGTCTCTTCAAATCTCCCCCCTGGATGAAGATCCTTATCAGGGATCCAAATGATCCCCTTTCCCTGCTTTCGAATGGTCAGACAGGTGGCATCAATATTATCGATCTTGCCAACGTTTACAGCTGTTCCTTCATCGCTACAGGCGACCTCGGCAAAATCCGTGAAGATGACGGCTTTGAAGTGCTTGGACGCTACGACAGCTCCGATATCAGGGGGTGTAATTTGCTGGTTTCGTGAGCCCGTCGTCTTAAATAGCCTTTCTTAAGAGATTTCTATTATTAAAGTTATTGTAACTTATTGGTGAATTTACCCGAACCTTTATGTCAAAGATCCTGATCATCCTCCCTGCTTTCTGCTTTTTAATGGTTAACCCTGGTGCATATTCCCAGGATCTTGACTCTCTTCTCCGGAACAAGCGTGTCTACAATACGGTAAACATTGGCGAAAGGCCTGAACCCAGGATCAACGGAGTGCTGGATGATGAGATTTGGAGCCTCGGGGAGTGGCAGGATAATTTTACTCAGCAATATCCGCACAGCGGAAGGCCTACCACAGAACAAACCTATTTCAAGATCCTGTATGATCGCAACAATCTATATGTTGCCCTGATCTGCAAGGACAGCGAACCCGGCAAGATCATTGATAAACTGGGTCCCAGGGATTCCCGTGCAGGGGATATGGCGGGATTTGCACTGGACAGCTATTTTGACAAGCGGACCGCTTTTGAATTCAGTGTATCCGTAGCCGGCCAGAAGATGGACCTGAAACACCTGGGTGATTGGAAATTTGATTTTAACTGGAACGCGGTGTGGGACGCGGCTACCACAAGGACAGATACCGGTTGGATTGCGGAGATCCAACTGCCTTTCAGTCAGATCCGGTATGCCAACCAACCTGAACAAACCTGGGGATTGCACCTCTACAGGGTCATTTCACGGAAACAGGAGGCCACCAGCTGGGATCCCATACCCAGGGAAGCCCCGGCAACAGTCTATCTCTTCGGAAAATTAGCGGGACTGGAAAAAATCAGGAGCTCACGCCAGGTGGAGTTTCTTCCCTACGTACTGGGATCTTACTCACATTTGCAGGAAGCAGACCCGTCAGGATCCTTTGATTTTAACGCCGGCCTCGATGCCAAGGTGGGAATCAGCAGCGATTTTACCCTTGACCTTGCCGTTAATCCTGATTTTGGACAGGTGGAGGCTGATCCGTCCGTACTAAATCTGACCTCGTTTGAGACTTTTTATGTGGAGAAGAGACCCTTCTTCCTGGAAGGGAACGATGTTTTCGATTTCGAACTTGACAAGGACATACCATACTATTCAAGACGAATCGGGAGTGCACCTTCCTTTGTAAATCCTTACAGCGACTGGAAGGTTTCTGATATCCCCAACAGGACCACCATCCTGGGAGCAGCCAAAATAACCGGGAAGAACAGGAAAGGTTTGTCAATAGGAGTGGTCAATGGCTTAACAGCAGGAGCTCATGGAATTGCCACTGCTGAATTTGAGAACGAAAAAGAGGTCGTTGTTTCGCCCCTGACCAATTATCTGGCCTCACGGATCAAAAGGGATTTTAATCAGGGGAACAGTACTGTAGGAGGGGTCTTCAGCCTGGTGAACAGGTTTTCCAACGACTCGGTGAGCAGCCTGGTGCTTCCCTCCAGTGCTGTCAGCGGTGGACTGGACCTGCTGCATTACTGGGATAACAAAAACTACTACCTGGAAGTCAAAGCCATTGCCAGTCAGTTAAAAGGATCCAAAGAAGCCATCCTGGAGAAACAGCTGTCCCACAATCATCGCTTCCAGCGTCCCGATGCCGGCTATTTAGAAGTGGACAGCCTCAGAGAACAACTGGCAGGACATGGCGCATTTGTCAGGATTGGCAAAAATGGAGGAAGATTTAATTTTCATGCCCTGGGACAATACCGGAGTCCCGGATTGAATCTCAATGACCTCGGATACATCAGGCAATCCGATTTTGTGGGTGAGCGGCTGGAAGTCTCTTATGAAATGAATGAGCCGCGGAAATGGATCAGAAATTATATCCTTAAGCTTTCCCAGGATGCCAGGTGGAGTTTTGGAGGTGAAAATACTGGCAATCTGGCCGGAGCGAGCTTCACTGTCAGGAACAATGCACTGTGGAGTTTCGCCATGGGCTCCAGCTATAACTTCTCCATCCTTGATATACGGGAGCTGAGAGGAGGGCCTGCACTTCGGTTAGATCCCAGTTACCTGCTGGATCTGGGTGTCAGCAGTAATCCTACCAAAGATCTGTCTGCCGATGTGGAATATCAGTTCTCAACATTCGGGATGGAGGGATCCAATGCGAACAACCTGGAACTCAGCATCACCTGGCTGCCCATGAAAAGACTGAAAATAAGCGGATTGGGCGAACTGTCCCGTCGCAGGTACCACCAGCAGTATGTTAGTGCCCTGCCGGGGAACATCTCCACCGAATATGTGGTTGGGCATATCAATCAACATACCACCTCCTTTACCTTTCGAACGGAGCTCTATCTGACACCGGAACTCTCTTTACAGTATTATGGAAGCCCCTATTATTCTGTTGGGAAATACAGTGATTTCAAACGCGTGAGCCAATCTCAGATGAAGGATATCAAAACCCGGCTGGAGAGCCTGGATGCACTGTATGATCAAGTTGGGAACAACTATTCCTATGACTGGAACGGTGAGACTTTCCAATTTAACAATCCCGATTTCAGCTTCATGCAGTTCCGTTCCAACCTTGTGTTCCGCTGGGAATATAAACTGGGATCCACCCTCTATGTGGTCTGGTCGCATGACCGCTCCGGGTATGAATCCACCTACAAACCCATCGGGGATATTGCCGGCGACCTGTTCGGGATCAGGGGGAACAATGTGATTATGCTCAAGTTAAATTTCTGGTTCTCCCTGTAGAATATGATTATCAGGTATTGGGGAGGATCTCAATAGTATTGATGTCCTTCACCATTTTTGCATAATTACCCTCCTCTGTCTTCCCAACAAACCGGACATATCTGACCATCTCGTAAATACCTGTGCTCCCGTCCTTGAATGTCAGTTCAAGTTTGACATAACTCGGATCACTGGGGGTCAGGTCATGGCGAACACTGATCCATTTCAGATCGGCGATATTCACATCCTTCAAATCTGTACCCTGGTATACTGGAAAATCCGAAGTATTGCATGAAGATGAGGAAGAAGATGTCGCATTCTGAACGGTGGTAGTTATCTTTTCAAGGTCGTTGATTTTGACTGTTACACCCCTTCTCTGTGCGAAAGCCGACATTCCAATGGAAACAACCAATGCAAAAGTGAAAATTGTCCTTCGTGTCATCATGATTATGTTTTTCTTTTGTTTAACATACAAATATACATCTAAGCATTGATATTTATCATTAAACATTTTATAAGCTGGTAAGTTCATATATATAGATCCAATCTATGAGTTACCCAACAAACTAGATCATCAGATGACCATTATTTTTTAACTTACATAAGAAAACTAAAGATGAACTGGAAAATTCTAATTCTCCTCATTATGGCCTCGTTTTTATCATGCAAAACCACACAGGACCTGCCAACAGTTGAAAAGGTGGATATTCAGAAATATTCAGGGACCTGGTATGAGATAGCCAGGTTGCCCAACAGTTTCGAAAAAGGGCTGGAATGTGTGACCGCTACCTATACACCAAAAAGCAAAGGCAAAATAGAGGTCCTTAATAAAGGTTACACTTTGGATAAGAAAGGTAAAATGAAAACGGCCAAAGGCACTGCATGGGTCCCTGATCCCGCATATCCTGGAAGACTAAAAGTTACTTTTTTCTGGCCCTTTTCAGGCAATTATTATATCATGTCGCTGGATGAGGATTACAGTTATGTCCTGGTTGGAGATCCCACCAGAAAATATCTCTGGGTACTTTCAAGATCCAAAGAACTTGACAGCGCAATCTATTCCAGCCTGATGGATCAGGCAAAGGATCAGGGATTCAATGTTGAGCAGGTTATGCAGACAGACCAGAGTTGTGAATGAGAGACATACCCAAAATGTCACGCGTTCTGATTACAGGTGGAAGTGGTCTTATCGGCCAACAGCTATGCGAAAAGCTGCTGAATAGGGGATATGAGGTAGCCATCCTAAGCCGAAATTCCGGACCAGATTCAAAAACAGCACACCATAGATGGAACATTGAGGACAACGAAATCGACAGGGAAGCCATTAACAATTACGACTATATCATCCACCTGGCCGGGGTCAACATGGGTGGGAAAAGGTGGACTAAGAAAAGAAAGAGGAACATTTACGACAGCAGGATCAAATCTGCCGATCTGCTTTTTAACAACATTGACAGGCATCAAAGTAAGCTGAAAGCTTTCATCTCGGCATCTGCGATAGGATATTACGGAGCCTGTACATCTGATCAAATTTTCAATGAAACAGATCCTCCGGCCAGTGATTTCGTTGGACACATCTGTGAACAATGGGAGCTCGCTGCTGACAGATTTAATGAGATAGGGATCAGAACAGTGAAGTTAAGAACTGGTATTGTGCTGACGAACCAGGGAGGTGTACTGTCGAAATTTAAGATCCCCGTTCAGCTGGGAATTGGTTCAGCTATTGGCCATGGAAGACAATATATTCCCTGGATCCATATGGATGACCTGTGTGACATATATATCCAGGCCTTAGAGAATCAGACCATGGCAGGGGCCTTCAATGCCGTAGCCCCTGAACATATTACGAACAAAGCGTTCACCAGTAAGATGGCCAGTGTACTTCACAAGCCATTCTGGTTCCCGAATATTCCTGCTTTTATTATGAATCTTCTCTTTGGTGAGATGTCTGTCATGCTGCTTGCTGGTAGTCGAGTGTCCTCTGAAAAAATTGAAGCCACCGGGTATACATTTCAATATCCAGATCTTGACGGTGCATTAAATGAGATCTATGCCGGGTAAAAATTTATTTATATGAGGATCTGGTCACTTCACCCCAAATACCTGGATTCAAAAGGGATTGTGGCACTCTGGAGAGAAGCACTTCTGGCTAAAAAAGTACTGGAAGGAGGGACCAGCGGATACAGGAATCATCCCCAGCTGATACGTTTTAAGAATTCCGGGTTCGCTCTGGACGCGATCAACCAGTATTTGGCAGTCGTTTATGAAGATGCTCTTAAAAGGGGTTATCATTTTGACAGAAATAAGATCAACTGGAATTTTAAATCCCATACTCTTACTGTTTCTGACAGGCAGTTAGAATATGAAATGGATCACCTGCTGAAGAAGTTGAAAACAAGAGCCCCGGAGCTGTATCTGAGCTTCTCCGGGGAGATCCGTATGGAGCCCCATCCCCTGTTCACTCTGATTAAAGGGGAGATTGAAGCCTGGGAGATCATTTAATTAATGTTTGAGGCCTGAAGTACCCTATCAAGTTAAAACTACGTTAAATTATTGTTTATTAGAATAATACTGATTAATTATGGATAATTTCTCAATCTAAAAATGTAGAAAAATGAATAAATATTTAATTGAGGTACCTCACGATGGGGACCTCGAGTCATGCCGCAGAGCCGTAAGACAATTTTATAAAACGGGGTCCCATTTTGTCACCAATGCAGAATGGGGATGCAAAGATGGCGATCATAAAGCCTGGTTAATCGTTGAGATTGAAAGCAAGGAAGCAGCGATGCATATCTTGCCTCCCAGCTACAGGCATAAAGCCAAAATCACCAAAATAGGCAAATTTACAAAGGAAGAGATGGCCGATATTCTCTCAGATCATCATGATGAGTACCACTTTGAAGAAAGCGGGAAATCTCCTCAGGACTAAAGCGTATGAGCCTGGGGAAACCTGCCGGTTAACCCTTCCAAACGGACCAACCACCCTTCAATCCAAATACAAACCAACCCAGTATTAATGCACCTATCGCGAATATCGAATCCCCGATAACGCGAAGCCACCGTACTGTTTCAAGAGCGGGCGTTTCGAGGAACTCGGCAGAGCGGGCATACCAGAGTCCGTGTTTTACACTGGCAACTGCCTGAGCAAGACCCACCGGCAATACGCTGATCAATACCATCAGTAACAGCCCGATATTGATAGCCCAGAATGCCCATTTCAGTGGCCTGTCCTTCCATACTACATTAAGGTTCATATCCCTCAGTACGAACAGCATCAAACCAATACCCAGCATGCCGTAAACACCGAACAACGCTGTATGGCCGTGCACCGGTGTGGTGTTTAGTCCCTGCATGTAGTAAAGCGCAATGGGTGGATTGATCAGGAAACCGAATATCCCTGCTCCAAGAAAGTTCCAGAAAGCAACGGAAATGAAGAAATAGATGGGCCATTTATAGGCTCCAACCCACTCCTTCGCCCTGCTTAGTTTGATACTGTGATAAGCTTCAAATCCCATCAATACCAGCGGCACTACCTCAAGGGCACTAAAGCTGGCTCCCAGTGCAAGCACAGCTGTTGGTGTACCTGTAAAATAAAGGTGATGGAAAGTACCGATGATCCCTCCGGAAAGGAAGATAATGGTTGCAAAGAGTACGTTGGTTGTTGCCACTGAAGCCCTGATCAACTGCATTCTCACAAAAAGGAAAGCAATGGCCACGGTCGCGAAAACCTCAAAAAATCCTTCTACCCACAGATGAACCACCCACCATCGCCAGTACTCAGCAATGGCAAGATTGGTTTGCCTTCCCCACATCAGGCCTGCACCATAAAATGCTGCAATGGCGATGCTTGATATTAAGAACATGAGCAATAGATGCCTGTTTTCCGATTTTTTCTTTATTGCCGGCCACAGAGCCCGTGCCATCAGGAACAGCCACAGGATCAGCCCGATAAACAGGAAGGCCTGCCAGAACCGTCCCAGATCCACATATTCATAACCCTGGTGACCAAAATAAAAGTTCTCCACCAGTCCAAGTTTCTGCATGACACCCATCCACTGTCCAATCAGCGATCCGATAACAATGACCAGTAAGGCGATAAACAGGAAATTCACTCCCAGTTTCTGGTACCTGGGTTCCTTTCCTGAGATTGCAGGAGCAATAAATAATCCGGTTGCCAGCCAGGAGGTTGCAATCCAGAAAATAGCCAGCTGAATATGCCAGGTCCTGGATATGGAATAAGGCAGGAAATTAGCCATGGGTAACCCATAAAACCCAAGACCTTCCACACCATAGTGGGCCGTAATCACTCCCATCAGGATTTGCACCAGGATCAAAGCCGTTACCACCCAGAAATACTTCAGGGTAGCCTTCATAGAAGGTGTCAGGCTGGTGCCTGACAGGGGATTAACAGAGGGTGCCTTAGAATGGTCCTCTTCTTCCCTGTTGGTTGCATAATACCATCCTAACAGTCCAATACCAAAAAGCAGGATTATTACACTGAAGCCGGTCCACAACAGAAGCGAACCTGCCGGTTCGTTTCCAACAAGTTTCTCCGGAGGCCAGTTATTGGTATAGGTAATATCTTTCCCGGGGCGTTCTGTCACAGTCGCCCAGGAGGCCCAGAAGAAAAATGCATTCATTTTTTCCATCCGCTCAGGATCCTTGATGCTATTAGGCGGAATACTGTATGACTCCCGAAGATCATCCTTGTCAGGCCCATCCATGAATAGCGCTGAATAATGTTTGCTGTTCGAACGGAATGCCTCGGCACGAATCTCAGGTATGGTTAGTGTTTTTGTATCCTCATCGTAACTATTGGTCCTGAGCATCTCCTGAAGACGCATCTCCAGCATAGCCCTTTTTTCTGTCGCAAGGTTGTCATACGGAACTGCAAATTCCTGCCTCGACCAGCTGTCCAGGATAAAGATTGCCTCACGGTGCAACCAGTCGGCAGTCCAGTCAGGAGCCTTATAGGCTCCATGACCCCAGATGGTCCCTACTTCCTGTCCCCCCATTGATTGCCATACGTTCTGACCATCTTTAATATCCTGTAAGGTCATCAGGATTGTACCGTCAGGTGTCTGGACCTTTTCAGGTCTTGGTGGAGCTTCCCTGTAAATCTCACTTCCAAAAAATCCCAGGATCCCAAATGAGACCACCAGGACAACCACAAATCCAATCCAGAGTTTTTTAGTATTCATACCAGTGTAAGTTTAGTATTCGCATCAAAGATATAATATAATTATATAATTACCATTTTATCTTTATATAAATAATTCATATCTTTACACCATCAATCAAAAAAGGAGATGAAAATGGGAATAACGAACGAAACGCTTGTTGGAGATATTGTAAAGGCCAACTATACCGCCGCGCATGTATTCGAAAAATACGGAATAGATTATTGCTGTAGCGGAGACAGGTCACTTGACAGGGCATGTTCCTCTGAAGGAGTGGATACCGGGCTGCTTATCATGCAATTGGAAGAGGCTATGAAACAGGAGGACAGGGGTTCAAAATATATTGAAAACCTTCCCCTCTCAACCTTATGTGATTACATCGTTGAAACGCATCACCAATATATCCATGAAAGGAGTGGCTTTATTCAGGAGAAATTACAAAAGCTTTGTGATGTACACGGGGACCATCACCCTGAGTTATTCAAGATCAGGGAAATGTTTAATGCTGCCTCTGAAAATCTGAGACTCCATATGATAAAAGAAGAAACCATTCTATTTCCCTATATTAGAAAGATGGAAAAGATGAAACTTCATGGTACCACCCATACAGCTGAAACAGGGAATAGAAAGGACCCTATCGAAGAATTGAAGGCGGAACATACAGTTGAAGGCGACAGGTTCAGACAGATGGCTGTATTAACCAACCAGTTTCGGGTGCCTTCTGACGGATGCAATACCTATGAAGTCACCTACCGTACACTGGATGAGTTTGTCAGGGATCTACACAGGCATATCCACCTGGAAAACAACATATTGTTTCCAAAGTCCGTAATCCTTCAACATGAATTGACACAGAAACAATAAGCCGATGTTATCGAAAAGTACGGAATACGGGATCAGGGCACTTGTAAGTATTCAGTTGCAGAACTGGGACAACAAAAGGCCGGGTGTTGCCGGGACCGCAAAAGAGATCGAAGCTCCTGAAGCATTCATCGCAAAGATCCTGCATCAGCTAACATCACGGCAACTCCTTGAATCCATGAAAGGCCGGGGTGGCGGTTTTTTTTTCAAGGACAATCAATCCCATTTATCACTGTACGATGTGATCCTGGTCCTGGAAGGAGACCGGCTTTTTACTAAATGCGGGTTTGGCCTGAAAAATTGCAGTGAAACCAATCCCTGTCCCATGCACGATGGCTATATGCTCCTTCGTGATGGTTTAATAAATCTTGCTAAAAAAGAAACCATTGCCTCCATGGCTCAAAAGATCCTGGACGGAGATGCTGTTCTGAACCGGGCAAATACGATCCTGATGAAATAATCAAATATGAGCGAATTAATTAACAATTCAAGGTATCGGAAGGATCGGCTGAAAGAGTTGATCCTGGGCCTCCATAGCGGTGAGTCGCCTGAAAAAGTCAGGCAGGAACTTATCACCACCCTGCAATCGATCCCCTATGGTGAAGTGGTGGAGGTGGAACAGGAACTTATCAGTGAAGGCCTTCCTGTAACAGAGGTCCTGAGACTGTGTGATATCCACGGTGAGGTACTGGAAGGACACGTGGACCAGAGCGGAGCGAAAGAGATCCCGGCAGGACATCCCGTGGATGTGTTTAAACACGAGAATGAAGCTATTTTAATATCCGTTGAAAAAGCAACCAATCTATTGCACTCTGTAACAAAGGTTCCGGATGGAAATTTTGGAAATTTCATACTTGTGCTTCAGGCCTCTTTTAATGAGCTGATGGATATTGACAAGCACTATCAAAGAAAGGAATACCTGGTATTCCCCTATCTTGAAAAAAATGAGATCACAGGCCCTCCAAAGGTCATGTGGGGGAAACATGACGAGATCAGGGACCAGCTAAAAGGATGCATCGCATTATTACAGGAGAAGGATCTGTCAAAACAGGATCTTACCGATGCCCTTGAATTGCTTTACTTACCGGTTCTGAAAGCCGTTTCTGATATGGTTCAGAAAGAGGAGGAGATTTTATTTCCCATGTGCATGGACGTTCTTTCTGTTGAGAACTGGTGGAGTGTACATAAGCAGACACTGGATTTCGGATTTACCCTGTATGACCCCGAAACAGACTGGAAACCGGAAGGAATGCACGATGAATCAACCGATGAAGAAATAGCCGGCCACACGGATGGTGCTGTGAAGCTCCCCTCCGGAAGTTTCTCTGTAAATGAGCTGCTGGCCATCCTTAATAGCGTTCCCGTCGATATGACTTTTGTAGATAAGAACGACAAAGTAAAATACTTCTCTCAGGGCGCTCACAGGATATTTCCCCGGAGCCGTTCCATTATCAACCGTGATGTGAGGCTCTGTCATCCTCCAGGCAGTGTGGACATTGTCGAAAAGATCATCGATGACTTCAGATCCGGAAGAGAATCCCATGTTCCTTTCTGGATCCAGGCAAAGGGGAAGTTTATTCTGATTGAATATTATGCTTTGAGAGGTGATAACGGGGAATACCTCGGTACACTGGAGGTATCCCAGGACCTTACAAACGCAAGATCCCTGGAAGGAGAAAGACGTATTTTATCTTATGCAGGCAGTAAAGAGAATTAATATGGAAAAACTGGTCATCACACCAAAAACAAAGATCTTCGACTTGCTGGAGGCATATCCCGAACTGGAGGATAAGCTGATTGAACTGGCTCCTCAATTCTCCAAACTCCGAAATCCCCTTCTAAGAAAAACCATCGCAAAGGTCACGACCATCAGCCAGGCAGCAACCGTGGGCGGATTAAAGGTGGAGGAGCTTGTCAATACCCTGCGGAAGCAAGCCGGACAGTCAGGTCTGTCTGGGATAGAGGATGATCAGCATACTGACTATATTACAAAGGAACCCAAATGGTTCAATAAAAAGAGGGTGGCACAGACCATCGATGTGCGCGATATGCTTCATCATGGGGAACAACCGGTTCACGAAGTGCTCTCCTCGGTTAAAAAGTTGAATAAGAAGGAGATCCTTGAGGTGATTGCCCCTTTTCTTCCCGCTCCGCTGATCGATAAAGCCATTGGTCTGGGCTATCAGTACTGGATCAAGGAGGTCTCTGAGGAGGAGTTCTTTGTGTATCTGAAACAGTAAACTTTTCCCTGTCAGGTCGCTTCACTATTCTATTCGGGAGAACCACCCGGGATTATTTCCAGTAAAACTATAAAATCTCATTTGTTAAAGTTGTGCCAAAAAAAACCTGTATTTGTAACAGGAGATATAACTCTTCGTCCTATATACCAGATCTGATCGAACAGAAGATTTGTAACTTAGAAGCATCTGATAGTAATCAAACTGTAAAATCCTATGCTAAGAAATTACCTGCGGATCGCAATCCGCAACATCTTCCGTCAGAAGGGATATTCGCTCATTAACATATTTGGCCTTGCGGTCGGAATCATTAGTTGCATGCTTATTGTCATGTATGTAAGTGACGAGTTCAGTTACGACCGTTTTCATGAAAAAGGAGACAGGATCTACAGGCTATTTTTCAATTACACGAGTCCCAATGGTGAGTCTTTTAATCATTCCATAGGACCATACAGGCTGGCCGATGAGCTGAACTCCAGATACCCGGAGATTGAAGAAGCGGTCAGGCTCTCCTTTACTTCTCCCATGCCGTTGCGTAATGGAGAGATCGAATTCGTAGAGGACAATGTCATGTTTGCCGATGCCAATATTTTCAGGGTATTTTCATTTCAGATAGAGGGAGGCGATACAGCCACGGCACTGAAAGAACCTTTTACCTGCGTCGTATCGGATGTTGTGGCAAATAAGTTCTTCGGGGAAGAGAATCCGGTGGGAAAGTCCCTTCAGGTAGATACAGACCAGGGAGAAGCCGAGGCCAGGATCACCGGTGTGTTCAAAGAATTTCCCCACAATTCGCATATCAAACCTGATGTACTGGTCTCTATGGCCACCGCGGAATATATTTTCAACGACCGGCAGAAGTTTAACTGGGGAGAAGGTACAGTCGCTTATTATATTCTTTTGTCCGAGGGGCTGTCCAAAGAGGGTCTTGAAGCAAAGTTTCCTGATCTTTTGAGAGAGATCTTTGATGATGATGATGCCCCAAACTTTGTCCGGTACTGGTTACAACCCCTCTTCGACACTCACCTGAAATCTGATCTAAGATTTGATTTTGAACCCCACGGGAACCTGACAACGGTGTATGTATTTTCGATTGTCGCCCTGTTCATCCTGATCATTGCCACCTTCAATTATATGAACCTGGCCACAGCCAGATCGGCCCGGAGAGCCCGCGAGGTGGGACTAAGAAAACTGGTAGGAGGACAGAGGCGGCAGTTGATCCGGCAGTTCCTTTTAGAATCTGTCGGTCTGGTTTTCGTGGCGATGCTGATTGCCCTGATCCTGGCAATACTTTTACTTCCATACTTCAATACCATCTCCGGAAAGAGCTTTGAAGTTTCTGCCTTGCTCAACTTGAAAGTGATGCTGATACTCCTGTTATCAACTGTCCTGATCGGGATAATGGCCGGTTCGTATCCTGCTTTTGTGCTTGCATCTTTCCGGCCACTCAGGGTGCTCTATGGAGATACCAGTACAGCAAAAGGCGGATTCACATTGCGAAAGATCCTGGTGGTGTTGCAGTTCAGTATTTCTATTGCGCTGATCATCTCCACAATAGTGGTATATGCTCAATGGAAAAACCTTAGTAACAGGGAGCTGGGAATCAATCCGAAGAATGTGGTCATCATACAACGTCCCGGTAGTGGCTACGATACCTTCAAAGAAGAGGCCCTTAAGAACCCCCGGGTTCTTCATGTAACAAGTTCCAACAAGCGGCTTGCTGGCAGACTTACCAGTAACCTGGGTTATACCGCAGAGGGTATACCCGAGGATGAAGGGAAATCCATTAAGATCGTAACGGTGGATTTTGACTTTTTTGAAACCCTGGAAAACAGGATTGTGGAAGGGCGAAGCTTTTCGAAAGAGTTTGGTATGGATTCAGTTTCAAGCTTCATTCTGAACGAGACTGCTGTAAAAGATATCGGTTGGGAGGATCCCATTGGGAAGTGGTTCCAAACCTCCACCCTTGATCCGGAAACCGACAACTGGAAAACAAGAAGAGGGATCGTGGTGGGTGTAGCAGAAGATTTTCATTTCGAGTCGGTACACAATACGATCCAACCCGTCTGTTTTTTCGTCGATAACTTCTGGATCAATTGGATGGCTGTGAAGATCTCGGGTTCTGAGACTCAGGCAACCCTGGATTTCCTTGAGTCGGAATTTCAAAAGGTGGATCCCACTACCCCGTTCGAATACAGTTTCTATGAGGATGAAATTGCATCGCTTTACAGCGCAGAGAGGCAGTTCCTGAGACTCTTTATAATATTTGCATTGCTGGCCATATTGATTGCTTCTCTTGGAATCCTTGGGCTGGCTTCCTTTTCTGTGGAACAGCGAACCCGGGAAATTGGAATCCGCAAGGTTGCAGGCTCCAGTGTGGGAAAAATCATCCTGCTTATTTCCAAAGAATTCGCCCTTCTCGTTTTACTTGCCAACCTTCTGGCCTGGCCGGTGGCCTGGTATTTCATGAAAAAATGGCTGATGGATTTTCCGTACCGCATCAATCTCGGAATTCACCTCTTTCTCCTGTCAGCTTTGCTTGCACTGGTCATCGCCATGCTTACAGTTTTCTTCCAGGGTTGGCGGGCCGCCAACCTGAATCCTTCAGAAGCGCTCAGGCATGAATAATCAGAGTGTTCCTCTCTTTGATTGAGGCAGACTTTCGACCACCAGCTTGTACGAATGATCGATCCACCCCTTGAGCTGATCATTGCTGATGCTCCCCTGGAGATGGATCCCGTTCCAGTGTTGCTTATTAAAGTGCCAGGCAGGAGTTACTTCGGGATGCAGCTCTCGCAGTTCGATGGCCCGGTC